>Ga0316204_10009108_pt1 | contig 13431 bp, 12 predicted proteins | sample 6monrhotite_MG_2_FD_205661 | JGI IMG/M metagenome (GOLD analysis project Ga0316204, IMG submission 205661) | Microbial mat bacterial communities from mineral coupon in-situ incubated in ocean water Damariscotta River, Maine, United States -... | ecosystem: Environmental > Aquatic > Marine >... | reverse complement strand
ATCGTCTTCCTTAAAAGATACGCGAAGAATTATTTAGTAATCGACGCTAAAGAGCTTGGTATTGGCGTACTTCCCGAGTCTGTTGTGGAGTACTTCAATCCCATCCTGTTCTACAGCGTGCTGTGTGATTACCGGGAGGCATTGGCAAAAATTCGCAATCACCCGCTGGAAACACGCCGTTATATGGGTAAAGTGGAATACTAATTTTGATGATGGGGGATCGCGAAATGAAGGTTATAGGTATCGGCGACAATGTGGTGGACGACTACATTCACATTCGGACGATGTTTCCGGGGGGTAACGCGCTCAACTTTTCGGTATATGGATCAATGTTGGGCTGTGACTCCGCCTACCTGGGCGTTTTTGGTAGCGATGAAAGTGCTAAGCATGTGCAACAAACACTCGCTGAAGCAGGGGTAGATACTTCACATTGCCGTAGTGTAGACGGCCCAAATGGTCGGGCAATTTTGGCAATCGAAGATGGGGAAAGAGTTTTTATTTCATCGAACGAAGGAGGAATTAGCAAATCCGTCCCAATGAAATTCATTTTCGACGATCTCGATTACCTGCAATCGTTTTCAATTGTGCACACCGGTGCTTATGGCTATATGGATAGTTATCTAGCCCAATTGCAACAACTAAATCCCTTGATCAGCTACGACTTTTCTGATGACTTCGAGAGTGAATATGCGCTTTCCCTATGTCAGTACATCGACTTTGGTTTTTTTTCCTGTGCCGAATGGACTGAAGAAGCAGCAATGGAGCTTCTTGAGAAAGCGGTGAATAAAGGTTGTTCCGTCGCAGTGGCCACACGGGGTCCTCACGAAGTCATTCTGTATGATGGTCTATCCTGGTTTAGACAGGCTCCCCGGGCAGTGATACCACTAGACACGCTCGGAGCAGGAGATGCCTTTATCAGCGGCTTCCTGATTTCCTATGTATGGGGCAAAGACAACACCAGCGTTCAGCCGGCCTTGTTGATTGAAAACTCCCTCGGGAAAGCTGCTTCATTCGCCGCAGAGATTTGCCAGCTTCACGGTGCTTTCGGATACGGATTACGCTATTGAACTGTGTAAACGAGGTGCGTTTAAACCACAAATAATCAACTATATTTGAAAAAGCCTAAACACCTAACTATGATAAAATTAAAGTTACTCTCCATATTCCTGATATTTTCGTTAGCTATCTCGGCACAAGAAAAAAAACAAGATTCAACCTCTGTGCCCGAACCTAAGTCATTTATCAGCACTCATCAAATAATAAGCGGGGGTAAAACAATTAGATATAAGGCACTTGCATCAGAAACATATTTAAAGGATAAATCTGAAAAACCGGTTGCTTCTATATGGTCAGTTGCATATGTTCAGGAAGGAGTAAGTGACCCTACAAAACGCCCGGTGACTTTTGTATTTAATGGAGGTCCCGGATCTGCATCAGTGTGGCTGCATATGGGGATGTTTGGTCCTGAATTGGTAAAAGTAAACTCCGACGCAAAAGAAGATGATGGTGCAGCGCCTTATAATTTAGTGAATAATAAAAATGGATTATTTGATCTGACGGATCTTGTTTTTATTGATCCTGTAGGCACCGGCTATAGCCGGGTTGTTGGTAAAGGTAAAGTTAAAGATTATTGGGGCCTGAATGAAGATGCCAAATCCATAGCAAAATTTATTAGACAATGGATAACTGAAAATAACCGTTGGTTTTCACCAAAGTTTATTGCTGGTGAAAGTTTCGGTACGGTAAGGGCAGTAACAGTAGCCAATACTTTAGAGAGCGATGGGCAAAATATGGCATTAAATGGCTTAATACTTATTTCTCAAGCCCTGGATTATGCCGGCTCAACATCAGTTCACGACAATATAACTTCTTATCTCACCTACTTGCCGAGTATGGCCGCAACTGCCTGGTATCATAAAAAAGCAGGTCAGGGTAAAACACTGGAATCATTTATTGATGAGTGCAGAACGTACACTTTTAATTCTTATGCTCCTGTACTTTACAAAGGTTCCTTACTCAATGAAACTGAGAAAAATGAGGCCGCTGAAAAGTTGAGCTATTTTACGGGTCTGGATAAGGACTATATTTTAAAATCGAACCTTCGGATTTTAATGCATAGATTTCAAAAGGAGCTGCTTGCAGATCAGGGTCTTGCGCTTGGCAGATTAGATGGTCGTTTTATGGGAAATGAAGTTGATAAATTATCCGATGGCCCGCATCTTGGAGATGCAGCAAGTTATCAGATAAGTGCGGCGTATACTGCAGCCCTAAATCATTATTATGCATCTGTGCTTAATGTAAAAATGGATCGTCCGTATTTAACTTCGAATGATAAAATTTATAAAAATTGGAATTGGAGAACTGTTCCGAAAGGAAAAATGTGGGAGCCTTCTTTTGCCAATGTTGCCCGAAAATTGAGTGAAACAATGAGAAGGAATACGGAAATGAAAGTTATGGTGGCGAGTGGATATTTTGATTTGATTACTCCTTTTTTTGATGCTGAATATACTTTTTCACGCAACGGAATAGATGGAGAAAAAATAAAAATGACCTATTACGAAGCAGGCCATATGATGTATGCACACGAAGCTGATTTTTTAAAATTGTCCAGTGATATTCGGGAATTTCTGTCGAATTGAAAACACAGAACAAAGCTCAGTTCCAAACTAAAAATACAGTGAATAGTAATACGCTGTCACGCCTCATATACTAAACGGGGTTTGCGACGGAGGCATCTAAAACAATTTTAAATTTAATAAACTAAAATTTGAAAAGATTATTGCTATCGCAATGAAAGAGAATATAGCATCGATCAGAGTAATGGAAAAAGCTGGAATGCAATTCGACAAATTTGCCCCTTATGAACCCGGGGGTGAAGATTTTGTTTGGTATTGGTGCGACCAAAAGCTCATAAAAAAGAATTATCCCCTTCGCTAGCCTGTTTCGCCGACCGTGTATCGCTGAAACTTTAGCGGAGTAGCTAGGCTACGAAGGCTGAGGAGCTTCAGGGATTAAAGAAAGCGTAAGAAACCAAACTGTGCTAATAAAAAGCTGCATATGAACTTAAAGGAACTATTTTACATCGCCATTCTGTTGGCTGTTGGCTGCAAAAATGGAACTAAGTCTGAAGCTTCTGTTCGCCAGAACAATACTATTGCTATTGCAAATCAGTTTATTGATGCCTTCTATTCTTTTAACAGAGACAGTTTAAAAGGAACGCTCTCAAATGCGGAGGAATCTCAACCCGGCATTTTGTATTATCAAAAATGGGCAGAATGTGGAAATTACGAAATACTAAAACGGTTCAACTGTGAAGAAAAGAATGATACGCTGGTGATATGCCCCATCATGGTAAAAGATGATCTCATGAGTGCCCTTCAACTGGATTTAAATGTTACGGATACTTTTCATATAACTATAAAAAATCAACAAATAAGATCTGTTCAGACCTCCTCAAATGATCCTGATTTGTACTATGAAGCCAGGGAGTGGATGAATAAGAACCGACCTGAGTTAATAGAAGAACCCTGCAAGGGGATGTGGGAGGGAGGCCCTACACCATGTGAATGTTTTAAAGCAATAGTACAGGGACTTATGGAATTTAAGGCTAATGAAAAAGTTGCCAAAAACCAGTAAGGGCTTCCTGTTCGGCATACCCTCCTTCTTATTGCGTCGTAGGGCCTGTCAACCGTAAACCTTTGAAGGCTGGCCTATCGAAGTGAAACGATGAGAAAGAGGCTTTTATATATTTCTTCTTGCACTCTTATACTTCAGATAATTTTATGTTTTTTTGAGTTCTTCTTTGCCATAGCGTATAGGCCAATAAACCATAGGCCAGTGCCATTACCAGGAATGCAATTAGGAATCCCAAAAAGGGAATAAAGGTCAATAATCGTATAACAATTGCCAGACCTATTGCAATAAAGGAGGATCTCCAATATCCCCAGGGTCGGCCATTGCGTTTTTCCAAATAATAGGTGAGCAGCAGGGCCCCCACTAAATGCCCGAACAGCACACTAAATAGATAGAATGACAGCAGGAACAAGCTTATTGGGATGCCTATGATCAACATAAAAGTAAACGCAATAAGTAAGGGCAGGCCGAAGAGGTAAATAAGACCATAGCCAAAACTTCTCAGGAGATCTTCTTTGATATAGCTAACCGCCTCGACAAAAAGAGGTTTAAAGAAATAATTCAATAACAGGATAACCAAAAAAGCCGAAAGCACGTAGAAGATCCAAAAGCCAAAAGCAGCAATTCCAAAGAATTTCCAGGGAATTTCCCCCTGTTCTCCCATCAGGGTTTCGTCTAGTTTGGCCGTTGCATTGACCAGCGAATTCTCAAAATCTATTTCACCGTCTTCCGTCCAATAGGTGACATCTTTATAAAATCGGGCATTTTCACCAATTTCCAACTCCTTGGCTGCGATTTCGGAGGTGCCGTATATTTTTCCGTTTATTGCCAGTTCTTCCGCACGCAGCATGGCATCGCCTTCTACTATGCCATCCATTTTCAGTTCGCCCGCCTGCGCTTTTAGCATACCTATAATGACTCCTTTTATTCTGGCCTTGCCCCCCACGCTTATCAGATTGCCTTTTATGACGGCATCTTTGGTAATCGTAAGTTCGCCGCCCGCAACGATGACATCATCGCCGACCTCTGAGTCGATGGTTAGTTTTCCACCCGCCATACGGATATCATCTGCCACATAACCTTTGACAATTATCTCTCCACCGGTCACAATAAGATCCTGGGCAATGGAATCGTTTATGGTAATGTAGCTGCCGGCTGCTACTACATCGCCTCTGACCATTGCATCAATACTGATATCCTTACCCGCCAGGTATACATCGTCGCTCTGTGGCGTTGAAATGGTAACATCCTCGCCGGATTTGAATTGTGAGATCGCTAAAAGGGGGAATAACCAAATGAATAGAAGTATCTTAGTTTTCATAATCATGTTTTTTGATGAACCCCAAAGTAATTGATATTGCGGCACTTATGAAATGATATAGATCACTTGAAGTTAATTACGAGCTTCTTATTTTATACTTCGTACCTCGTATTTAATTCAATACCTTATAGGGGACCAACTAGCTTTTCTACTCCTGTGCCTATTGATAAATGTCATGGTTGGCATAAGTAATTAGACCTACTTTCATTGCCCTCACAGATTCATTTTAATGGGGAATTTCAAAACTACATCCACATCTGGCCAAAGTTTAGAGATTCCATCACCACCGGTATGAACTTCATAGCACTCTTTGTTAAGGGATTTCAATGCTTCCACTCCGTTCCATTGCCTTAGATCTAAATGGGTGGTCAAGAAAAGGGTATCGTTTTTTAAGGAATAGGTATATGCCACATTATGCAGAATATTGTTCATTTTAAGCTCCAAAGTTTCCTGGCCTTCCTTTGTATCGAGAATTTTTCCAAAAATGGTATCTGTATGGAATATCTTGAAAAAGGAAGTCCTCAATTTGGGATCCCTAATTTCATTTCCCGTATTGACCGATACGGTATTGATTGTCATTTCGGCATCTTCCAATAGGGTCTCGAGTGAACCATGATCATTTTTAAGATTTAAGGCGAATTGGTCAAATATGCCACTTACCCCAAGTTTTTCGGTAAACTTATAGGCAGTCCATTTGATGGAAACTCCTGATGTGTCTATAGAATAGTTCTGTACCGATTGTACCTGAGTACCTTCGTCCTGCTGTGGGGCCTTCTTTTTTTCGGAAGTATTGCAGGAAAATATAAGAAAGACAAAAATCATTGATAAGGTATAGCTTAGTAGTTGCTTCATGATGTTTTTTCTTTAGTTCAATCTCATACCTGTTGTCATTTTTACATAGAGTTGTCATTCCGATGTATGAAGTATCACCGGCTATTGTGTTGTATATGAAGGATTCTTCGCAACTCGGAATGACAACCGATTGGAGCTTTGTCAATTTTTCAGCACTGTCTCGAGCACTTTTTTCTTATCCAATTTTTGGGTACAGAAAAACCAGTCGGTACACTCCATATCACCATTTGCAGATTCTACACGCTCTTTGGCAGTTCCGCAGGAACCGGCGGGAGGTACGATGACATCATCTCCAGGCTGCCAATCGGCAGGAGTGGCGACCGAAAATTCATCGGCGGTCTGCATGGCGATTAGGGCGCGATAGATTTCGTCAAAATTCCGACCCAAACTCAGTGGATAATAAATAACAGCACGGATAATTCCATGAGGGTCGATAAAAAATACCGCACGTACTGCCTGGGTCTTACTTTCTCCGGGCTGGATCATACCGTATTTTTTGGCTATCTCCATGGTTATATCCTCGATTAAGGGAAACTCAACCTCCATATTTTTCATACCCTTGAACTCGATCTTGTCCTTTATGGTACGCAACCACGCGATATGGCTGTATAGTCCGTCTATGGATAACCCCACCAGTTTACAATTGGCATTGGCGAATTTGCTCTCCAATTTGGCAAAGGTCATAAACTCCGAGGTACAAACGGGCGTAAAGTCTGCGGGATGGCTAAAGAGGATGGCCCATTGTCCTTTGTAATCATCGGGAAAATTAATGACCCCCTGTGTGGTCACTGCCTGAAATGAGGGTGCCCTATCACCGATTCTGGGCATGGGCGTGATTTTTTCCTGTACTTCTAATAATGTTTCCATTTTAATTCCTTTTAATTAAACTTTTAAACCTGAACCCATTAAGGATTCAGAATGCAAAAATAAAGGGATCAATGGTGTTCTGGAATGACCTGTATCAGTATGGATAAATATATTCAAGTACAATTTACAGCTAGATTTCTGGGGACACAGAGACCCAAAAAATCCTCTCGTGAGGTCAGTTTTATGAAATCTATAGTCCAGGAAAGGTTGCGGAAATTAATTTTTTCGATAATACATATGCCAATATATGAAGTTGAGCTTGGACTGCTGTTAAAAATGGAAAATTGGACAAGGTAGGATAGTCCTAAAATGCCCAGGGGTAAGTTTCGGGCAGTTGCGATTTATCTACATATACATCCATAGCATGCACCCCTTCCGAAGTATCGATATAGATAAAGGCATCATAGCGTTCGGGCATAACCGAGGGTACGTAATTACCTGTTTTCTCAAAGTGCGGGTGGTACACCACCCCAATGGCACGGTGCCCGATGGTGTCTTTAAAGAGGTCGTTTCCCTTTAAGTCGTTCATAAACAACAATTGATCCCCTTTTCCGGTTTGGTGCAATAGCTGTTCCCAGGAACCTTCCATGGCTTCGGGGACATGCATATTCCGCATGGGAGCGCCCCATTCGGCACCCGCTACGACCGTACCTTTGTACGATCCAAAACCTACTATTTTGGGCTTGTGGCCGGGCAATTGCTCGCGTACTAACTGACCCACATTTACGGTACTGTCCAATGCCATGTCCGTTGCCCTGGCATCTCCAACATGGGTGTTATGTTCCCAGATAATCGCCTTTGAATCGGGGCCGTGAAAATGGAGCAAGCGCTTTAAGGTATCCATCATATGATGGTCGCGCAGGTTCCATGAACTTTGGTTGGCATGTACCATGCTACGGTAATAGGCTTCTGCATTTTTAGCGATATAGGCATTCTGTTCCATATTCAGTGAGGCCTCTAAATCAGTATTGAAATGTTGGGCACGGTTTTTAATATCCTGAAGCAATGATACCACTTCGTTTTCGCAGGTTTTGGGCAGAAAACGCTTTAAAGATCTTGCGTAGGCCATACCCTTTTCATCACCGAAAGGTTCAAAACAGCCCAACGCCCTTTTGGCCGAAGGCACTAAACTAAGGTCATGGGTCATCAGATAGTCGATGATGGCTTCCATGGATTCCCATAGGCTATAAACGTCAAGGCCGTAGATACCAACCCTTTCATTGGCGTGTAGCTTTTCATTGTGCGCGTGTAACCAGTTGGTCAGGGCCTCTACTTCCCAGTTGGCCCACATCCAGGTAGGCCATCGGTTGAATTCCTTTAATACTTCTACTGAATTGCTATGACTGTTCTCATAGTGTTTTACATATCGGTTCACGCGATAAAAATCGGGCCAATCGCCCTCTACGGCAATAAAATTAAAACCGTGTTCTTCAATTAGCCTTTTGCTTATGGCCGTGCGCCAAGTGTAATATTCGTGGGTGCCGTGAGATGCCTCGCCCAATAATACTACTTGTGAATCGGAGAGATTTTCTATCAGCGGATCTAAATCCAAAGCATTCTCCAATTTCTTGCTTACTTTTTCGAGTATCGCTATTCTTTGCTCCGAAGTATTCATGATGTTAGTGTTTTAAATGGATTTTGAAGTAGTATCGGCGATTTCTTCGTAATGCCTGAAACAGGCAAAAAATTTTGTCGCTATATGGATCCTCAACAGATTTCATCCTTTCTTCTATTAAGCTTACTACCTGCGTAAATTCAGAATATAATTTTGCTGCGGAGTCATTTCAGTCCTTCGTCCCTGCTCATTATAAACCGCGGTGGAAAACTGTTTAATTCAATAATTCATTTACCTTAAAAATAACCTTAACAACAATCATTCAAAATGACGCACATCAGTCAGGCAGATTTTTAATATGCTTTTGTCTTACCCTAAAAACCGTTCTGACTGATCCTAATCATTTCACCGAACGGTTTATGTTCGCACTTTTGTTTTATAAAATATTAAAAAAATGGAAAGCACGAGAACGTATTACAAAAGCCAAAAGGAGTTCCGGGTATTTGTGGCGAGTACCTTTTCTGATTTGGTCAAGCATAAGGAAATGGGCGAGAAAAAGGCATTTAACGAACTGTTGTTAAAAACCTTGCCACAAGTAAGTCGGTATATCGTGAAAAGATTGAATACCGCAATATCAAAAGGAAACCTTCCCCAGGGCAAATACAAACCGGACGATTTTGTAGATCAATTGTTCATCACTGCATATGATCATTTTGATGAGGTCAAAAATGAAAAAGACTTGTACCCATGGTTGTTCAAAAAGGCTGATGAACTGTTGAAAGATACCATTGTCGGGGAAGAATTCGATGAGGTTTTCTTTCAGAATATTGATGATTTTTCAAAACCTGCCTGGGATGCCATGGAAGAAAAATTCTCTACCGACGGCGATGGTGATCTGGTCATGATGGAAGAATTGGACGATATATCCTACAAAAAGCACGATTATATATTGAACCACGTTTTTGTGGAAGATGACAATAATGAAATGATTGCCAAACTGGACAGGGAATGGGGCGAAGAGAATATCAGGAAGCATGCCGAAATGGTATTGTACCATTTGCCGCTACCTATGCGCAGGGTCTATGAGCTTGCAACAGAACACCATTTTAATGTCGAGGAAATCGCAGAAATAATAAATCAAAGCCTTCAGGAAGTGAAACAACTTTTAGAAGATGCCCGTAAGGCACTCAAAACCAGTTTTTATAATAGGTACAAAGGAATAAGTCAATAATTACTAATATCATGAAAACGAAAACTTTATATCAAAACACAGATTTTTTATTGGGCGTAGGCTTAGACATTCTACATAGAGAGAGCACGGAATGGCTGGACACCGTTGCCTTTTGGAAACACGAGACCAGGTTCTTTGCAGATCTGTTGCAAAAAAAAGAGGCCGCGGAAATGGAATATGGCAAAATGCTCAGTAATCTGGACAAAATCCATGAGAACCTGTTCGATTATCTGGCAGACGATATTATGGATCATGAAAAATTATTAGCCCGTTTGGAAAAAGGCGAAAAAGGAATTGCGGATGCTGATTACAGAGACAGGCACAAAAACCTAAAGAAACGTATGCAACTTTTTACGAGAGATTTCCGTGAGTTTAAAAAAATGGTTTTTGGGTATGTTAAAAAACTTTGAACTGAAAGGTCGTAGAAGAAAAAACCGGTAAACAAATTCATAAGGCACGACTATTTAAATCACCATTTTCATAAAAGAATACGGGACAACGGAAAGTATCGCTTTGATTTATAGAAAACACCCATGATATTGATAAACTTTAAACTCGTTTATAAAGAATGTCCTTGTCTTTACTTTAAATAGATCACAAGCCAAAAACAGCTTATGGCCATTTATATCTTTAAGAGAAAATGGCCTGATAAACAGCTCTTTTTTGGCAAGATATTGCTACATATACCTTGAAAGAAATCTAAAAAATTCTTTTTTCAAATCTGCATAAATCTGTCGTTGGGTCTCCATACGGTTTCTGAATTCCAGATGTTTTTTTACGAGTATGGTATCCAAAGCATCTTGTCCTGTCTTTGTTTGGGCGGCTATACGGGTCTCATGTTGCTCAATAGTTTCCTGCAAATCTTCTATGACACCACCATGAAGGATAAATTCATTTTGATAATGTTCCAATTGCGCCAATACTTCGTTATCGGTCCACCGGGTTACTAGTTCACTTAGCCTGTTTTTAAAGGATTTTAACTCGTCTTCCCAAAATGCAAGTTCGGAGCTCCATTGTTGGTGTTCAAAATGTAGATCTTCATTAAAGAGTACTTCTTCCAGTTTTTGTGTTTTTTCCATGATCACTTTATTTTCATTAGTTTATTTATTCCGTTCTATAATTTCACTCCTCGCTCTCTACCAATTCTTTTATGCCTCTTTTACCCAATATCTCCTCCAGATCTTCTTTTTCAACCACTTCTTGTTTTAAGAGGAGCTGTGCCAGTTTTTCCAGTTCGTCACGATGTTCCAACAGTAAGCTTTTTGTTCTTTCATAGGCCGTAGTCACCAGCTCCTTTACTTCCTTGTCAATCTGTTGCGCCATATTTTCGCTATAGGGTTTCCCCAATAGCCGTTCATTTTGCCCAGAGGAGTCGTAGAAACTGATAGGGCCTATCTCCTCATCCAGACCATAGTAAGCTACCATGGTATAAGCTTGTTTCGTTACTTTTTCTAAATCATCCAAAGCCCCTGAGGATGGCTCATTAAAAATAATATCCTCGGCGGCACGGCCACCTAAGGAGGCACAAATCTGGTCCATAAATTGCGATTTTGTCACGATTTGCCTTTCTTCGGGCAGGTACCAGGCGGCACCTAAAGATTTCCCTCGCGGTATGATGGACACCTTAACCAAAGAATCTACATTTTTAAGGTACCAACTAACTACGGCGTGCCCCGCCTCGTGGTGTGCGACGATTTCTTTTTCTTTGGGCGAGATGATCTTGCTTTTGCGTTCCATACCACCGATGACCCGATCACGGGCATCCAAAAAATCTTCTTGTTCCACTGTCTTTTTTTTCTTTCTGGCCGCGATCAGTGCAGCTTCATTACAGATATTGGCGATGTCGGCCCCGGAAAACCCTGGACTCAATTTGGCCAGCAGTTCCACATCTACATTTTTTGAAAGTTTTAGTGGACGCAGGTGTACACCAAAAATTTCTTTTCGTTCCTCTTTGGTGGGCAATTCAAGATAGATATGGCGGTCAAACCTTCCAGGGCGTAGCAGTGCCTTGTCCAGCACATCGGGGCGGTTGGTAGCAGCCAGTACAATGACACCTGTGTTGGGGCCAAAGCCGTCAAGTTCCGTAAGCAGCTGGTTCAAAGTACTTTCTCGTTCATCATTGGCCTGAAACGCATTGACTTTGCCACGGGAACGACCCACGGCATCTATTTCATCGATAAATATGATACTTGGTGCTTTTTCTTTGGCCTTTTTAAAGAGGTCGCGTACTCTGGAGGCTCCCACGCCCACGAACATTTCTACAAATTCGGATCCCGACATGGAGAAAAAGGGAACCTGTGCCTCGCCCGCAACGGCTCTGGCCATTAAGGTCTTTCCTGTTCCGGGAGGACCTACCAGCAATACCCCTTTGGGGATTTTGGCCCCGAGCTTAGTATAGGTTTCGGGATTTTTTAGAAAATCCACCACTTCCATGACTTCTAACTTGGCCTCTTTTAAACCTGCAATATCTTTAAAGCTAGCCGAGCTTTTGGTGTCTTTTTCCGAAACTTTTGGCGTTGATTTCCCAAAATTGAAGAGCGAATTTCCACCTGTACCTCTGCCACCCATTCTCTGCAGCATGAATAGCCAGAATAAAATGATGATCCCAAAGGGTAAAAGCCAGGACAGGAGACCTATCCAACTGGTACGGGACTCATAGTGTACATTTATTTTTTCTGAAGGGGAAAAATCTTCTTGGGCCCGTTGTAATTTGTCCTCAAAAGTCTCTACCGATCCGATGGTCATGCGGTATTGTGGCCCTGCTTCAGCACTGAACAATTTTTCACTAACCTCTTTGTGCATTGGGTTTCCCAAGCGATCTTTTTTGATATGGATTTCCGCGAATTCTTTGTTTACTACCACAATTCTTGCTACCTCCTGTTGTGCCAAAAGGGTGTCTTGCAGAAAAGACCAATTGATTTCTTTAGTTCCGGAAACAGAATTGGAAAAAATGGAAAACCATAATAATAGTCCTAAGAACAAAAAGTAGAGCCAATTGAAACCGTATCCCCCATAGGGCGGTTTGGGGTAGTTTTTATTGCTTCCCGAAGTTTTGGATTTTCCTTTGTTATTTTTATTAGACACTTGCTTCATTCATTTCTTAAACTGCACATTGATATAATGCTTCTTTGGTATCTTTCCGCAGAACTATCACAAAGTTATTCTATATGCTAGTATTCTAATATGATGTAGGTCATTCCCAATTTCTCTATTCTCCCTTTAATTTGTTATTGAAATTAAAAGTGATGGAAAACAGAGCGCTATTTAAATCAGGAATACTATTTATTATAGTCATCGTTTTATTGTTATTGGCAAGATGTGGACCGGTTGTAGTTACTTCCCGGCCCAACAATCCGCCGCCGCCCTGGTTTTATCCAAACCGTGTAGAGGTGGTGCGCTATGTCTATTTTCCCGAATACATGATTTACTATGATCTGTCGGCAAGAACCTATCTGTATTTGGACGGAGATCTTTGGGTGCGGCGAAACGTTTTGCCACCGCGTTACCAAAGTATCGATTTAAGACGATCCCGATATGAGCGAATCCAAAATTACAATGAGGATAACATTCGGAGGTACCATGACGAGAATAATTCCAATCGGGGCAGGAGCAACAGGAATACCCCGGGAAGTAACAGAAACACAGGCTAATGAAATGGTTATATAACTGTCGAATTAATAAAAATCCATTATATTAATTTCAAAAAAAAACAGGAAGCCGAAACTTCCTGTTTTTCATAAAGAAAGGGGATTCATCAACACTTTTTTATCAATCTCTTAAACCATTTTATTGCAAAAACGACCTAAACGATCGATTGGAGTACCAACTGCATCCGTTTCCTTTACTATGACCTTTACCATTTTGCAATGATGCCAATCAATACTTTAAAGAAACTGGAACATTTGCATGTTCCAGTTTCCAAGAAAGTGTAAAAACCACCTTTGACCGCTTTGCGTAATTTTGAGTGAAACC
>Ga0316204_10009106_pt1 | contig 13432 bp, 12 predicted proteins | sample 6monrhotite_MG_2_FD_205661 | JGI IMG/M metagenome (GOLD analysis project Ga0316204, IMG submission 205661) | Microbial mat bacterial communities from mineral coupon in-situ incubated in ocean water Damariscotta River, Maine, United States -... | ecosystem: Environmental > Aquatic > Marine >... | reverse complement strand
CGAAGATGTCGGGCTTGGCGATGCCTGCCGCCAGGTTCTCATGCCAGGCCTGGATGCCTGTGCCCAGCAGGCCCTTCTTGAGCTTCTTCTCGATCATGCCCGAGCGCGACCGGGTGCCGACGGGGAAGAAGAGCTGGTGCACGCCGTGCCGCAGCAGCTCGGTGGAGTAGTCCTTCAGGGTCTCCTTGTAGATGCGGCCCTGCTTGCGGCGGTCCACCGTGTAGGCGCCCAGCCGGCTCATCCAGAAGGCCATCACCGGGTTGGAGAAGAGGTTCAGCCCCGCGCCGTAGGCGACCGGCGGCAGCCCCGCCCGGTAGAGGGCGTAGCCCAGGAGCGGCGAGTCGAGGTTGGAGAGGTGGGTGGGGGCGAGGATGAAGGTGCCCTTGTCGAGGAGCTCCTGGGCGATGCCCACCTCACCCTGGATGATCAGCCGGCTGTCGGGGTCGTAGTCGCGGCTCAGCAGGCGGGAGGGGTCGGTGGCGGTGACCAGGCGGGTCAGCACGCCGGGCAGCACGCGGGTGCCGAGGCCGTAGGCGCGGCTCGAGAACCGGTTGTGGATCTCGTGGGTGTAGCCCTTCACCAGCCTGCGGCAGGAGGACTCCCAGAGCGCCCGCTCGGCGCTGAGCGCGACCCGGGCGGCCTCGTCGATGTCCCGCTGCTCCAGCTCGTCGGGGGGATCCTCCTCGAAGCGGAGCCGCTCCTGGTAGACCGTGTCCTCCAGCAGACGCAGCAGCTGTGCGTCGGGCATTTTCTGGAGCCGATCGTTCATGCGGCCCACGATCTTGTGGGCCATGGCGTCGGCGTCTGGCGTGCGGGTCAGGGGTACGTCCATCACCTGCGAGCATATCACCTGAGCGGCGCTCGGAAGACACGCAGCGCGCCAGGATCGTCGCCGGGGTAGAGGAGGCCCGGGGCGACCTCGACGGTCAGGGGGGCTCCCCAGGCCTCCTCCAGGCGCCGCGCCGCGCGCTGGCGCCCCACGCCCTGCACCCCCGCGTCCAGGAGGACACAGGCCCCCGGGGCCAGATCGTCGGGCAGCTTGCCGGCGAGCAGGCGGCGCAGGTCGCGCTTCGTCGCGCGGGCGGCCTCCAGGGCCTCGCCCTCGGGGATGGCGAAGGGCAGCGCCTTGTGGGTGGGGGGAGGCTCCGAGGGGCGCCAGGCCACCCCGGAGGTGTGGGCCCGGGCGTGGTCCAGCCACTGAGCGTCGAAGGCCGAGGGGAAGTAGAGGCGCTCGCAGTCGGAGAGGGCGCGGGCGACCTCGCCGGGCCAGGGGCTCGTCGTCAGCGGCCAGGGGCCGAGGGTCGCCGCCTGGAGCGCCGCCAGGACCAGCAGCCCGGCGGCGAGCCTCGGCCGCGCCGCCCAGATGCGGTCCATGCCGACGGCGGCCAGCGCCGCGAGCCCGGCGGTGACGAGCGCCGCCCAGCGCATCGGGTGGTGCATGCGGGACGCGGTCGGCAGCCAGCGGAAGGCCGCGTCGTAGATCGGGTTGATCACCGTGTGAGCGCCGTCGTGAGCGCCGTAGTGAACACCGTACAGATCGCCGTAGAGGACCGGGTAGGGGCCGACGACAAGCGCGGCGGCCGCGAGCAGCGCCAGCCAGGGCGCGGCCGCCCGACCGCGCCCCCAGACGCCGGCGGCGACCGCTGGCAGCAGCGTCAGCGCGGGCAGGAGCCAGCCTCTGAGCGGGGAGAGCAGCTCAGCGATCGGGATGGCGTCGTAGAGGGTCTGCTCGGCGCGGGGCCAGGCCGTCCACTCCGGGGTGCCGGGGCTCGGGAAGGGGGTGCCGTAGGGCAGGGTCGCCAGCAGGGGCTCCTGGCCCATCGCCTGGAGGACGGGCAGCGCCGCCGGCAGCGCCAGCGCGATGCCCAGCAGGCCCGCCGCCGCAGCCCCGGCGAGGAAGCCCGGCAGCGCCTCCAGGCGGAGCGCCCGACCCGCGGCGAAGAGCGCCCAGCCCAGGCCCAGCACCAGCGCCCCCTGCCAGTACAGCAGCGCCGTCAGCGTCAGGCCGACGCCGGCGAGGGGGAGCCCACCCCGGCGGCCTTCGCTGATGCGCCACAGGCCGGCCAGCGACAGCAGCGCGGGGGCGGTGATGGCCTGGGGGATCTGTCCCAGGGCGGCGGTCGTGAGGGTGAGGCCGGCGCCGCCGGCGACCAGCCCCGCGGCGGCCCGACCGGCGGGCCCGGCCCCCAGCGCCCGGGCGAAGAGCTGGCCGCCGGCGACCGCCAGCGCGACGAGCACGATCCCCTGCACGACGACGGCCCGCTCGCCCGCCAGCGCCTGGACGGGCCAGACCACGAGGGCCATGTCCAGGAAGTTCAGCGCGCGGCTCTCCACCGGCACCTGCCAGAGATCCCGGGTCAGGAAGCTCAGCACCCCGCCGAGGCCCTCGGCGGCCTGCCAGCGCTCACCCAGGACGAGCCAGGTGTCCAGCGCCAGCTTGCGCGCGTTCAGCGAGTCCGAGCGGAGGGTCGGAAAGCCGGGGTAGCGCTGCCCCGACCAGCACGCCGCGGCCACTGGGAGGTGGGCGAGGAGCGCGGCCACCGGGGCCAGCCACGGGAGGAGGTGAGCGAATCGGGGTTGCGACACGGGTGCCCCATGCGGCCGGACATTCACGTCGCAGCGCCACGTTGGATCTGCCTGGGATGGGCCTTGTCAGTATGGCACCTATCTTGCTCTATCCCCTGATCCTGCCTGGAAGTCCGCATGTCCTTGTTTACCTTGACGTTGCTCCTCACTGGCTGTGAGACGTATGGACTCACCGAGTACAACGAGGCGCCGCTGCCCCTCGACGACACTCTGCTCTACATCCTCCCCGAGGAGGAGGTGCTCTTCCCGCCGACGCCCCCTGGAACCTCCGAGTGGTCCAAGGTGATGCTGCTCGCGGGCGCGGGGGACATCTGGATTGAGGAGATCTGGCTGGAGGGCGACGGCGCCGACGCCTTCGAGCTCGGGGACGACCTGTCGATCCCCCGCAACCTGCCCGCCGGTGTCGAGATGCGGGTCGACCTCTGGTTCACCCCCCAGCAGTCCGGCCCAGCCGAGGTGACCCTGATGGTCGGAACGGACAAGCAGAGCGCGGTGGTCATCAGCAAGACCGTCATCGGCCGCTCGTGTGCGGACGAGGATCTCGACGGCTACTGCGACTGACTCCGGTAGCTGGGAGGGTTGTTACGATGGCTGCTCGCCAGGGAGCGCTGTGTCCGACATCACAACCCGGGGCGTGCGCGTGCGCGCGCTCAGCCAGTACCACGCCGAGCAGTCCGACCCCGCCGCCGGCTACTGGCTCTTCACCTACACCATCACCCTGAGCAACGAGGGTGATACGCCGGTCCAGCTGGTGAGCCGTCACTGGGTGATCACAGACGCCACGGGCAGCCAGGAGCACGTCAGCGGCCTCGGCGTGGTGGGTGAGCAGCCGCGCCTGGAGCCCGGCGCGCAGTACCAGTACTCCTCGGGCTGCCCCCTCCCGACATCGATGGGCGCCATGCATGGGCACTTCGAGATGGTGCTGGACGACGGGGAGCGCTTCGAGGCTGAGATCGCCCCCTTCACGCTGGCCGATCCGATGGCGCTGAACTGAGCGGAAGTTTGAGCCCACTCCAGGCGTCGGCTACTCCGCCAGCTCCGCGTCGATGACGTCTCGGAGCGCGGTCGCGTCGTACGCGTTCGTCAGGTAGGCGATGGTCCCGTCGCGGGCGACCACCACGTCCACCGGGAAGGGCCCCGGGGCCGGCTCGCGGTGGTAGCCGTTGTAGAACTCGCCGTCGGGGTCCGAGAGCACCGGCAGGGTGATGCCTGACTCGATCATGTACTCGTTGACGTCCGCGAGATCCTCTCCCACGTTGACGAGCCAGACGAGCACGTCCTCGTCCTTGTAGTAGTCGGCGATGGATGACTGGATATCTGGAACCTCCAGATTGCAGGCCGGTCAGTAGAGGGCGAAGTACACCAGCAGGACGACGCTGCCGGTCTGATCCTGCAGGTTGTAGAGCGTCTGGTTGTCGTCGGGGGGCAGGATACCCAGGAGCTCCATGTCCGGATGAGGGGAGCCCACGGAGGTCTGCGCGCTGCTCAGGATGACGGCGCCGCTGGTCTCGTCGGGGTCGTTGCTGGTGTAGCGGAGCTCAGTGGAGGTCTGGCCTCCGGAGAAGTCGACGCCGGTGAAGGCGCTGCGGCCCGGCTCGATGACCAGCTCGGTCTCGGTGATGCTGAAGGCCTCGTCGTCGGGCTGGGAGAGGGTGATCTCCAGGGTCTGGGCGCCGGCGTTCCGGAAGGTGAGGATGTTGGAGTCGCCCTCCGGGTTCATCGTCAGCTTGTCGGACACATCCAGCTCGGGCCCGCCGACCTCCGGCTCCTGGATCATGGTGGTCACATAGAACCAGTCAGCGACCGCCGCTCGGCCGTTGGAGGCCGCGATGCCGAGCCCGTACTCGGTGATCGGCTCGTGCCCCAGCACCACCGCGTCGCCCTCGCCGGCCCAGGCCAGCACGGCCTGCTCCCAGGCCGCCGCCCAGAGGTAGTCGCCGTCCAGCGCGACGCTGAAGCAGGAGCCCGGGGTCTCGAAGTCACCCCGGTCGATGAGCGCGTCGCCCTCGACGTCCAGCACGGCGAAGCCGTAGCCGCCCAGCGCCACCCCGACGTGCTGTCCGTCGAAGGCGATGTCGTGGCCCTTGCCGCCGAGGGTCACCCGATCCAGCTCAGCGGGATCCGCCAGCTCGCTCACGTCGAGCAGCACCAGATCGTAGCCGTCCGTGAAGAGCGCGCGGTCGCCGTGAATCGCCGCGCCGACGGCCTGGGTGGCCGGGAACCAGCTGACCTCATCGGGGCGGCCGCTCGAGCCCATCTCGAAGAAGCTCACGCCGCTGGAGGAGGACACCATCATGCGCCCACCCTGGACGGAGATGTCCTCGCTGTAGCCCCCCTCGCTCGGACGCCACGTGTCGCGCTCCATGGTGACGTTGGAGAGATCGTTGACGTTCAGGGAGTAGATGCCGTACTGCCGGGTCGAGACCCAGACGAAGCCGGACTCTTCGTCCAGGGTGATGTAGTAGCCGCGGTCGACCTGCGCGGCGTCCAGGAGCGCGCCGCTGTCGAGGTCCGTGAGCACCCAGCCGCCCTGACCCACGGACATGGCGTACCGGTCCTCCAGGATGATGGTGTCGACGCTCTCGTAGCCGTTGTGTGGGTTGTCATCGATCGCGGGGCGGACGCTGTCCACCGTCCTGATGGGGTCGCCGGAGCTGAAGCCCTGGGGCAGCCCCGGCGGGGTGTCGTCCGGGCCGGTGTCGTCCGAGCTGGAGCCGCCGGTGTCATCGGCGGCGGGCGCGGTGTCCGCCCCGGTGTCGTCGGCCGTCGCGCCGCCCGTGTCATCGGTCGGCGCGGCGCTGTCGTCGCCAGTGTCCTGGGCGGCGGTGGCCTCACAGTTCCCGCCGTCCCCCCGCTCAAAGCCTTCCAGGCAGGGAGCGGCCGGCTTGTCGGCGCAGGCGAGCAGCCAGATCAGCAGCATATCAGCAGCATATCAAGAGCCTATCAACAGCATGGTGTGCATCCTCTCATCCGCGAGATGCGGAGGAGCCCGCCGCGTTTCATCGGCGGGGCGGGTTTCTGTAAGGCCGCTGACCGTGGCGACGAAAGCGCGGTCAGGGGAGCGGCGGGAGGGCGGCGCGCAGCGGCTCCAGGGCGAACCGCGCGCAGGTCGCCAGCCCGAAGGCGGCGACCAGCATCGCCCCGGCCGCGGCGACGCGGCGAGGGGACAGCACCTCGTAGAGGCTGCGATCGCCGGCGAGCACGGAGGGCAGCGCGGCGAGGCCGATGATGGTGGTCACCGCCTGGCCCAGATCCAGTGAGGCGGCGCGGAGCGCGCCGGCCTGCATGAGGGTGGCTCGGTCCCCGCCGCCGTCCAGGAGGGCCTCATAGAGCGCGACGTCCCCGTGGGTTCGGGCGGCCGCCGCGATCGCGAGGGTGGCCAGGAGCGCCCAGGCGGCCACGGCGACCCCCGCCCGAACCTGCTCGGCGTCCGGGGAGCTCCGCAGCGCGGTCAGGGCGCAGGCGAGGGCGCCGAGCAGCGCGGTCACGCCGAAGAGGTTGGCGTACTCGCCCATCTGGCGGGCCGCCTCCGCGAGCGCGCCGCCCGAGGACGCGTCCTGGGCGACCATCACGCTGAAGCCCACCGCCGCCGCGCCCAGGGACAGCACTGAGCGCCAGCTCGTGAGCGAGGAGCCCTCGCGGGGCAGCAGCGCCCTCGCCATGCCCGCGGCGGTCGCGCTGACGAGCAGCAGCCTGCCCGCGGCGTGCAGGGCCAGCTCCCGGGGGCGCAGGGCGTCGAGGTAGGCCTGCATCGAGGGCTCCGCCGTCGCGCCCACCAGCACGCCGACCTCGCCGATGAGCACCACGAGCCACGGCCCCATCAGCCACTGCCAGGCCGGCGAGGGCTGGCCGCGACGCAGCCGCCGCCAGAGCACGACGAGGCCCACGACCGACCCGGCGAGGCCGATCAGGACCGCGTAGCCCGCGGGGCCTGCCTGGGAGAAACGCCACATGCGGCACACCCTAGCCCGGCGGGTGGGGGCTTGTCTCGCCCGGCCCGCCGGGACGAGACAGGCGGAGCGGGGCTCAGGGGGTGTCGCCGCTGGCGTTCGGGGTGTAGCCGGTCGCGGACGACTGGCTGAAGCGGTCGCGTCGGCTGAAGAGGCCCCCTTCCTTCGACGGGGTCAGCAGGTTGCGCAGGTTGATGGCGCGGCCGCCCTGGGTCTCATCGATGAGGGTGAAGCCCCGGTTGGGCTTGGAGTCGGTGTCCTCCTCGCGATCCTCGACCACGGCCACCGCGTCCACGACTGGCTTGTCGTCGGGCTTCTCGTCCGGCTTCTCGTCGGGCTTGACCTCGGGCTCGCCGCCCTCGGGGAGCTGGGACTTGTCATAGACCACGATGGCGAGATCGTCGGCGTGGATGTTCTTCTTCTCGCCGGTCTTGGGATCGTACATGGCCAGGATGTTCTCGGGCTCGTGGTGATCCCAGGTCCACCACTTGCCGTCGTGGTAGCCGATGTACTCCTTGCTGTTGGCGTTGGAGCGGCAGATGGACTGCTTCCAGGCGTCGCCGCTGGCGAGGTACTTGCTGTAGCCCTTGGGGCACTCAACCCAGAGGCGGCCGGTGTCGGGGTGGGCGACGGGCACGGGGTTGTCGACCTGCGGCGTCTTGGGGACCACCCCGGTCTGGGGGATCGGGCCGGTGTACGGCCTGGAGTCCTTGGGGTTGTAGAAGCTGCGGATGAAGGCGATGTGCCGGGGGTAGGCCTGGGAGCTGTTGGAGCGGGAGTTGCGCATGATGCTGTCGTTCTCGCCCAGCATTCGCGCCCTGTCCTGGCTGTCGTAGTACTCGTCGAGCAGGCCCAGGTGGTGCCCGATCTCGTGGGCGACCGTGCCGCCGCCGGAGCTGGTGTAGAACTGACGGGTGTTGGCGCGGCCCGATCCGTTGGAGACGCGGACCGTGGTGTGCTGTCCGCTGCCGTTGGAGGGCACCCACTCAACATCCACGCTCATGTGCTCGGTGGTCCAGACCTCCTCGGTGCGCTTCTCCCACTCGGCCTCGCGCGCGGCGTCGCGGGCGCCGGACAGCTTCACCCGGGTGACGACCGTGAGGTGGCCCTTGGTGTCGAAGATCATGTCGAAGCCGATGGACTGGCCGTAGCGGCCGTCGCCCATCCAGGACTTCACCGAGAAGATGCGGGCGGGCCCGGTCCACTCGGTGTCCGCGTTGTCGCCGATGCCGTCGGCGTCGGCGTCGAAGTACTCCTTGGGATCGTCGGGGAAGTGGTCCACGTTGTCGCCCACGCCGTCGCCGTCGCGGTCGCTGGTGTCGCGCCGGTCGTTGGGCAGGGCGTTGCGATCGTTGCGGACGCCGTCGGCGTCGTTGTCCCAGCTACCGTTCTCGTAGTGATTGGCGGGGACGATGTCCTTGTCCGCGACCTGGGAGGGCAGGAAGCCCAGATCGCCGAGCAGACCGCCGTCCGAGTGGCCGTGGGAGGGTTGGCAGTCCTCGGTGGGCCCCTGGATGGCGTGCGCGGAGGCGGTGCCGCCGACCAGGAGTCCAGCGAGGGTCAGCGTGCGGGCGTAGTACGACATTCACCACCTCATGGAGAGGAGCGTTGAGTGGAGCGCTGCTCGAAGCGTCAGGCGTTGCGTCTTGAGACTTTGAGCGTCGATGCTCAGTAATGCAAGACCTGGGCCATGGGTTTAAGTCGCTGAAACCACATGATTATGTGGGCGGTGTGGGGAGCGCTGTCCCAGGCGTGGGTGTACCAGCTGCGACCTCAGGGCAGGGCCAGCAGATCCAGATGTCCCACCGTCATGGAGAGGTGGCCCGCGTCCATCTCCGCGCGCCGGGCGAGCCGCCAGGCCTCCACCGCCGCCGGGGTCGGGCTCATCTCGGCGGCCGCCGCGGCCACGCCGTCAATCATCTGCGCCAGCATCTCCGGCTCATCCGAGGGGAGGCGCCAGTCCGCCCGCGCCAGCCGCACCCGGTACCCCCGCGCCTCCAGCGCCGCCGCCAGCCGCTCCGCCGCGTCCGGACCGGGCTGCGGGCCCAGGCCGTGATCCGCTCGCTGGTGCTCCTGGAACCAGCCGAACACCGAGGCGTCTCGCGGGTCCATCGGGTCACAGGACAGGCGGCCGTCGACCGTCAGCGCCGCCAGCAGGGGCACACGCTGTCCCGCGCACCAGTCCGCCAGCGCGCGCAGCCAGGGCTCACCCACGAGGTCCAGCAGGGCGCTGGTGACCACCGCGTCGACCCCGTCCGCGGCGGCCTCATCGAGGACGGCCAGCAGCTCGGCGGGGGTGCCCAGCTTCCGCTGACGCCAGGTCAGGCGCCAGCCCTGGACGGCGACCTCCTCGTCGTGCTGGCTGGAGGGGAAGCCCACCTCTTGCGCCCACGCCAGGGTGACCGCGCCGATGCGCTCGATCAGGAGAGGATCGTGGTCCAGCACGACCCAGTCCTGGGTGCCCATCAGCCGGGGGGCCATGAAGCGGAAGTTCGATCCGGTGCCGCCGCCGAGATCGAGCAGGCGGACCCGGCGCTCGCCTGGCAGCGCCCTCCCCAGCGCCTCCGCCAGCCCGCCCGCGCGGGCGTCGTGATCGAAGGGCTCTCGCATCGCCAGCCAGTCGGCGGCGAAGGTGTCATCCCGGCTCATCGTCAGCTCCCTCGTTGAAGCAGCGCCAGCTCGCGGGCGAAGCCGTGCACGGCGGCGTCCCAGGTGGGGAGCTGCCGCCGCAGCTCGGCTGCGGCGTCGGCGAGCTGGGCCCGCAGGTGGTGATCCGTCAGCACGCGCTCCAGCTCCGTGGCGAGCCCCTCGGCGTCGCCGGGCTCCACGATCAGCCGCGCCGCCTCGGGCACGGTCGACGGCACGGCCCCCGCGCGGGTGGTCACCACGGGCAGGCCGCGGGCCAGCGCCTCGGTGAACACCATGCCGTAGGTCTCGTACCAGCTCGGCAGCACGAACACGTCCGCCTCGTGGTACGCCCGATCGAGCGCTTCACCGGCCAGCTCACCGGTGAGCGTCACCCGGTCGCTCAGATCGTACTTCTGGATGGCGGCGCGGACGCGGGCGGCGTAGCCCGGATCACGGTCCGGGCTGCCCACGAGGTGCAGCTCCCAGGGGATGGCCTTCAGCTGACCGAGGGCCTGGAGGAGGACCAGCTGGCCCTTTCGCTGGGTGAGGCTGGCGACGCAGAGCAGGCGCTTGCCGTCGCTGCCGACCGCCGGGGGCGCCGGGGCCACGCCGGGCTCCACCACTCCGAGCTTGCCTCTGGGCACACCGAAGGAGCGCACCACGTCGCCGCCGGCCCAGGTGCTGGTGGCGACGACCCGCTGCACCAGGGACAGAGCGTGGGTCTCCTCTTCGAGGAAGCGGGCCTTCAGCGCCGGCGAGATGCCGGTCTCCCGGAAGAGCGGGCAGTGGACCAGCGCCATCACCCGCGTCCGCGCGGTCAGCTCGGGCAGCACCTCCAGCAGGCCGGAGATGGCGAGCCCGTCGAGCACTATCAGGCTGTCGTCCGGTAGGGTGTCGAGGATGCGGGCGCACTCCGCTCGATCCGGGCGGCTGAGCATGGGCCAGGTGTCCCCAGGCAGCTCGTGCACGCCGATGAGCCAGCCCTTCTCCGTCAGGCCTTGGATGACCGCCGCGTTGTAGCGGTAGCCGCCCGTCCGCTGCGTCAGCGAGCCGGGCACGACGAAGTGGGCTGGGTAGGACATCTACAGCTTTGAGGAGGGGTATCGGACCAGGTGGCAGAGGGTATCACCGGGATCGCGGGCGAGCTTCGCCATGACCGCCGGCAGCGCCTCGAAGGCGCTCTCGCCGGTGAGCAGCGCGTCCAGCGTTGGATCGGCGAGCAGGGAGATGGCGCAGGCCATCCGCCGCTGGTAGCTCCAGCGGGGCCGCCGCGACGCCGCCACCGCGCCAACCTGGCTGGCCTTCAAGGTGAGGCGGCGCGCGTGGAAGGCGCCGCCGAGGGGCGCGCTGACCGGGCGCTGGCCGTACCAGCTGAGCTCCAGCACGGTGGCCTCGACGCCCGCGGCGCCGATCGCGCAGGCTAACCCGGCGTCGGTGGCGCTCGCGTGCACCACCAGATCGGCGTCCGACCAGGCGCCCGCTGGCATGGAGAAGTCGCAGCCCAGCGCCGCGGCCGTCGGCGCGCGGGCCGGGTTGACGTCCACAAGCTGTACCCGCGCGCCCGGCATGCGCGCGGCCAGCCAGCCGACGAGGCAGCCCACCACCCCAGCGCCCACGACCACGACCCGATCGCCGCAGCCGACCCCGGCGTCCCAGGTGGCGTTCAGCGCTGTCTCGAGGTTGGCGGCGAGCGCGGCGCGCTCATCGCTGACGGCGTCGGGGATGGGCACCACCCGAGCCGCGGGGAGCACGTATCGGTCCTGGTGGGGGTGCAGGCAGAAGACCCGCTGTCCCAGCGGTCCGTCGCCGCCGGCGACGACGCCGACGGAGATGTAGCCGTACTTCACGGGGCCGGGGAACTCACCTTCCTGGAAGGGGCCGCGCATCTGCTCCCGGACGGACTCGGGCACCTCGCCTCGGAAGACCAGGGACTCGGTGCCGCGGCTGATGCCGCTGACCGTGGCCTCAACCAGCACCTCACCCGCGCCGGGGGGCGTGATCGCTGCCTCTCGAATGGCGCCTTGTCCAGGGGCTTCAACCCAGAAGGAGCGAGCGCGCACTCAGCCGAGCTCACAGTCGAAGAGCATGTCGACGCCGAGCTTGTAGGTCGCGGTAGTCGGGCGCGCGACGCCGTCGAGCGTGTCGACAGCCGGCAGGACCACGGAGGGCCTCCCGCTCCCGAGGAGCATGGGGGCGACCGCGATGTGCAGTCGGTTCAGGCAGCCGGACGCCAGGAAGCGCGAGACCGTGACGCCGCCGCCTTCGATGTAGAGCCGGCGCACGCCCAGAGCGCTCAGCGCGCGCAGGATCGCCTCGGAGGACAGCTCCCCCTCGTGGTCGCAGACCTGGATGACCCTGGCGTCACCGACGCTCTCGGGGCCGGGGCAGGCGGTGAGCACCACCGTCGGGGAGCGGCCGTCGATGAACACGTTTCGATCGGAGGGCACCCGCCGGGCGGGGTCCACGATGACGCGCAGCGGATCGGGCCCGCTCACCCTGCGGACCGTCAGGCGGGGATCATCCAGCAGCGCGGTCTCGGCGCCCACCAGGACCGCGTCGCAGAGCGCCCGGAGCCGATGGCAGTGGGTGATGTCCTCCGGGCCGGTGATCCATTGGGAGGTGCCGGTCTCCGTGGCGATGCGGCCGTCGAGGCTCTGGGCGAGGTGCGCGACGACCATCGGGCCGTCGGCTGCCGGCGCCAGGAGGATGGGCAGGAACAGATCGAACAGCTGCCGGGCCGCCGGACTCAGGGGCGCCAGCGCGCTCCAGGTGCTGCCCTCGATCGCCAGCACGTCTTCCACCGGGGCACCGCCACGCAGCGTCAGCAGCGTAGCCCAGGCGTCTTCTTCGGTGAGCTGAGGGCGGGTGTTCATGGTCGGCCCCCACTGTATCCCCTCGTCGGCGGGGGCGCTCACGAGGGCACTGTCGAACTCGCACACCCTGTGACAGAGACGACATACGGTATGTGGGGTCCGGTGGTTGCGGGGGGAGCTGTCCAGATCGACATTGCTCTCAGGAGGAGACATGACCGTTCACTTGATGGCATTGATTGTTCTCGTCGGGTGTGGCCCGGAGACCTCGGATACGGAGGACACGGGAGCCCCGACCGGCGGTGACGACACCGCGATCAGCGAGACTGGCGGGGACGATACAGCGACCGGCGGCGATGACACCGCGATCACTGAGACCGGCGAGACCGGCGATCCCTATGACGGCTCGGATCGCGCTCTGCAGGGCTACGTCGAGTTGGATCAGTCCGGGGAGTGGACCCACCTGCGGGCTTCGTTCTGGGATGCCTCGGGCTACGTCGTCACCGAGACCTGGCTGGATCCGATGGAGGGGGAGGGCGACTGCGGAATCGTGCGTCGTACGGGGGAAGGCGACGTGATTGTGCTGAGCGCTGGTGACGTGGTCTTCAGCGCGGACGGGGACTCGGTGACGGTCCCCTGGGGGAGCGGGCCCACCTGGGACACCGGCGGAGGCGGCGGCGAGGGGTATGGTGAGTTCACCCTGGAGGAGGCGGGGTACGCGCCTCGCTACGGCGTCGACTATGGCGTCGAGGCGCCGGGGGATGGCTTCCCCGGGTTCGCGCTCGCGGCCGCGGTGCGCTTTCCCGAGGCGGCCATGGTGGTCACCTCGCCGTCCATCAGCGGATCGTCCAGGCCGTCACACAGCGCGGCTGACCCGCTGGCGGTGACCTGGTCGGGGGCGGCGGGGGTGGATGATGTGCTGGTCGTGATCTATGGAACCGCCGGGGGGGAGTCGGTGGAGCTGCGGTGTGAGACCGATGATGATGGGGCGTTCGAGGTGCCCGCGGATGTGCTGGGGCAGCTCAGTGAGGGGTCGGTGACCCTGGAGGTGGTGCGGTATCAGATCTCCAGCCACGACGTGGGGGACGACGCCTGGTTGACCGCGAGGGCGCAGAGTCGCGAGCGGGGCAAGATCGACCTGATCCCCTGAAGCCGGGCTTCTCTTCTTCTTCTCTTCTCTTCCAGAGCGGCTGCTTCACAGCGACTCCAGCAGCTTCAGAGCGGCTCCGAGCAACTGAACCACGCCAGAAGGTTCGTGAGCCCGTAGCGCCCCCCAGCCTGCACCTTCCGTCAACACGCGCCGCATGGCGCGCGCCAACTGCGAAGAGGCCCCTTTGAGGAACGCGACGTCCCAGCGCCGCACGGTAGAGGGTGTTGCGACGTCAGATGCCTCGCCGCAAGGCGACATCAGGAGGCAAGACCTTGCGAACACGTGGACGGTTTTCGACGGAGCCCAGG
>Ga0316204_10009105_pt1 | contig 13432 bp, 10 predicted proteins | sample 6monrhotite_MG_2_FD_205661 | JGI IMG/M metagenome (GOLD analysis project Ga0316204, IMG submission 205661) | Microbial mat bacterial communities from mineral coupon in-situ incubated in ocean water Damariscotta River, Maine, United States -... | ecosystem: Environmental > Aquatic > Marine >... | reverse complement strand
ACAATAACGAGCGTCCCAATATGGCGCTCGGCGGCATAACGCCAAAACAAAAACTAGCCATGGGCATGCCCATGGCTGCTTAAAACAGTTCTACTTATCAAGTCCCCTAATTATGGGGGTATTACCTAGACAAACCGTGACCCCTAACCCCGCCCTTTGATGCTTATAGTGCGCATCAAGCAGCCACCTTCTTTCGGCTATGCCTCGGAAGGGCCTGCGGAGCTCAATTGCCCCATATGGAATGTGCTTGTTTGCCCATGAGCTTTAAAACAGGCATTTTTTGTTGCATAGGACACTGCTTTTTCGTTGCATGCTGGTCCACGTGACATCGTTCTGCGTTTTCCCGTCGCGTTGTTGGTTCTCCCTAATCTTACTCTTTATAACGCTCCACAAGATGTGTGCGCGTAGCGCACAATCATGCCAAAGGGGGGCAAAACGCTGCCCCCCTGTTGGATACCCCGGCGTAGTGGTTCATTCAGGCATTGAGCCATCATGAACCAAATAATCTTAGCACCGATTAATTACTTCAATAATCCACGAAAATGTATGCGGTAAGTGCTGATAAGATTTTTGTTCAGTCGGGCCATTTCGAACTTTTAATTGTATTTGGAAGCATAATGCTAGTAGTTAGGATTAAGTTTACGCTAATTGGATTTTTAAGTTGCCCGTAGTGCGAGGTGCCACTCTTAAGAAGTAATTTTATGAGGCTTGGTAATTTAGATACTATATCTTCTCTCAATACTTCCACTAATCGACTTATTGAGTGTTTTTATGAACCAGCCCTGAGTTGCTCGACAGCATATGATAGGGGTGTTGGATATTTTACGTCCAATTGGTTACGCATGGCCGCTAAAGGGCTTGCTATATTTGCAGTAAACGGCGGGCGAGCTCGATTCATTGTCAGCCCTCATATGTCTCCGGAGGATTGGGCCGCACTCTCGCAGGGGGAGGCTGCAAAACTTGATTCAAAGCTGAGAGAAGCCCTAGAAAAGGTTGTAGACGAACTACCTAGCGCCCTTGAAGAACACACACTTTCTGTTTTGGCATGGATGATTGCCGATGGCTTATTAGAGCTAAAAATCGCTATTCCCAGACAGGCGCTTGATGGCGACTTCCATGATAAGTTTGGTATATTTACTGATAAAGTTGGAGATGCCGTTGCCTTTCATGGCTCGCAAAATGACAGTTTTCGTGCATTTCGCAATTACGAGTCGATTAGCATATTCTATTCTTGGATTGATGCACGAGAAGCTGCAAGAGTTGTAGAGCATCAAGCTCGTTTCCAGAGACTCTGGGATAATCAAGATCTAAATGTCCGTGCTTTCGCACTTCCCGAGGCCATCAGGTTGAAGCTTGCACGATTTAGAAATCAATCTGTCCGTCCCTACCCCGTTGCAGAAGACCCGCCTAGTCCATCAGGTATTTTAGATCTGTGGCGGCACCAAACCGAGGCTTTAGAAAAGTTCTTGGCAGCTGGCAATGGTGTGCTGGAAATGGCTACCGGCACAGGCAAAACCCGAACAGCCTTCAAGATTTTAGATGAGCTTCTGGAGCGAGGCCAAATCAACACTGTGGTGATCACGATGTCTGGCACTGACTTGCTAAATCAATGGTACAAGTCAGCTATAGCAAATTCCTATCTCGCCGTATTCCGTCACTTCGGTAAGTGGAAGGAGGCCTCTTCCTATCTGGCGTGCCAATTACCTAAAGTGCTGTTAATAGCGCGGCAGCAACTCAACAACGTTGTGCCACACCTTCAGGGCAAGGACGTCGACCGGGCACTGCTCGTCTGCGATGAAGTTCACGGAATGGGATCACCGTCAATGGTTAGGGACCTATCGGGGCAACTTCGCAGATTCCGTTATCGGCTCGGACTAAGTGCAACGCCGGAACGTGAATATGACACAGATGGAAATGACTTCATTGCTGAAGAAATCGGTCCGATAATTTTTGAGTTCGGCCTGGAAAATGCAATCAGAAGAGGCATCCTTTGTGGCTTTGACTACTTGGCACTCAGCTATACTTTGTCAGACGAAGACAGGATCCAGACCCGTCAGCTGATCAAGCGACATCACGCGAAACAAGCTGCGGGTGAGTTAGTAAACGACGAGGCTCTATACAGGGACATCGCGCGAGTGCGCAAAACGACGAAAGAGAAAATCCCACCTTTTGAGAGTTTCCTTCGTGAACAACCTGAACTTTTCAAGAGGTGCCTTATCTTTGTTGAAACGGCGGAATTCGGCAAAGACGTTCAGGAATTGTTGATGGTGGCCAAAATTCCTTACCACACATATTTCCAGATGGATGAAAGCGAGAACCTTACGCGGTTTGCACAGGGTCGTTTGGAGTGTCTCATAAGCTGTCATCGGCTGTCTGAGGGCATCGACATTCAATCTGTCCAAAACATTGTGCTGTTCTCTTCCTCGCGAGCTAAGCTCGAGACCATCCAAAGATTGGGGCGTTGCTTGAGAACCGACCCGGGGAATCCGGGTAAACGTGCACATGTTCTAGATTTCGTGGACTTTTCTGGGCAGAAAAACGAAAGTACCGAAATCAACACGGCGGATATTGAACGTTACGAATGGTTTACCACGATGTCGACGGTGGCACCGCACGGTGGAGAGAGCAATGCGCCTAAAAAGTGAAGTAGATCCCGACATTATCGAAGCTATAACAGACGCGCTGAAGAAAGCCGGGCTGCAAGACACTAAGTATGCCAACAAATTTAAACAGCGCCTCATGAACAAGCTGATTGGTCAGTTTGAGGAGTCTGATTTGGTTGACCTTATTGAAGATTTTCCTCTTTCAGAGAAGGATCAACCAGAATGAAGATAAGGATAACAGGGTGGCGCGCCAAGAACCTGCGCGGCTACCTGACGGATATCGAAATTGATCTTTCATCCCAGCCAAAGCGCTGGACTTTGTTCCAAATGCCGAATGGCACAGGCAAAACCACAACGATGCGCCTCTTTCGCGACGCGTTGATTGGATCGAACCTATCTGCTGACGAAGTTAACAGTCTGAAGGCAGACGATACTGTTGAGAATGGCTTCTTTGAATTGTCTTTGACGATTGATGACGAGCCATGGCGCGTTGAAATGAAACTCGATTTCCGCACCGGAAGATGTGAATATAGCAGAACATCGGTAGGAGAACGTTCAGGGGGGAATAAGTCGGGACGATTGCCGAGCGGTTTGCGAGACACTCTGCAAAAAGGCATAACCGAACTGTTTGTGTTCGACGGCGAGCTTGCTGCCGAAATCATAGAGGACGGAGCGAGCCGAGCCGACGATTCAATCCGAGCACTTTACAAGCTCGACAGCTTCAAGGAATTGTGCCTCAATATTGACGCTCAAGCGAAGAAACGCCGAAACAATGCTGCATCAATTTCAGCGGCGGCAACGAAGAATTCAATTGGCCGGTTCACGGCGGACCATAAAGAGGCGGAGGATATACTGGTGCATCTGCTACGCAACGAGCGTAAACTGCTCGCGAGCAAAGCGGAGGGAGAGGCGCGAATTGACGAGCTTGATACCAAGATAGGAGATTTGTCTAGCCAGCAAGAGCAATACTCAGACGAACTTTCTGAGATCAAGGAACGGATCGTTGAAGATAGGTCAGCGATCTCTGAACTAACAGCGCGATCTACGGAGCTGTTTCGATCCCCCCCTCTGTTTCACTCCTCAGTCCGCGACCGTCTGAATTCGCTTGGCGGCACAATGCATAAACTAAAACTTCCACGGACTATGTCTGAAGAGTTCTTTCTACAGCTAGCAGAGGAAGACGCATGCATATGCGGCCGTGAGATTGGGGCTAACGAAAAAAAAACGATCACCGAAAATGCCAAGAAATTTCTCGGGCACGATCAAATTGCAGTGGTCAATCAAATGAGACTGGCTCTAAGGGACACTGGCCAGCGTAGTGAAACGCTGGGGAGTGCATTGGAGCAGCTTCGGGTTGCTCGCGACGGTTTACAATTAGCGGAACAACGTAAACTTCGTATTGAAGATGAACTTGAAGAAGCTGGTCTCACAGAAATTGGAGAGTTCAAGAACGAGAAGGCCAAAATCGAATTCCGGCTGGAAGGTACTTGCGAGGCGTTGCACCAGCTCACAGGTGATCACTTCGATTTAAGCGAAATAGCATGGCAGACAAACATTCCCGCTTGTCGACGGGAAGTGAAAGAGCGACTGCGGAAACGTGATACCGCCGCAGGAACATACGAGTTTATACAAAAGGCTGACGCACTCAAAGATTTGGTTGGGAATGTTGAAGCCGGAGCCGTCTCGCGACTTAGGAATCGGATCAAAATCGCCACAAACAAGTATCTAAAAAATATCTTGGTGAATGAACCACTCAGGGTGGCATCAATTGATGGTCGCTTGCTATTGACAACTGACGGCCTTGGGCGGAAATCATCTGTTAGTGAAGGCCAAAAACTCGCGGTCTCCTATGCATTCCTGACGGCTTTGCTTGCCGAAGCGCCTCACGAATTCCCTTTTGTTGTCGACTCTCCAGCGGTCTCTTTGGACGTCGAAATCCGTCGAACAGTCGGGCAACTTGTTCCATCACTCTTTGACCAGATGATTATTTTTGTGATTTCGAGCGAAAGGGAAGGGTTTGCCGATACTTTCTTCAACCGCAGTGAAAGCGATGTCGAGTTTGTTACGATATCGATGGATCCAGTGACCGGCCGCCCAAAGCTGATGAATGGCAAGGAAGAATTTAGGAGTTTTCACTCCAAGTCTGGAGGGTCGGCATGAGTTTCGTTATTCACAAGCGTGCTCGAAAGTATTTCGGATTTCAGGACCAACGGATGTTCCATAGCACTCCTAGAGAGCAAGATAGTGGTCGCGAGTTGCTGCTCTTTGACGCCTACTATGCTTGTTTGCTGGTTGGAACATGCCTGTCTGGGCTCGGGAGAGAGGGCGACCTTGAAAGCACATATTTTATTGAAGGCTATCCAGAACCTTTCAGAAATAGCAAAGAGTTCATCGCAGGCCTAATAGTTGAGGCGGAGCTTAGACGCCTTGATACGGAAAACTATTCAGATCGAGACTTTGAGCGCGAAATTGCCAAGCTGCTCGACGTAAATTCGCCGACAAGGCTAAGCGAGGAAGCAGGCATTGCAAAATCAAATCTCTATGCAGCGGGCGGTTTCGAGTTCATCTCTGATAAGATTCAGCCGAAACCTGTAAGTGCACAAGAGTTCCTGCTCAGATTCCACGACTTTTGGGAAAACGAGGTATCTGGGAAATGACGGAAGGCGAAAACCAGTTCTCGCAAGCCGCGCTAAGCTTTCGGCCTTCACAAACCACAATCTCAGCCTTGTTTGGTGGATTTGGAACGCTTTCGGTTCCTGATTTCCAAAGAGACTACGCATGGGACGACACCGCAGTTTCTGTCTTCATTGAAGATGTGGAACGTTGCCGTCGTAGAAGGCAGCTTGGCACCCCACAGCCACATTTCTTTGGGGCAGTGGTAACAAGTCCAGGGGGAATCTCTGGCACATCAAGGCCGCACCTAGTCGTTATTGATGGTCAGCAACGGTTAGCAACAGTTTTTATATTCATAACCGCCTTGAGGCGGCGCTTTCAAATCGCTGAGAACGCGGCGCGGACTTCCGGTGACGCGGAAGAGCTTGCTCACTATTTTGGTTCGCGCGCAAAAAATCTGGCACAAGCCTTTGAATGTGCACAAGACATCGAGTTCAGGTCTCAAAAACTAGTACGAAAACTCATACTGAACAAAGCGGATGATCCATTCTTTGGACGTTTGATAGCACAGGAGGAGCGAACTCCAATACGAGCTTCGCACCATCGCCTTGAGAAGGCAAACTCTGCGATTGAAGATTATCTTGATAAGCTCCAAAGTCGAGCCGAAAACGATGAGGACACTCGGAAAATCCTGGATAGCCTATATATTGTTTTTCTGAAGGACTGGCTGATTGTACAACTCGCCGCCGGAACTGACCGCGAGGCAAACCGTATTTACCGTGTTCTCAACAGTCGTGGTGTGCCGGTGACAAACTGTGACCTGCTTCGCGCATCAACCCTCGAGCTCGCCGCCAAGAAACTTGAAAGCAATGACATCGATGCGATGGTGCAGGATTGGGATAGTATCCTGGCCGGAACCCAACTGGGCCCTGATGAAGCTTTGAATGCCGCTTTCTACTCTCGCACAGGTACCGCTTGGCCGAGAAACGGGTCTATTGATCAAATTGAGGAAGAGTTGTTCCCACATCTGCAGTCGGATGAAAAACCGACCGCCGAAGAAGCACATGAGGTTTTTCGCGCTGTGGGCCAGCTCAGAAGCGACGTGGAGCAGCTTTCGACCATAGCAAGCGGGCAGATTTGCCAAGCCGCACACAACAAATTCACGCCTGTGTTTGGATCCCGTTTCGATGCTCTTACAACTGTTTTAGATCAAAGCTACTGCTTCCCGTTTTTGCATGCAGCGACCTGCTTAAACCCAGGCCAATATGTGAGAGTTTGCGATTTGGTGGAGCGCTTCGCTTTTCGCTATGGTGTTGTAGTCAGAGCGGCAATTCATGCTATTGAGCCGGTGTTTGGGACCCATATTCGAACGTTAAGACAAAATCCGAATGATTTCCGCCTGAATGACCTGAAAAACGACCTGGCAAATTTGATCACGGCATATGCTGGAGATGACCTGTTTAGGGAGCGCCTTCTCGCGATGGAGTATGGAAGAGGTGATCGAAAGCCCCTCCGATATGCGTTGGTCATGATTGAGCTTATGAACAGGTGGTATGAAGATAACCCACATGGAACGCCCACTTGTCGAGATATGACAAGGGTTATCGATTTCCAAACTATTACTCTAGAACACATTGAGGCATCGAACGCAGTGAATCTGGACCCTGAACTAACACCGTACATCAACTCGCTGGGGAACCTCACGGTTATGAGTGAGGCGGAGAATAATGCCGTCGCCAATAAGTCGTTTGAACAGAAACGGCTGGTATTCACTGGCTCAGACCTAGCTATCAACCGGAAGATTGGGCAGTATGAAGCATGGAATCTTGAGAATTTTAAAGCACGTGAGCAGGACCTTCTTGACCGCTGTATGGCAATTTTCTCACTATAGGCGCTGCACGAGCTCAGGGCTAAATGCCTTTCATTAGCCCGTTGCGAAGATTTGAAACGGCTATACTGATTACTTGCGATGCTTTCGCAATAGCGGCTTCGTCAGTGCCACGCCCAATCCCCAGTCGAAAGGCTTCTCTCGCACGGGCACCATCCCCAAACATTGCGGTAAGTACATGCGAGGTTTTTACTTCGTTGGTTGAACAGGCACTGGATGCAGAGAAAGTCAACTCATCCTTGAGTGCATGCATGAGGGCTAGAGGCTCGATTCCCGAAATCGAAAGCGAGAGCGTGTTAGGAAGACGCAGCGCATCAGCTCCGTTGATAACGACCCCGTCTATCTGCATCAAAGTCTCTTGCAACTGATCCCTCAAAAGTGCTGTATGTTTTGCATCTTGCTGACGACGTTCTGACACAATTTTAAAGGCTTCTCCCAAACCGGAAATTCCGGGCGTATTCAAGGTTCCAGGGCGCAAACCATTCTCCTGGCCCCCACCTAAAAGTATTGGTTCCAAAGCGACACGAGGCTTTCTCATAGATCGATACAGAGCACCGACCCCTTTGGGGCCGTATGCTTTGTGCCCTGAAAAGCTTGCCATATGGATGGAGGAATGTGCGAGATCAAGGTGTAGATACGCCGTCGCTTGTGAAAAATCAGAGTGGAATAGCGCACCGTTCAATTCACAAATTGCACCAATCTCTTTGATGGGTTGAAGAACACCAGTTTCATTATTGGCCGCCATAACTGATACTAAACCAGTCTTTTCCGTGACAGCTTCCTCCAATTCATCAAGATGAATAACGCCGTTTTCATCGACACCAAGCCAGGTTACATTAGCGCCTCGTGCTGCAAGGCGTTCGAAGCACGCAGTTACTGACGGATGTTCTATTTTCGATGTTACAAGGTGGGTACGATCTAGTTTTTCGAGAGCCGGAAAACTACCGAGGATAGCCAGATTATTCGATTCAGTTGATCCGCCAGTAAAAATAATTTCTTTTGATCGACAGCCAATGGTTTGGGCTACTAGGTCACGTGCCGTTTCTACAATGTTCGATGCCGCATGCCCCGCCGCGTGTTCCGTGCTCGATGCATTCGCATATATGTGTTCCGTCACTTCCAATATTTTTTGGAGAACACGCGGATCGGTTGGGGTCGAAGCGTTGTGGTCAAAATAAATAGCGTTGCCACTCATTAGTCGACCTCACCAGATAGCAAAAGGGCGGCGTCAACGGGTGTCTTGATGCGCACAGCTAACTGCCGGACGCCTCTATCAATATGATGTTTCAAACGTTCCAATAAATCATCGTCTGATAATTCTTCGCCACGGCCCTTCATTTCGACATATCGAAGCATATCTAGAAAAATAGGCTGATACGGCCCAAAGAGAGTATAAGCATTAAACTCTTGACCATCTTCAAGATCACTTCTCATTTGATTCAGAGGGCCAACTTCGAACGAAACCATCATAGCCATTCTGCAAAGAAGGTTTGGGGTCAAACCTGCTTTTTGTGCAAGAACCCTGAGCTTTCCAGTGGAGTCAGATGAGATACGTAGCTTACTAACGTGCATCAGCCATTGCCTTTCGTGATGCTGTTCGCATCACTTTATTTTCTGTGATCCCCGTTGTATGGCCATTGTCTATCACGCCAATTTCGTAGGTTCTTGCGACAAAAGGCGAAATCATTTCTTCAATATCAGTCGTCAGTTCAGTGTCGGTACACAACATAATGACTTGATTACTGGCTCGCGGTAGATAATTGGACATGAGTGATTCACGGTGTAGCTGGTCCAGCCTTGAAAGGGGTGTGTCAATAATCATCGGCAATTCTCGGCCACTAGTCTTTCCTAGAGCCCAGAGCATTGAAATCGCAAAGAGCTGACGCTCTCCCGCAGACAAACTGTCAGTCTCAATCCGAGCGCCGCCTTGGTCAATTAGCGTGATCGCAAACGATTCCGCTTCAATTGTTACAGTATCGACCAGCGACTTGCGCTGCACCAAGCCATTGAATGCTTCAACGAAATGACTAGACAAAGAAGAAAGCCTCTTCTGCAGAATGCGTTGTTCATAATTTGCAAGAGCGGCTTGCGTTCGAGTAGCAAGATCAGTTTTATCTGCCACCTGTTTGGTATCAATCTGCGCTTCAAGGGCTTTTTGTCGCTCTGCTTTAAGGCGTTCAGCGAGCGCTCGTAAGCGTTCCACTTCAGCTTTAACCTGCGACAGTTCCGTTTCCACTGCTCCCAGATTAAATTCAGCTTCTCGGACACTCTGGAATGCATCGACTGCAGCGCCTGGTCTAAAATTCTTCAACTGTTCTTTTAATAACGATCGTCGTTGCAAAAGATCAGACAAGCTTTTCGAGAGTTGAGTTGCCTTTACTCTATCGTCAGCAACATGTGCAAACTGGCTGTTAATCCATTCTGGTTCTGCACTTAACGTCACAACATCATCAGCATTCGTCGCAGTTGAGGCGAAACTTCGGAGAGCACTAAAATGGTCTTGAGACCAAGTTGGCGACTTTTCGTCTTTTGTTTTTGCCACTTTTTCAAAAGCGGACACGAAAACTTCAACCGCTTTTTCGAACTGAGTACCTTTGACGCGCTCCACCTCGTTGGAGAACTGTTTTGTTAATTTCGGAGCAAGGGCAAAGGGGCCCCGGTTGTTTGCGATTGCTTTCAAGGATGACAAAAGGTCCTTCCACTCAATCTCTATGTCCCTGAGGCTATCGTTTAACGCGCCGCGATCAAGAGCCACTGACCCGCCTTCTTGCTGGAATACATGTTGGGCACGCTCGCTTTTTTTAGCCAATTGATTGCGTTTTGCTGTCAATGCTGCTGCAGATTCTTCATTAAGCACAACAAAATCCAACGTACCTTTCAAATCTCGAGTAATAGCTTCAATGTCATAGTCCGTTGAAGTTTCCCCAGAACGAGCTTTGAACAACGCTAGATCACCACGCAATTGATCAATCAAATCCAACCCTAAGAGAGATCGTATGGCGTCATAGAGGCCCTCGCTTGCATTATTGTCTGCAATATCTTGGATTTTTTCACCATCGAAAAAGAAGAGTTGAGAAACTCCGACAGGGATCATGTCTTCCAGATAATGCTCCCACTCTTCACGGGGAATATTGCTAACTTCTTTTCCATTTTTTGTAAAATCTAGCGTTTCAACCACAGAAGTTCCACGCGAGGCCCAAGCGCGAGTTACACAATAGGTATCATTATCGCCTGCATGGTGACTCGTGAACTCCAAACGAATTTGAGCATGTCGCTCGGGTGCCTGATGGTGGATGCGTCTTAGCAGATGTGCCTCATAGTCCGATTGTCCAATTCGACCGCCCAATGCGCGCTTACCATATAACGCTAACCTAACTGCCTCAAGAAAAGTTGTCTTACCTGCACCATTGTGTCCTTTCACTAGGATCACAGGATGCTGCTGATCATCTCCCGGTGATAAGTTAAATTCGTGTGTGCCTCCATAGAGACCAAAATTTAATAGATGGAGCGATTGCAAAATCATGAGCGTGTCTCGTAAATATGCGACTCAACTGCATCACTTTCCAGTAAGGCGAGCTTAACCATTCGCTCATCTACCACAGCAGGTTCTTCCCGCCATTCTTGGTTCAAAATTGATGCAATTTGCCGATGAATTGACGTTCGTCGTTTCAATCCTCTAACAGACCGTTCAGCTTCCAATAACTGGGCAAGAAGCTGTGTTGGGACATTGTGCTCAGTGCAAACCAATTCCAGAATTTCGGCATCCTCAGCAGTAAATTCAAAAACGTCTGCGCCTTCCAACTTGAGTTCTCGTCCAAATACATCTTGTACGATTTGCGAGACCGCATCTCCCCAGTCACCGTTTTCGCGTCGCCATATTCGCCGAATTTCGCGTAATTCTGCGTCGTGAATAAGAACCGCTTTTTCACCGGGTGGGGCTTTGGCGTTAACTTCTTGCTGTGCAACAAGAAGCTTTCGAAGAAAGGTTCTGCGATATTCAAAAGTATATGGCCCAGGAATTGGAGATTTGGAGTCGCCCACGAAGGTCACGCTACCATTGCGGCGTTTGAAATCTCGATATTGGCGTTTTTTCTCAGGGTCTTGTGTTTCGGCCAGTTCATCACGTAAGTCTAATAAAGGTTCGAGCCACGTCTCACCATTATCGACCATCGCTTCCATTGCCTTGTCTTTGGTAACAACTGTACAAACCCAGCACCCAAAACGAGAGTTGCCGCAACTTTCCGTTTGCTTGTCAACAACGAGTGGGCACTCACCTGCTTGTGCGTTACGGTACATCGCCAACAAATCGCGATTATCTCTCCCCCAAGGAGATGGGTTTTGCAAAAGGTATGACCAAACATCATCAACACTAAATGCTTCAATAGGGGTAAATACAAATGCGCCAGGTAATGTTGAGTGACGGGACAAAGAAGTGCCTTGAATCCGGTGGAGAGACATAACCTGAGCACGGGTAGCACTCTCTGCGGAACGAACACCTAGAACCATTACTACTTCGCCAAACTCAGCAACGCGACTCTTGATGAATGCATTTGCTGGATCAATTTTCAGGCGTTCGGTGCACCATCGAAATCTTTTAGAGGGAGCAGGATAGCCACGCCCAATCAAGTTGACCCAAAAACTATCTGCAATATCAGGAGTTACTTTTTGAGCAGTTATCGGAACATTCTGTTTTTCTGCTTCAGTATTAATTGCAGCTAGGGTTTCATCAATATAATTTACAATTACAGGCGTTTCGACCAGCGTGTCCGAAGTCAAAACATAAATCGGCTTGGTACGCTGCTCTTTTGGCAATGTGCTTATTGCATTCCAAATCAGTTGGAGCGAACAAGTAGAGTCCTTCCCACCGCTATACCCAATGACCCATGGCCGGTCATCTGAACAGTAGACAGTCTGAATGTGCCCCTCAATTTCAGAAAAGGATGGGAGAGTATTCATCGGAGTATCCATCAAATCGCTCATCTTTATGCTTCTGCTGCTTGTAAGGAAGGGCCAAATTGGGCTTCTATCGCCTTCTCTTTGTCATCGAACGAAAGCCCTAAGGCCTTTATCAAAACATTAGCTCCTAAATGGACAGATCCAGAGCTACCATCCATACGATTGTGACGCATTACTCTACCCTCCCAGAGATCCGTGTTGCGCTTTGACCAATTGATTGTTGTCAAAACCGTAAGTGCCCCCTCCCAATCAGCTGGTCGCGCGGGTATGAGCCTAGCGCCCAGTATACCAAGTGCTTGAAGCATAACACCGTGCGCATGCACCTTTTCTTTCCGCAAGTCTCCGGCTAATGCCGTCCCAATTTCCAAATTTCGCCAATCTGGCATAACCTCGAGAACACGCCTCCAGTAAAGAGTGGCCACTTCCTGTGTTTCGTCACCAAACCTATCGGCATTGCCTCCTGCTAACCACTTGTTAGCTTGATTGAGGCTTGACAAAGTGAACAAGCATTTTGCCCGATTTGATAGCGATGTTTTCTCAAGCTCGACAAAATTTTGGTAAAATTCGACATCTTCCAATATCCGCGTGCTCAACCGAGAGAGAGGGTCCCGACGATTATAGAGGACACTTAAAGACCCTGAAGGGCGGACTGCATTCTTGTTAAGGTCAGCAAACATTTGCTGACTGCGTTGAAGTCCTACATCAACAAACACAACAACAGAAATCGTTTCATTCTCCAATGCAGGGCGTGTCGTCAACGCAGCCTCAATCGCCGCACGCCGATGTTGACCATCATTGAGTAATATTCGAGCACTCATTGAAAATGATAAAGTACCTACATTCCGCAACTGGACGCTATCGCTTGCAGGTGAGAACTCTAACTCACCATCGACGGAGGCACACAAAGACGATAGTGTATATTCTTCAAAATTTTCTGAAAGATAACTTGCGATTTGAGGAACTCTTGACTTAGAAAGAACGCGTTGCGCGCGTAAGTCTGCCGGGAGTTCTTGGTTGTCAAATTCAAATATTTTGGGGACCAATTTTAGTGGAACCATAATAGTGTAATATTCGCAGCCAGCCTGGACACCACGAATTGCTGCAAAAGTATAAAAATTTCCATCCATGAGTGGCTCCCTTCATTTTTTTGGAAGTCTAAGGAAGTTTTATGGGAAGTCAACCTTATTAGCGGTTTGGAAGCTGCGAGTTGGCTATTAATTACTGAAACTGAAAACCTTAGGGCGCTGCCCCATAAGCGCTAACTTAATATTGTAATCTGTGGCTTTCTTTTTCTTGAGGGTTCAGCGAGGGTCGCAGAGATGGTATTCCAGTTTTTAGTAACGGCACTTAACGGTAAATGCGGCGTGATGGC
>Ga0316204_10009103_pt1 | contig 13433 bp, 9 predicted proteins | sample 6monrhotite_MG_2_FD_205661 | JGI IMG/M metagenome (GOLD analysis project Ga0316204, IMG submission 205661) | Microbial mat bacterial communities from mineral coupon in-situ incubated in ocean water Damariscotta River, Maine, United States -... | ecosystem: Environmental > Aquatic > Marine >... | reverse complement strand
CGGGCGTCACGATGGCCTACGCTGCGGGTGCGCGCCAGATGGGGGCAACGGTTGAACGGTTTTGCCCGGTGATCGGAACAGAACAACAGCCGGATGGCAGTTGGATCGTCCGCACCAAAAAGGGCGACATTCATGCACAATGGGTCGTGAACGCCGGTGGTCTTTGGGGCCGCGAGGTTGCTGCGATGGCGGGGATAGAACTGCCGCTACTGCCGACTGAACACCAGTATTTTGTAACCGAAACCATTAGCGAAGTTGCGGATCTCGGGCGGCGCCTGCCCTCTATTGCGGACCGCGATGGCGAATATTATTTCCGTCAGGAAGGCAATGGATTGCTGATCGGCGCTTATGAAAAAGATATGAAGTTCTGGGCCGAGGACGGCACGCCGCAGGGCTTTGGACACGAACTTTTTGCCGATGACCTTGATCGTATCATGGAAAACGTAATGCGCGCGATGGACCGGGTGCCAGCAGCGGCAACAGCCGGCGTGAAACGTGTGATCAATGGCCCGATGATCTGGAGTCCGGATTCAAACGCTTTGTTCGGAACGGTGCCCGAGCTTCAAAACTATTTCTGCTGTACCGGCATCATCCCGGGCTTCAGCCAGTCGGGTGGTCTCGGCCTTTTGGCCGCCCAATGGATTATCGAAGGCGAGCCCGAATATGACATGTTCGCCTGGGATCTGGCACGGTTTGGCGACTGGGCTGACAAGAAATTCACCAAGGCACGAGTGCGTGACCAGTACCAGCACCGTTTCAAAATTCATTTCCCGAACGAAGAACGCTCAGCGGGTCGCCCTGCCCGTGTGCGCCCGGCTTATGAAATGCAAAAAGGAATGGGCGCTGTCTTTGGCCTGAACTGCGGCTGGGAGCACCCATTGTGGTTTGCTGATGCGCCGGGAGCAGAGGAAACCATCGGTTTCACGCGACAAAACTGGTTTGAGCCTGTCGGTCGCGAAGTAAAAATGTTGCGGGACAATGTTGGCGTGATCGACATTTCGAACTTCGCCAATTACGTGATCAAGGGCCCGGGCGCACAAGGCTGGCTGAACGCCTTGGTCGCCAACCGTGTCCCGTCCGAGGTTGGCCGTTCCTGCCTGACCCCGCTGATCGGGGTGCGCGGCGGTGTCGCCGGGGATTTCACCATCACGAAAGTCGCGGATGACGAATACATGATGGTCGGCTCTGGCATGGCTGAGCGCTATCATCAGCGGTTCTTCAATATGATTGAATTGCCGGAAGGAACCACCTTTAAGGTCGCTACAAACAACATTGCGGGCTTTAACGTTGCCGGACCAAAATCGCGCAGCATGTTGCAACGGCTTACCAATGCTGATCTTTCAAATGATGCTTTCCGCTTTATGCGCTCAAAAACCATCGAGGTCGCCGGTATTGAATGTTTGGCAATCCGCGTCAGCTTTACCGGTGATTTGGGTTGGGAGCTGCATTGCGACGAAAAAGATCAAGTGCAGCTTTACACCGCTTTGCTGGATGCCGCGCGCGAATTTGATGGCGGTCCGGTTGGCGGCCGTGCGCTTGGCAGTCTTCGGATTGAAAAAGGCTACGGTTCGTGGGGGCGTGAGTATTCACCGGAATACTGGCCGCAAGAGGTTTCGCTTGAACGCCTTATCAAGCTCGACAAAGATTTCTTGAATAAAGAGGCATATTTGTCAGTCAAAGATAATGTAGCCCGCGAGCGGCTTTCAATCTTTGAGGTTGAAATAACAGACGAAGCCGATGCTTCGGGTGGTGAGCCTATATTCCTTCCGGACGGCACCCCTGTTGGCCGTGTAACATCCGGCGCTTTTGGCTATTCGGTCGGCAAGTCCCTTGCGCTTGGATACGCAAAGGAAGGTGTCGCAAAACCCGGGGACACTGTGCATATTTTCATTCTAGGCAAACCGCATAAGGCCACACTTCTTGCGAAGCCCCCCTTTGATCCCGAGGGTGAAAAACTGCGAGCGTAACATGAAACAGGGCCGCCCCCCTTGGGACGGCCCATTAAATCCACAAAAACCTGCTCTCCTGTCAAAATTATTCCGTCCGCATTCTCAAACGTCCATCTCTGCGGCAGCCTTTAACAACCAGTTCTTGAACAGTTTCACTGACGGAGTCGCCGATTTTTCTTTGAAGTCTGCGAAATATGTCCAGGGGCTTGAAATATCGAACGCGAATGGCTCGTACAGCAGCCCGCGTTCCAGATAGGGTTTCACCAGCGATTGTGGCATCACCGCACAACCGATGTTCTTGACCGCCATTTCAAGCGCGAGATTTGAAATATTTGTCTGGAACCCCGCTTTCAATCCAAGTTTCCCCAAACCAAAATGTTTCGCTATCAGCTCCCAATAAACGGGCCGTCCGAGAATATGGATCAGATTGGCGTCATCTAGTTGCACGGGATCACTCAAAGCTACACCACAAACCTGATAGGACGGCGCGCAAACGAGTGAGAGCTTTTCATTCCAGAGCTTTACCGCGTCTCCATTTACGTCATCCAGATGATTGATTGTAATGCTGATGTCCGAAATCTTTGGTTCCACATCCGTCCAGACAGTTCCATGAACGGTAAGGATGATATCAGGATGCAGAATGTTGAAATCCTGCATGACCTGCGGCAACCAGCTTTCTGCCAAACTGATTGGGCAGGAAACCACCACCTCTCTCTTGTGGCTGATCGAGATCAGAGAATCCGTTGCAACATCAATCTCTTGCAGGGCGTGACGGATAGAGGGCAAATACGCCTCTCCGACTTCAGTCAACGTCAATGACCGCGGATGACGTACAAACAACGGTCGCCCAATGAACTCTTCCAGCGAACGTATGTGATTGCTGACCGCTGATTGGGTGCAATTCAGCTCTTCCGCAGCACTGGTGAAACTCAAATGGCGCGCTGCGGCCTCAAATGATCGCAAAAAGGTAAGATGAGGTACGTTTTTCATAGGGCTTTAATATACCAAACTCAAAATCGGTTCTATTGCCTATGTTCCCCTGTCGGACAAAGACTGTCTTTGCATAAAAGTGGCAGATTAGGTTCGCAGATCATGCGAAAATGAAACTATGATTGCGCAACACGCTAACACGTCATGTGCATTGAATTCCAGATGTCGGATAGATTGAAACCAAGGACCATTAAATGATTAACCCCACCGTTATCATTCACACAGAAAACGCAGAAGCCGCGCGTGACCTGGTTGCAAAACAGCACCCGGATTTACCGGTTTTTGCCTGTGATACCTACGAAGATCTGCCCGCGCTGATTGAAGAAACACAAGCCGAAGTCATCTATGCAATGCGCTTCCTAGATACGTCTGACTACCCCCGAGAAGCGCTGGTTGAAAGCGCTTCGGTCAAATGGGTATCGGTCGGCGGTTCGGGTATAAATCACATAACCCCTTGGGATACTAAACGGTTAATCGTGACAAATTCAGCGGGTGTCGCAGCGGACATGATGGCGCAGTATGCGCTTGGGGCAATGTTGCATTTTTCGCTTGGATTTCCTGCATTTCGTGCCGCCCAAAACCGCCATGAATGGATATCTGCAGAGGTTGAACCGATCAACGGAAAAACTGTTTTGATCATTGGCCTCGGCAACACAGGCAAGGCCGTGGCGGCGCGGTGCAAACCCATGGGACAGAAAACCATCGGTGTGCGGGCGCAACCAAAGCCGACCGATAATGTAGACGAGGTGTACGGCATTGATGCATTGCCAGACCTGTGGCACCGCGCTGACTTTATAGTCGTTTGTGTGCCTTTGCTGGACAGCACAAAGGGGCTTGTCAGTTCCGATGCCTTCGCACGAATGAAACCGGATGCCGTCATCATAGATGTGTCGCGAGGCGGCGTTATTGACGAAGGTTCGTTGATCCGCGCGCTTGATGAAAACTGCATTCGTGGTGCAGCACTAGACGTCTTCATGACCGAACCCTTGCCAGCCGATCATAAGCTTTGGGCATATGACAACGTGATCATCACCCCACATTGCTCTTCCGTCTATGCGGGATGGGACCTGAAATCTGTCGAAATGTTTTCGGAGAACCTCGGGCGGTACCGAAGGGGCGAAACTCTAACAAGAATTGTCGATCCAAAGCGTGGCTACTGACGGGACGTAAAAGCGAATAGAAAGTTAAAGCTCATTCTTCAGTTTGCTTTACCTCGCTGAGGGCGTGTAAGACAGATGGCAAATCAGAGTGAAAAACCTTTTGCGTTGTTCAGCTGATTTTGCGGTTTGGCTGTCCAATTATTTCCGGCGGAACGCTCGCTGTACCAATGGTCAAACGATGCAACAGCTCTATTTGCCCAGAGGTATCAGTCTTGGCGTAGATTGAGCAAAGATGGGAGCGGACCGTGACTTCACGAATGGAAAGACCGGTTGCAATGTCTTTTACAAGCATGCCCTCTTTCACCATCGTGCAAATTCTGTATTCGCACCGACTAAGCTCATACGGGTTGTTGATGTCGAGTATCGGTTTTGAGGGCAGCCCTAGATGATCAAGCGTCTTTTGAACACGCGATTGTGCCAGCAACTTTTGTACAGTACCCGGCAAACGCTGCTCCCATGTTTTTGACAAGGTCGCCGCAAGCAGAGAAAGATGATTTTTATCGTCTTTGCCAAGATTCGATTTAAAGTGGAGTTCCAGATAATCATAGTGTCCGGGTGAATTTTCCAGGCCGATTAGACCAACATCGCTCAGCCCGCTACCCAGAATTCGCTGTTGAATGTGCAAACTCTCCACAGCATCAGAATCCTCAATCAAATCGGACCACAACCACAAGGTACCGGTTTTTGAAACGCCAAGGTTCTCGCCAAGCATTATTTCCGTGAATGAAGAATGCCCGCACGCAATAGATTTATCTGACTTCTGATTAACGACAGCAACTTTCCTTGGCTGCCAGTTGCCCTCAACAAAGCGGACAATCAGCGCGGCATCGGACTTGTAAAGTGACAAAAGACTGAAAAGAGCGTTTGTGATTTTGCCCTGACCGTGCAGCGCCTGAACCCATGTTGCCAACACATCAAAACTGTTTGGACTAATCGGTTCTCCTGCGCGATTTAGAAATAACTGACCCACAACACACCTCAAACATAAAAACTCGTACCAAAAGATTTCTTAAAACCACTGCCCTCCAGATAAAGGAGAATTCAGATTTTCTTATCTGACTCGTATCTAACGCAAGATTTTCGAGGCTATTTGCTTACCTTGAACTTCGCAAGGAAAGTGCGGCGCGACGCTAGCCTTTGTAACTAAAGTATTTTTTCGGAGAATTTGATCGAAGAGCTGAAAGTGGGATCAAACATCTTTGTGTCAGCTATTCAAAACAATAGCCAATTTTATGCCTCATTATCGCCATAAACCTGGCGGCGCAGCGTACTGAGCATGATTCGAAACAGGTAAGCAAACTAAGCACCAAAAACCCCAAAAAAGCGTCCTTGAGGCGACAATCTTATGTGGGCGTACATCCCAAGGTTGCTTTATTCATTGTGTTGATGGATGCGAGCTGCACCCTCACCTGCGTATTTTGGAAGGTGAATAGCGGGTGGTTTTCACATTGGTGTCGCCACGCACAGTATTGACTTGGTAAAAATACATTTATGGCGGGGTCGCACGATGAAGGTTTGCATTTTTGAATTGGTCAGGGATCTTTTAAGAGGACATTCGCAATGAACGTGCCAGTTAAGCAGAAGGCGAGTGACCGCTTCGGGTATAGGGCAACCCGGCAATACAGCAGCCTAGCGCGAAGCCGACGCAAGAAAGCGCTGCAATCCATTACTGGCTACTGTGTCGTTACGACGATAGATGGTGTGAACAAGCTGGAACACACGTTCGAACAGCCCCCGACAGCCGCACAGATTGTTGCTCAGTTTGGACCCAAAGCCTTTGTAGTTAGCGCCAATCCTTGCGCAGTTTCACCACGAAACAGAGCCAACATTCGTCTGATCACCAAACAGTAGTTTTCTGCCGTGATGCTGATGCGAAAGGTGCGCTTCGTTGTGCTCTATATTTCGTGTTCCCGACAATTTCATGATGGACAGTTGCCTTTGGAAGACCGCGCGCGGCTCTCTTGATACAAAACTGAAACAATAAGAAATCTATCTGAAACACATATTCAGTCATTGATGCCCGGAATTTGCGCTATACAGGCGTATTGAAGAGGGGATCAATCATGACGAAGAATACAAAGATCAGAACGACCAATGGGCGTGGACGCCTGTTTGACAGCATTTTGGACACGGTCGGTGACACGCCCTGCGTGAGGGTTAACAATCTCGCACCTAAAGGCGTTACCATTTACGTGAAAGCGGAATTTTTTAACCCGGCTGCATCGATCAAAGACCGGCTGGCGCTTAACATTATTGAAGAAGGCGAACGGAACGGAACGTTAAAACCGGGCCAGACCGTTGTCGAAGCGACCAGCGGGAACACCGGCATCGGGCTTGCGATGGTCTGTGCACAAAAAGGATATCCGCTCGTTGTAACAATGGCGGATAGTTTTTCGATTGAACGTCGCAAGCTGATGCGGATGTTGGGCGCAAAGGTCGTACTGACACCCAGAGCCGAAAAAGGCTTAGGGATGTACAAAAAGGCGGTTGAACTGGCTGAAGCAAATGGTTGGTTTTTGGCCCGCCAATTCGAAACAACAGCGAATGCCGATATCCACGAGTCGACCACTGGACGCGAAATTATTGCTGATTTCAAAGGTGAGCGTCTGGATTATTTTGTTACCGGTTACGGAACAGGTGGCACCGTGACAGGCGTTTCGCGTGTTTTGCGCAAAGAACGCCCCGAGACGAAGATCATCCTGACAGAGCCTGCAAACGCCCAGCTGGTTGGAAGCAACGAGCCCCAGAAACGCGGCGATGGCGGTGCACCTGCGGCCAGCCACAGCGCGTTCGAGCCGCATCCGATTCAAGGCTGGACACCTGACTTTATACCGTTAGTTTTACAGGAAAATATCGATTCAAAGGGCTATGACGAGCTTATCCCAATCGCCGGTCCTGTCGGTGTGAGCTGGGCACAAAAGCTTGCCAAGCACGAAGGTATCCTGACGGGAATTTCAGGTGGGTCAACATTCGCGGTTTCTATGGAAGTCGCGGCCAAAGCAGCACCTGGATCTGTCATTCTATGTATGCTGCCTGACACAGGTGAACGTTACATGACCACACCTTTGTTCGAGACAATTCCTGAAGACATGGATGAAGAGGAAACCGCGCTTTCCCTCTCAACACCCGGCTTTCATATGAGCTAATCCACACCTGAGCGGCGCATCCTTTTTGATGCGCCGCTTTGTCTTTTCGGCCCAACAATTCCAGAAAAGTTCAAAGAGAGACTTACTATGTCTAAAAAAGAAGAAACTCTTGACCCGAATGACTGGTCTGACATGCGTGCGCTGTCACATAAAATAATTGACGAAGCCATTGATTTTACACGTGATATCCGGGAGCGCCCGCTTTGGCAAACGATGCCCGACGACGTGGTCGGCCTTTTTTCCGAGCCGCTGCCCCAGGAACCAACTGCAGTCGAAAACGTTTACAATCTGCTGACCGAAAACATGATGCCCTACCCGATGGGAAACATCCATCCGCGGTTTTGGATGTGGTACATGGGGTCGAGCAATTACACCGGGGCGCTTGGCGATTTTCTGGCAGCGATCCTTGGCTCTAACCTTGGCGGTGGCAACCACGCAGCAAGTTGCATTGACCAGCAGGTGGTCGACTGGTGCAAAGAGATGATGGGGTTTCCGAAATCTGCGAGCGGAACGCTGGTTAGTGGCGGCTCAATGGCCAATATTATCGGACTAACCGTAGCACGCAACCAGATGGCAGGTATTGATGTCCGTGAAGAAGGGGTTGCGGCGATCAAACAACCCCTTCGCTACTACGGATCTGACCAGATTCACAGTTGCCATCAGATCGGCGTTGAAACGCTTGGCTTGGGAAACAAGGCGCTTTGCAAGGTTCCGTCAAACCCCGATTGCACAATGAACATCAGTGCCCTGGAACACGCGATTGCGGCTGACCGGGCGGCTGGCCTCAAACCTGCCTGTGTCATCGCGACATCTGGCACCGTGAATAACCGGGGCCATCGATGATTTACATGCCATCGAAGCAATTTGCCGGCGCGAAAACATGTGGTTTCACGTCGATGGCTGCATTGGTGCCCTGATCGCAATTGCACCTGAAAACAAACACCGCGTGGCTGGTATCGAACGCGCCGATTCCATTGCGCTGGACCCTCACAAATGGCTGCACGCCCCATTTGAGGTCGGATGCGCATTGGTCCGCAACCACGACGCCCACTACAGCGCATTTACCCTTACGCCCGAATATCTTGAGATGACGGAACGCGGCATCGCATCCGCACATTGGCTGCATGACTATGGCGTTCAGACATCACGGGGCTTCCGTGCGCTAAAAGTTTGGATGGCGCTTAAAGAGCATGGCATCCAAAAGTTTGGTCGCCTTATCGACCAGAACTTCAACCAAGCACGATATCTTGATGAATTGATTCAGAAAGAGCCGATGCTTGATCTTGCACATGAAACGAACATTAATATCGTATGCTACCGTTTTAATCTTAAAGGAAAATCAACGTTTGAGTTAAAGGAGATCAACACTGAAATCATGCTTCAGATGCAGGAAACGGGTGTTGCAGCCATCTCAGACACGACTGTTCAGGGGAACCACTGTCTTCGTGTTGCGATCAACAATCACCGAACGACCCTGGCTGACCTAGATTTCCTTGTGAAGGAAACGGTGCGTTTGGGTGCTGAGATTTGCCAGTAAAAGTCCTAGAGCGAACCAGCATTTGCTTCTATTTCGGACTTCGATCTGACAATTTCCTCGAACAACGCTGTGCTGGCACGCACATGGTGCTTGTCTGGATTGTTGCGACCAATTGATAGTTATCAATGCAGCCTGCCCGTTATCAGAAGAACATGCCTCCATGGACCAATCAGCAACGGAGGATGGCATGAAACATCGTGCTTTAACGCTCGCATGCGCTGTAGGCGCTGCTATGACTTTTACAGCATCTGCATTCGCTCAGGATTCCGCGCTCGGCAGGACAGAATTTGGCATGCGCTGCGCTGTCTGTCATGGCGACGGCGGTATGGGAGACGGAGAGATCGGCGGTTTGTTCAGCCAACAGCCAAAAGATTTGACGCTTCTGTCGAAAGAAAACGGCGGTGCGTTTCCATTTTCAGAAGTGTATCAGGCTGTAGACGGGCGGCGCGATATCGCGGCACACGGAATGCGGACAATGCCAGTCTGGGGTGATTATTTTATGGCAGATTCCATGCGCGACCTGCCGTCATCCCATGGATTGGATTCTGAGGCCATTGTACAGGGTCGTATCTTGTCGGTTGTGTATTTTCTTCAAAGTATCCAGCAACCTTAAGTAATTTTTCTCTCGGCGTTATTCTTTGGCAGGCCGGTTTGAAAAAAAGGCTCTCAAGATCATTCGAACCAAAGTCGCGTAATGGCTGTGTTATTTTTCCGAGGCTTGGGTAGAAGCGCCCGAGCCTCGGAAGCAGTTTAAACTGTTTTCACCGGATGAGGCATCATTCAGGAAGGCAGTCTGGAACGCTCAAATCCTTTACGGGGTCGTTTGGACCACATTCCTCACCCGAAATCGGGTACCGGTCGGGGCCAGTGCAACCAATCAGAAAAACGGCAGTCAGCGCCAAAGCAATAAGGCTGGACAATTTCATTTTATATCCTTTCCAGATACCGAACCCCGCAAAGATCAGTTGCAAAGCGGTCTGCCCGGGTGCAGTTAATGTTTGCAGAGGATTATTAGCCAAAAGACCGTTGCAGTGATTTGATATCCATCAAACTAGCCTGCTTTTTAGGCCGCCTTTCAAGTTTTGAGCGAAATCAAAGAATATATAGGCGGCACCTGAGACTATGTGCAGGGAAAGGTGCGTTCATGCCAGACTTAATCTTCAGGACCGAAGGGGTGACCAAGGTCTATGATACCGGCGAAGTTAAGGTCTACGCGCTTGCTGGCGTGGATCTAAAACTCTTTGCTGGTGAGTTTACAGTTCTTCTTGGCGCGTCCGGTAGCGGTAAGTCGACGCTGCTGAATATTCTGGGTGGACTGGACCATGTGACGGAAGGCCGGGTCTGGTTCAAAGAACTGGAACTCACACAATTAAATGATCGTGGCCTGACACGGTTCAGGCGCGACCACGTTGGGTTTGTGTTTCAGTTTTACAACCTTGTTCCGAGCCTGACCGCACGTGAAAATGTTCAACTGGTTACCGATGTCTCGCCAGATCCAATGGCGCCGGAAGAGGCATTGGAACTTGTAGGGCTCGGTCACCGGATGGATCATTTCCCCGCAGAAATGTCCGGCGGAGAACAGCAACGTGTGGCGATCGCCCGCGCGATTGCAAAACGCCCCGAAGTGCTTTTATGTGATGAACCGACAGGTGCGCTTGACAGCAAAACGGGCATTCAGGTGCTGGAAGCCTTGAAGAACATCAACGACCGTTTTGGCACGACAACGGTTGTGATCACGCATAATGCGGCAATCCAGAAGATGGCCCATCGGGTGATCCATTTTCAGGACGGGCGTATTAGCAATGTTTATACAAATGACCAAAGACTTCAGCCTTCCGAAATTGTGTGGTGAGCGGGGCAATGCAAGCATTAGACCGAAAGTTACTACGCGATTTCAGACGTCTTTGGGCGCAGGCATTGGCCATCGCGCTGGTGCTTGCCTGCGGCGTAGCAATATTCATCACGTCCTTTGGCATGTACCGCGCGCTCGAGGAAACCCGCATCGCTTACTACGAACGCAATCGGTTTGCAGACGTCTTTTCCGATGCCCGCCGCGCGCCGCTTTCTCTCGCACGTGAAATAGAAACAATCGAAGGTGTATGGGCGGTTGAAACACGTGTGTCCGGTGCCGCAATTCTTGACATCCCGGGGCGCTCCAAATCTGCCGTTGGACGCATCCTTTCAATCCCGTCGTCGGGCAGGTTTTCTCTGAACGTTCCACTGCTAAGGTCGGGGCATGTTCCGGACCCGGAAACCACAGATCAGGTTCTGGTGAATGAACCGTTCGCACAGGCCAACGGCTTTCAGATCGGTGATGTTTTTGCCGCAAATCTTAACGGCCAGAAAAGACAGTTGACCATCACCGGAACAGTGCTTTCGCCCGAGTTCATCTATACGATTGGCCCAGGCGGTCTGATGCCAGATAACGAAGGGTATGGCATTATCTGGATGCCAGAAGATGCTGTCGCCGCCGCGTTTGACATGACAGGCGCTTTCAATCACGTCAGCCTCAAACTCAGGGCAGATGCACGGACTGAAACCGTCATAAGCAGTCTGGATAATTTGCTAGAACCTTATGGCGGACTTGATACGTATGACCGTTCACAACAACAATCGGATGCTTTCATTGATGCTGAAATCAAGCAACTCCGAAGCACCTCTATCATCCTACCACCGGTTTTCTTTGGTATTACGGCCTTTTTGGTCAACATGGTGATCGGCCGTATTATTGCACTGGAGCGGAGCGAAATCGGGCTTTTAAAAGCAATTGGATATTCTAACTTCGATATCTGCCTTCACTACCTGCTGCTGGCTGGGCTCATCGCTGTCGTTGGTATCGTGATTGGTTGGGGTGTGGGAAGTTGGCTTTCCCAGTCTCTAGCCCGTCTTTACGCCGATTTCTTCAATTTTCCATTTCTGATCTACCGGGTTTCTTATGATGCTTACATCATTTCCGGAATTATCGGTGTCACGACAGCGGCTGTTGGCGCGATACGAAGCGTTCTTAACGCAGCACGCCTTGCGCCTGCGGTTGCGATGTCGCCACCTGCCCCGCCAAAGTACAAAAGAAACACGCTTGACCATGCACTTCTTGCTTTGCGCCTTTCGCAGCCGACCATGATGATCTTTCGCAACCTGATGCGCTGGCCCGTCCGGTCAGCACTTACCACACTTGGCTTGTCTCTTGCGGTCAGCATTCTGGTTGCCGCAACATTTTTTGACGATTCGCTCGACACCATCGTCGACACGGCCTTCTATCAATCAAACCGGCAGGACGCGGTTCTTACCTTTACCGATGAAATGCATGAAAGCGTCTTGGAAGACGTTCGAAGGCTACCGGGCGTGCTGCAGGCAGAGAGCAAACAGTACTATCCTGCCACCTTGCGAAACGGCCATCTGTCTAAACGGATTGCGATCGAGTCCAGCCGTCCAAACCCCGATCTCAGCCGTGTCATCGACAGCGATGGCCGGGTGGTGCACCCGCCAGCAAACGGTATTATGCTCTCAGACCGGCTCGCGTCTGAACTGAATGTGCGGGCGGGTGACACAATAGCTGTCGATTTTCTGAGCGGGCGGCGTGAATCACACGAAATTATGGTCGCAGGAACCGTGACACAGTATCTTGGCCTTGGTGCCTATATGGATATGGATGGTCTGTCGGCGCTGTTTCGCCAGAAACCGCGGGTTGGTATTGTGAACGTAACGCTTGATGGAAATCAAACTGACAATTTTCATGCTGCCTTGAAAGAAGCCCCAAACCTGGCGGGAACAACGATGATGACTGAAACGCGGCAATCCTTTCTGGATACAATCCGCCAGAATGTGATCATCATGACCACGATTTATGTAATTGTTGCGACGCTGATCACGGTTGGGGTGGCTTACAACGGTGCGCGCATACAATTGTCTGAACGCGCAAGAGAACTGGCAAGCCTGCGCATCCTTGGCTTCACCCGCGGTGAGGTCTCGTATATCTTGATGGGCGAGACAATGATCCTTGCGTTGCTGGCGCAGCCTTTGGGGTGGTTGATCGGGGTTGAGATTGCCCGCCTGATGACAAACGGGTTCACGAGCGATCTGTACACCATACCTTTGATTTTGAAGCCCGCGACATTCAGTTTTGCGAGCCTTGTTGTCCTGACTGCAGCATTGGCAGCCACATTGGTGGTACGCAGACGACTGGATCGTCTGAACCTTGTTGCCGTTATGAAAACGCGAGAGTGAGCCGATGAAATTGAACCTGCGAAATGTCGTATTGTCGACGCTGCTTGCCGCCGTGATTTCTGCGCTGCTGTACGTGACGTTCCGGACCGACCCGATCCCTGTTGATCTTCACCCGGTCACACGAGAGCACCTGCAAATCACAATCAACGCAGACGGCAAGACCAATATCCGCGATGTTTATGAGGTAGCAACGCCCATAGCAGGAACAGCAATACGTTCCCCGGTAGAGGTGGGAGACACAGTAGTAGGCAATGAAACGGTCGTCGCCGTTGTTGAGCCCGTCACGCCAAGTCTGCTTGACGGCAGAAGCCGGATTCAGGCCGAAGCTGCGGTGCGTGAAGCAGAAGCAGCGCTACATGTTGCGGAAAGTGAGATAAGCCAGGCCGAGGAAGAGCTTGCCTACGCGCAAAGCCAATTCAACCGCGTT
>Ga0316204_10009102_pt1 | contig 13435 bp, 11 predicted proteins | sample 6monrhotite_MG_2_FD_205661 | JGI IMG/M metagenome (GOLD analysis project Ga0316204, IMG submission 205661) | Microbial mat bacterial communities from mineral coupon in-situ incubated in ocean water Damariscotta River, Maine, United States -... | ecosystem: Environmental > Aquatic > Marine >... | reverse complement strand
TCGTGACGTCGCCGCCCCAGTTCGGACCGATCTTCTCGAGTGCATCCCTTATGAATCGATAGGCCTGATCATTTCGCACAAGTTCTGCCACCCAATCCAGCGCGGCGTCGTTGCCGAATGGCGTGCTGTTCCAGGAACCCAATGCTTTCTCCGAGCTAATTGCAAAAGGGAATGATTGTGCTGAAGGTCGATGCCCCTCGTTGCTGCGAGAAACCAACTATCGTGGTGCAAGACTCGTAAACCTCGCTGATCCTCACGCCACCAAACCTCCGTCAAATTCAGATCGCTGTTTTAGATCTAATGCCCAGACCCACCTTTCCCCGCAAACAGCTGATCCACGCTCACCTGGGTAATCGAGTGATAGCCGGCTCGCGAGCGGGCGTAGACCTTTTCGGCAAACGCCTTGTCGCTGCCGCCGCGCTCGACTAGCTCAGCAAACAGCGGCAGCACGAACTTGCGGCGGCCGATGCGCACTAGAAAGTCTTCGATCTGCGGGCGCGCCTGCGTATAGCCGGTGCGGATGGCCTTGACGTACCAGGCGAAGGCGATCTCGGCGTTGCCGGCCTGGGTCAGCGTGTAGGCCCGGTCCAGCTCGGCCATTTTGGCGGTGGCCAGATCATCGGGTAGGCCGTCGAGGAAGCGCAGCCACTGTTGGGTGGACCATTGTCTGGCCGGCACGGCGCTGGGCGCCACGCGTCCGGCTAGCCAGTCGCGGCGATGGCCGTCGACCATGTCAAAGGCTTCCGAACTGGCGGCTACCGCGCTGCCAGGGACACCGGCACCGTTGAGCCAGTGCTCCAGCTCGTCGTCGCGGAATTTGCCCGGGTACTTGTTCAGCAGCTCGCGGCGCAGATAGGCCACGAAATCGTCGGTACTCACGCTGGCGAAGGCGTTTTGATCAAACCAGCCGCGAATGAACGGGTCAAAGACTTCGCGACCGAAGCGCTGCTCCAGCGTACGCAGCAGCCAGTGGCCCTTGTCGTAGGCGATCGCGTTCATTCCGTCATCGGGATCGCGGCCGGCCAGATCCAGCACCAGATGTTGATCGACGTCCTCGATGTCTTCTAGTTCCAGCTCCAGAGAACGCTGCGACAGCACTCGCTCCATATCCGCCCGCGCGACGCCATACGTCGCCTCTACGATGCGGTTCTCGACGTAGCTGGTGAAGCCCTCGTTGAGCCAGAAGTGGTTCCAGTCGACGTTGGTGACCAGGTTTCCGGACCAGGAGTGGGCCAGCTCGTGGGCGATCAGCGAGACCAGCGAGCGATCGCCGGCGATCACCGTCGGCGTTAGGAAGGTCAGGCGCGGGTTTTCCATGCCGCCGAAGGGGAATGAGGGCGGCAGTACCAGCAAATCGTAGCGACCCCAGCGGTAGGGACCGTACAAACCCTCGGTGACGTCGATCATTTGCTCGGTGTCGGCGAATTCGTAGGCTGCGGCTTCGACCATGCTCGGCTCGGCATAAATGCCGCTGCGCTCGCCCAGTGAGCGAAAGGCCAAATCGCCCACCGCAATGGCCAGCAGATAGGAAGGGATGGGCTGAGTCATGGCGAAACGGTCAACGCCGTCAGCGACATCGGTCGGGTCGTTGGCGGCGCTCATGCGCGTCAATAGTCCGGCGCTGTTGCGGATGTGCGCGTCGTAGGTGAAACGCACCGCCGGCGCATCCTGGATAGGTACCCAGGAGCGGGCGTGAATCGCCTGCGATTGGCTAAACATAAAGGGGTGGCGCTTGCCGGCAGTCAACTCGGCTGGCAGCCACTGCAGGCCGCTGGCCTCAGGGGTCGTGTGATATGCGATTCGCACTCGCTGCGGCTGCCCAGGCAGCGCGATGCGTAGCGCCTGCCCAAACATTGGGTCGCGCTTGGCTAAGCGATAGCTGGCGTGCTTCCAAGGCCCGTCGGCGCCGGGAATCAGGATGGCGTCAACTTTCAGGTCCCGCGTATCCAGCACCAGCGTATTGGCGCTAGCGTCGCGCCAGTCCAAATGCAGCTCAGCAAACCCGCGCAGCTCTCGCGCCGCAAAATCCACATCCAGATCCAGGGTCACGTGACTGACTCGAACTTGGTCGTGGTTAGCGTAGGAATGCGGGTCGGGCGCGGCAGTGGCGGTAGTGCTCATGGCAATTAGGGTCAGCAGGCTTAAGGCGAATCGCAGCATGGGAGATTGAGTCGCAAGTGGCATCGGAGGATCAGAGTATGAGGTGGCCGAGACTTGGTGGCCAGTCCGGTAGGGCGAGTTCCAGTAGCCAGTTCCAGTGGCCACAAGAGCGAGGGCACACAGCCGTTCGCGCGCGAATCGGCCTACCCGAGCGTCGCCAGTTGTTGTGACACTGCGAGCGAGGGCTGTGCACTTAACTGGCCACTGGAACTGGCTACTGGAACTACGCTTTCAAAAACGTTTTCGCCGCCGGGTTCTCGCTCTCGTCGACGTACTCATAGCCCAAGGCCTGCAGATCGTCGTGGAATCGGTCCAGATCGGCATCGGCCACTTCGAAGCCGGCCAGCACGCGGCCGTAGGCGGCGCCGTGGCTGCGGTAGTGGAATAAGCTGATATTCCAGTGGCTGCCCAGGTGTTCCAAGAAGCGCAGCAGGGCGCCGGGGCGCTCGGGGAACTCGAAGCGCAGGATGCGCTCGGGCAAGCGGGTGGGAACGCGGCCACCGGCCAGGTGACGCACGTGCAGCTTGGCCAGCTCGTTGTCGGTGTAGTCCTCGACCTTGTAGCCAGCGCGATCGAATAGCTCAAGCAGCTCGCTGCGCTCGTCAGCGCCGCGACGCAGGGTTAGTCCTACAAAGACCTGGGCCGACTGGGTTTCGGCATAGCGATAGTTGAACTCGGTGACCGCGCGCGGGCCCAGGGCTTGGCAGAACGTTAGGAATGCGCCGGCCTGCTCGGGGATGGTCACCCCAAAAATAGCTTCGTGCTGTTCGCCGATGTCGGCGCGTTCGGCAACGTGGCGTAGACGGTCGAAATTCATGTTGGCGCCGCTGGCGATAGCGACCAGCGGTGCGTCAGCCTGATTGCCGGCATCCAGCCAACTCTTGAGGCCGGCCAGTGCCAGCGCTCCGGCGGGCTCCAGCACGGTTCGGGTGTCTTCGAAAACGTCTTTGATCGCGGCACAGATTGCGTCGGTATTGACCGTAATCACCCCGTCGATGCGCCCAGCCAGCAAGCGATAGGGCTCGGCGCCGATGCGCTTTACTGCGACGCCATCGACGAATAGTCCTACCTGGGGCAGATCCACCGGTCTGCCCGCCGCTAGCGCGGCCGCCAGGCAGGCGGCGTCCTCAGGCTCAACCGCATAGACCTTCACTTCGGGCCGCAAAGCCTTGATCACCGTCGCTACACCGGCCGCTAAACCGCCGCCGCCGACCGGCACAAACACCGCACTTAGCGGGCCTGGGTTCTGGCGCAGTATTTCCAGTCCCACGGTGCCTTGTCCGGCAATGACCGCAGGGTCGTCATAGGGATGGACCAAATACAGACCGCGCTCAGCCGATAGCCGTCGGCCTTCGGCAGCCGCGTCATCGTAGGAGTCGCCAGCGAGGATGACTTCGGCGCCGAAGTTGGCGACCGCATCCACCTTGATTTGCGGCGTGGTCTGCGGCATCACGATGGTCGCGCTAACGCCCATGTGCCGAGCGGCCATCGCCACGCCCTGGGCGTGGTTGCCGGCTGACACCGCGATAACGCCTTTTTCCAGCGTTTCTGCCGGCAGCTGGGCCAGTTTGTTGGCGGCCCCGCGCAGCTTGAATGAGAACACCGGCTGGGTGTCCTCACGCTTGAGCTTGATACTCGCGTTCAGCCGCCGACTCAGGCGCGGCATATCGCCCAGCGCGGTTTCAATCGCCAGGTCGTAAACCCTCGCGGTCAGGATCGCGTGCAGGTAACGTCGATCCAGGACGTCCAGTTCAGCAGCAGCAGGGTGTGCGTCATCAGCCATGGCTCGATGTTGCCATGTAGCTTAGGGCAGAGATAGGGCCTATTAGCGTAGGGCGGAGAGAGGGCCCAGGGCCTAGGGAAAAGGGCCTAGGAAGCAGAGCCTTCTCGTGCCCAGCTCTACTGGGCCCTAATTACTCCCAGAACCGAAAAGCGAATCCGCAAACCAAGCAACTTCCGAGCCCTCGACCTGCCATCAGTCTGGGCCCTGTAGCTTGGGGCGGAGAGAGGGCCCAGGAAGCAGAGCGTCCTCGCACTTTGCTCTACTGGGCCCTTTCGCCATTTCTTAGATCGATGAATTATCCGCAAGCCGATCAACTGCCGAGCGCTTGAACTGCCATCAAGCTTAGGGCGGAGAGAGAGCCCAGGGCACAGGGCCCAGGGAGCAGAGCCTTAGCGTAGGGCGGAGAGGCTCAGGGCATAGCGCCCTCGCGTTTGGCTCTACTGGGCCCTAAAAGCTCCTTCTCCGACCTACTCCATCTGCGGCCAATCGGCTGCGTCTAGAGTCTCTCGGTAGGCGTGCCAGCTGGCGTACGCCAGCCAGGGCATGATCAGCACCAGGCCGAGGAAGGCGGTGGCGAAGCCGATGGCGGTCAGTACCGCGATTAGTGCTCCCCAAATTGCCATCGGCAGCTTATTGCGCAGCACCGCATTTACGCTGGAAATGACCGCGGTAATCATGTCGACTTCGCGGTCGGCAATCATTGGCAGTGACAGTGCGGCGCTGGCGAAGGTCAGGGTCGCGAATATCGAGCCGATCGCCGAACCGAGCAGCAAGAATTCCAACAGCTCGCTCAGCTCGCCGGTCTGTAGCGGGAAGAACGCACTCACCATCATTCCCGCGCGCGACCAGACCAGCAGCACCACCAACTGCGCCAATGCAAACACCGCGGCCTGACCAACCACTCGCCGTGCCAGCGTGAACGAGTGCCGCAAGGCTGGGCGCCGACCTGCCTCGAGTTCGCGGCTCACACAGTACAGGCCGACCCCGATCAAGGGGGCGATAAACACAAAGCCCGAAAGCAGCGTCGCCAGCAGGGCAAAGCGCCCCAGCGACCAGGCCATCAACGAGATAGCGATGCTGGCCAGGGCAATTACCCCGCCGAACACCAAGGTGAGCCCGGGCGCCTGCCGCAGGTCGCGCCAACCCAATCGCAGCCAGGTCAGCGGTGCATCCCAGCGCAGCTGCTTACAGGGCACTACAAAGGGGCGCGTCGGCGTTTGTTCGGCCTCGCGCATTCTCTGCAGGACCAAATCAGCCTCATTGGCTTGTCGTTCCGCGTTCACCAAATCCTCCCGTGGCGAGCTTAGCTAGCCCGGATGCTTCATAAACCTACTACTGCGACCGCCAATCATCACGCCATGGCGCGGTTGCTCCCGTTTGTCACCTCAACGTAGAGCAAACTACGCCTACGCTGCCAAACCGTCCGCGAACCACACCACGACGCGCCCTAGGCACCCTCGCTACGCACGTTCATGAAATTCCGGTCTTGATCTTCGATTGTGTACCGCACAATTTCAACTATTGGCGAACGCTGCGAGAATGATCGGATCACTAGGACCAGAGGTGACGATGGAGCGCATGCAGGGAAAGGTGGCGCTGATTAGCGGAGCCGCACGCGGCATCGGTGCGGCGATTGCCCAGGCCTATGCCGACCAGGGTTGCCGCGTTTGGCTCAGCGATATCGATACCGAGCACGGTCAGCAACAGGCCGAAACGATCGGCGAGCAGGCGCGCTTCGTGACGCTGGACGTCCGTGTCGAGGCGCACTGGGTCGCCGCGATGGATCGGATTGCGCAGACGGACGGCGGCCTGGATGTGGTGGTCAACAACGCCGGGATCACCGGTTTCGAAACGGCCGTGGTCGCTCACGATCCCGAACACGCCAGCTTGGAAGACTGGCGAGCGGTGCATCGAACCAACCTCGACGGCGTGTTCTTGGGTTGCAAGTACGCCATTGCGGCCATGCGCAAGCGCGGTCAGGGTTCGATCATCAATATCTCGTCGCGATCAGGTTTGGTCGGCATTCCGGCGGCCGCCGCGTATGCCTCGTCCAAGGCCGCCGTGCGCAATCACAGCAAAAGCGTGGCGCTGTACTGCGCTGAGCAGGGTCTGGCGATTCGCTGCAACTCGATTCATCCGGCAGCGGTGCTAACGCCGATGTGGGAACCGATGCTGGGGAATGGTCCGGACCGCGCAGAGCGGATGGCTGCCTTCGTCGCCGACACCCCGCTGCGGCGCTTCGGCAAGCCCGAAGAAGTGGCCGCTATCGCCCTGTTGCTGGGTTCAGACGAGGCCACCTACATCACCGGCGCCGAGTTCAACATCGACGGCGGCCTGCTCGCCGGTTCGGCCGCCTCGCCGAAGGCATAGCTTAGGAGCAAAGGTTAGGGCACAGGGCCCAGGGCTTAGGGCCCAGTTTGGGTCAGGCGTCGACGGGGCCTGGAGGAATCCGGCTGAGGCCTCGCGGGTGGAAAGCCGCCTGGTGCAGTGGAAGGACATCCCGTCCAGCTCTACCAGGCCCTGGGCCCTATGCCGCTAGGCCCTGTCATTGCTCCTTCTAGGGGTTGAAGCTGAGTCACCCAGCACAGCAGGGAGAGTGGAAGGCCATGCCGTGCAGCTCTACTAGGCCCTGGGCCCTTTCACTGCTCCATCTACGACTTCTTGCGCACACACAATATCCGCGTATCCGAATTGGGCTGCGCCTGTTCCTTCAGTTCAAAACGCTTGGGGAAGCTGCGCACCAGACTGCTGAGCTTTTTGTGTCCAAACAGGCGCGGGTCGAAGTCCGGACGCAGCTGGTTGATGTAGTTGCCGACCGTCGCCAACGGCGCCCAGCCATCGTCATCGTCGGCTTCGGCGATCGCCTTGGAGATCAGCTGTACGGCATCGGGTGCGGGCAGCGGTTGGTCCTTCTGCGGTCCGTCGGAGTCTGATTCAGGCGCGCGGCCATCCTCGTCGTTCTTGGCTTCCTTGTCGTCTCCGCGCAGTACCTCGGTGTAGATGAACTTGTCGCAGGCGGCGACGAAGGCCTCGGGCGTCTTGCGCTCGCCGAAGCCGTAAACCAGTAATCCCTCTTCGCGAATCCGCTGCGCGAGCCGAGTGAAGTCGCTGTCGCTGGACATCAGACAGAAGCCGTCGAAGCGGCTGGTGTAGAGCAGATCCATGGCGTCGATGATTAGGGCGCTGTCGGTGGCGTTCTTGCCGGTGGTGTAAGCGAACTGCTGCACCGGCTGGATCGAGTGCTTGAGCAGTCGCCGCTTCCACTGACCGTGACGCGGCGAAGTCCAATCGCCATAGATGCGCTTGACCGTGGCTGAGCCAAATCGCGCGACCTCGGCCAGCAACTCATCGATCACCGACGGTTGCGCGTTGTCGGCGTCGATCAGCAAGGCCAGGCGCCGTGGACCGGGGGCAGATTCCATCATCGCGTTCGTCTCCGCTGCGCATAGGTTAATCACGATTGTGGACCAATTTGCGACGCAAACGTGTGGCAAAGTGCCAGCGGTAGCGGCGAATGGCGAAGCGATGCGGGTTTTGGTAACCGGCAGCAGCGGGCGGGTTGGGCGAGCGGTGTGCTTGGCGCTGTCGCGTCGGCATCAGGTGCGCGGCTTTGATCGCTCGCCGGCCTCCAATACCCAGATAGTCGCGGAGCTGCACGATCAGCAAGTGCTCAAGCAAGCGATGAACGGCGTTGAGGTCGTCGTTCATGTCGCTGGATTACACGCGCCGCACGTTGACCTGGTGGCCGACGGCGAGTTTGAGCGGATCAATGTTGACGGCACTCGGCGCGTACTCGACGCGGCGGCGACTGCCGGCGTGCGGCATCTGGTTTACACCAGCACCACGGCAGTTTACGGCCACGCCGCGCGGCTAGATGATCGCGCCGCGTGGCTGGACGAAACCAGCCCGGCACAGCCGCGCACGATCTATCATCGAACCAAGCTGACGGCCGAGGACTTGCTGCGTGCAGCGGCTGACCAGGGCGGGCCGACGGTCTGCATTTTGCGCATGTCCCGCTGCTTTCCAGAGGCAGCGGACTTGATGGCTTGCTATCGATTACATCGCGGTGTGGATGCACGCGATGTCGCTAGTGCCCATCTATTGGCGGCTGAGCGCAGCCCGCAGTCCAGCGCCAGCTACGTGATCTCGGCAGCGACACCATTTCGACTAGGCGACTGCGAGCGACTGAAGTTCGAGGCCACAGCCGTATTGAAACAGCGCGCGCCGGCACTGTCGGCGGAATTTGATCGCCGCGGCTGGGCGTTACCGAACTCGATAGACCGCGTCTACAGCGCGCAAGCCGCGATCGATGGCCTCGGTTGGCAGCCCAGGCATGGCTACGAGGCAGTCGTCGACGATTATGACAACGGGGTTGCCGAAGTGCTGTTGCCCACAGGTTGGTCGCCTAGCTAGCAACGATGCGACTGGGCCCTTTGGGCCTACAATGGCGCCCGCCCAACTCGAGCACTACACCCATGGCGCTGAAAGCGACCGTCCACAAAGCTGAGCTGCAGATCAGCGACATGGATAGGCACTATTACCAGACCCACCAGCTAACCCTGGCCCAACATCCTTCGGAAACGCGGGATCGGCTGATGATCCGAGTGCTGTGTTTTGCGATGTATGCACACGCCGATTTGCAGTTCGGTCGCGGCCTGAGTACGGACGACGAGCCGGACCTTTGGCGCAAGTCGCTGACAGGCGAAATTGAGCTGTGGGTGGATCTGGGTCAGCCCGATGAATCACGGGTGCGCAAAGCTTGCGGTCGCGCTAGTGAGGTGGTGGTTGTGGGTTACAGCGGGCGTGGTTTCCCAGTTTGGCTGGACAAGAACGCCGCACTGCTGCGGCGGTTCAGCAACTTGACCGTGTGGGAACTTGAAGACGGCCTCGCCCAAGCCCTGGGTGAGCTCAATCAGCGCGGCATGCAGCTGCAGTGTCTGATTCAAGACGGCGAGCTGCAGCTAATCGGCGAAGACGGCAGCAGCGTCAACGTGCGACCGATCATTCATCAGCGCGCCAAGGCCGGATGAGCAACGCCGAACACAGCGACGTCGTCATTGTTGGCGGCGGCGCGGCCGGCTTGATGTGTGCGATCACTGCTGCGCAGCGTGGCCGTCAGGTGCGTGTGATCGAGCACGCCAATCGCTGCGGCAAGAAGATACTGATGTCCGGCGGCGGGCGCTGCAACTTCACCAACACTGGCACTACGCCGGCAAACTTCCTCTCGGCCAATCCGCACTACTGCAAGTCCGCACTGGCTCGCTACAGCCCCTTTCACTTCATCGATATGGTCGAACGCCACCGCATCGGATACCACGAAAAGGAGTTGGGGCAGCTGTTTTGCGACGTCTCTTCCAAGCTGATCGTGAAGATGCTGCTGGACGAGTGCGCGGCGGCCGGCGTGCGCATAGACGTGGGTTGCTCGGTGAAATCCGTCGCCGGCAACGACCATGGCTTCGAGCTGTGGACCAGTCTCGGTCAGCTCCGTTGCGACTCGCTGGTCGTGGCCAGTGGCGGCCTGTCGATCCCCAAAATGGGCGCAACCGGATTCGGCTACGAGCTGGCTCAACAGTTTGGCCATAACGTGCTCGCCACCCGTGCCGGTCTGGTGCCCTTAACTCTCAGCGGCAAGCACTCCGAGCGGCTGCAGGATCTGTCTGGGGTAGCGCTGACGGTTAGTGCCAGCTGCAACGGTCAGGATTTTCAAAACCAGATGCTGATCACTCATCGAGGCGTTAGCGGCCCGGCGATACTGCAAATCTCCAGCTACTGGCAGCCTGGCGACGAGCTGTGCCTGGACCTGCTGCCGGGCGATCACGCGCTCGAACGGCTGAGCCAGCAGCAGTCCCAGCGGCCGGCTGCGGAGCTGCGCACGGTCCTGTCTGATCTGCTGCCCAAACGCTTTGCGCAACGATTCTGCGAGGTCTGGTTCGCCTCCAAGCCGATGCGCCAGTTCAACCTGCCCCAGCTGCGCGAGATTGCCGCCTTGCTGCAGCAGTTTCCGCTGGTGGCCAGTGGCAGTGAGGGCTATCGGACCGCCGAAGTCACCCTGGGCGGAGTCGATACCGATGAGCTGTCATCGACCACGATGCAGTCCAAGCGCATTGGCGGCCTGTACTTCATCGGTGAAGTCGTCGACGTGACCGGCTGGCTGGGTGGCTACAACTTCCAGTGGGCCTGGGCCTCCGGCCATGCCGCCGGGCAGGCCGTTTAGCCCAACAGTTGTTCCAGCCAGTCGAGGGTCTGTTCTAGCGCGTAGCGCGGCCTTACCCGCTTGACGTCAATGCTGTGCAGCGAGAATGCGCCCAAGATAATCGCCAGCAGCATCGAGGCGTGCGCCCGTGGCGATTCCGCGCCGGCCTTCTTAAACAGCTTCGATAGCATCGCATGGTCGCCGTTCATCCACGTACTCACGCGCTCGCGCACGGCCGGCTGGCCGATCACCTCGGCGATGATGCTGACCCAGGCCTGTACTTGCTGTGCCTGGGCGTGGTCACCGAAACCCAGCCGGGCACTGGCATAGGCCCTGAGCCGGTCACCGGGAAAGACGCATGCGGCTGATGCTTGCTCGTAGCGTTGGTCGGCTTCGGCGATGAGTCGATCAAGCAATACCAGCAAGATCTCCTCTTTATTGCGGAAGTGGTAGTGAACCAGGCCGGACGCCAGGCCCGCCCGCTCGGCGATGCTCTTGATGCTGGCGCGCTCGTAGCCGCACTCGGCTAGCTCCAAATGCAGAGCGTCGACAATTTCTCCGCGCCGCTGTTCAGTGTTGGGTCTGCGTCCCATTGTTGGTTAGGTACCCAAATAAAGTTGCACAACTCTAGCAGATTCTGTAGGCTAATTGTTACTTGGTTATATGACCAAGGTAAAAGGAGCAAGCGATGCAGCTCATTCACTGTCGCAGCTTTCCGGTTGATCACTACGTCTTGGTTAGTGCCGAAGGCGACACTGGCGCACTACTCAGCGAGGCACGCCGGCAGGCGGCCGTGCTGGCCACCGCCAGCACCGGCGACGCGCGCAACTATTGCCTCATGCTCAACGGCGAGCGCCTGGCTAGACGGGTGGTTCCGCACGTCCACATCATCTGCGCTCGCTCACGTTTGCTGAAGGGACTGGTCTATCTGTATATCGGCACTAAGAACGTGATTGCCGCTGTTTTCCGAAGCTGATTGCCAACTCAGCATCTACAGCGCGGGTTGTCTAGCCCTGGACCCAAAACCTAAAACCTAAGACCTAAGACCTAAGACCCAAGACCTAAGACCTAAGACCTAAGACCTAAGACCTAAGACCTAAGACCTAAGACCTAAGACCTAAAACGTCTCTGCTACAAAAACCAAAACGCCCTCCCCAGTTCCCCAGGAAGGGCGTCACGTAGCGATGAAGCCGATGCCCTTTAGCGCGCGGCGTTAGCGTTCATGTTTGAGTTGCGTGAGCTGTCGGAGGTCTGCGCCGGATCGCGCATTCCGCCGGTGTGACACCAGCCGGTCTTGTGGCCGCGATTGATGGCGCCAGAGAGCTGACCGCGCGCGCGTTCGGTGGTGCCGTCGTCCGGATCACTGAGCAATAGATCGGTGGCGATGTGACAGTAGTCGTAGGCCCACCAGCGGTCACGGAAAGAGGTAGTCGAATAGTTCACCTTGGCCCGGGCCCAACTCGGTATACCGGCCAGCCAGCTGGAGGCACCGCTGTAAGTGAGGTTGCTGTTGCTGCCGCAGCCTGCGCCGAAGATCTGGCCCAGCACCGCCAAATTGCCAGCAAGGCTGGTGCCCTGGTAAGGCGTCCCGACCGACTGGATCAGACGGCTGCCGCTGGCGTAATCCAGACCACTCCAATAGTAGGTGTACAGATGGGTTGCTGCGGCACCACCCTGACTGTGGGCGACGATGCCGAAGGAATTCCAGGTATTGCAGTAGTCACGGATGCGCCGAGCAAACTCATCGTGGCTGCGATTCTGATTGAGATCACTAAACACCGATTCGCCGCTGAACTGACCGGTGACTGAGCCCCAGACGTTGCCTGAGCAGTAGCCGTGGACCAGCAGCAAACGCGAACCGGAGCCGCGGTTGGCTAGATTCGGGCGCGAACCCATGCGCATGTCGTCGCTGATCCCGAACACCGCACGGTTAGCGCTGGCGGGCATCCGCGCAGCGGTGAAGGCCAGCCGGTCACTCTTGGCGACGGTAATGAAATGATCAGGATCCTCAATTCGTAGGCCGCGCAGCTCCAGGCTGGCGCTCGCACCGGCCATGCTCAGCCAGCGGCCGTCCAGGCTCAGTTCTAACTGGCCATTGTCGATCTTTTTCATACCGCCCACCCAAGCGACCGGAATCGACTTGCCGCTACGATCGGTGGACCAAACCTCCGCGTGTACGCGGTAATGACGGTCGGCGTTGGCGCGACTGGTCGTCATCGGCAGACGAATGGCTAGGCGTGAATCGTCGATCACGGCGGTGGTCAGCGGCGCACGAGCGAATGAGAGATCGGCGGCCACTACCGGAATCAGATGCTCTGCGGTGCGCAGGAAGCTGATGCCGTCGGCACCGGTTCCGCTCAGGCTGATCTGCGCGGTGTAATTGCCGGCCTGGCTGGCGACGAAGCTGCCGCCGTAAACGCCGTCACGGGCGCGACCATCGCTATGCAGGCCGTCATCGTAGAAGCGCTCGACGCTGATATCGCCGTTCGGCGCGGTCACCGTCATCGAAACCGAGCCAACTCGAGCGATGCTCTCCTCAATCGCCCCAAATTCGCCAGCCTGGGCAACTTTGGCGGTAAAGCCAATGCGCTGCCCGATTGTTTGGTTGAGATCGGTTTGAGCGGTTAGTAGCCGCGCCGACCCACCCTCTACCAATAAGAACCCTTGCGTATGGGCCGAGCGACTGCTGGCGCTAATACTCACAGCCCAATTGCCGCGCTCAACGTTATCGAAGCTGTAGTACTCAGCCGGCTGACTGGCTTCCCCAAGCCCGTAGCTGGTTTGTTCCACCCGCGTGGCCAGTGAGCGCGCAGCGCTGCCGCGACCGAAGCTGGCCGGCGTTTGCAGTTCCATAGACCAGTCGCTGGCGCCGCCGTTCAGCAGTGCCATGCGCAGGCTTTCAGCTTCAACAGCAATCGATCCCTGCCAGCTGAGCGCGCCATTACGGTCGGCAGACAACGTGATCGGAATCATCGCACTCTTCGACGTTTGCAGCGTTGATTCGGCGCTGGCCGGCGCCATAGTGGCGAACTCGCTAGGCGGTCCGCTAAGCAGCTTGGCATTGGAAATATCGGCAGCAGTAGCGACTGCCGGTATGGCGATAGCGGCGGAAAGCAGGGTTAAAGACAAGCGAAATTTATTCACGACGACCTCCCTCGTACGTGACAGCGCCGGAGCGCCAGGGCTAAGGAGATTGAGCGCAAAGACCCCCAGTGCGCTCAACCATACTGTTGCGTATGGTAAAGACAAAAGGGTGGGCTTGACAAGCACTTTCTATTTTTCTTGGGCAGTTAGTGACC
>Ga0316204_10009101_pt1 | contig 13436 bp, 10 predicted proteins | sample 6monrhotite_MG_2_FD_205661 | JGI IMG/M metagenome (GOLD analysis project Ga0316204, IMG submission 205661) | Microbial mat bacterial communities from mineral coupon in-situ incubated in ocean water Damariscotta River, Maine, United States -... | ecosystem: Environmental > Aquatic > Marine >... | reverse complement strand
TAATCATACGAATTGGGTCTTCAATGATTCTTATGCTATCTTCGCCAATAAATTTGAGCTTGTGATCTTTTGTATCTTTATACCCACAGCAATAATCTAAAATATTACCACTTTGAATATCTAAATAAAGCGCGTTACAGGTAAAATCTCTGCGTATTGCATCCTGTTCAATCGTACCGTAAACATTATCTTTTATAATCTGTCCTTGCTTAACAACTCTTTCACCCTCTTCAGCAACTCCCCTAAATGTTGCTACTTCGAACATTTCACGGTTATGATAAACATGGGCCAATCGAAATCTGCGGCCAATTAATCGGCAATTTCTTTGGAAAACATTTTTAATTTGATCAGGTGTAGCATTCGTAGCGATATCAAAATCCTTTGGATGTTTACCCAATATCAAATCTCTTACCGCACCGCCAACAATATAAGCTTGATAACCATGCTCTAAGAGTTTGGTTATTATGGCTCTAGCAGAAGGAGATATTTCATCGGTACTTACACCATGCTGTGACTGGTTATAAGTTTGAAGGCTAATTTTTGACAATTTTTGTTAGGGCTCACTATTTTTTTACTTTACCATTTACCAATATAAGAGGATAATATGCCGCTTGCGTATTAGTAACATTGAATTTTAACGCAAGTTTAACATCTATTTAAAAATATTGGAGAATTAAATGACATTTGTGGTAACAGAAGCCTGCATAAAGTGCAAATATACTGATTGCGTAGAAGTCTGCCCTGTTGATTGCTTTCATGTCGGACCTAATTTTTTAGTTATTGACCCAGAAGAATGCATTGACTGTACATTATGTGAGCCTGAATGTCCGATTGAAGCCATCTATCCAGAAGATGATTTACCCGAGGGTCAAGAAAAATTCATAAAAATCAACGAAGAACTCTCAGCCAAATGGCCTGTTATCACCAGCATGATTGATGCACCAGATGATGCAGAAGATTGGGAAGGGGTTGTTGACAAACTTCATTTGCTTGAAGAATAATTCTGATATCAACTATTTTTCATGGACAAATGGCTAAAAAATATTCATCTAGAAGGTAAGTTAGTTAAGTTATTGCCATTAAACTCCAATCATAAAACCGATTTACTCAAAGCCGCATCCGATGGAGATTTATGGAATCTTTGGTACACGTCAGTTCCAAATAAACAAACAATTGATGATTATATTGAGTTGGCTCTATCTGAGAATCAAACTGGCAGAGCGCATGCCTTTGTGGTCATTGATCAATCAACAAAAAAAATTATCGGCTCAACCCGTTATTGCAATGCCATCAATAGTAACCGATTGGAAATAGGATACACCTGGTATGCAAAATCCACTCAACGCACAGGCATTAATACCGAATGTAAGCTTTTATTATTGCAACACGCTTTTGAAAAACTTAACTGCATAGCAGTAGAATTTAGAACTAATTGGCATAACCTTGCCTCACGTGCAGCCATCTCAAGATTAGGTGCCAAACAAGATGGCATATTGCGCAATCATTTAATTGATACCGATGGTGCTTATCGAGACACCGTTGTGTTTTCGATTACCAAAGAAGAATGGCCTTCTGTTAAAAAATCTTTAATGTTTAAGATGCACAAAAAATACTAAAGACTCTCGTTTGAATATCATCGCAAATTTTTAGCTTATGTTCATAAAATTGGAGCCTGCTTTATTTCGGATTGTGTTAGAATTCTAGTATTTAGTTAATTGGTGTTACATTAACCACTCTAATAACAATGCATTTATAGGTAAATTTCACAATGGGCAATCTCTTTATTTTGTTTAAAAAATATAGTTCACTGTTTTTACTGTTATCCGTCATATTATTAATCATCGCTTCTTTTTATACATTAAAGCCATCTACTTATAGCCTTCTAGAATCGCCAATAACAGAATTTTCTACAGAACGAGCTCTACAACATTTAAAAATCATATCACAAAAGCCACACCATTTAGGCACAAAAGCCCATGCAGAAGTGAGGAATTATATCCTTCAAGAACTCGATGCATTAGGCCTTGAGACCAGTACTCAAGATGGATATATCCTTGAAAAGAATGAAAACAAGTTAACAAATATTTTAGCTAAGATTAAAGGCAATGAAAGTGGCAAAGCCTTAATGCTCATGAGTCATTATGACAGTCGTGGACCTCATTCATTTGGCGCCAGTGATGCAGGCAGTGGTGTGGTCACTATTCTTGAAGGCATTCGTGCCTTTTTAAAATCTGGAGAAAAACCAAAAAATGATATTATTATACTCATCAGTGATGGTGAGGAATTAGGGTTGCTTGGAGCCAAACTCTTTGTTAGGGAACATCCATGGGCCAAAGAGGTTGGGTTGGCTCTTAATTTTGAAGCCAGAGGCAGTGGTGGCCCAAGCCACATGCTTATGGAAACCAATAGCGGCAACAAAGAATTAATTAAACACTTTCGTAAAGCCAATCCCAAATACCCTGTGGCCAATTCATTATCTTACAGCATTTACAAAATGCTACCCAATGACACAGACTTGACAGTTCTAAGAGAAGAACAGAACATCCCAGGCTTTAATTTTGCTTTTATTGATGACCATTTTGATTATCACACAGCCTTAGATAACTATGAAAGACTAGACAGAACAACTCTTGAACATCAGGGCACTTATTTAATGCCTTTACTTACCTATTTCAGCCATATAGATTTATCTACTCTAGAAGCTAAAGAAGATTATGTGTTTTTTAATATGCCTCTTGTTAAAGTGGTTTATTATCCATTTTCATGGATTTTGCCTATGCTCATTATAGCTACATTAATATTCATAACATTGCTATGGTATGGTAATAAAAAAGACCAACTATCCTTTTCAAAAACATTGTATGGATTTCTGCCTTTTTCTATCACTCTTATTTCATGTGGCTTAGTCGGTTATTATGGTTGGTCACTGATTAATATCATCTATCCAGAATATAAATTAATCCCGAATAGGTTTCCTTATAATGGACATTATTATATGGCTGCTTTTGCCTTATTGAGTATAGCTTTGTGTTCTTGGGTTTATGGTTTTTTTTCAAACACAAGAACAGCTGAATTATTAATCGCACCCTTGTTTCTATGGCTCATCATTGGTGCGGCAACAGCTTTCTATCTGCAAGGGGCCAGTTATTTTCTTCTATTTGTTTTATTTGGATTGCTGGCTCTTTATCTATTATTTTCAAATAAAAATCCTAATAAGTTTTTATTATTACTGTGTTGTGCACCAGCTTTACTCATCATGAGCCCGATGATTAAAATGCTAACTGTCGGACTGGGTATGAAAATGTTATTTGCAACAGGTGTTTTAATTGCTTTAATTTATGGTATTTGCTTACCTGTTTTTGGAACCATTAAAAATCAAAAAGAAATTGGATTTCTATTATTTTTAACTTCACTGGTATTTATTATTGTAGCGCACTTTAGTTTATAGTTAAGTTGTACAATCATTGCCACTTTAATTTTGCTATGACCAGCAGTGGCACTATCGTAACAATGGCAGCAATGGCGGCTGTAACACCTGGATTTAATAATGAAAGTGATGTTATAGGGATAATTTTTGAACCTAAAAAATACAAACCAAAATGTACCAACACAGCAATAACAGATGCAGCCCAGATAAAGTTTAATTTTGGTTTTTTGTACATAATTCCAAAAATGAGTGCAGGAGCTGCGGCTACTGTTAATCCATAGACTCCCACTTGCCCAAAAATACCCAGTAGCTTGGGAGGATTTAAATTTATTAAGTAAGCAGCCATGGCAATTATAACCAAAACTATATGACTAGTACGCAGAGCTAATTTCATTTTACCCTGTTGACTTCGCACACCATCTTTTCCTTTTCCTACAAGATTCAATACTAAATCATTGGCTGTGATTGTTGAAATAGATATTAATAACCCATCTAAAGTTGACATGGCCGCGGCTATTAGAATAACGCTTGCTAATGTATGCACCCAATCTGGAAACATATTCTTAAGATAGGCAGTCATCACCAAATCCTGCCTAAATAAGCCTGTAGATTGATCAACTAATGCACCATCAGGCAGTACTAAATGAGCAAAAAAACCAACACTTCCAAGTAATAAAAACAATACCCAAAGCACTGTAAACACCGATAAATACTGCTTGACTTGTTTATCACTTTTTACATACAGTGCTTTAGTTAATATATGTGGCTGACAAACTAGCACAGCACCAATAATAAAACCGGCAATATAAATAGAAAAAACATCATTAAATAATAAACTATTGTTATTGACTAAAGAAATTAAATCTGGATTGATGGCATTTAGTCTATCGACTAATGAATCAGGAGAATCATTAAGAATAAGAACACACGAAACCAATACCAATACCGTCACTCCCACCATCAATATTCCCTGTAAAACATTGGTGAAAATGTGTGCGTAAGTTCCTCCAATAAAAACATAACTGGTAACGAAAATAAGCGTTATTAGCAAAGCAGATGAGTTTGATACACCCAGCAATGACTGCATAACAATAGAAATCCCCCCAACTAATAAAACTACAAAAGCAAATGATAACAAATTTAATAGAGAGAAGAATAAGGCAAAACCACGGGAATTATAACGTTTGCCAATCCAATCAGGTATGGTCAATGCATTATTTTCACTACCAATTCTTCTAAATTGAAATGATAGAAAATACAACATAGCTATAAAGCCTAACCCAATACCAAGGACTATATGAAACCAAGCAGAAAACCCATCAACATAGATAAACCCTGGATTAATAATAAAAGTTGCAGCTGATGCAACACTGGCTGCCAAAGTTATACCCACAAAAACAGGATGAACATCTTTATTGCCCAAAGCAAAACTTTTAAAGCTTGAAGTTTTTTTTTGTCCTCTCCATCCAATACAAGCTGTTAATAACATATAGACTATAAATAACACCCAAGCTAATGTCATTATTGGACTCCTGCAATTCTTTTTATCATGGCATTAATAGCCTTTAATTGCTGTCCATCTTTATTAGCATAATGCTCATTGGTGTATCCCCACCAATCCCAACACCCCTTTGGGTTTATTGGTGCAAACTGACTACTTTGTACCTGTGGATAAAAAATCACGATATTGTTTGCCTCTGCCCATTCATTGTAGCCTGCACCTTTTATGAAATCGTCATTAACAAACTCTGATGATTGCATACAACCATGAAAAACAGTATGCAATTGACAGGTTTGATTATTTTCACAATGGCTAGGGATGTATACAAATCCTTCTTCTGTCAAGTTTGCATCTAAGTATTTGCTTTGATCAATTTTAACTATATTTCCAATGGCTTTTATAGGCGCTTTAAGCTGACCATATAAAAATTTTAATAGTTCTCCGGCGGCATCATAATTACAAGAATTAAGAAAAGACCCTCCAATAGTGTCGCACTTAACCCCTGTTGATATGGTTGGCATGCCATGATTAACAGGGACATCATAAACTTCGTGAATATTTTCCATATTTGTGTATTGACTGTAAAAGTCTTTAATTGCACGACTCACACTGTTGGACATGACAATATCTTTTGCTCCGTGAAATATCCATACTTTGTCATTTTTTAAATTGATCAAATCATCTATCAGCTTCTGTTGCTGAGATTGATCGATATAATCAGTGATTAATTTCGGATCAGTTCCACCACCGCCTTTCATGCAATAGCCTAACGCCCTTGTAATATCACCACGTGCACACCAATAAGGTCCACCTGCAATAATACCAACCCCAGATATTTGCGAAGAATAAGCCACATGGTATTGGGTGGCCATATACCCTCCAGACGAAATACCTGAAACAGTGATGTTCATTTCATTGATGGAAAAATCAAAGTCCTTTTTACCTTCGCCTGAGGGCGTATCATCTGATGATTGACAGCTTGTCAGTACAAAAAGAAGTATTATTATAATAAAAAAATATTTGTTAATCATGATTTAATTCTCTTAAAAAAGTCATCTATAGCAGTTACACTGACTTCTTCATTTAACAATGGAACATGCCCTCTATCAGGAATAATAGCAGATATTAAATTGGGGTTTCTATGGTGCATCTTAGTCAAAATTTCATCTGAAAGAATATCTGATAACTCACCTCTTAATACTAGAGTTTCTGTATTTTTAAGTGAATCAAACAATTGCCAAGGATCTCCTTTTTGTGCACCGACCTGTTTGATGGCTTTATTAATATTAACATCCATGTCCAAAACAGGACATTTTCTATTGTTTTCTTTATAAGCACGTTTGGCCAAAGTTATCCATTGAGAATCATCAATTCCTTTTAATGCTGAACCATAAATTTGTTTTGTTTGTTCACCGGCTTCTTCCCATGTTTTAACTGGAGGTAACAGCCCAGCATAATCTTTAATTCGTTGCAACCCTCTTGATTCAATTTCTGGCCCAATATCATTCATTATTACCCCTACAATCCTATCATTTTGTTGACCAGACATAACCATAGAAATCAGCCCACCAAGAGAAGTCCCCATTATGACCACTTTTTCAATAGATAACTTATCTAATAACCTCCAGACATCATTCGCGTAAGTTAATGGGTGATAGTTTTTCCAATTCTCATCATATTCTGACAAACCCCTTCCTCTTAAATCGACACAAATAACTCGGTTATTTTCTGCATAACTGGCTGCAAACTCATCAAAATCTCTGCTGTTTCTAGTGAGTCCAGGAATGCATACAATAACAAACTGCCCATTGTCTACCCCTATATCTCTATAATGAAGCTGCAAACCATCCACACTGGTATAACCATTAGATGATTTATAAAATTCTTCTAAATAATTCATTCATAAACCTAAGTTGTTATATTTTTCACGCAGTTGTCTTTTTAGGATTTTTCCTGCTGGATTTCTTGGTAATTTATCGGTCAGTAAAACCATCGCGACTCGCTGTTGTTTGCCAACATTAGTATTAAGCCATTCTTTGATTTCTTCACAGTCGACAATATTATTTTCTTTCGCAACTATGACCGCCACAGGTGTTTCACCCCACTTAGAACTGTCAACGCCTATAACGGCTAGTTCTTTTATTTCATCTCTGTTACTTAATATGGCTTCAATATCTGCCGGGTAGACATTTTGTCCCCCTGATATAATCATATCTTTTTTTCGATCCACTAAATATAAGAAGCCTTCATCATCTATGCGACCAATATCACCAGTTCGAAACCATTTGTTATTTTTATTATCCAACCAAGTCGCTTCTTTATTTGCCTGTGAATTATTTAGATAGCCAGACATCAATATTCTACTTATTCCTACAATTTCTCCTGGCTGTCCTTTTTCAACTTCTTTATCATTATTCCCTATAATTTTTATATCTTGACCAGGATAAGGTCGGCCTACTGAATCAATTTTATTTTCCATTTCTTCTGGACTTAATATTGTGACAAGACCCTCAGTAAGACCGTACAACTCAATAAAGTCTCCAGGTAATCGTTTAATAAGTTCTTTTTTAATTGCAACAGTAAGTGGTGACCCACAACACATGGTGGCCTTTATTGAAGACAAATCATAATCATCAAACTTATTGGATGTCAGTAACAACTGATATTGTACAGGAACCATAGCAAAATGCGTTATTTGATCATTTTGTATTTGAGACAAACAATTCTCAACATCAAATTTTTCTGCCACATACATTGTTCCACCTACCAATATAGTATTAAGAATTGCAACCCAACTTATATTAGAATACAGGCCTAAAGTTAATAAAGTTTTAGCACTTGAATCATAGCGTAAAGATATAGACATGCTACTTGCCCATGCTGCCCTACTGGTATGACTGTGAACAATACCTTTTGGTAAACCTGTCGTTCCAGATGAATATATAATATTGCAATCATCATCATACTTTATATCTACTTGAGGGTCTAATTTACTCATACCCTTTATACAATCATTGAATTCTAACCAACCAGATTTATGTTTTTTAAGTGCTATGTAGCCATTAGGCAAAACGGAATTAAACTGCTCTTTTAATAAATCAATAATATCAATGTATTCATCAGAAGCAATAATAGCTTTAGCATTACAATTGTTCACCATGTTAATAATTGCTTTATCATTAATCGCTATATTCAATGGCACCACTACCAAACCTGCAGAGATTATTCCTAAGATAGACTCTAGCATTTCATTTGAATTCTTCATTAATACAACGACTTTATCTTGTACTTGAAGCCCAGATGATAGGAAATAGTGGGATATTTTATTAACTTGATTGCCTAATTCTTGCCAGCTTAATGTTTTATTTTTATCCACAAGAGCTGGTTTTGAAGTCAACCATTGACTGTTTTGTCTTATTATTTCAGGAATTAGGATATCATTTTGTTGAAAATATGTCATTTGTAAATATTACAACCATTGAATTAAATTATTTCATCGAACGTTGAATATAATAGATAACTATTTTTTATGCAAGTAAATAAAGCAGATGAATAAATTATTGAAATCGCCTATAATCAATCTCTGAATAAATTTAAGACATACATTAATAGTAAATAACAATGAAATCAAATTTAATATCAACCAGTGAAAGACTTTTAAATGCAGCAGAGGTGCTTTTTGCGAAAGATGGATTCTCAGCAGTTACTGTTAGGCAAATTGCCAATAAAGCTGAAGCCGATATCTCATTAGTTTACTATCATTTTAAATCCAAAAGAAAATTATTCGAATCTGTTCTTATGCGCAGAGCAAAATATATTAATGAGTTGAGACTCAGTGAACTTGAAAAAATTGAACGCAGACACCCCACTGACAACCCTTCAGTTGAAGAAATAATATCCGCATTTGTATACCCTTTACTGCAAAAACTACACGAAGATCATGAAGAGTGGAAACATTATTTTGCACTAATTGCCATGGTTAATAACTCACCCAACTGGGGTGGTGAAATGATGACTAAATATTTCGATCCTTTAGTTCATAGATTTCTTAAGGCCATTAAAAGGGCGTTACCAAACTGTAATGAAGCTGATTTATTTTGGAGCTATCATTTTCTATCTGGCGCCTTAACATTAACTTTTGCCGAAACTGGTCGAATAGATAATTTATCTGAAGGTATTTGCAAATCATCAGATATGAAAAGTATTATTGAAAGATTGCCCAAATTTATAGCGGCTGGTTTTACCAGCCTTTGTTCTGATTAAAATTTATTTTAACTCCCATCCTTTCCTTTATCCCCTAACAATTAAATATTAATATTACAGTTACTTTGTAATTTAATCTTGTTTTTCAACGAACGTTGGATTAATATGCATAATTAATTGAACGTACGTTCAAATAAAATCAAACTGGGACAAACAATATGAAATCAAGATACAAGAATAAAAAGCGCAAACTCTCTCCATTAAGTCAAGCTTTAACCATAGCTTTATTAGGATTATCGGGTATCGCTATTTCACAAACAAATGATAATGAAGATGATACAAACAAAGAAGAGTTAAAAAATTCTGTCGAAGAAGTTATTGTCACAGCTAGACGCAGAGAAGAATCTTTACAAGAAATTCCCTTAGCTCTTACAGTCTATAGTGGCGAACAACTTGAAGAACAGGGTGTTATAGATATTACCGAGCTAACCAAATCATCTCCAAATGTAAATCTTGAAGTATCACGTGCAACCAGTTCAACTTTAACAGCACATATACGAGGAATAGGACAACAAGACCCTGTTGCTGGTTTTGAAGGCGGCGTTGGTATTTATATTGATGATGTTTATTTAGCCAGACCTCAGGGAGCTGTATTAGATGTTTACGATGTGGATAGAATCGAAGTTTTACGTGGCCCCCAAGGAACACTTTATGGAAAAAATACAATAGGTGGTGCAATTAAATATGTAACAAAAGGATTATCTGATGATGCAGAAGGTACTTTTAAAATATCCTATGGATCATTTAACCAACTTGATTTATTACTAAAAGGATCTGGAGCTGTCAGTGATAATTTTAGGCTAGGTGGTTCTATAGCTTCATTTCAAAGAGATGGGTTTGGTCAAAATCTTTTTACAGGCGGGGAACATTATGACAAAGATTTAATTGCAGCAAGATTGAGTATGGAATGGGATGTTTCAGATAACACTTTAGTGAAACTATCAGCAGATTATACCGACGATAATTCCGCTCCCAAATCTGGGCACAGATTAATTCCCGGTGGTTTAAATGCTGACCCAGTACTAGACAATGTCTTTGACACAAGAGCGGGCATAGAAACAATAGCGACATCCAATGCAGGGTTAAATCAGAATGTCACACAAAGCGGATTTACTCTGTCTATTATTTCTGATATCAGTGATGCATGGACTTTTAAATCAACCACATCTCAAAGACAAGATGATTCAGAAACATTAATAGACTTTGATAGTTTGCCCACCAATGACTTTGATACTCCAGCTATTTATGAGAATGAACAATTCAGCCAAGAATTTCAATTTAATTATGCAGGTGAAAGTTCCGATGGTGTCGTTGGACTCTATTACCTAGATGCCAATGCATTTAATGCTTTTGACGTGGTTTTAGGAAACTTACATCCATTAGGAATCACAGCTTTTACATTAGGTGACTATGATACAAAAACAACCGCATTATATGCAGATTTTGCATTCGACTTAAATGATCATTGGCAAGTCTCAATTGGCGGTCGATACACCAAAGACGAAAGAGATGTTATTGTAAACAGGGAAACCTTTTTAGGTTTTGGCTCTGCTTATTTCAACAATCAAGATGCTATTTCAATTACAGTCCCAATTCCTGGGTTAGTTCCTGAATTTACAGGATCAAGATCTGACAGTGCTTTTACAAGTAGAGCCAGCATTAGTTACTCTCCAGTAGATGAGCACAACTTTTATGCTACCTATAGTGAAGGCTTTAAAGGAGGTGGATTTGATCCACGTGGTGCATATCAGTTTGAAGATGTGCAAAAAGGTTTTGCTCCAGAAGAAGTTTCTTCATTTGAATTAGGGGCTAAATCATTGTGGAATGATGGTGCAATTTCAACCAATATTGCTTTATTCTTTATGGATTTTACTGACATTCAAGTCCCAGGATCAATTGCCATTGACACTGATGGGGATGGTGTTGATGATAGTTTTGCAGGCACAACTACCAATGCAGGTAAAGCAGATATTTGGGGACTTGAATTCGAATCAATCATGCAACTAAGTGATTCTTTAAGTGCCAATATCTCTCTAGGGTACATTGATGCTGAATATGTAGAATGGCTTGTCAATGGTATTGATGTCTCAGGTGACAGGGTTTTTCAAAACACTCCAGAGCTCACAGCCAGTTTTAGCTTAAGAAATGAATGGGATATGAACTTATTCAATCGTGCAGGTTCTTTGGTTTGGACAGGTGGTATTTCATATCAAGATGATGTTTATCAATTTGAAATTCCTGAACCATTACTTGATCAAACAGCTTATTCTTTGATTGATATGAGCTTAGTCTGGAGTTCTTCAGATAATAAATATCAACTCGGGTTACATGGAAAAAACCTTAGCGATAAAGAATATAAAGTGGCCTCCTATAACTTCCCAACCTTGGGTCTTGAAGGGGTACAATCTGCATTTTATGGCAACCCAAGACAAATTGTAGGAAGTTTTACAGTAAATTTCTAAGATTAAGTTAGGAAAGTTAAGTAAGTTAAGTTAGTTAAGTGTATTCTCTACATGTATTTAATCAGTAGTTTTTAATAAAGCTACTGATTTTTTTAATTTAAAAATGAGTAAAATGGAAAATCAAACAATAGTAATAAGTGGTGGGGCAAGCGGCATTGGTTTAGCAGCGGTCAAAAAATTTCTTAATGAAGGTTTTAACGTCTGTGTATTAGATCATAATAAAAATGCACTGGATGAATTATTTCAAGAATTAATTATATTCAAAGAGAGTCTATTATCGATAGTATGCGATATCACCAATAGTGAAAAAGTCTCCAAAGCTATGGATGAATGCATGAATAGATTTGGATCAATAAACGCAGTCATACCAGCAGCAGGCATTGTTAAAGACAGTTACTTTATTAAAGTCGATCAATTGACTGGTAAAGTAAAAAACCATATGACTCAAGCGCAATTTAGTGATGTGATAGAGGTAAATTTAACGGGAACTTTTAATACCATACAACAAGCAGCCATTAGAATGATTGACAATAAATGCAAAGGTGTTATTTACCTTATTTCATCTATCAATCAAATAGGACAATTGGGGCAGCTAAATTATTGTTCTACAAAGCATGCTTTAGCATTATGGCCCAAATTATTAGTAGGGGAATTTCATAAACAAAACATTGATTTTATTCGAGTAGTGAGCATTGCTCCTGGCTATGTCGAAACTCCTATATTGAGTAAGATAAAGCCTGAAATAAAACAAAAAATTGTAGGCAATATTGCCTTAGGACGTTTAATTCAAACTGATGAAATAATATCAACTATTTGGCATGTTTGGCAAAACAAAGCCATTAATGCCACTAATATTGAAATTAGTGGCGGACATATTCAAACTGGAATTTGTAAATAATAATCTAATTAGATTTCAATGAATTAATCGACAGTCGAAAAGCAAAAAACTAATTCTCAAACATATCGTTTATCATAGCCTGCTGAGGTTTTAGCCCCAGCCATTGCCAGGTTTTTTTAGTGGCTTGCCTGCCTCTTGAGGTTCGCATCACATATCCTTGTTGAATAAGATAAGGCTCTACCACATCTTCTAAGGTGCCACGTTCTTCACTTAAAGCGGCAGCCAATGAATTGATACCAACTGGACCACCATCAAATTGCTCAACTAAAGTGGTTAGTAATCTTCGATCCATTTCATCCAAACCATTTTCATCCACTTGTAACATGGTTAAAGCTTTGTTGGCAATGTCTTGAGTGATAATGCCATCACCTTTGATGTCGGCATAATCACGTACTCGGCGCAGTAAACGGTTGGCAATTCTGGGTGTGCCGCGGGCACGTCTGGCAATTTCGATACAACCGGGTTGATCGGCTGCAATATTTAAAATATTAGCGCTTCTTGAGACAATTTGAGTTAATTCACTGACATTATAAAACTCTAAACGTTGTACAATGCCAAATCGATCACGCAAAGGCGAGGTCAACAAACCCGCTCGTGTGGTTGCGCCAATCAATGTAAAAGGCGGTAAATCTAATTTAATCGACCGCGCAGCTGGACCTTCACCAATCATGATATCAATCTGGAAATCTTCCATCGCTGGATAGAGAATTTCTTCAACATTGGCTGAGAGTCGATGTATTTCATCTATAAACAAAACATCATGCGGTTGTAAATTGGTTAATAGAGCTGCTAAATCCCCTGCTTTTTCAATCACTGGTCCGGAGGTTTGACGCATAGATACGCCCAGCTCATTAGCAATAACATTGGCAATAGTCGTTTTACCCA
>Ga0316204_10009100_pt1 | contig 13436 bp, 14 predicted proteins | sample 6monrhotite_MG_2_FD_205661 | JGI IMG/M metagenome (GOLD analysis project Ga0316204, IMG submission 205661) | Microbial mat bacterial communities from mineral coupon in-situ incubated in ocean water Damariscotta River, Maine, United States -... | ecosystem: Environmental > Aquatic > Marine >... | reverse complement strand
CGAGTGCTAAAAACCGATTTCTATGATCGAAAAGGTGCATTGTTAAAGACTTTATCTTATCAAAACTATCAGCAGTACTTGGGCCAATATTGGCGAGCGCATAAGATGGTCATGGTTAATCATCAAAGTGAAAAGAGCACTGAACTCGTCTGGTCAGAGTATCAATTTAAAACTGGCCTTAGCGAAGATGACTTTAACCGTAACAGTTTAAAGCGAGTTAGGTAGTGTCTTTAGGCTTTCACAGGTTATATAAGCAGAGTCAGATACCTTGCGATATTGCAAGGTATCTCATACACTAAACGCTTACTAATACCCTATGAAGCTAGCTAGCACCCCAGAGAAGTTAATGGTTCGCAAGAATAACCCCACACAAACTCGTAAAGAGATCCTAGAAATGGCAGCCACTTTGATCCATCAGCATGGCTATAAAGGCATGCGGGTCGATGAAGTAGTTGAACAGACAGGGCTCACCAAGGGGGCTATTTATTACCATTTCCCCAATAAGCAAGCTCTAGGTTACGCGGTGGTTGATGATATATTGGGCAATCAATTTAAAGCTTTTTGGAGTGAGTCACTATCTCAACCCGGCAGTGTGATCGAAGTGTTAGCAAAATCCTTTGAAAACATGAGTGATGGTCTCGAACAATGCGACTTGGAAGTTGGTTGCCCATTGACCAACATCGGCTCCGAGATGTCTTTTGAAGATGAAGGATTCAGATTAAGAATTATTCAGATTTTTGACGATTGGACCGACGGTATTGAGGCCATGATATTAAAAGGCATTGAATCTGGTGAAGTTAGGCAAGATGTGGATGCAAAAAAAACCGCACAGTTTATCGTTGCATCATTTCAAGGGATCCAGTGTTGCGCCAAGCAAACCAAAGATCAGTCTCGCTTCGATGATGGTATAGCCTATTTAGTCGGAATTATTCGAGGGTTAGCTGCCTAGACTACCGGCTAAAGGGGCGTTATTTTTGGACTTTGCTTTATAACACCCGAAATCAAAGACAAGCCCAGGCCCTTACTCAAGTTCAAACCCAAGTCCAAACTCAAGTCCAAATCCAAGCCAGCTAGGCCTGTCGAAGCCTCGCCAATAGCTACCTTAATAAACGCTATTTATGACTCTCCCCACTCTCGGTCCAGCGAAGTGAATCTTGTTTTAGCCTTTTTCTTTTAAGTCAAAAACAGCCTTAAATCTAGGCTTTTGATGTCTTTCCAAATAATAAATAAATTGCTTATTTTCTTTATCAATCGTCAAATGCCAAATATTTGTTTTGCCTTTGGGAACGAGAACTTTCGTTGCATCATCCGCAGGAAAACTTTGAGACCAGGCCGTTCCATTTGAATTGGCGTAACCACCATACATGGTCAACTCATCAGGAGTTCCATCTTCATGTCGGTGATCATGTTTAAACAACAATCCTTGTTCGGTTCGAGTTAATATCCAAGTTCTCGATTTATCTTTACCGACACTAAAAGGAATTCTTAGCTCAGTATCTGAGCATGATTTCACTGTCATTATTAAGGTTTTACCATAAAAAGAATCGTCTTTATTAGCCGGATAAACGCTTTTACCCTGAATTGTCTTTCCACATAATTGCTTCAAATTATTAAAAAACTGGTCGCTAGCTTCGCTCGCCAACAATGGAGAAGTTATTGCCACTAAACATATTGCACTGATTATTCTTCTCATTTTTTAGGTTCCTTTTTTACAATAGAATTTCGACCAATATATTCTCATAGATTCACTCACACTCATAGCGCTAGTTGTCTATCCACAAGTCACCTTAAATAGTACTTTGAAATTAGCTCGCTGATTTTAACTACAGTTATTGGAAAACGATAATAAGCGGTTAATAGCCGTTTACAAGCTCAAAAAACCCTTGAAAAGTGAGAGGTTCTCCTCTAGAGTTTAATTATTGTACAATACTATGAGCCCCACCTGTTTAGGTATTCCAATGCAAGAATACAGCTTAAATCAGCGGTTAATGACTCAGGACTCGATAGAGGAATCGGCTGCTAGCCTTTTTCAGGAAGATTCAGTTCGAATTTCTCGACTTATTCGCGAACTAAACTCATTGGATGCCGATATTTCATATCAGAATAGCTACAGACATCAGTTTCAATTTTTAGAAAAGCAATCAAGTCTTTGCGTAATACTCAACGTAAAAGCTGAAATCATTTATTTAAATTCATTTGGCTGTGAGCTACTAGGTGTTAATAATCAGGATTACTATGGGCAATGCTGGCTCACTAATTACCTTTTGCCAGAGCAACGTACCGAAATTACCATCGTATTTGAACAAATGATGAAAGGATTTGGAGATCCTTTTTCCCGCTATTGCAATGAAATCCATTCCAACCACCAAAGTAATATTACTTTAGAATGGCAAAACCATATATTGCGAAATCATAATAAAACCGTTTTAGGCTGCTTTAGTGTTGGCACTCAACTTGGTATTTCTTACTCGTAAAACACTCGTCCTTAGTACCTAAACTACTTTTCTGTAACCTTTCAATACTGATACTCTCAAACAATAAGCACTGCATCGACGGCTAATTCTCAGCGCCGAAGTTGGGTTCGCTAATACTCAGCAAAATATTAAATTGCTAACTATAATTCTAGATAGCTTGTTTGGAGGGATTTTGTGAAAACACTTATACAATTCGTAGCACTATTACTAATTTCAAATAGTCTTCAGTCTGCCCAAATTAAGGTCAGAGTTGAGAATAGTGACGGTGGTATGCTTTCAAATATCGCAGTTGTCATTACCCCAAAGCAACTTAACGCTAACTCAAAAGCTCAAACAGAGACAGTTTTCCAAAAGGATATGGCTTTTTCTCCATACCTAAGTGTCGTGCAAGCGGGACAACCCGTTCAATTTACCAACAATGATGATATTACTCACCACGTGTTTTCTGCCTCACGCGATCAGAATTTTGCGTTCAAGCTTCGGAAAGGCCAATCTAACAACTCAATTGAGTTCTTGCAACCAGCTGAAATATCTATGGGCTGTAATATTCATGACTGGATGAGTGGGCATTTGTTGGTAGTTGACACTCCTCATTTCTCTCTAACAGATGAACAGGGCTTAAGCAGTATTGATATAGAGGAAATAGGCGAAGCTAGTTTGCGAATATGGCACCCTCAAATGTCAGAAAAAGAAAAGAAAAAGCGAGTTTCCATCGTGTTGGACGGTAACGACCTACTATTGGAGCTCAAACTAGAAGATGAGCTTGGCGAAATTCCAGAACAATCTATTGATGATGACCTCGACTTTCTCGATGATTATTAAATTCGGTCTTAGGAATTTTAATCATGCATAGCCTACAAGTTAAAATCTTTACTCTGTTTGTTGGACTATTACTAATCGTCCAATCAATCGCGATCCTAACTATATACAGGGCAACCGAAGAACAATCAGAAGCTTCAATCAATACAAGACTCACCAATGCGACGACTATATTTAAGAGCTTATTTGAGTCAAATACTGAGAAGCTTTCCGCCATTGCTGAAGCCGCGGCACAAGATGGCGGGCTACGGGAAAACTTTTACGAAGACCAAAGAAGCTTTTTAGTCGCCTTAAACAATCATCGCAAACGAATAAATGCGGACTTGGCGATGGCTATTGACGATCAGCAAAACATTAAGTCTCAGTTAGTCCAAATCACCCTCGACTCGCAACGAGTCCGAGTGACTAAAGGCAGTGAGACAGGGACACAGTTTAGGCATGGGGAGTGGTTGCTTTTTCCTAGCGAAGAATATTTATATGAACTAGATAATCAACTCTATCAAATGAGTGTGGCTTCGGTAAAAAGTGGTACTGAGAATATTGGCTGGATTGCTTTTGGCTTTTTGATTGGCCAAAAGGTTGCCCATGATTTTGAAGAACTTACCGGTCTTACCACTGATTTTATCGTCAAAGCTGGTGGCGACAAATACTCAATCGCCAGTTCGGATAGCGAAACCGAAGTTTCGAAAAACCCAATTGAAAATAATGACCTTCCAACATCTGGAAATAGAATAGCGGCATTAATAGAGTTGGGACAAGTAGGTAGCCAAGGAAATAAGTTCCTGACAGTCGAACTACACGGGCGAAGAGATGATCTACTTGATTCAATAGAAAAACGTTGGCTTCAATTCTTAGCCCTAGCTGGGGCGACTTTAATCCTCTCGCTTGGAGGTGCTTATGTTATTTCGGCCTCCATAACTCGCCCAGTAACCAAACTAGTTAATATGGCAAAAATTGTAGCTGAAGGTAACTATGAGGAAAAAGTTGAAATAGCTGATAAGGGTGAAATGGGGCAACTAGCCCGTGAATTTGGCGTCATGCAAAAACAAGTACTCGCAAGAGAAAAACAAATCCTTCATCGTGCTTTTCACGATCCTCTGACAGAGCTACCGAACCGCAATAAACTCGTGGAAGAGCTCGGCGAATATATCAAGTCTACATCATCACCTGCCATGATTTACTTACTTAACATTAGTCATATCAACGACATTAACAGCTCTCTTGGACACCAAGTCGGGGATACTGTTATAAAAGAATTCGCGACTCGCCTGCTATCATTCGTTGGCTATAACGACTTATACCATGTGGGTGCCGATGAGTTCGCTTTTGTCGTCAAAGGTGTTGGTGAAAACCAAATCTCAGAGCTTTCGGACAAGATCTCTGAAGTGTTTGAAAAGCCATATATTCAAAAGTCTATGACATTCAATCTTCGCTCAAAGTCTGGCATTTCATTTTATCCAGAGCACTCCGATAACGCGGAGGAGTTATTACAAAAGGCTAGCGTCGCTCTCAATTTTGCTAAATTAGAACGCGCACATTTAAAAGTCTATGATTCCAGTCAAGATGTTGACACGTTAGAGCAGCTCAACTTAATAAATGATCTGAGTACAGCGCTAGAAGAAAACCAACTGGTTTTATACTATCAGCCGAAAGTAAGTTTAGAACAAAACAAGGTAGAAACTGTAGAAGCTTTAGTACGCTGGGTACACCCAAAACTGGGTATGGTACCGCCTGACAAATTTATTTCAATTGCAGAAAAAACAGGTCTTATTAATCCATTGACTGACTGGGTTCTTGGTGAAGCAATGTCTCAATTCTCGATCTGGAAAGCCAAAAATATAGAACTTGTGATTGCGGTTAATATTTCTGCAGAAAACCTGAAGGCTCCCGAGTTTTATTCGAGCGTTTGTCAAATGGTTGAAGATGCAGGGATTTCGACGGAAGCAATAATGTTAGAAATAACAGAGAGTGCTGTTGTAGACAATCCTAGTGAAGCGATTGCTATTTTACAAAGATTTAGAGACAGAGGTTTCAAACTCTCTATTGATGATTATGGAACGGGGTACTCCTCGCTAGCACAACTTAAAGACCTACCGGTAGATGAGCTGAAAATTGATATGTCTTTCGTCAAACGATTACCGCATGATGATGGAGACAAAATTATAGTTCGTTCAACCATTGAGCTTGCCCATAATATGGGGTTAACCGTGGTTGCTGAAGGTGTTGAAAACGAGCTCGCTATGAACTGGCTTAGAGATAAAGGCTGCGAGCGAGCGCAAGGCTACCACATTAGCAGACCTGTACCTGCTAACGAACTGGAATCATGGTTAACTCACTCACCTTTTTATGACCGAGCTAAATGAAAATTAAAACTCTTACCCTGTTATTTTTTCCTTTAGCTCTTCTAGCTTCAAAACCAAGCAGGGCGTTGGAAATTGAATTAGATGGTTTACTAGAGCTATCAATTAGTTCAATAGAAAGTGATATTAATACTGGAACTTTAGCCGGACAAAGTCATTTAAACGGAGGCTATGGAAAATTCGCTTCCCAGGACACCTCAATACAAGTTTCGCACATCGCTTTTAGCCTAAATTTCGATTGGGACTCTAATTTCAGTGCAAGGTTTACTTCAGATGGTTACCTAGGAAGTGAAAAAGATGGAATAGGAATAACTGAAGCTTATCTCAAGTATCGAAGCTTGCCGAACACACTCGGTTTTCAAACCCGCTCAAAACTTGGTATTTTCTATCCAAAAATATCCTTAGAAAACATCGCTGTTGGCTGGTCAACTCCATTTACTTTGACCTCTTCTACCCAGAATAGCTGGCTGGGTCAAGAAGTAAGACATTTTGGTTGGGAATTTGAAGTAGCATCCTTAGGTAAATTTCACGATTCGAAATTTGACCATAGTATTTCTGCAACTCTGTTTACTCATAACGATTCAAATGGCGCCTTGCTCGCTTGGCAAGGATGGACTCAAACTAGCAGACAAACTTTATGGACCGAGAGTATTGCCCTGCCAAACCCTCAAATACGCGAACAAGGTGAGATTCTGCAAGAACAAGCCAGTCAAAGCTCACCCTTTACAGAGATGGATGACAGGCTTGGTCATCATGTTACATTAAAGTCAAAGTGGAACCGCAGAATTGAGCTCTCTGTAGGCACTTTTGATAATAACGCTAAACCCTATGTTCTTAGCAAAGGAAATTATGGTTGGCACACTAAATTCGAGCACCTTGGTGCAAAAATAGCGACTAAAGATGGTCTAAGACTAATAGCGCAATACATGAAGGGAACTACCTTGATGCAATCGAAAGCGAGGCAAAACATTGTCTATAACGACTTCGATAATTGGTTCTTGTTACTCTCCAAAAAGATTGACAATCAACACCGGTTTACGCTCAGGTACGAGAGGTTTTCGGTTGGGGATATGGACTATACTGAAAACGATGACAATGCTGAAAGTGGCAATGCGATAACACTAGCCTACATTAATCAACTATCCTCAAATTACTTCCTGTTACTTGAACTTAACCACATAGAGAGCACTCGAGCGTCAAGGCTTTATGATGGCGGTTTGCTAGACAATAAGGAAGTGCAAATAAATTTGGGAATTCGATACTACCTATAAAAGCCTTTTCTATTTTTCCCAGTTTCCTAAACACTTGAATAAAACTTCACACTGTATAACCTCTAAGATCGATTTATTGCACAATTTTTTAAACAAGCCAAACCTTGTAGTGATAAGATACGACTTAGTAATAGGTCCAAACTAAAGTCACACAACTAGGTATAGCAATGTCGATATTCTATCAACTAAAACTATCACTATTCGAGGCAATAGCTTCTCTTCGTTTTTTTAATCGAAAAGCTCTAAGTTGGGGAGTCATTTATTCACTAGCGACAATTGTGATCTTTGGTCTATTTGTGTGGTTTTTATTCAATTACCAAGATCCTATTAAAGCAGCATTGCTTGACTATCTTTTCCCAAAATCTTGGCAAAGCCTGTCTGAACAACTTGCAAACTTCTTATTTGAGTCTCAAACAAAAACAGTTTTGGGAAATATGATCCTATCCGGTTCTTTAGTGTTGGCTTCGATAACACTGTTTCCGGTAAAAGAGAAATATTCATCTGAATTTGAAAAGACACTTAAACACAATAATGGACAAACGTCGGAATTTCCTCTGTACATGCAAGCTTTGGAAGAAGTTAAGCTATTCTTGCTTTATCTGACAGCACAGTCGGTCATTCTATGGATTGGTTATTATCCGTTCGTTTGGACCACCATAATCTCTAACACGCTGAGTTTCGTATTTCTTTTCGCAACTTTTGGCTTAGACTTCATTGCACCAACACTACAACGCCACAGAGTAACTTATTCATTAATGATCAAGTTTTTATTACAACACCCGCTGATAGCACTAAGTTTCGGTACTCTGTTTAGCCTTCCGTTGGTACTGATTAGTCCTTATATATTCTCTATCCCAGAATTAAGTTTTATCGAAATTACTGGTTTCTTATTGTTTTTGAACATTATATTTTTAGTGCTAGCAGTGCCGGCTGGGACTTTTATCGCTAGTAAATTACTGCCCGAAGTAAGACAAACCGAACCGGCCAAGCGCAGGAACGTGAGAGCCTCTTATGTGATGATGACTGTATTATTGCTGTCTACTCTATTTTTGCATTCACAACTTGTGGTCTCTTTACATCATAAAAGCCAGCTACTAAAAGCTGAATATGATTTGGATTGGTCCAGTATCAGCTTTGACCTTCCCTCGTTTTCCGAATTATCCAGTGGCAAGGCTCTCAGTAATTTTTCGATGGATATTGTTATTAACAACCCAACCCAATTCGATATCATCATCGAGCCCAGTGAGCTTTACATCGAGCAAAAAGAAAACCTAATCGCCAAACTCAACATCAACGGTTTTGCGTTAGCTAGTGGCGAAAACAAGCGTATTACCTTAAACATGGATTCGGACTCTGATTTAAGTAAACTCAGCGAGTTTGGAGAGCTAACTAAGGATTGGAATATTGATATGTATATTGATGTTTGGCCAGGTATACCGTTTATGTTGAATGTATTTAAATCTGAATAGCTGTATAACGCGTACTATATTCTATAAAGTGACTACTTTGGACGATATTTGCTGAATATCACTGATAAATTAGATAGAATCAACCGCTTAGCTCTTGCATTTTTTCCAGCTTAAGTGTTTTTACACAAGAGTTTTTTAACGTATAAGAATAAGTAAAGATCGGATTCAGATAACTTGACCAAATATCAAATTACAAATAACGAAGGATACTTCCATTTAAAGTTCTTGGCACAAGTCGATCTTGAAACTATTCAATGTGCTTACCCAGATCTCCTCCGCCACAAAGACTTTACCCCTGAATCCCACACCTTATGGGATTTCAAAGACGCCATTGTACTCTTGTCCATCCCAGATATGCATGTTATTGCAAACGCTGTAATCGCTGCCGCAAGCAAACGGGCTGAATCAGCCAAATCAGCCTTTTACGTTCCAGACCCTCATGATGCTGCCTTGCTAGAAAACTATATTACGCTCGTTGCTCACTATCCAGTCGAATTCAAAATATTTTCAGAGTGGCAACAGTCAGTTCGTTGGCTTGCAAGCTAATTTTTGTAAACACAAAGTGGGCTCAGTCCATTTTCAGCGGCCTATCACAGCTTCTTATTCGGTTTTGGAATTCTCTCGAATAGATTGAATTTCTTTTGCCGCTAACCCAAGAGAAGCCAGAAATTTATGGTGCTCAATAGGTGCTCGTTTTTCAAACTGACGATGCCACTGTTGCATTCCGTTTTCGTCGAGACCGGCATCTCGCAACATTTCACTCCATATTTTCTTGTCAATTTTTTGCGTAGAAGTCGTAGATAAATCATTGTGTAAAAGCTCGATTAAGATCTTCTGTTGAGAGCGTAACTCGTCTATGTCGGTATTAATCTGATTCAGCCTTTGTTGTAGTATTTGTTGGAAGGGTTGAGCTTTTAATGATAGTTTATTCGGTTGCACTAGTTTTTCAAGTTGCACCAGCGATAACCCCGTTGAACGAAAAAACAAAATGCTTTCTAGTTTAGCAATATCATCTGACGAGTATTGGCGATAACCTGCTGAGGACCGATTTGCCGCAACCAACAAACCAATACGCTCATAATAAAGTAATGTGCTGCGCGAAAGCTTAAAGCGTTTGGCTAGTTGCCCTATCGAGACAAAACTCTGCTTATCCATTACTAAAGCTCTTTCTGTCAGGCTGCACAAATTCCCTACGCGCAATTTCACCCTCAAGAGCCGCATCACTGTAATAAGCACCTACCAGTGCCTTTGCATCGTTTACAAGGTCATGATTGGCCTCAATGAATTCATTCCAGCTATGATTTGCAATTGGTTGGCATCGATTGGCGATAATAGTAACAAGCGCTCTTGTCATGGTCATATGAAACTTATCTGGGGCGCCTAATGACGTCGCATATTGCCTGATCCCGCTGACTACTTTCTCGGTAGCCTGTTCTATCGGATGTTGATTTAAATATAACCAAGTAATACGCAAATGTCCCAAATGATTAAAGTGCGCCGGATTTAGGCTTAGCTGTTCAAACTCTTTAATAAACTGTTGATCGGATAACATCGAGGTTTCTCACAAAAATATAGGCCCTTCAAGGACCGATTCCAATTATGCCGACAACTAGAAGACTAAAATTTCCATGACGGCAAACTGATACTAAACCCTGAACCTGTAGTCAGGTCAAGCGAGTCCAAGTAGTAATTGTGACGAATTAGTTCTGTTGGTTTTAGCTTAAAGACTTTTCGTAATAAACCACTTCCTGATCCCCCAATGGATCCCGATGAATACTGGTTTTAAGGTAGTTTAATCCCAGTTTCTTCATCACGCCGATTGAGGCTTGATTACCCGGCATCGCAATAGCACTAATTCTATCAATCCTATTGATCTCTCCGTTATTGCTCGCTACTTGCACCGTTTCAATCAGTCTAGCAGCCGCTTCAGTGGCATACCCAAACCCCCAAGATTTTTGAAAGAACCGCCAACCTATCTCTAGATTATTATATTCTGGGTGCTCGCTGAAAAAGTGCATCGGACGAATCAGAATCCAGCCAATATATTCTTGACTCGCTTTCAGTGAAACTTTCCATAAGCCCCAGCCTTGTTCTGGATTTCTATAGCGGAGTAAGCGTGGAATAAATCGTTGCTCAATATCCTCCCGAGTTGTTTTGTTACCGCCGTTGATATACCTCATAACTTCGACATCTTGATCTAGTTGATAAAGTAGTTCCGCATCTGCTTCATCCATCATTGAATAGGTTAGTCTTTCTGACGAAGGGACTTGCATAAAAACTCCTTGGGTTTTGAAATCCTAGGAGCCATTGTAGGGAGTATTGTGGTTAGTGTAAATAATTACGGGAAGTCATAGTTAGTTTTGTTGCAATGTTAGCACAACTGCTCACTACAAAATCGTTGTGAGCAGTCGTGCTAACGATTTCTAATACTACTCAACAGTTACGTAAACAATCCTTTCGGGATTCGTTTCATTTTCCTCCAATCGTTTTTTATTCTCACTTATCTCGCGACGGATTTTGACATCGTGCGTGCTATAACGATCTAAAAACTTTACGGTCTTGTCGGCATCGTATTTAAATGCGAAATCCGCAATTGACTTATTATTACAAGTCAATTTCTTTGCAACCGTTCTGAAGATACCGGCATTTCGTGACATTGCAAGAGACTTATTTTTTAGTTTGGATAAATTGTTCTCAGCCGCAGCGATACATATTTGCGTTTCAACACGATCGTTGCCTGGAACGAATTTATATTGAGCAGCGCTTAATGGTAATGCTGACGCCGCGATGGTTGCTAGCAGCAGGTATTTAATTTTCTTCATCGTTGTTCTCCTATCGGATTAGATTTTTTAAAAGCCGACTACTCTTTAACGCGAACCTAAGCTACAACCTGCTTGTTAGTATCCATTTTGTATTTATCGGTACCATTTCGAGTAGTTGTACAATAATTTAGCAGAGCAACGAGTATTTTTGTTTTTCCGAATGTAACAGTAGTTATACTTATTGAATTAAGGTTTAAAATAGGGGCATTTGAGTAGTCAGAACAACATTTAGATACTCTCTGACATTAAAAGAAATTTGCTAGGGATTTTTATTCAATATTAATTAAATTTAAATTAAATAATTACCAAAAAAAAACGGCCAACTCATTGAGTCAGCCGTTAAGAAAATCATTTGCTCTACGAGTGCTTTAGCATTCTAAGTGTAGCCTAGCTCTCTAGATAAGCATTTCTGCTTGCGTTGTAAGTGTCAACTAAGTAATCGATATCTTCTTGTGCGTAAGGTCTCAGCCCACTCATGATAATTTGCTTCTCGCCTGTTCCGATCGACGCGCCATCGGCTTGGATGTCAAAATTCATAGTGACCATTCCACGTTTTCCAGTCACATCAAAATCACAGTCTTTAAGTAATACTTCAGGAGCTGACGTTGAAAATGCCTCGAGTGATAATTTCATTTGATCGTAAATCACCATTGGTTTTCTGGTGTTTATCATGGCATCTTCTTTTTTCATTAATTCGATAATGATGTGCGGAAAAGTTTTTCCTGAAAATGCAACGTAAGATCGTATTAACCCTTCAACAAATTGCTCATTAGTACAAACGTCCCCCGCTTTCTCAACAGAGAGAACAACCTTATTTTTATCGTTTTCAGCGAAAATGCTATTTTCTGTTTCGCTTAATGAAATGGGCATGTCACCGGCTATCATTCCTTGAAAGTCGAAAGTCATATTCTTGCTTACACCAAATTTGCTTAACATAACGCTAAACAACAAATCTCCAGGAACACAGAATCTAGAGTTGTCGGTATCATGTAGAGGATTAAAGTCACCAGCAATTCGTTTCGCGAAATCGCTACCTTGTTGACGAGAAAAAACGTACTGATTGTCTTTTTTTGTATAGAAATTTTGAGTAAACATAGGTGTATCCTAAAACTGCTTATTTGTGTGATATTTAACCAATTGCTAAATTAAGCGCGCACTATACAGACCTTTGTGTGCGAATACCATCGAGAAAGCCTCATTCTAGTGTCCGACCAGTGTAAAAAGTAGGTTTCATCGATGCTAGAAGCGGGTTAAAATAGCGTTTTTTATACCAGTTTAAGAGTACTACCATGGGAAGAGCCTATCAAAACCGCAAAGAATCAATGGCTAAGACTTCGGATGCAAATGCCAAGATTTATAGTAAATACAGTCGCGAAATCTATGTTTGCGCTAAATCGGGTGGGCATGACCCTGATAGTAACCTAGCTCTTAGAGGGCTGATAGATCGCGCCAAAAAGGACCAAGTTCCTAGCCATGTTATAGACAAAGCCATCGACAAAGCACAAGGTGGCGCAGGTGAGGACTTTGCCGTCGCACGTTACGAAGGTTACGGACCTGGTAATTGCATGGTGATTGTTGACTGTTTAACCGATAACCCTAACCGAACTTTTGGCGATGTTAGAGTCTGTTTCACTAAAACTAATAGCAAAATTGGAACTCAAGGTAGTGTTGGTCATATGTTTGATCACAGTGCGATTTTGGTATTCAAAGGCGATGATGAAGAAGCAGCTCTAGACGCATTAATGATGGCCGATGTTGATGTAACAGATATCGAAAATGAAGACGGAATGATTACCGTTTTTGCTCCTCACAACGAATATTTCAAGGCAAAAAAGGCCTTAACAGAAGCCTTTGACGAAATAGAGTTTGAAGTAGATGAAATTCAATTTATTCCTCAGACCATGACACCTGTCAGTGGCGATGACGTTGAAATGTTTGATAAGTTCCTAGCGATGCTAAATGATTTGGATGATGTTCAGAACGTTTATCATAATGCTGAAATTGCCTAACTATTGAGTTTTCATTAACTCCTAAAACTTATGTTTTGAGTTTTTTACTCAATGTTGAATTAGTGTTGTGTATGGCTGCAAAGTTCCATTGCGGACATTCTTGTTGTTCTTTTTGAAGACCCAAAATTTAAGTCAAAGGCGTTTCGCACCGCTTCGCTTGCGTGCGAGTAACTTTTGGCCAAAGCACCAAAAGTAACCAAAAGTGCTTTTCG
>Ga0316204_10009099_pt1 | contig 13437 bp, 13 predicted proteins | sample 6monrhotite_MG_2_FD_205661 | JGI IMG/M metagenome (GOLD analysis project Ga0316204, IMG submission 205661) | Microbial mat bacterial communities from mineral coupon in-situ incubated in ocean water Damariscotta River, Maine, United States -... | ecosystem: Environmental > Aquatic > Marine >... | reverse complement strand
AGTGATAACGTTGCTAACTCTACAATGGTTAATAGTATAAGCATCAATAAAGTAAGCTGGGTACGTATACTCAGACGTTTCCACATTCCTTCTATCCTTTTTTGTATTTAAACTATGTAATTACTTTAGCTTTCTTCCAGAGTAATTATTTTATATGGATATTATTTTTCAACGGGAAGATTATCGTCATTACCCCATTCTCTCCATGATGCATCATAATTTGATACGTCATGCCCTAACTCTCTTAAAGCAAAATAGTTCGTGGATGAAACTCTACCAATTTTACAATAAATAATTACCTTCTTTCCAAGGGGGATATCAGAATATAATTTCTTTAGTTCAGTTATTGGCTTTAACGACTGGAAGCCTGAATCCTTAGAAATATTATGGAAGAAAGGAACATTGATAGCAGATGGAATATGTCCAAAGCGTTTTGCAACAGATGTTTCGCCTTTATAAGCCGATAATGAGCGTGCATCTATAATTAACTTTTTAGAATTGTTAAGTGCAAGTTGTGTGGCAAACTTGCTGGAGAGTCGTTGATTATTAATTGTAGATACATATTGGCTTTCTTTTACCTTGGGTGTTTCTTGAGAAGTAGGTAGGTTTTTATCTAGCCAGTAATTAAAACCATGATCGAGGACTTTTACATTTTTCAGACCATATACTTCAAGAGACCAAAATACTCGGGCTGCATCAACTAGTTGGCCACCATCGTAGACAATAACATTTGATTTAAGGTTAATACCGGCTTTACGTAAATACTTTTGCATTTGTACAGGTTGCTGAATCTGGCCATTTGTTTTTAGATTAGAGTAAGTCAAATGGACAGGGAAGTTGATTGCGTTCTTAATATGACCAACATCGTAATCATTTTTTGAACGTACATCTAAAATAATTAACTGCTTATCATTGATTTGTTTGTTTAATTGTTCTGGTGATATACGAAGCGTTTCTGAATATGTATTTGTACTGATAATGCTGAGCAAGAAAAGGGATAGGATTGATATGTTGCGCATGTGATTTTCCATTGAATATAAAAATAGTAAGTTTCCTTACAGTGATGCAGCTAGTGTATGGATATACTATATATAGCGTATTTTCAGGGGGAAACTTTAGTGATATTTAACTGTTGGGGAATGCTGAAATATTATTATATTTCAATAGGTTAGGTGTTAGTTGGTTTATCTTAATTTGAGCTTCGCCCATATAATACTTATCAATATGATAATTAATAATGGAATGACTCCAATATTAACAATTTGCCAACCAAATTTATGCTGTAAAGCGCCTGCTGAGAGTGAAGAAATAGCAACGGTTGAAAATACAGCAAAATCATTTAATGCTTGAGTTTTGGAACGTTCATTGCTGTGATACGTTTCAGTTATTAACGTCGTCCCGCCAATAAATAGAAAGTTCCAGCTTATTCCCAGAAATACCAGTGCTGTCCAGTAATGGCTTACGCTAGTGCCGTATAAATTTATAGCAACACAACCAACTCCGAGTAAAGTGCCAACTAAAAGTATATTGTAAATACCAAAACGACGAATTAAATGTCCGGTAAAAAACGATGGCGCAAACATACCGAGTGTATGCCACTGGATGACAAAGGAGGTATCACTAAAGTTATGCGCACTGTGGTGCATTGCGAGAGGGGTGGCTGTCATAACAAATGACATCACACCATAACCAAACATGCCGCATATTAAACCAACAATAAACTTTGGCTGCTTCACGATGACACTTAGTGGCCTGGCTTCAGGCTCTGCTTCCTCTTTTATTGATGCTACTGTGTCGGGTAATTTTAGATAGCTTAGAGTTATTAACGCTAAAATATAGATAATAATAATAGAGGCATAGCTGCCGGCAAAAGCAGTATTCGCTAGTGAATAATGTGTGAGGTTAGCCAGATTAGGTCCAATAATTGCCGCTGCAACGCCACCTAACAGAACGTAGGAAATCGCCTTACTTTTTTGATCTGCCGCAACCGCATCTGCAGCTGTAAAACGAAAGTAGTTACCAAAACCATTAAATACACCTACCAGTGCGGTACTGATAACAAACAACCAAAAATGATTATTTATAATGGCGTAAGTAGCTACTACACCACCGGATACACCAAATAGTGTCGCGAACATGAAAGCATTTTTCCGTCCAATGCGTTTCATTAACATTGCCGCAGGGATACTGGTTAGCATTACTGCTATAAATAACACCGCGAGGGGAAGAGTAGCAAGTGACTTGTCGGTCGCGATGTTTGAACCGACTAATGCGACTGTCGTCATTATCAGCATCATACTACTCATCATGAGTGCCTGACTTATGGCGAGTAGCGGTACATTACGTTTAAATGCATTCATATTAAAGCCTGTTAAATTAAAGAATGCACAAATTGTAAGTCAATAAGAACATTTAGAATTAAGTATTTATAAAGTTGAAAATCCAGCTCGCTATTAACTCATGGTCATCGCTTTGTTGTAAAGAGGAAATTGCACATTGACGTTGCTCTTTTGATAAGTTATCTCCCTCTAATTTAATAATTAGCTTTACATAGTCTTTGCTGAATTCAGGATGACCTTGAAATGTTAGAATATGACTATCAATGCAAAATCCTGAATAAGGAGACAGATTAGTTTCAGCAAAGTTAATGGCGTGTTCAGGAAGTTGAGTTACGTGATCTTGATGACTTACAAGGCTGAAAAAGAATTCACGAGATGGCTGCATCCAATCAAATGATTTATTAATATGTGTAGCGGTGATACCAAGTTCCCAACCCTTTGTGTTTTTTTCTACCTTGCCACCTAAACTTTGCGCAATCATTTGGTGACCGAAGCATATCCCGATTAATTTAATTTTATCCTGGTACAGAATACGAATGTAGTCTTCTAACTCTTTTATCCACGAAAGTTTTTCATAGCTACTGTACTGACTTCCTGTGATGATATAAGCATCGCAATCATGAATTGATTGAGGATAATCAGACTCAAAAACATTATAACGTTTAAAAGAGAGTGGTTGAGGAAACTTATCTTGTAAAGGGGATAGTAGATTAATAAATAGATCGGCATAACATCCATATTTATTGATAATACTAGGACTTAGTTTATCCGCATCGAGTATTCCAATCTTCATCTATACTTTCCTAATAGTTTTACGTATTCTTAAGTCTGCTTTATATATATTTTTTCTATAGTGTTTGTAATTGTCTATACTTAACTCACCCATATTAAATAAAGATGTACTTATGTCAAATCAACGTAAACACCCGAGATTACCTTTACCAATGACGGTGGAGGTTTCAATCGATAAACAAGGCACCGCTATGACGAAAACTCGTGATATGAGTGATGGTGGTGTATTTTTAGAGAAAACAGATGAGCTGGATTTTGAAATGGGAGCCAAGCTTACTATTAAAGTCGTTGAAAACATGCAAGGTGAACAAGCTAACGAAATACCAGCAACGGTTGTGCGAGTTGCTGAGGATGGTGTTGCGGTAAGGTTTGATCTTTAATTGAAGCCTGAGGAAGACGAACGATTATTGATAGCAATATTAAGCTTAATTCCAAAGTGAACTATTCGGTAGTATTTTGACACTAGCGTCAAATGAAATCTTAAAAATTCTATTAAAATCAATTAGATAGTATATTATTATATGCTAACGCCATATTAGTGACTCAATTGCAAATTGCAGTGGAACTAAGTAATTGATTCTCTGTCCTAAGACCTACTCATATTAGTATTTACTGTTGGTATGGTAACTGCACTGTATAGCTGTGTATATTTTATGAATACTCCTTAGGTTAGGTATACTTAAGGGCACTTTTCTTCAAAGTGCCCTTTTTTTTGTCTGTAGAAAAGTGCTTCAATTTTGTATTTCTTGCAAAAAGGCCATCGATTGATAGACTCGATAGAATGAGCATTTTAGAAACAGAAATCATCTTTTCAGGAAAAATTATTCAAGTAAATAAAGAGAAAGTACGGCTTCCCGATGAAAGCATTTCAGATTTAGAAATTGTTTATCATCGTGGCGGGGCTGCGATTGTTGCTATTAATGAAAAATATGAAATTTGTATGCTTCGCCAATACCGACATGCCGTAAGGGAGTGGGTATGGGAAATTCCTGCCGGAATTTTAGAAGAAAATGATGAATCAATATTGAAAAGAGCACAAGCCGAGTTACAAGAAGAAACAGGTTGTAGTGCGCAGTGCTGGAGTGAGCTAGGTGTAGTGCAAAGCTCCCCAGGGGTATTTACTGAGAAAGTACATTTATTTCTTGCCTCTGATTTAACCGTAGGTGAACAACAGTTAGAACAAGGCGAAGTACTTGAAGTACACTGGATTTCATTAGAAACTGCGATAGCGCAGATCCACGATGGACTGATCAACGATGCTAAAACATGCATAGCTATTATTCGTGCGGCAAAAATTTTAGATAAAAACATTGTATGAATATTGAAAAAGCCTACATTGGTATCAGCCAATGCTTAACGAATAGCATTGTTCGTTACGATGAAATAAAACAATTTAATTCAAAATTAATTGATGAACTGTCTAAGCACTTTACCTTACTTGCAATTTGCCCTGAAGTTGAAAGTGGTCTTAGCGTGCCTCGCCCACCGATTGAATTAGTTAAAATAGAGGATTCTATTCGAGTGCTTGGGCGTGATAATAAATTAATCGATGTTACTGATTCTTTAACGGACTATTCAAATAAAAAGGTTTTATCAATATCTCATCTTTCGGGGTATATCTTCAAAGCCCGCTCACCAAGTTGTGGAGTTGCAACAACGCCTATTTTTAATCAAGAGGGTGCCGTTAAATATTATTCGAATGGGGTTTTTGCAGATGCGTTATTAGCACAGTATCCAGGTATGCCGGTTGTTGATGATTCAAATATTTTTAAAAAAGAAATATTGGAAAGTTTTATAGATGATGTGAATTCTTATAATAGTATGAAATAAATTATTTGTTTTAAATATCAACCGTAAAACATATTTTCGCACCACCAAGTTCACTTTGTGATATGAATAATTCCGAATGATACATTGACAATATATCCTGAACGATAGCAAGTCCAATTCCATGACCAGGAGTTGTTGTATCGGCTCTAAAGCCGCGTTCAAGAATTTTCTGTCTACTTTTTTCTTCAATGCCGGGGCCGTTATCTTCAATGCAAATAGTCTGTTTCATATTCATTGTTGAAACTGAAATAATAATCTTTGATGAAGACCATTTGTAAGCATTTTCCAGTAAATTTCCAAATAGTTCGAGAGAGTCATCTTTGCTTAATAATATTGTGGTACTTGGGTCTATATCATTTTTAACAATAATATTTTTATCATGGTGGACTTTATCAAGTGTATTAACGATGCGTTCGATAGTTTGTTTTAAATCTGTTGATGCTTGGCTGATGGATTGCCCTGTACTTGTAGCACGTTGAAGATGGTATTGAATAGTTGAGTCAATTTTTGATATATGTTCATCGAGTTGTTGTGTTAATTCATTTTGGTTGAATCTTTCAGTAATACTTCGGATGACGGCTAGTGGTGTTTTTAAACTATGCGCTAAATCACCTAAAGCATTTTTATATCGGTTTTGTCGTGTTTGTGCATGCTCAATGAGTTGATTAATACTTTTGCTTAGCACCTGAATTTCAGAAGGATAATGCCCTTCAATTTTTTGTTGTTTCCCTGATTCAATCGCATTTACTTCATCTTCTACTTTTCGTAGTGGTGATAAGCCCCAATATAACAAGATGCTAAGTACAATGAGTAGCAGCAGCGCCATACTTGCAAGCCAACTCCATAAAGTTGTTCGATAGTCTAATATTTGTTGATTAAATGTGGACATGTCAGCTTGGACATTAAAAGTGATATGAATATTATTGTTACCAGCTAACCAGTTTACCCCATAACTTATGCCATGAAAGTCAATTTCATCTTGTTGGAGTTGTCTAAATTCTTGTTTACCTTTTTCCAGGTTAATAGGTGTTGGTGTCTTGATACCTGTAACTGATAATGAACGCCAAAGTATATTATTTTTGCTATCGGTTATATACGCATATAATCCTGAAGAAGGAAGACTGAACTTTGATTCGAGTAAGGAAGTTGAAGTATTTATATTGTTTTTTTCATCTATTTCAGTTGCCGCCATTAACAAAAAGAGTTGAGTGGTGAGTTGTTCTTGCAAGGATGTTTTATGGGCAGTATAGAAAGCTTTATCAAGTGTATAGCCCGTTCCAATAATAAAAAATATTAGAATTAATAAGCTACTTATAATGAGTCGTAGTTTTATTGACATATTAAGTCTGATATTGGACGGAGATTTTATTCAGTCCGTTGTAAAGAGAATCGGTAGCCACGCCCACGTAATGTTTCAATGGGTTTTATATTGTTATCAGGGTCTAGTTTTTTTCGTAGTCGTCCGATCATTACTTCGATAACATTGCTATCAGTATCTTCATCATGTGGATACAAATATTCATTTAAGTTTTGTTTGGAAATGACTTCACCGGCATGGCGAATTAAATATTCTATTGTTCTATATTCAAACGTTGTTAATTCAACCAGTGAATTATTGCAGTGTAGCTGTTGGCCCGTTGTATCTATTTTAATTGGCGAGAAATGTAATGTTTCGCTAGTTGTGCCAACACTTCGTCTTAATAATGCTTTTAAACGAGCAAGTAGTTCTTCGATATGAAAAGGTTTTACTAGATAATCATCGGCACCTGCTTCGAGGCCATTGACTTTATCTTGCCAACTTCCGCGTGCCGTTAGGATAAGTATAGGGATGCTTTTACCTTGAGAACGAATTTCTTTAATCACGTCAATACCGGAGAGTTTAGGCAGTCCGATATCAACAATTGCAATATCGATGGGATATTCTATTGCGTTATGCAGACCGTCTTCACCATCTGAGCTGGTATCCACCATGTATTTATTTTGTTCTAAGTGCTCACGAATTTGCTGTTGAAGTGTGAGTTCGTCTTCTATGACCAGTACACGCATAATTAATTTTTGAGTCTCTCGCCTGTTTGTCCATCAACGAGCACGATAACAACATCACTTGAATTGCTAATAATTTTAACGCGGTAGACACCTTTCTTTAGCGTAACTTTTAGAAGTCGTCCAGGTACGTATTGTTTTGCGATTCCCACGGCTTGTTGCTTGCTAACCGGTACAGCTGCAACGGATACGGCTATGTCAAAGTTGTTGTTAAAGAGTGATTCTGACTTCGCGTGAGATAACAACGGTAGGCATAAGCTTAAAATTACTATACTGATGCGTAATGTTAATTGCATGGGTTTCCTCGCCACTATTGATAATACTTATAGCATACACGTTAAAAGCGATATAAAAAAGATGACATTGAGGATTGATGGTTAAGTTCTTTAGTGCTGGAGCATAAGAATATACTCCAGCAGTGAGAACAGTATGACATTATAAATCCACTACAAATTCAAATTAAGACGAATGCCTGGTAAGTGTAACTGACCAGTCACTCTTGGGATTAATAAATCTCTTACGCTAATATGAGATCGTTGTGGACGACTCTCATGGTTGCGATGGTTGTGACGGCTGTAATAATGGTTATTACGAGCATATCGATTCCAACGGTAATGTTTTCCATAGTGACGATTGTGTCCATAATCACGTCTATGTTTGTGATTGTGACGGCGATCATGACGGCGATCATGGCGACGTTCATGACGACGTTCATGACGACGCTGCTTGCGATCTTCATAACGATGCGCTTTAGCATGCCCTTTACGGAAATCGCGGCTATGCTCACGTTGACCAACCTGGTTGTCTTGAGAATCTCTATTGTGGTCTCGATTGCCTGCTGTAGCAGATAAGCTCAAAGTACTAAGAGCAGCAATACCTATAACCATAACTACTTGTTTTTTATTGATAATTTTCATAATGTATCTCCTGTAACTCATTTGTTTGTGTTTACAGGTGCTACATTAGCGAATATCAGCTGAATCCAAGCTGAATGGGGCTGAATAGATATGATAATTCTTAGGTTATTTGGGAAATCGATTTATTATCAAATATTAGCCTGCCACGACTAAACGAGATGAATCCAAGCGTGCATAGGCTTTGTTCATATGGGTATTGAGATTGTTTTTCTGTGTTTCTAAACTTGTTATTTCATCAATGCGAATATTCGGATTATCTTTTTGCAATGCGCTTAAGCGTTGTATTTCATGGTCAAACTCATTCGTCATTTCGGATATTTTAATTTGAGTCTGTTCATTGCAATCTTTAGTGGCAATGTTTTCTGCTTGGGCAAACATACTTTTTAAACGTTCTTGATGATTTCCAACTAGCTGAGTAATAATTTGTTTATTTAATTGGATCGCCGTTCCCTGTAAAGAATCAAAATCAAATTTATCTGTTAAGTTTATACATTTAGTATCCATTACAATGCGGATAATTGCGGGAGGTAAGTGACGATTTATTTGTAAATTCTTTGGCGCAGTACATTCAATAACGAAAATACATTCTAGTAATATACTTCCTGCTTTTAAGTTGGCTAACTTAACAATACTTAATGCAGTATTACCATGTTCATGAGAAACAAAAAGATCAATCATGTTAAGCACCATAGGATGTTCCCATGTCATGAAAAGCATGTTTTCATGTACCAGTGCATGATGACGGTTAAAAGTAAGCGTTGCACCTTCATCGGGTAAATTCGGAAAGTGGGTAATCAACATATGATCGGTTGGATGCACAGTGAAACTCTTTTGTGCATGAAAATCAAAATCGACACCATACATATCGAAAACGCCAGAAAGATAATTCTCTAAACTTCGGTCATGATCCCAATATTGAATATTTGCAGCAATCTCGCTAGCCTCTTCTTGTTGGTAAGGGTTCAGTTCAAGAAATCTATCGCGACCTTGTTGTAATTTTTGGGTGAATTCATGTGTATCTGCCTTTACCATATACATAAATTGTTCAATCGAAAATGAATCAAAGTCCGGGTTAATAAGGTAATTTTTTAATTCATCTTCATGCTTTTGGATAACCGCTTGCCCGACCGGGCATGTATACATAAAGGTATTTAAACCATTGTTATACCACTGGTATAAAATTGCTTGAGCTGAATTTTCAAAATAGGGGGTATGTAAATGGATAGTTTCCATTTGTCCGATACGATCAAGTCGGCCAATACGTTGCTCTAAAAGATCAGGGTTATAAGGCAAATCAAATAAAACTAAGTGGTGTGCAAATTGAAAATTTCTACCTTCACTACCAATTTCAGAACAGATTAGTACTTGAGAGCCATCTTCCATATCGGCAAAGAATGCTGCTGCGCGATCACGATCAATGATGTTCATGTTTTCATGAAAGATAGCAGCTTGTTTTCCATGTTTTTCTCGTAATACTTTTGCTAAGTCGATTGCCGTTGTTGCATATGCACAAATAACAAGAATCTTCTCGTTTCGATGTTGTTTGAAAATATCGGCTAGCCAATCAACGCGAGGATCTATGTCAGTCCAATGGCTTCCTTCATTTTCAAACACGTTTTGGTAAATAATTTCAGGTGTTAATAATAATGGAATATTAAGTTGTGCTGTTTCATTCGCTTCAATATAAGTTTGAATTAAAGTGCTATAAATTTCGGGCATTTTTAATGGATAAGCATGTGACTCTCTTGAAGGGAAACCTTTAATCGCATTTCGTGTGTTTCTAAATAAAACGCGGCCAGTACCATGTTGGTCGGCAAGAATTTGTATTAATTGCTGACGATAAGGATCGTTGTCTTGTTCGGTATTAAATTTATTAATTAATGCTAAGTAAGTTTCATTACCATTAAAGATATTGGTTAACGTTGTCGTGCTTTCATCATTTAAAGTATCAGAGTCCAGCAAGTTATCTACGACATGCGCTATGGTTTTAAACGATTCAGTTTCGCTAATAAATTTTTCTAAACTATGATAACGATGTGGATCTAAAAGGCGTAGTCTAGCAAAGTGACTCTCTTCACCTAGCTGCTCTGGTGTTGCAGTGAGAAGTAATAAGCCTGGAATAGTTTCAGATAGTTTCTCTATATAAGTATAAGCTTGACTAGGAGAATTTTCTGACCATGCCAGATGATGAGCTTCGTCAATAACCAAAATATCCCATTCTGCTTCAATTAATTGGTTTAATACAGCTTCACTATGTGTAACAAACTCTAAGCTACATAACAGTAATGGTTCATCAATAAACGGGTTATGATCATCTTCTAACGTATCTTGATAACGTTCTTGGTCATACAAACTCATTTTCAAATTGAAACGCCGTAGCATCTCAATCATCCATTGATAGATAAGCGCTTCAGGAACGATTATGAGAATACGTTGAGCACGATCAGCAATTAATTGTTGATGAATAATTAAACCAGCTTCAATCGTTTTTCCTAAGCCAACTTCATCGGCTAATAAAACCCGTGGGGCGCTCCGGTTTGCAACTTGATGTGCAATATAGAGTTGGTGAGGAATGAGGCTTACGCGAGGACCTAATAATCCTCGTGTTTGTAATTGAGATAATTCGTGCCGTTTTAATAGTGTTTCGTAACGTAAGGTATACCAGAGTTGTTTATCTATCTGACTCGTTAACATTCTGTCGCGAGGCTTATTAAGTTGTGTTGAATGACTTAATTCTCCTTCGCCTAACAAATGTTTAGAACCATCATCTTGAGAGCAGTGGTAAATGATAAGACCGTTTTGTTCTTCTAATTCATCAATGGTGTAATGTTGCCCTTTTTCTGAGTCGATTGTATCGCCTTCAAAGAAGATAACGCGCGTTAACGGTGCCTGACCAATAGCATAGACTCGGCTTTCTTCGCTGGCGGGGAAAATAATGCTAACTCGACGAATTTCGACATTAGTAACTACACCAAGTCCTAAATCCGTTTCAGTATCACTAATCCAACGTTGGCCGACTACAAATTCAGACATATATTCTCACAATCATTTAAATAAATGTATTAAAGGGGGTAAAAAGCGGAGGCTATTCTATAGCATAACCGCGCTATCAGTATAGGTTGGATTAACTAAAATACACTCTATAAAAGCAATGTCGTTTAGTTAAATTTAAAAGTTAGTTCCCTCCCCTTCAAGGGGAGGGCATAGGGTGGGGTGTTTTAAGCTTACCCCTCCCCCTACGCCCCCTCCCTGAGGGAGGGGGAATATAATTTGGCTCTTAATAACTGAACGTCATTACTTTATAAAAGCGTATTTTAGCCTTGAGCTGCGCTAGTTAGATTTTTTGAAGACCCATGAAAGGGCTGCGCCTACCATGAGGGAGTCATTCTGCTTAATTAATGGACTATTGATAAAAGTGGCACTATTTAAATTGTCATACTTAGCAAATAAACCAAACCAAAGCTTATCGAAACGTTTACTTAAGGTTAGTGTAATTCTTGAGCCGCTATAACCTGATTGAGCATCGTAGACAGGACGTGTAGCGGTTGCATATTGCGGTGCAACTTCGTAAAAATAGTCGTGGTATTCCTCACTTGCCCAAACGGGTCCTAGTGAAACGGCTGTCTCCCATCCGCTATTAAAATAACGTAGTTGTACATAAGGTGAAAAAACCCAACCAACACTTTCTGTGTGGCTAAGGTCTGTTGCGAAAGCAGCGCGTAGCGGTAAAGCAAAGCGGAACCGAATATTTTCATCATCAGATTTGTAAAGTTTAAATTCGACTCTTGGGCCAAGTTCGATAATAGGATCTAAATCCGTCATACCTTCGCGAGCACGATTGTCATCACTATCAACAGGAAAGGCAAAGGCTGTACTGACATCAATATTAATATCGTCATCATTGTAAAAAAAGAAACGGCCGCCTTCTTTATCGACTCTTAAGCGTTTACCGTGATATCGAAGATAGGGAATGGGAGCTACGTAGTTTGAGCGTTGGTCGGAACCTCGATAATGTGGCAAGCTTAAAGCTCCTAAACCCACACCTAACTCCCAAGTAGGTTTTTTAGGCTGAACTGTCCCACTAGATTGAACTGGCTCATCAGCAATACATATATTAGATAGTGAGAGTAGTATGATAAAAAGAGAGCGACGTAGCGTTAGTGATTTCATAAGGACTTCAAATTTTATAGTAATTTTAATTATGGTAGATTTAATAGAGTACAGTATACTCTAAAGGATTGAAGAAGTAAGACTGTTTTATTTATAGGGATTGTTTTGTGACACCATTTGAATCGTATCAACATGATTTAAAACGCAGTAATTTCAAAGCGGATATTTCGCAGCAGCATGCGGTTGAGTTAACCAATAATCTATTTAAAAAATTAGTCGAGGCTAATCAACTCGGACAAGATGCTCCTGGCTTGTGGGATCGTTTATTTAAGAAAAAACCGGACTACATCAAAGGCCTGTATTTTTGGGGTGGCACTGGGCGTGGAAAAACATATTTGATTGATTGTTTTTATGAGTGCCTCCCTTTTAAAGAAAAACACCGTATTCATTTTCATCATTTTATGATGGATGTACATGAACAACTTCGTGCCTTACCTAAATCAACTGATCCACTTATCACTATTGCAGAGAATTTTTCTAGTCAGTATCAGGTTTTGTGTTTAGATGAATTTCATATACATGATATTGCCGATGCAATGTTAATGGTTGGTTTATTAAAGATGCTAGTGAATAATGGTGTGACTATTGTCGCATCTTCGAATATCGCGATAAAAGATTTATACAAAAATGGTCTGCAACGTGAAAGATTTATCGAAGTTATAAAGCTCTTGGAACAAGTAACAATCGAATATGATCTAGGTGACAGTATAGATTACCGATTTAATACATTAGAAAAAAGCACAATTTATTTTGTAGGCTTAAATAATGAGACAACAGATAAATTAACAGAATGCTTTGAAAACATTATACCGACAAAAGCAAAACATAATCGTCAGATAGAAATTAATAATAGGATGTTAGATTATATCGCACAAGCCGATGATGTGATTTGGTTTGATTATTCAGGGATTTGTGAGTCAGCTCGATCTGCACATGATTATATTGAAATAGCTCAAATATATACCACTGTGGTTGTGAGCAATCTTCCTGTGATGAATGAGGAATATGATAGTGCCGCAAAACGTTTTATTCATTTTATTGATGCGTTATATGATCACAACGTAAAATTTATTTGTTCCGCAGAAGCGCAACCCGATAAATTGTATGTAGGCAAAAGACTTGCTTTTGCTTTTGACCGTACCATAAGCCGATTAACGGAAATGCAAACTAAAAATTATTTAGCCTTGCCCCACTCAGTGAGTGGGAAACGAACGGCTTATATTGAAGATAGTGAGTAGGTTATTAGAGTATGCCAAATCCATAAATTAACATTTTACTTTGTAGAGCAGGAGCATCTTTATAAGGTACGGTATTATTATCCCTTATAATTTTTCTTCCTTCCTTAG
>Ga0316204_10009098_pt1 | contig 13439 bp, 11 predicted proteins | sample 6monrhotite_MG_2_FD_205661 | JGI IMG/M metagenome (GOLD analysis project Ga0316204, IMG submission 205661) | Microbial mat bacterial communities from mineral coupon in-situ incubated in ocean water Damariscotta River, Maine, United States -... | ecosystem: Environmental > Aquatic > Marine >... | reverse complement strand
ACAAGCCGCGTTCAAACCGTCATCATTTGTTCCAGGCATCGGCCCGAGCCCATGCAAAATGCTTCAGGCTCGTCTGATGTCTTATTCAGACACCCACCTCCACCGTCTCGGTGTTAACCATCATCAGATCCCGGTTAACAAACCACGCTGCCCTGTCATGCACACCATGCGAGACGGTCAGGGCGCAACCGCTGAAACCTACGGCTCAGCAACCAACTACTGGCCATCAACAAGGCCAGACGCTGCCCTTCCTGATGAAAGCTTCCTTGATCCAGCGTGGGACCTAGGCAACGCGATCGTCGATCGGTACGATTCAACGATCGATCATGATGATTACACCCAGCCGGGCAATCTCTACCGCCTTTTCGACGACGCCGAGAAAGATCGTCTGACAACCCGCATCGCCGGTGCTCTCGGCGATGCTCGAGAAGAAGTCCAGATGCTCCAACTCTGCCACTTCTTCCGCGCTGACCCAGACTACGGCCAGCGCATAGCAACCAAACTCGGCATCGACATCCCAAAGGAAATGCTCCAAGGCGTCTAAGCCCAAGAGCAAGTTAAATCTTGATCAAAGCGCTCCACAATGGAGCGTTTTTTTAAGCATCCGTATTCGAATGTAACGCAAAGTAGTTGCCTTCTGAATCCTCGATCAGTACACGAAAACCGTGAGGGCCAATCGCGTGCACATCTAAGAGCACTGTTCCGCCATACTCCGATACAAGCCTCGATGCTTTTCGGATTCTTCCATCAGCGTTCAAATATACCAAAGGCACACCCTTGCATGATTTTCCTTTCGAAGAAACCGCTGCCTCCCCTTCACGCGGCACAAGGCACCCGCCATTACCGTCTTGGTGTTCAATGACAGCAAAGTGAATATCGCCCATCGATTCACGATGGCACGAAACTCCCAGCACATTCTCAAAAAACACACACGCCCGATCCAGATCATCCACCGGTATATCCATCCACACAAACCGGTTCTTTTCGCTGTTGTAGTCTGACATTTACATCTCCAATCCTGTTTGATTCTTGAGAGCCTGCGCCTGAATAGATTGTTGCTTCGTCAGCCTGTACACCACCACTATACATAGAATGGCTGAGACCACCTGCAATACGGCTGCAAAGGGAATCATGCACATACCGATCAACTCGAACGATGTCGACCTCGACATCCGTGAAGCGGTGTTGTTTGCGAGTGTTCCAAATATCCACGCCGCCCACCACGCCCTGAGCAGGAATCCGATATCCATATCGAACCATTCAGGAAAGACCCCGGGCTCAACCTTCGCCTTGCTTGATTGCCACACTTCCGCGATCGCCTTGTACGGCATGATCAGGTGAGCAAATGGAACGAAGTACCACCCAACAACCCACCCCGGGGTGTGCGAAAATCCGGTGAACCCCAACGCCCGAGCGTTTTTAGCGCACCGATACATCAGCATGCAAAAACTAATTGTGACAAACAGGAATATGGCCAACTGACCCAACGCAGAGAATGCCCGGATCAACATCGAGATATCTACCAGATCCTGATCCCGAACGCCGTCGTTGAATACGCCTACGCCATACATCCCCACAATCCCACCGGGGACATACATCAGGTCAAGCAACGCAAAGATACTCAGCCCAATGATTGTGAGCACTGTGAGTGTCTGTGTAGGTCTAAAGAGATCTTGGTGAATGTCCTCATCCATAAAGTCAGTCATGTATCATCTCGTTTCTCGAATCATTCACCACTTTTACAAACGCCCGCCGAGTCTCCTGATCTCCAAAGGCATAGAACGGAATCGAACCCTTAAGCCCACCATCTCGAATTAAGAAAAGCCTGCCCTCGTATTCTCGGGCTTCATCGATTCTGTGCATGGGAAATGATGTAGCCTCTTCACCATCATGCCAGTACCATTCCAATCGCTTGTCTGTGACCGACAAGCGATGGGTTCCGATGGGAATGTTCTTTTCATATTCAACGTACTTTGCAGCCCGTTTCATTGAAGATGCTCCAGGGCCGTAGGATCCAGCCAAGAGTTTGCCAACAAAAAGCATGACAAAATAAATCATTAAGAAGACAAGAGCACCACCAATAGCTCCCCAAACGCCCCCGGAAATGAAACCAAGTATCGAAATCAAGACAAGAGGTGGGAGTAAGATAATTCGAGTTCGATTTTTAACAGCCCTCATGTATTTTGTTTCACTCAAAAGCTCCATCTGAAAAGCAAGAATCAAAGTATGATCTTCCTTCGTGTGCTTCCATTCGAAGGCCATTCGTTGGCGCTCATGAAACATAGTCGCAGTATCATTCATGAAACGAGTATATAGAAAAACCGGGAAAACCATTGATTGTCCCGGTCGAAGTTCCTTTCAAATTATATTCACGCCAACTGCTTCGCCTCGTTTAGCTTTTTCCGAATCACCGTATGCAGAATCCCGCCGTTGCGGAAGTACTCGATCTCCACCGGGGTATCCACGCGGCACATCGTTATGAACTCGAAGCTGCTTCCATCAGGTCGTGTCGCCTTCACCGGCACATCACATCGCGGCGAAAGATCCGCAGGCATCATCACATCAAAGGTCTCATCACCCTTGATTCCGAGTGACTGTGCTGAGTCGCCGTTCTTAAACACGACAGGAAGCACGCCCATAAACACAAGGTTCGAACGATGGATACGCTCAAAGCTCTCCGCGATTACCGCCTTGACGCCCAAGAGCAGAGTTCCCTTCGCCGCCCAGTCGCGAGACGAGCCCATCCCGTAGTCCTTGCCCGCAATCACAACAAGTGTCATGCCCGCAGCCTTGTAATCCATCGCCGCGTCATAGATGTACTCAACGGGAGCAGACGCAAGATCATTCCCCTTGGTGAAGTTGCGTGTCCATCCACCCTCAGGCTGATTGCCGTTCTCAGCTGCAATCTGATTCTTTACACGAACATTGGCAAAGGTCCCGCGTGTCATCACCCGGTCATTGCCACGGCGAGATCCAAACGAGTTGAAGCTGCTCACCGCAACACCCTGCGCGATCAGATACTGCCCCGCCGGAGTCTCAGGCTCGATCCGCCCGGCAGGTGAGATATGGTCAGTCGTCACCGAATCGGCAAGTAAGCAGAGCACGCGGGCATCGGTAATCGCACCGAATCCCGGAGCGTCTTCGGTCATCCCCTCGAAGAACGGCGGATTCTGGATATAAGTCGACTTATCTTCCCAAGGGAACAAATCGCTCTGCGATGCAGGAACCGCATTCCACTGCTCGTTCTCGGTATACACAGCGCCGTACTTCTCAACAAACTGCTGAGTCGTCACGCATGAATCAACCGCGGCTCGCACCTCTTCATTGGTCGGCCAGATGTCCCGAAGGTAAACATCAGCCCCGTCCGGCGTCTGACACAACGGCTCGTTGTACACATCAATGTCAATCCGACCTGCCATCGCATACGCGACTACAAGCGGGGGGCTCGCAAGGAAGTTGCCCTTGATCTCTGGATGAATCCGCCCCTCAAAGTTCCGGTTGCCTGAAAGAATCGAAGCCACCGCCAGCTTGCCTTCCTGGATCCCCGCCTCGATCTCGCTGGGCAAAGGCCCAGAGTTGCCGATGCAGGTCGTGCACCCATACCCAACCGTGTTAAACCCGATCGAGTTGAGATCATCCGTCAGATTCGCCTTGTCCAAATACTCAGTCACAACCTTCGAGCCAGGTGCAAGCGAAGTCTTCACCCAAGGCTTACGGTTGAGCCCAAGCGCACGCGCCTTTCGAGCAACCAAGCCCGCAGCCACAAGCACATCAGGATTAGAAGTATTCGTGCAAGAAGTAATCGCTGCGATCACAATCGACCCATGCTTGAGCTCCGAAGTCATCCCAACATCAGCCGGATGCGATTCCTCTGTATGCGTGATGGTCACGCTCTTGTTCACATCAGATTCATCAATCCCCAAACCCTGAGGGCCCATCGGACGAGTCAGCATCTCGGCAAACGCAGTATGCAACGAATCTAACTCAATCCGATCCTGCGGGCGCTTAGGCCCAGCAACACAAGGCTTCACCGTTGAAAGATCGAGCTCCAACGAAGCGCCAAACTCAGGCACCGCAGCGTCAGGTGTCCAGAAGAACCCGCTCGCCTTCGCCCACGCCTCGGTCAATGCACATTCTTCCTCGCTCTTGCCGGTAAACCGGAAGAACTCAATCGTCTTGGCGTCAATCGGGAAGAACCCGCAGGTTGCACCGTATTCCGGAGCCATGTTCGCGATTGTCGCGCGGTCTGGGATCGAGAGCTGCTCCATCCCCTCGCCGAAGAACTCGACAAACTTTTCAACCACGCCGTGCGCCCTGAGCATCTGAGTCACGGTGAGCACCAAGTCCGTTGCCGTCGCACCCTCAGGCAGCTTGCCCTTGAGCTTGAACCCAACGACCTCAGGGGTCAACATATACACCGGCTGCCCGCACATCACGGCCTCGGCTTCAATCCCGCCGACACCCCATCCAAGCACGCCAACACCATTAATCATCGTCGTGTGCGAATCGGTCCCGACGAGCGAGTCCGGATACACCCACTGCATGCCCTCGGCAGTCTTCACAAGACATCCCCGTGCCAAATACTCCAGGTTCACTTGATGCACAATCCCCGTCGCAGGAGGCACCGCGCGGAAGTTATCTAATGATTCCTGTCCCCACTTAAGGAATGTATACCGCTCATTGTTGCGGCTGAACTCTTTCTCAGCATTGATCGTCAGCGCAACAAAGCTCGCAAAGTCATCCACCTGCACCGAGTGGTCAATCACCAGATCACACGCCACCGCGGGGTTAATCGCCGATGCGTCGCCGCCGAGGTTTTTCATCGCATCCCGCATCGCTGCCAGATCCACAACACAAGGCACGCCAGTAAAGTCCTGAAGCACAACCCGCCCGGGCATGAACGGCATCTCGACCGAGTTCACGCTCCCCGCGTTGTACGCCGCGAGCCCTCTAATGTCGTCCTGAGTCACGATGAACTCATCATGATTCCGCACCATCGCCTCGAGCAGCACCCGGATCGAGTACGGCATCTTCGAAATATCCCCCAGCCCCGCCTCGGCCAAAGCCGCCAAACGAATATAGGAATAGGTCTCGCCATTCAAATCGAGTGTTTCAGTTGCGTTAAAAGGGTCGCTGGTCATGTTCATCTCCTTGCAGTGTCATCACGGAATCGCGCCATCAACAAAGAGTATCGGCACAGATACTCCATGAATCAAATCAATCAAATTTACATGTTGAATAAAATAAATTTATACATGAATCGACTCACAATTCAATTTACAAGCGATGCTCAGACCTCAAAGCCATCTCACTCAATCCGCCATTCGATATCGCTATCAATTAATTGATTAATAGATTGGGCATAGGCTGGACTCTCCCCCAAATCGGCGGTGCGGCATAACAAAAATGATACTCTCATGTAAAAAAGCAACTCGTGATTTTGCTATCAGGTGGTATTTGTTAGAACTCGGTACAGCCTCAAGATTGTGTTTGTTCTCTCATTCCTAATGCGTTCCCACACCAAGGAGAATCAAAAATGAGTTTATTCACATCAACCAAATGTCACGCACCATCTAAAGCACTCAAATTAAAAGCAGCTGCATGTATGCTCGCTGTTGGCATTGCCAGTCCAATGGCTTGTGCGGATGAGGTATCAAATATTGGATCAACGGAAGCAGCACTACTGGTAGAGTATGCAGGTACAATCCTCGCAGTGGGAGACGCACTTCTCGATTATGTTCAATATCAATCAGACTCAACTTCTGCATTCGCTAAAGTGCTTTCATTTAACCACGAGTTTTTTGATGAGACAATGAATGATACAGGTTGGATTTGGTCAAGAGCCCAGGTAGTTAATACGAATTCAAATGGCCACGGCGACGCTCTTGCATTTGTTCGAAGAAGGTTAGATTTTCCCGGGTTTACCGGCTTTGCAAGGCCAAAGGTTGCCCTGAACGAACCACATTTCCCTGGTGATTTTCACCAAGTCCAGGCATTTCAAGACACTAAAGCGGTTGGAAAAATCATTGCTATGGAGCCACCGGTTGGTATCGCAGAGTCCGTCAGCATGTCCGATATATTGCTAAGAATTGATGTGCCAACTTTTTCGATGACCACATTTGGATCTCAATCAGAAGATATTCTTGCAGATTCAGAAGTTTCTTGGTCATTCGAAGCACTTATTGATAGCGAGATCGTGTTCTCTTCATATGTTACTCAGGATGGCGATGGGCTGCTATCAGTTGAAGGCGACATTAGCGCAGAAAGTTTTTTAACCGTATTTGACGAAGAAACAGAAACTTGGAATACGACTCTTGTGGATTATAGTGAAGACATTCTGATCGCTTCAATCGGCACAGGATTTGGCGAAGAGCCTTTGATATTCGATTTTGAGTTAAGGCAAGATGGTGAGGTCATGGGATCTGTGAGTGCAGTTCCAACCCCAGGCGCCTATGCACTATTCGGCCTCGGTGGCTTCTTGGTCATCCGCCGCAAACGCTAATAACGCACATTATCACAATCCTATTCAACCTTGCAAACGCAGGGTTTTTTAGATACAACCCACTCTAATACTCCCGTTCAAACTCCCCGGCTCCGCACAATTCCTAGCATCCGCGTCCATCCACCACCAGCGCCCTGATCCGGGTGTTCACCAGTTGTTCAACCACTACCCAAATACTGGTGTGGATTCATCATGCAACGAAATAATCTATCTCGGCAGACAGTTTGCATTTCAACAGAGGCCCCGAACAAAGGGGTAGAGTAGAAACGGGTGGTCCAAGGAGCCACCATGTCATCTGTACTCGTCTTTCAAGCATCAGTCAAAGATCAAGTTGCCTTCAAAGCTTATGCCAGTGCTGTCGATCCAACCGTTCAAATCTACGGCGGTCGAACTATCGTCCGCGCCAAAAAACTGAGCCTAATCGAAGGCAAAGACACTAATAATCACATCCTTGCTTGCATCGCTTTCGATACCGAACAACAGGCACTCGCGTGGTACAACTCGCCCGAATACGAAGACCTTCTAGGTGACCGCGCAAAGGGGATCGATGTCGATGTCTCGATGTACGAACTGATTGATCACGAATAAGAAGAGCGATTCAACCAAGAATAGATTGAATTCATCATTAAACCGCGAGTTGAGTGGGTACGCTGTATGTTCAATCAAATTTATTGTGCGAGACTTAGATCACCCCTACACCCCCGCCAAGAGCGCCCGCTCAAACGCCACGCCGCGTGACTCAAAACAGATCCCGCCTACTTTGTTCCCACCGCGATGACCAGTTCGCAGGGGCCGCGGAATCCTTCGCTGGTCTCAAATGTTTTAAGCCGCTCCTCAATCTTGTTCCATGCTTCGTCTTTCTCAGTTTCAGATAGGCCGCCAAGCATCTGGTGCAGTGCGCCGAATGATTCTTTCTCGAACGCGAGGCATTCGGCAGCTGACTTGAGACACACCGGCGCGTCAACCACCACAACACTGACGTCCTTGAATCCCGCCTCGACAAACGCCGCTTCGATGACACCCTCACCCCCGAGACTAAACGGACCCGGCTGGCCGGGAAGCGGAGCAGGCAGATTCGCCCGACGTCGAATAATCGAGACTGGATCGGAGAAGAATGTGTTCTTATCGCCTGTCGAATACACCATCGCCGCGACTTTACCTCCTTCTCGAACGGCATGCCTCATCCCAGCGAGCGCTTTCTGCTGATCCGGGAAGAAAATCAACCCCACCCGAGAGATCACCGCATCGAAGGAGCCCTCCGGAAGCTCATCGTGGCATTCCCCATCGAGCACCCGTGTTTCAACATTGTTGAGCCCCTCTTCGCGAGCGCGAGCTGCAGCAAACTCAAGAATGCTCGGCGAAATATCTGTCGCTAGCACCCGCCCTCTCTCGCCGATCCGCCGACCGATGATCACGGACTGATCGCCCGCTCCGGCCGCCACATCAAGCACATCACTCCCAAGACCAACCCCCGCCATATCAAGCATTGTTTCGGTTGGACCGCCAAGCCAAGCAGTCAACAATGGTCCCCATCGGTGCCAAGCTTTGGCCGCCGCTTCCCACTGTTCAAGCGTGGTATGCTTGTACGCCGCGGGATCAAACTGCAAATTTGCTGAACTCATTGTCGATCTCTTACGTGCTTTTGATTCTGAATCAATCCCGGTGACCGTCGGCAGGGAACTTCCAAGATAATAGGATTCTGAATTCGCTGTGCAATGAACACTTCTTGGATAGAAGACCGAAAGTCTATATTCCGTGAAGTAACGCCCGCTCAAACGCGCCCGCCGCATGGCTCAAGAACCGATCCCGACGCCGCACAACGCCCAGCGTCCGCGTCAACCCCCCGCCCCGCGCCCGGATCCCTGCCTTATCAGGCAGCCCGAACTTGCTCACAAACCCGATCCCGATTCGCGCGTTCACCATCTGCACGATTGACTCGATCGATCGCAGCTCCATCACTACCTCTAGGCTGACTCCCGCATCGCTCGCTGCGGCGTCAATCAACTCACGCACCGCAGATCCAGCTTCGAACGCGACCACCGCCTCGCCCTGCAGATCCTTCCACCCAAAGCTCCGTTTCCCATCGAGCCGATGCCCGCTGGGAACTATCAGGCGCAGTTCATCACGAATCTCGCGCACCACCATCAGCTCTTCACCGCGAGGATGATCCATGGGCAGCGTCACAATCCCCAGATCCAACTCCCCCGAGATCACCCCCTCAGCAACCGCCGTACTCCCAGCTTCTCGGATCGAGAACTTCAGCCCAGGATACTCATCACGCACCGCATGGATAGCACTAGGCAACAAATACCCCGTCGCCGTCGCCCCTGCGCCGACCTTGATCGAGCCAGTCTCCAATCCAACCAATGACCGCACCGCTTCGCTAGTCTGCTCCGCCGCCCGCAATGTCTTCTGCGCATGCTCGAGGAACACCTGCCCTGCCTCAGTCAACTCGACCCCATGCCCGGTCCTGTGGAACAACTCGGTTCCGAGCTCTTCTTCGAGCTTGCGCAATGCCGCCGACAATGCAGGCTGCGAAACCCCAAGCTCCTGCGCAGCCCGAGTCATGTGCCCATGCGATGCGATCGCCGCCATCTGCGTCATCGTGCGTAGTTCCACAGCGATCCTCCCATTTGATCAGTCAATCAATCATCCCAAGCTCATAATCACAGTCTATCACAGCTCTCCCCCTCAAACTGCACCCAAGTGTGATATCCTTCTCCTACCAAATGCCCGATGCTCAATCATCCCGATTCACCAAACCAGCCTTCGCAATCTGGTGCATCGCGTTGGCCATCGTCCTCATAACCCGCATCATCGCCCCCTCGGACCTAGGCCAAAACCTAGACCAATCAAAGACCATCGCCTTCACAATCGACATGGTGAACAACAACCAATCGGTTCTGCCCCGAGATGGGCTGGGTGAACTCACCCGCAAACCCCCGATGGTCAACTGGATCGGCGCACCAATCGTCGCCCTAGGTTTCCACTCCGAGCTCGCCCTGAAACTCCCCGCAGTTCTTTCAGGGGTAACAATTGCCATCCTCGTATTCTTCGCTTCACGATTCCTATACCGCAAACTCAACACCGACATAGCAGATCCGGCTGACAAATCCATCGCAACTCACGCAACCCCGCTTGCCCTGATCGCTTCTGCCGCCTGGCTTGCTTCGCCTTCCGCTGTCAAACACATCTACTTCATGCGCCCAGACATACTCTTTACCGCGCTCCTCGTATGTGCATGGTTTGCCGCAGTAACTTTGCTCTCGCCGGACCAGTCAAAGCGTCCAAAGCGTCTTGCACTGTCCATCTGGATTCTCACAGCCGCCGCCATTTTGACCAAAGGCCCCCTCGCCCTCATCGTCCCCCTATACCTCATCCTCCATATCCTCATCATCACTCCCAAGTCTGACCGCAAACAAGCAATCGCTTCAACACACTGGCAGTGGGGCATCCCATTGATGCTCATCATCCCAGGCGCGTGGCTCTACGCTGCCTATCGCGTGAATCCTGATCATGTCCGCAACGCGCTGCTCGGCCAAGAGCTCGGTTCCCGCATCGCTCGCGGCGGCCCCTGGGGAATCCTCGATACCCTCATCCACATCCCCGCCTATTTCTTCGAACGATTCCTCCCCTGGTGCATCCCCGCCGTCCTCGCCATCGTCTTCAAACCATCCTCACGCATCCGATCGCATCCGATCGCACCTGCAAGCCTCTGGGTGCTCTTGGTGCTCATCGCTACAACCCTCGCATCTATGAACTCAGGCTCATACATCATGCCCGCATACCCGCCGGCTGCAATCCTTGCCGTCTACGCCCTCTACCGGATCATCGCATCAAAGAACGCCACGCGAACAACCGCTGCCTTCTCAATGATCACATTTTTCGTACTGTTCTTTGCAATCCTCATCACAACGCGCGAAGCAACCATGTCCCGCGCCGCGCGCACAAACACCGGGGAATACATCAAAGCCTTCGCAGATTCAGCATCCAAACTTGTTGGCAACGACGATGTCCACTTTATCGAACTCGGCGACCTCCCGGTACCCTCACTCATGGGCAGGCATCAAAGCGAAGATCTCACCCAGTTCAAATACATCCGCTGGAGCATCCAACCAACATCCCTCGAACCTAATCGAAGACCTACATTGATTTCAGATCCAATCGTCACCCACGACCCAGACACCGGCGAACCAATCGAAGCAACCATGCAAATCGGGCTCTACAGTTTCGACTAGTCGGTCCCTAACTCCTCGATCAGCACACCGATATGCTTCTCATAGTTCTTCCAGCGCGAGACCGAACTCGTGTACATCGGCTTGCGAACCTGGTCGCTGCTCAATGTGCTCACCGCGCGCGTGGTCTCGTGTGATTTGGCGCATTGGTCATCCCATTCAAGCCCGACATATTCAATAATCCGCTTCGCTCCATCAACCGGATTCGCAACAAGCTCCTCATAATCAACCTCAAGTATCTCGATCGGTGAGACCGCCGCCCAGTGCTCCATGTACCGTTGATACAGCTTGTAATGGTGGGCCATATGCTCAAGGTTGTACGAATATCCATGGTTCGTATCCCCCACAAAGTCAAGCAAGAAACAACTCACACAGTTATCAAGCGCATTGCGTTTGCAGTGAATTATCTTGGCCTTTGGAAAAATCAACCCGATCATGCCGACATGCTCGTAGTTGTTGGGGAGCTTATCGGTGATACGCAGCGCATCTTTCCCCGCTGCTCTTTCCATCTCCTTGAGAATCTTGCGAGCACTCCGATCAAGCGTCGGGCGTTTGAGCTGGCGCACTACATCCATCCGGTCCGGCTGCAATGTCGTCGGCTCACACAGTTCCTTGGCCGTACGGTAAGTCTCGGTCAACTCACCGGCGCCATACGCCAACGGATGCGAAGCGATAATCTGCTCGACCAAGCTCGTCCCCGAGCGGGGCATCCCCACAATAAACACCGGCTTCTCAGAATCTACCCGCGATCGTGGAAGCTGATCGATAGTCTCCTGAGACCACACACGGATCCGGTCGCCGCAGGTCTCTTCATTTTTCTGCGGGTTGTATCCCGTCAGACGCATATCGCCGCCTCGCTGAGCTGTATGAAACGCATCATCATACCGGCCCGCCTTGTCATAGAGCTTGCTCAGATGCATCAGAATCGCCGAGAACATAAACCGATCTGTCCAATCCCCGCGATCACCTTCTTTGACGAGACCCTCAAGCTCGTTGATCCCCTGCTCAACCTTGCCGATCTGCCCTGCGATCGCGCCGTGGACGCTCCTCAGGTTTGGATCATCCGACCCATTCTTAATCGCTTCATCGAGCAGCGAATACGCATCCTCAGGATTTCCGCCAAGCCAAAGCACCAATGCTTTCACGACCAAAACCTTTGGATCGCCAGGACTCAGCGAGACCGCCTTATCGACCATCTCGACAGCCTTCTCGTAATGTCCGAGCCGATTGAGGACCTCGCTGTACCGGGTGTAGAACCCAGCTACATTTGGATTCCGAGCAATCGCTTTTTTGAGAGCCGTTTCCGCGTCATAGAGGAGCCCAAGACCACATAAGGCTGAGCCTACAACATAATGCCCATTGGCCATCGCCGGCTTGCGTTTGACGACCTCGCGCCCGTGTGCCAGAGACTGCTTATACCGACCCGTATTCTCGAGTTCCTGTGTCTCACGCAAGAGATCCTGGGTGCTCTTGCTCGCGATGATATCCGCCGGGTTCGTTCCATTGCTTGCCATACACGGAGTTTAGTCGCCAGATCCCACGCATCAGCAGGAGACACACGCTATCCTATTGAAAACCTTTCAGGGATCGATCCACATGATCAAATCAATTTTCAGCCACCTCATCCGACCACGAATCGCAGTTATCGCCATTGCATCTGCTTTGGTCAGCCCTGCCTTTGCCCAGTCCTCAGAGTTCGAACTCGAAGACTCGGGCAACTGGGAGCAAACTCAAACCCCAGAGCCGGGCTCCGACGCCGCCACTATGGCCGACGCAACCAGATACCTTGCCGAGGGCAAGCCCGACAAAGCCCACGAAATGCTCACCAAGTGGCTTGATTCAAACAAGCGGACGCGCAATCGGCACATCGCCCACGCCTACTACCTCAGAGGCGTCGCCCGCGTCGATCGCGGAAGAGAATACAAAGCACTCTTTGACTTCGAAACCATCATCCGTGATTTCCCCTCCTCGCCATATTTCCTCAAATCTGTCGAGCAAGAATACAACATTGGGATCGACTACATCAACGGGCTCAAACGCCGATTCCTCGGCTTCCGTTTCGAAAACGCACGACCCACCGGCGAAGAACTTTTGATCAGAACCCAAGAGCGAGTCCCCGGCTCACAGCTCGCTGAACGCGCCGCGATGGCACTCGCCGATCACTACTACAAACGAAGAGAACTTAAACTCGCCGCAGAGATGTACTCCATCTTCCGCCAGAACTTCCCGAACTCAGACCAGGTCCGCCAGGCAATGCTCCGCGAGATCGAATCCAACATCGCCCGATTCAAAGGCCCACGCTACGACGGTTCAGGGCTCCTCGACGCCAAACTCCTCATCGAGCAATATCAACAGCAGTTCCCCGGCGAATCCATCCGCTCAGGTATAACCGACGGCCTCGACGCATGGATCGACGAATCAGCAGCCCAGCAAGTCCTCGATACCGCTCGCTGGTATCTCAAAGTCGATGACCACACCTCCGCTCGATTCATCCTCGCCCGTCTTATCCGCCGACACCCAGCAACCGATGCCGCTGACGAAGCAATCAGCATCATGATCGACAACGGCTGGATAATCCTCGAACCAGCGACCGCAACAGACGAAGATGAACAAATCGATTCAATCGACGAACCAACCGAGGACTCCCAACCGTGATCTCCCGCCTTCTGATCATCTCGTTCCTGACCACCCTGTCACTACTC
>Ga0316204_10009097_pt1 | contig 13441 bp, 11 predicted proteins | sample 6monrhotite_MG_2_FD_205661 | JGI IMG/M metagenome (GOLD analysis project Ga0316204, IMG submission 205661) | Microbial mat bacterial communities from mineral coupon in-situ incubated in ocean water Damariscotta River, Maine, United States -... | ecosystem: Environmental > Aquatic > Marine >... | reverse complement strand
CTGAGCGAAATCCCTGCAACCCAGAAGCGAACGCCTCCAAAGCGCCTGGAATATTATAAAAAGAAATACCCTGATAGAAACACCGCGATAACTCAGGCCTATCGAAGTGGTGGCTACAGTATGGAGGAAATTGGGCGATATTTTGGGTTGCATTACTCTCGGGTTAGTCGGGTGATACGACATTTCGATAAAGCAAAAAGCAAGACCTGACCCCCAATTTTGACCCCCAATTTTCCTGACCTCCAATTTTCTCAATTTTCTTGTTTTTTTTAACGAGCTGGGACTGCTGAACTTAGTGGATCGAACGTGATTACTCAATCAACCGAATCGCCGTGGTACGTGATCCGTATGCCCGGTGATGTGGGAAATCAGGGTCAGGTCTTGTCTTTTGCCTTTCAAAGATTGTCGCGCTAGCGTAGGTGAATGGCCAGACCGCTCCGAATCGAATTATCTGGTGCGCTTTATCACGTGACCTCGCGAGGAAATGCACAGGAAAACATCTATCGTGATGATACCGATAGGGCACAGTTTTATACGGTGCTTGCTGAAGTCTGTGACTGTTTTAATTGGATTATCCAGCTTATTGTTTAATGGATAACCATTATCACTTGTTAGTGGAAATCCCTGAGCAAAATTTGTCGAAGGGAACGCAGTATTTGAATGGTATTTATACGCGCAACGATTCAATCAGCAGCACGGCTGCGTTGGACACGTTTTTTAAGGTCGCTACAAAGCAATATTGGTGCAAAAAGAATCGTATCTAGTGGAACTGGCTCATTATATCGTTCTCAACCCCGTTAGGGCCAGAATGGTGAGAACAGCCAAAGACTGGTCCTGGAGCAGTTACCGCGCAACAACCCGAAACAACAGGCCAAATAAGTGTACCAGCGTGGTTGCACGTAGATTGGATTTTGTCGGCGTTTGCTAAACAAAGGAAAACCGCAATAACGCGTTATAAGGCTTTTGTCGCAGAAGGCAAGAATCAGTCCTCGCCGTAGGCGCAACTGAAAAGCCAGATTTTCCTGGGTACTGATAAATTTATTGTCGAATTGCACCAAAAAATACCATCAGACACCAAACAGAGCGAAATCCCTGCAACCCAGAAACGCACGCCCCCAAAGAGCCTGGAATATTATAAAAAGAAGTACCCTGAAGAAGCATAGCGATAACTCAGGCCTATCGAAGTGGCGGCTATAGTATGGGGGAAATTGGAGACTATTTTGGGTTGCATTACTCTTGGGTTAGTCGGGTGATACGAAATTTCGAAAAGACAAAAAGCAAGACCTGCCCCCTCCCTATGCTGGCCCGTTCCTTTTGATGTGGCCTAATTAACCCTATCTTTATGACTTATCCGGTAATAATAACTACTCGTGTTCACCTCAAATAGCTCACAGATGGACTTTACGTTATGCTGCTCTCTCGATATCCGCTGGATGAGCTCTATCGTTTGATGGTGCCCGATATCAAGAGAGCGGTAGCCTTTTTTAGAATGTCATTTTCCCATTCAATTTGTTTTATTCGTGCTCTAATCCCTGTACTTTCTGCTGCTCAGAGGTCATCGCTTTAGCGGTAGGTGTCGTGCCGCCTCGTTCACAGTTTAGCTGTTTTACCCAGCGCCTCATTGCGGTATAGCCCACACCCATGGAATGACAGGCCTCCGAAATAGTATAGTTTTTGTCGAGCACTAAGCTCGCCGCCTCTTCTTTGGATTCTGTTGAATAACTTGGTCTTTTTTTAGTCATTGTATACACCTTTTTTCAGGGGGTAGTTTATCCCATTTCGGTGTACAGAATCATTAGGACACATCAATTTCATACTCAATCGGTCACATGTTTCTATGTGCTTCCTCATTCCGTGCGAACTACCGGCAATTCTGGAACAAAATCTCAACACTCTGAGCCGTTACTGGACTTTTTGAAAATATGTTGAGTAGTTACATGGAATGTATATAATGAGTCAGCACAATATTCTGGTTCAGCTCAGGATTAAAGCTGAGTCCAACAAGCGTTTATACGCCATGCTGCGCACAGCGTATAAAACCGAGAACGTTATGTATCAGCTGACCTTCAAAACGGATCATTAGCATGAAGAAGACGATTTCCTTTCTATTTTTATTAACGCTGGTTGGATGTGATGCTCCGTCCACAATTGAAGAGACCGGTATGGAGAAAAATGTTACCTTCGAAAGTGAGAAAGCTATGTACGATCCGCAAGAGCTTGCGAGCAAAATCACGCTCGTTAAGTTTATCGATCCCATCGTACCGGTTCCTGACCGAGAAAATATTGCGAAATTGGTTGTTGAGAATGGTTGTGTCTCGGTTCAGCTCGAAGGCTCTAATTCGATCTATACAGCCATTTTCCAAAGCAACACGCACTTAATTACTGATGGAAAAACCCTTTCGGGGGTTTCAACTGGTGGTATACATGTCTCATTGAATGAGACTTTCAGATTCAATGGGGCCATCGCTGCGGATATCAAAAAGCTCCCTGAGACAAGTAACATACCGCAGCTTTGCAAATCAATGTTTCATACCATAGGAGATGTTTCCCAATGAAAAAAGTACTTTTGTCTTGCGTATTGGCCATTGGCTTATTGCCTGTTGCACACGCTCAAGAAGAAGAGCCTGGAAGAAATCCAACTGTGAGCTATCTAATGGAGCAGTTTGGAATTTCCGAAAAAAAGGCACAAGAGCGTATTGATCTTCAGCTCGATATTGCTGACCTGTCCCAAGCGATCGAAGATGGGGATTTCCCTGGATATATTGACATGTATATTCAGCACGAACCAAATTTCAAAGTTGAGGTTCTATTCAATAAAGACGAAGTCGATGGACTTTTTAACAAAAACGATTTGATTATGGGTCTTGATCAGGCCCAACAGAAGAAGCTCCGTCCGCATGTCCGTATACGAAAAATAAAAGGTGCACGCGAGGATATTGTGCAACAAATGCAAGCCCTTTCATTGCTATTTGATACTACAGGAGTTCGTTATCTTGGTGGCTTCAATTTGCAATCCATGAAGTTCACATTTACAGCCGAAACCAATACTGATATTGCATTGTTGCAGGCGGTTGTACCCGCCGAGTTATTTGAAGATGTTGTGCTCGAATTTGGGGCTGTACCGAGCATTCAACTAGTGTCTGGAAACCTGCCAGGAGACACAATTACTGGTGGTGATACGATACGAACCGCTGCTAGCAGCACTGCGCTACGTTGTACCCTAGGCTATGCTGTAACTTATCGTATTGGGACAACAACCAAGCAAGGGATGCTAACAGCAGGTCACTGTGATGATACCATGTTTTACAATGTAAACGGTCATTGGGTGACGCTTTCTAATCCATTCGTTCAACGAGATCAGGTTGGGAAGTACGATTATCAGATTTGGGATCTCACTGGTCTACCTACGAGTTTTTCAATCACGTATAGAAATTTAAACGGCATTCCTGAATTCCCTTCAACTGGAACGCTCGACCTTACTGGGATCATGTCATTTAATAATCAAAAGTCTGGCATGGTTGTCTGTAAATCAGGCGCTGTCACCGGGATAACGTGCGGACAGATAACCAATGGAAATGCGACATTTAATGGGGCTAGCGGCTACATCCAAGTCAGCAAAACCCTCCAAGCAGATATAAGTGCCGGCGGTGATAGCGGTGGTCCGTGGTTCCTCTATCCGGGGTCTTCTAGAGACATTACAGGTGTAGGTGTTCACACAGCAGGCGGCGGTACAGGTACAAGCTCGGTCGCCATCTACATGCCTATCGACTACATTGATGATCACGTCATTTCCGTCAATACACTGAAAAAGTAAGTTAGTTTATCCACTTTTGATGAAAAGCCCGTAATTAAGCAGCGGGCTTTTCGTTTACTATATGTGCCATATATGCGAAAAATAGCGTAACCGTTCGGTGATTGGCGCTTTTTCATAATTACTCAGTAGAAGTTCTAATGGATATTCGCTGAGAGGAGGATTTGGGCCAGTTCCATGGTAGGAGATTTTCGATCTTTTTCGTCGGATAGTCTGCGATGATGGTGATGACATCAGTGAGCCATGCCTGTGGGTCGATTTTGTTGAGCTTGGAAAATATGGGGCAGGTCTTGTCTTTTGCCTTTTTAGGATTGTCGTTCAGACCACTCCGAATCGAATTTGCTGGTGCGTTTTATCACGTGACCTCGGAAAATAGGGGGCATATATGGTCCGCTTCGTATTGCAAGATTCTCGTGCTAGAGTAGGTGAATGGCCAGACCGCTCAGAATCAAATTTTCTGGTGCACTTTATCACGTGACCTCGCGAGGTCACGCACAGGAAAACATCCATCGTGATGATACCGATATGTCACAGTATTATACTGTGCTTGCTGAAGTCTGCGGCCGTTCTAATTGTATTATCCATGCCTATTGTTTAATGGATAATCATTACCATTTGTTAGTGGAAACCCCGGAACACAAAAAGAATCGTATCTACTGGAGCTGGCTCGTTATATCGTTCTCAATCCCGTTAGGGTCAGGATGGTGAGAACAGCCATGTAGCATTACCGCGCAAAAACAGAGCAAATAAGCGTACCAGCGTGGTTGTACGTAGAAACCCGAATTCATATAATAAGTGCAATTCCTAAAGCAAAAAAACTGGTAAGATAATTTTGCAAACAATCCAACCTTACTAAAGGAACTGCACAGTGAAAATATATCAACATTTAAGCAATGAAGAATGATTTTATATCCATCAAGCAGTAAGAGAAGGGAAAACCCAAAAAGAGATCGCTTTTAAGCTGGGCCGTCATCCCTCAACGATCTCAAGAGAGCTAAAACGCAATATGTGGTCCAGTGCCCATCTATATAGTTACGAGTGGGCGATGCATTTTGTGCGTCGCAGAAAGCGCTACAAGGCTAAGCAATGCCACAAAAAGTTAACCCCGGAGCTTGAGTCTAAATGCATAGAATTACTTAAACAATATCTTAGCCCAGAGCAAATTAGTGGTTATTTATATCGCCATCATGATATTTCAATTAGCCATGAAACAATTTATCGCTTTATTAATGGTAATCCGGCGCAAAAAAAGGAATTAAAGCCCTATCTGCGCCAAGGTAAACGGGCGAGAAGGAAAAAATATGGTTCAAGTGCTAAGTCCAGCCTAATTCCCAACCGACAGTGTATTGAAAGACGTCCAAAAATTGTCTAAACAAAATCAAGAATTGGCGATTGGGAATGCGATACAGTCATCGGTCAAGACCGAAAGTGTATTTCTCTCATTTAATTGCACTTACAACTTGAATTCCGGTCAAACGCATCGAGCCGGATGGACATGATTTGTGCGGTAACAATCAGAGGTAGTTTCTATATGAATGTATTGTATTCAAAGTTCAACTTAATTACACTAGTCGCCCGAAAATGCGAGCGTTATGTGAAAAAGGAAGAGCAGTGATATATCGAGAGATGGATATATCAGACTATGGTCAGCTCATTCACCTTTGGCGAGACGTTGAAGGTATGTGTCTTAGAGAAGCGGACTCAAAGGAATGTATAAGTAAATACTTACTACGTAATCCAAATCTAAGTTTTGTTGCTGAAGCTGATCAAAAAGTTATAGGAACCATCATGTCAGGGCACGACGGAAAACGGGGTTACCTACAACATTTAGCTGTTGCAGAAAAGTATAGAAATGTAGGTGTCGCTAGCATGCTATTAGATATGTGTGTGACTAGCTTGAAAACAGAAGGCATCAATAAGTCTCATATACATGTACTTAGTAGTAATTACCTGGCAAAAGATTATTGGAAAAATCGCGGTTGGTGTAAGCGAAATGACATTGAAGTGTTTTCGTACATCAACGGTGGTGGTGAAAACACATAACCTGGCAAATCAACATGGACGAGTCTTATCTCTATAATGCACGCACCTTCATTCAACTAAGTGGAGATAAGAAATGGCTAATCTAGAATGATTGATAAGTATTGTGACAACTTTACGTCAATCGCGATCACATTAAGCGATATAAGCGAGGTTAATGAATTATGGAGATATAACGGCCTAAAACGCGGTTTAAGGCTCCGTATTAACAACGTTTGGTTTTATGTTGAGAAAAATAAACAGAATCATAAATAAAGAATCAAAAAATAGTGATAAATCGAAACCCTAATATGGCCAAGGAAATCTCACGCATTTTTGGTTTTTTTTACAGTACCGTTAGAAATAAATTATTGATTGGGTGTAAGGGTCCGAATGTTCATTCACAGACGCTTAGAGTGCAATAGACTGATCACATGAAATAACAGTTTTTGAATGAGTAATCCGGCCAACGACTGCAGAAATCGGGGCCAGGTCTTGTTTTTTGCCTTTCCAGGAGGATTGTCGTGCTAGAGTAGGTGAAACTGCTCCGTATCTAATTTTCTGGTGCGCTTTATCACGTGACCTCGCGAGGTCACGCACAGGAAAACATCCATCGTGGTGATACCGATATGTCACCGTATTATACTGTGCTTGCTGAAGTCGGCGGCCGTTCTAATTGGATTATCCATGCCTATTGTTTAATGGATAATCATTACCATTTGTTTGTGGAAACTCTGGAACACAAAAAGGAGCTATTTTGGGTTGCATTACTCTCGGGTTAGTCGGGTGATGCAACATATCGTTAGGGCTTAAAATATTTGGTTACACACATTTGTCACCGGGCCAGATTATTTGCTTATAAACTAATGGCTTAGACTTAACTAAGTGCCATTCGGCACTGCCCCTTTTTGCTTCTGAACATCCTGCTAATTTAACTGTTTTGTGTGTCAACCCTTTGGCTTCTCAATCGTTATAGTAAAGATAAGGCCTAAATTGCACAGAATTAATGGTCAATTAAATTGCTTGGGGGGAATATGAAATTACGGCAACGTATAAAATCTTTAAATATACTCGCTTTAACTTTACTGCTAATGGCTTGTGGCGAGAGTGGAAGCGATGCCGATAATGAACCTGGGGGCGTTAATCTTGCGCCAATGGCCTCTTTTACACAATCCTGTACGCAACTAAACTGTCGTTTCGATGCCTCAGTCAGTTCGGATCCAGATGGTAGCCTGGGGAGTTATAGTTGGGATTTTGGCGATGGTGAAAACGGCAGTGGTATAACGCCAACACACCGTTATTCAGCTGCTGGAAATTATACCGTGACATTAATTGTGACTGATAATGAAGCAGCAATTCATTCAATCAATCTTTCGATCAATATACGTGAATTCAATGGTGTATTGGTCACTGGCACCTCCGGTCGACCTATTTCCCCTACAATATTGGCTCACCCGGATATCGCTGGCTTTTTAGTCCATCAAGGATGGAAGGATATAGAAACGCTGAAAGGTGTTTTCGACTGGACTTACATTGAGGGTGAATTTGCTTCAGCGGTACTCAACAACAAGGTGGTCAGGCCGGCCTTGCACATTGGTGGTGACGATACCCCAAAGTGGTTATATGACGATATGACAATCCCCTTTGTGCTGGGTAAAGATGGCGCAACTTCCACACAGGTTGGCACCTTAACATTTAGTGGGAATAGCGTATCCATTGCAGGAACCGGTTGGCCGGTTGATTTATCAAACGGAAAAATCATTGAAATTACTGGAACGCCTAACAATGATGGTCGATACCGAACCATTGATGTTACAACCAACAGCGTTACCGTCGCAGAACAATTTGTTGATGAATCCAGTGTGAGCGGTACTATTCATTTTGATGTTGTACCCAGTTATTGGGACGCGAAGTATATCCAGCACAAGTCTGACTTTTATAATGCTTTAATTAGTTACCTTTCATCACTTGGGAAGTCCACGCAGGATGCTATTCTCTCGTTATCTATCCATATGGTCGCCCCGAATACAGGTGACTGGTCTTTCAGAGATTCGCCGGAACACACCGATTCATACAATGCAGCAGGATGGTTGAGTGGTAACGACGCTGAAAAGCAGGAAGGACTGGACCGATTTTCTGCTGCGATGAAATTAATCTATGATAATGTTGTACCGAATATCCCCGGCAGTACAAAGATAGGAAGCGCCATTGGCCCATTGCCGAAATCACTTATGCCAACCGGAACGGATCAGAACCAGCCTGTGAACGATATCCTTGCTTATGTGGAAGCAAAGTATCCGGGCAAACTGCTTGTGGCGAAGGGTGCGCTTAATGCTAGAACCTATTTTGCTAACCCTTGTCCCGCAATAGGAACAACCTGGGAGAAAATCTGTGATTCGCGCAATTTCTTGCAGATCAATTGGTCGGCGTCTTCGCTAACGGCATTCAACGCAAATGGACGCCATGAGTGGGATAAATTGAACGATAAAGCCACCGCCACAGTACTCAAAAATTCTGGTATCAGTGCGTATACTTATAACGCCAGGTGGTTTGAGATATGGCATGCTGACGTTGATTCAAATAATGTATTAAACAATTCGGTTCTTCAAAATGAGCTTAATATCGCCATTGCTTATATCAAAGATATTTTTCAAAATGGCAACGGTGTAGTGGCGGCGCCAATTGCGATACAAGCTCCGCCAACAACAATGAATTTACCAGTGGGCACCAAGTTTGTGTTGCAGTATATTTTTGACTACAACGGTGAAGTACCCGATTTGATTGAAGTACGTAAAGACTCGGTTGTTGTGGGCAATGATCTTTCTTATACGATCGAAAACCCCACCGCGAATGATTCTGGATTATACGAAATATCCTGTCGCAATAGTGCCGGGACTACCACTATTGTAAGTCAGATCACTTTCCAATGATTTTCTGGATGGCCTTTATTATTATGCACTTTAGCTTATTCTTGTGATGATTATTTAAGAGCTGCTATTTGAGTTAGTTTGAAATTGATGAGCGAATAGCGCTAATAGGATGCGCAAGACATGTTTGACGTCTAAAAATTTCAATCACTATTGCCTGGTTTTTATCACGCTAAGGATGTTATCCCGCCTAAACCCGATCCTTATCTGTCGGTTATTTAGCCTACCTAACGCCGGTGAATCAGCGAGTAGGGTATAGACTTAGGTTTCACCGACACCCATAACGGTTTTTAATTGACTTTGTTTTTCTGTCCACTCGGCTTGGTTAGTGACGTGCTTTGCTAATTGTTTTCCGATGCGCGCGATCTCGGAATTAATGTGCCGAATAATGCGTTGGCAGGAATGCCTCGACGGTTACTTTCCTGTGTGCGTAGATTCACTAATTGACGTCGACGCGTCATTAATTCTTTGATTGCGATCAGGTTTCTGCTTTTTTGTGGTGTGACGTTGGGTTTCAGTACCCCTGCAAATTAGGCAATAATCGGTGTGTCGAGTTTATCGGTTATTGCTGATTGATCATTCGCGCCCGCGTAGCGTCGAACCACTAAAGGCTTAACGATGCAGAAGGGCAACCCTTTGCCATAAGCGACCTGAGCTAACTCAAACTCATAATGCCTTGTGGCCTCCATCACCAGCCGTTCTACCGGGTAATGCGCTAAGCGTTTCAAGAGGCGTTAAATACCTGTGCTGCTATTGTCCTCGCGCCAATACTTATTTTTTCGTGAATGCACACATCTAAAAACTGCTTGCCTATATCAACACCGACATTCACTTCCGTTTTACTCTTATTAAGATTTGCCATAGTGACGCTATCTTGCTAAATTCGAGCTCGAGGCTCATTCGACTGTTCGAGTTAAAAAATCGGGTCGGTTCAGCGTGCAGGCTTGTTAACGGTTTTGAAGACCTACCGTTCATCGGACTACTTAACCGGTAAATTGCTAGTAACAGATTACGAGCCTCTCTTTACATTGGAGTGTGATATCTTGGAAATTAAACCATTCAAGGCGCTCGTTTGGGTTTGGACACAGACTGCGTTACGTTTCGTTTGTGCCGCACAGTTTAAATATTATTTCTTTGTGCAGTTTAAGTCGATATATTTGGAGAGTGGTATGGGGGTTTTTAGTTATTTGGCTTTAGTGAGTCTCATTGTGTTTCTTGTTGGGTGCAGTACTACTCCACAAAATGTGAGTGTTAGGGGAAATATTGTTAATTTGTCAGACACATATACAGAGCCAACCCAAAGTAAAAAATGGGCGTATGTGCTAAAAGAGATTCAGAATAATAATATTGTTAATATTCTCGATAGTCTTAAAGAGCACTCTGCATTGGGTAACTATGAAGCTCAATATTATTTGGGGGTTGTTTACGAACAGGGTATAGGTGGAGTGGTAGATAAAGCGAAATCGATTGAGCTTTATGCCTCATCTGCAGATAACGGATATCCGCCAGCACAGTATAGGCTTGTGTTACTTTACACAGGTGAAAAAGACTATTCTGCTGCGTTTAAGTGGTGTAAGAAGGCCAGCGAAAATCAATTTTATGAATCATATGGGCTGCTTGGGTACTTATACGAAAATGGGTATGGAGTGGAGGCCGATGCCGAAAAATCTGTTCAATATTACCAAACTGGAACATATCATGGGGACCCAAATGCCATGTTTCAGTTGGCTGAAATTCACTATCATGGGAAGTTTGGGAGTATTGATCACGATAAAGCGTTTAATTTATATCTAGACTCCGCTAAGGGTGGTGTACTGAATGCCCAAGATATGCTGGGGAATATGTATGAGTTCGGCTATGGAACAGATAAAAATATTGAGTTAGCGTCGCATTGGTACAAATTATCCGCAAGTAGAGGGCATCAAAGATCGCAGAATTCGCTTGGAGCATTATATGCATTAGGGATTGGTGTTCCTAAAAGTCAATCTGACGCCATCTATTGGTATGGTTTATCAGCCGAACAGGGGTATTCGGAAGCGCAATTCAATTTAGGGTCGAGATTTGAAAAAGGATTTGGTGTTGATCAAGACTATGTTGCCGCTAGACGTTGGTATGAAAAAGCTGCAAGTCAAGGTCATGAAAAAGCGATATACAACCTGGCAATATTGCATATGGGTGGTAACGGAGGATCTGTAGACTATGTAGAAGCTCTTAACCTTTTTAAAAAAACTATAGATGTTGATGAGGCTTGGTTAGCTATTAAATCGGAGTATATGATCGGTCACATTTACGAGAAAGGTTTGGGTGTTGATGAAAATATAAAAACAGCAGTTCTTTGGTATAGGAGGGCAGCCTTTCATGGTTCTATAGATGCTAAAGCAAGACTTACTAACATAGAAGATGAGAGGCGTCGTTCTAGCAAAAATGCGGTTTTTTACTATAATGATGCTCTAAAGGAACTGGAAAGCCGAAACCATTCAAAGGCAGAGAATTTACTAAGGGCTGCAATTGAATTTAAATCAGATTTCATCGAAGCTTATTTTACTCTTGGGGCAACCCTAGGGATGCAGGCAAGGTATGAAGAGTCTATTGAACTACTAAATGAGGCTATTTCTATGTTTCCTTGGAACGCGAATTTGCACGCAAACATAGGTTTTAGCTATTCAAAAATTTTTGATTGGAATAGCGCAATAGAACATTATAAAAAAGCTTTAATTATTGATCCGGGTCATGAACGAACTAGGTATAACTTAAAAAAGGCGTTAGAGCACGTTGGTAAATAGGTGATACCCCCGTGCTAAAATCAGCATAACAATGGTAACCACCGCGGAAAAATGTCGATTATTGCTGGCGTGTGTGCCGGGCATGGCAAAAAACGAGAGAGGTGAAAGTCCTCTTGCCAGGTATTCGCAGAGCCGAAGGCTAGGGAAAGGACAAGGTTTGCATCGTGAGGTGTTGGCTGGAGGAAGTCCAATCCAACGTTGCGGGGCGATCGACAAGAACCGGATATAAGGTGTGACGTATTCGAGATGAGTGGGTACGTGACCACGAGGTCCTTTGGCTTCCTGCGTCGCCCTGCCTCCATACAGTTGTTGGGGTACGTTTTATAAGTTCGGCGTCTACGCAATGACAGTTTTGTGCCTTATACCCCTCAAGAGGGTACTAAAAAGAGCCCAGGGAGATCTCTTATGAACCCTGGATCTTCGCGTAGGAATTCAATTGGCTGAACCGAAGGTAACTTTGGTTGATCGCATTAAGAGTAGACTGAAAAATGCTGCTACATTTTATGTATACACGGTATCCATGGCGATATCAGCGGAAGGCATAGTAGTGTAGGGAACAGGCGAAGCTCTTTAGGTACTCAATTCGAAAGGATGAGCAAAAACAGATAAGCCAAGCCGCAACGTCACTTACATGAAGGTATGAAGGGTACCCCCCCTGTGAAAGGGTTTAATAGAAGCGAGAAGTTATCGATTGTATGAGGCCGCGTGCTTCATCAGGAAAGCAATGTGAGTAGCCTCTGGGTACAGGGGGTGAAATGTTGTCTGGATCACGCTTCGGTAGCCCTTGCAGCTACTCGATTGACCCAACCGTGATCCGCGTGCCTGGTGGTGTGGGAGGAGGGATGTCGTGAGTCATCCCCCTATCCTGATTAGTTTAACTATCAGTGCGTAGGAAATAGGAATGTTTACATGAAAATCTATACTTATATGTTTCTAATTACGATGTTGTTATCCGCGTGTGGGAATAATCTGGAAAGTGTACTGGTCGCTATAAAAGCCGGTGATACTGAAATTGCTAGAAAAGCAATTGAAACATCACCTGGTATTGTCAAGGTTAAAACAAATACAGGAAATACCATTTTATTCGAATCACTTCGTTATGGGCATGATGAGCTATCAAAAATCTCGATACAATTAGGTGCAGACCTGAATATCACAAACAGCCAAGGTGTAACGCCGATATACTTTGCAAATACTATTGAAATGGCAAAACACCTTATTGCGTCTGGTGCAGACAAAAATATTAAAACATTTGAAGGCACGCCTTTACACTGGGCCGCGAAACGCGGAAATGTTGAATTGGTGCAATATTATATCGAGGAAGGTATACAACTCGATCATAAATCGGGTAGAGGTAATACCGCATTAGACTTGGCGATTAAACGAGATAACGATAAAGTAGTCGCTGTACTAAAATCTGCTCTGCAGCGTAATTAGCATAGCAATAATAAATTGGATGTCATGTATAAGGCTAACAAGAACATCCAGCGGATTGATAAATGCGCTGTTTTATTGTGTTATTCGCGCTCGCTCATTACCACAAAAAAAACCGTCACTTTCGGCAACAGCTGATGTAAGCGTTATAAAGAAAGATAAAACAAAAAATTGATTTCAGTAATTAAGTGTGTCGATGAAATAATACCTTTATTTAAAGCGTATATGGCTCACATGAGTCAATTTTATGAAATAGATGATTACGATTTGTGGTATAAAAAGGCATTTGAATATCTGCAACTTTATACAACTGACTCAGAACGATTAATTTACCTTTTAGGTAACGGTGTCCGGTCGCTATCATAAATAGCGTAGCATTAGTGGCATGAGCTGTCGTGTGTAAAGTTCTAACGAGTGCTTCTCCGCAAAACAGTTTTTTAAGAACCGCCAAATTTGACGGGGTATCT
>Ga0316204_10009096_pt1 | contig 13441 bp, 15 predicted proteins | sample 6monrhotite_MG_2_FD_205661 | JGI IMG/M metagenome (GOLD analysis project Ga0316204, IMG submission 205661) | Microbial mat bacterial communities from mineral coupon in-situ incubated in ocean water Damariscotta River, Maine, United States -... | ecosystem: Environmental > Aquatic > Marine >... | reverse complement strand
CCGGTCAGTGCATCGGCGGTCAGCCCAAGCGTCAGGATCCGATCGTCGACGTAGGTACGCGTGCCGATCACACTCAAACTAAGGTCCTGCACGCGATCGTTGTCCTCACCGTAGTACAACAACGCCGTATCGAAACCCCAGCCTGGATCTTCCTGGGCTTGTACGGGCTCGGGGAGCCCGCTGCCTAATAAGGTGCAGGTTGCGGCTGCCAATGCAGCGGAGATCTTGAGCGGTTTAGTTGCAGCCACAGCCACCTCCTCCGAAACCGCGTCCACCACTGGAGGCTTCTTTGCTGAAATAGATATGATCGTCAGTTGCCGCCTCAATAGCGTCGGTCGTTAACTGCATCTCATCTTTTGCGAGAATGTCCCGGTCCCAGGGCTCAACGCCCATGGAAGAACAGCCAGTGCCAAGCGCAGTCGTTAGCAATATCGTTGCGCCCAATTTCCATCGCTTAATCATTGTTTCACTCTCCGGCCTTTAGTGCGTCAAGCAGCACCGCCTCGTATTCTTCCTGCTGCTTAACTTTGAACCCAAAGTGTGTCGCAAATATCTCGCCGTCGCGTCCGAGGATGTACGTAGTCGGCATCGCTTGCACGCCGTACTGTTTAGCCTGGAGTTTGTCCTTATCGTAGTAAATCCTGAATTCGGCCGAATACTCCTCAAGAAACTTTGCGGCATCCTGCAAATCGTTGTCCAGATTGACACCAATAATGACGAGCCCTTCATCCGCGTATTTTGCGTGCATCGTATTCCACCATGGGAATGAGCGTCGGCACGGTACGCACCAGGACGCCCAAAAATCGAGCACGACCACCTTGCCCTCGTATTGCTTAAGATCCAGCGCTTCCTCAGCAGCATAAGCCGGGCTACCAAAAATAATTGCTGCGACGATCACAGTGGCCAGGTTCTTGATCAAGATTCGACTCCCAGGTTCTCAATAATGTCGACTACCTCATCGGTAAAGTCGGTAAACAATCCATCTACCGCTAGCTCGACCACGCAAAAACGCACCAGCGCTTCAAGTGAGCTGAAACCCGGCGGCAGGTCGTCGCTGCGAAACGTGTACGGGTGCACGCTTAAACCGAGCTGGTGCGCCTGCTCCACCAACTGTGTGGATTTGGGTGCGCTACCCTCAATGCTATACAGGTGCTCGATACTTGGCCCGATACCGTCAGCAATCTCAGCCGTACGCGCCAGACCCGCTGGCTTTCGCAGTTCATCGTAATCCGTCGCCGCTTCATTCCAGGAATTGTTGCCGATAAGCTGTACCAGCTTCCACGGACATTCCAGCTCGACCTTCAGCCGCCGGACCTCCGCGTCATCGAAACACTGCACATAGACCAGGTCCTGCCGGGTCGAACCATGGAACTCGCGAATCTGCTCCAACACCATAGGGCTCATGTCCACCCCTTCCTGCTTATGCCATGCAGGGCTTTTGATCTCGGGGTAGACACCGGCTTCCCGGCCGGTAGCTGTGTTCAAGCGATTCACTAGCTGCATCTCTTCCTTGAATGTGTGGACCTTGTAATGTCCCGTGCGTGCCGGGTATCTACCGGGGTAGACGGCACTGCCGTCAGATTTCATTCGCTCCCAGGCAGTTAATTTGCGAATCTCGGCCAAATCGAAGTCGCGGGCATAAAATCGACCGTCCGCGCGAGCCCTTCCGGGGAATTTTTGGGCGACGTCGGTGACCGTATCGATGTGAATGTCGTGCATCACGATCAGCTCATCGTCGCGGGTGGCGACAATGTCCTGTTCGAGAAAATCGGCACCCATGATGTGCGCCAATACTTTGGCCGGTCGCGTATGCTCCGGCAGATAGCCGGAAGCCCCTCGATGCGCGATGACGATTGGTTTCATCGTATAATCAAATTGAAGAATATAAGGTAAACATTTGATTATTCAGTCTTTTCATCGTCCTCTTCGAGGTCCAATCCGGGAAAATCAATGACCTCCCAGCGCTGTGTATCCTCGCCACGCGCCTCCAGCTTCAGGCGGTCGATCAGCTGGCGGGCGTTCCATTCGACCGGCTCGCCAGTCCTGTCCACGAGGCCCTTTGGTGTTTCCAGCAAACCGCCAAAAGGACGGATGCAAAACCTGCCGATATCGTTCGCTTCGGCAACATCCAGCATGTAATTCACGATATCCGGCTTCTCCTCGAATACCGCTGGCAAGGCAATCACAGCTTCGGCTGCCTTGATCTGTCCGATCAGCTCGTCCTTGATGCTGTCCAGGCCGCCCTGAACCGGAATATTTTCCGGCTTGCTGGTATTCAGGTAATAAAATTTGTCGTCGCTCTCCAGAAACTCGAATACTCGCAGGTAATCAGCAGTTTCCTCGAAGACGTGGGTGACAAACACCCGTATCGGATTTTTTTCGGACACACATAGCTCCCGGTCATTGTGTTGCGTATTATAGTATTCAAGCAGTTCCCATGCCTATGGCGATTCGGTATCGTAACCCACTAAATGCGCCTCCTCTTATATAACATACGCTATGCCGTCGGCGGCGGCGCGAGCATGCACATGCCCTTACCCGGTGCAGGCTACGTGCTGGGCAATCAATCGGTGTTGCCGAACATCACAAAATTCATCAAATCTGTGGATCCGGATATCGTCGGCCTGATCGAGGTAGATACCGGCTCGATTCGCAGTCGTAATGTCAATCAGGCTGAGAAAATTGCGGCTGACCTCGGAATGAATTCGTCTTATGAGACCAAGTACGGCAGCAAGTCGTTTAATAAAATGCTGCCGATTGTTCGCAAGCAAGGTAATGCCTTTATGGCTGCCGCGCGCGTGCATGGCGAAACATTTCACTATTTCGACACCGGCATAAAGCGACTGATTATTGAGCTCGAAATGGCTGAAGTCGCAGTCTTTCTAGTGCATCTGTCGCTGAAGTATCGGCACCGGCATCTGCAACTGCGCCATCTTTACGACCTGGTCAGCGTAACCGACAAGCCGGTAATTGTTGCTGGCGACTTCAATACGTTTTGGGGCGAGAACGAAATTTACCTGTTCATGAAAGCTGCCGGCCTGACTTCTGCGAATACGGACAGCATTCCAACCTATCCGAGTCGCTCGCCGCGCAAAGAGCTGGATTTTATTCTTTACCAGGATGGCATCAAGCCGGTGGCGTTTGAGGTGCCAACAGTAAAGCACTCAGATCACCTGCCGCTCATTTTTGACTTCGATATCACTTAGGCGAGCCGCGTTTTTGGAGAGTTTCGTATGACGAACAAGCACTGGAGTATTGAGACAGATGATGCGGGCATCGCATGGATCTGCTTTGACAAAGTCGACAGCGCGGTCAATGTGCTTTCCGCGGAGGCAATGATCGAGCTTGAAGGATTGCTCGCGCCGCTCGCACAAAATCCGCCGCGCGGTTTGGTCATCTATTCGGGCAAGCAGACGGGATTTATTATGGGTGCGGATATTACCGAGTTTTCGGCGGTCACAACGCCTGAACTGGCTTACGAAGTAACGCGCCGCGGTCAGCAACTGTTTGATCAGATTGAAAACCTCGCTTGTCCAACGGTTTGTGCAATTAACGGTTTTTGCCTCGGTGGTGGCCTCGAACTTGCGATGTCTACAGACTATCGTGTCGCGCTGCCGAACAAGAAACCTATACTCGGCTTGCCGGAAGTGCAGCTGGGCCTGCACCCCGGTTTCGGCGGCACCGTGCGTGCCGTGCAGATTTGTGGCGTGCGGCCGGGCATGCAGTTGATGCTATCAGGTAAGCCAATAACAGTGGACAAGGCGCGTCGTATTGGGCTCGTTGATTCCATTGCAGCTGAAGAAAGCTGGCGTGAGTCCGCGCAAAAGCTGATCGCTTCCGGGGCGGGTAAACATCGTCCGCCGCTGCTGGAGCGTATTCTAAACATGTCGGTAGTGCGCCCGTTTATTAAATCGACATTGATCAAGCAGGTCGCATCGAAAGCACGCAAGGACCACTACCCCGCTCCATACGCAATGATCGATTTGTGGGCAAAGTATGGGGCCTCTCCGCGCAGCGGCTACGAGGCGGAAGCCAGATCGTTTGCCAGGCTCATGTGCACCGACGCTTCACGAAACCTGGTGCGCGTTTTCTTCCTGCAGACCAAGCTTAAGGGGCAAGGCAATAAGCCAAAAGAAAAGATCAAGAATGTGCACGTGGTTGGCGCGGGTGTAATGGGTGGGGACATTGCAGCCTTTTGCGCACTTCGCGGCCTGAACGTCACATTGCAGGACCGTGAGGATAAATACATCCAGCCGGCAATCGAGCGTGCGCATGCCATGTATGCAAAACGAATTCGTGATGACGGAGATCGCAAAGCAGCGACCGAGCGACTCTCTGCCGATGTGGCCGGGAACGGTATTGCCTCTGCGGACCTGATCATCGAGGCGATCTACGAAAATCTTGATGCGAAGAAAAACCTGTACGCGGAGATCGAAAAAACGATGCGACCCGACGCTATTATCGCTACCAATACGTCGAGCATTCCTCTGCAGGAATTGCGTACCGAGCTGCGTAGCCCGCAACGATTTGTCGGCGTGCACTTTTTCAATCCGGTGGCGCAAATGCCGTTGGTTGAAGTCGTGCGCTGTGCAGATACCGAACAGGATGTATTGGATTCTGCTTTCGGCTTCGTCAAACAAATCAGTAAGCTGCCGCTCGAATGCGCGAGTAAGCCGGGCTTTGTCGTCAATCGCATTTTGGCGCCGTACATGACGGAGGCAATGCACCTGGTCGAGTCCGGCGTCAGTTTGCCCGCTATCGATGAGGTTGCGGTCAGTTTCGGTATGCCAATGGGCCCGATTGAGCTGGTCGACAGTGTCGGTCTGGATGTTGTTTTGCACGTATCCAAAGTACTGGGCACTGAAATGGAAGGCGCTGTTGGCGCCCAGTTGACGGAGATGATCGAGCAGAAAAAACTGGGTCGAAAGTCAGGGCAGGGTTTTTACACCTGGGTAAACGGCAAAGCGCAAAAGACCGATAGCGGCGCGCGTCCGCCGTCTGATGCAGAGGACCGGCTCGTTCTCAGCATGGTCAACGAAGCTGTGGCCTGTCTTGCGGACGGTGTCGTTAGCGATGCGGACTTACTGGATGCCGGCGTAATTTTCGGTACCGGTTTCGCGCCGTTTCGCGGTGGGCCGATAAACTATGCGCGCGAACGCGGGCCGGATGAGGTGGTTGCGAAGTTGCGTGAGCTCGCAGCAATGTATGGCCCCAGATTTGAGCCGCATCCGGGTTGGTCGGAGCTTGTCGGGGGCGACTGAGACCGATTCGACGGCAAACTGTGCGCCGCTTCACGCTGCGGGTGCCTCACAGTATCGGAAGTTATTGAATTAAAGGTAGAATACGGGCCGTTACCTAATTCAGGCAACGCTCGCGAAAAGACTGGAACAAGAATGGCGAATGAGGATCAAAATATAGGCCTGCTCAAGGGTTTTTCGCCCCTGGACGGTCTGAAGCGTGACAACCTGGCGGCACTGGCGCGCAAAGTGCAGTTGCGTGAGCTTTCCCCTGGGCAGGTGCTGTTCAAGGAAGGTGATACCGAAAAGCGCACCTTATACGTTGCTACCGGCATTCTTGAGCTGGTCGATCAGGGTAAGGTCGTCGGTACCGTAGAAGGTGGTACCGATATGGCGCGCAATCCAGTTGCACCGGTATTTCCACGTCGGGTTTCAGCACGTGCCAGAGACCGGGTTCAATTTATCTCTATTGATAGTGATCTATTGGATGTCATGCTGACCTGGGACCAGACCGGAACCTACGAGGTTTCCGAGTTGCAGGGCAAATCTGACGGCGGCAGCGACGACTGGATGACGATGCTGCTGCAAACCAAGGCATTTCATAAAATCCCGCCTGCGAATATCCAGGCGATATTCATGCGCATGCAGCAAATCAATTACCGTTCCGGCGACGTTATTCTGAAGCAGGGAACCGAGGGCGACTATTTCTACGTTCTCACCCGTGGTAGCGCTATCGTTACTCGCGAAACACCGCTTTCAAAAGACGGTATCAAGCTTGCGGAGCTGCTGGTCGGCGACACATTTGGTGAAGAAGCCCTGATTTCTGACGCCAAGCGCAATGCGACCGTCACAATGACGGCCGACGGCTCTGTTATGCGGCTGGGTAAGGATGACTTCAAGAAGTTGTTGAACGAGCCAATGCTTGACTGGGTCTCCTACGAGCAGGCGCAGGAGATCGTTGCTGACGGTGGTGTGTGGCTGGATGTACGTCTGCCCAGCGAGTTCGAGAATCATCATCTCGACAACGCAGTGAACATTCCTCTGTATTTCATTCGGCTGAAGATGAGCACGCTTGATCCGGAAACACGCTACGTAGTGTGTTGCGATACCGGCCGGCGCAGCTCAGCTGGCGCGTATATCTTGAGTGGGCGCGGCTATCAGGCGTATGTATTGCAGGGCGGCATCAATAAAGAGCAAAGCTAGTCCCGAAATTACATCGTGTGCGTGGGTTTGTCGCCGCCTAGCGCGCCTGCCAGGTAATTCTCAATCTTCTTTTGCGTATTGCCCTGGTCCTGATCGCTGAATTGCACCCCGATACCGGCAGTTCGTTTGCCCTGCGCACCTTTTGGGGTCATCCAGATAACGGTACCTGCGACCGGAATTTTCTCTTCTTCACCCATCAAATTCAGCAGCATGAATACTTCGTCACCGAGTCGGTAAGAGCTATTCGTGGGAATGAAGAGTCCGCCGTTGAGAACGAATGGCATATAGGCCAGGTACAATGCGCTCTTGTCCTTGATCGTTAGCGTCAATAGTCCTGGCTTGCTCATGTGTTTACCTCTGCACCATCATTTCCGGTAACCCGCCATCTGACGAGTCTGTGCCGCAATTCTTCAGGCCTTCGGACAAGTCGATCAATAAGCCCTCCAGCGTTAGCTGGACGTTATACGACCCGCCAGGCTGGCCTCGCAAGCGGTTGATTATGTCTAGATAGCAGAACAAATTTCGCCTGTCCATGCGCTTGAGCACAGAATCATCAATTGGCCCCTGAACGCTGCTCGTGCTGGCATTGCTGGCCTTGAATATGAGGCGCTGAACCTGACGAGCGAGCCAGTCCAGAACGAAGCCTGTATCGAGCTTGGTCCAGCGTGCCGCGACATCCAGGGCCGATTCCCTGCCGCTGGCGACGGCCGCAAATTCGCGACTCATCGCCGCGTGCGTATCGAGTTGCTCCATCGCCGTAATCGCGGCCAGCGGCGCATTGCCAGCGAGCCTGAGCGCTGTGGCCCAATTGCTGCCCGGCTGGAATCGGTCCAGCCACTGCAGTGCGTCCTGCTCCGGCGGAACCGGAAAATCAATTTTCTGACAGCGACTGAATATCGTCGCCGGGAGTCGCCCTTTCCGATCCGCAATGAGAATCAGCAGCGCGTCGCCGTTGGGCTCCTCCAGTGTTTTCAGGAGGCTATTGGCGGCGTTATGGGTCATTGTCTCAGCGGGCTCAATAACAGCGACCTTGCCGCCCCCCTGGTAGCTGGTCAGGCTCATCTCAGCGACCAAGTCGCGAATCTGATCGATACCGATCGCCTGCTTGTCCTCTAGCGGTGCAATCCAGCGCATATCCGCATGTTCGATCAGCTGTGGCGGGAATTGCGGCAAACTCGGTGTAACGCGCGGATCGAGATGCCGTGCAGCCATCCAGACGGCGGCCGCACGTTTACCAACGCCGCTGGGCCCGGCCAGCAGGACCGCATGTGGCAAGCGTCCCTGCTCGACCCGGTCAAGCCAATCCCGGGCGAACTTTTTGTGCCACGTTAATTCTTTACTATCAATCATTTATGAGTTCTTATTAACCTATTACTTTATCTAAAATATCATTCATCACAGCGTCAATTCTTGCGCGCACAGCGGTCATATCAAGGCTCGCATCAACGACTGCAAAGCGCTGTGGTTCTGCCGCGGCCAGGCTTAAGTAACACTCTCGGGCACGCGTGAAGAAATCGGCTTTTTCCGTTTCGATCCGATCGGGCTCGCCACGCTGCCCTGCACGCGCCATGCCTGTTTCGACCGGTGCATCCAGCAGGACGGTGAGATCTGGCTGCAGATCAGCATGCACCCAGTCTGCGAGACGATTAATGTCGTCCAGAGGGAAGCCGCGCCCCGCCCCCTGGTAGGCACGGCTGGTGTCGGTAAAGCGGTCGCAGATCACCCAGATCCCTTCCTTCAGCGCCGGCTTGATAACGTTGTTAACGTGCAATGCGCGTGCAGCGAACATCAACAGGAGCTCAACAATATCCGGAACAGGCTCATCGCCGTGGTCCAGCAGCAGACCGCGAATTTCTTCAGCCATTGGCGTGCCACCAGGTTCGCGCGAGGTCAAAACCTGCAAGCCGCGCGCCTCAATAGCTGCACGCATGAACTGGATGTTAGTCGACTTGCCGACTCCTTCGATTCCCTCGACTGTAATGAACTGGCCGCGCTGCATGCTATTTGCCTTTGCTTTCCTGATTGCGATTGCTGCGAATCTGACGCAGATAGGCGGCGACCGCGTCGTCGTGTTCCTCTTTGGTCGCAGAAAACTTGTGGCTACCGTCACCTGTCCCGGTGGCCACAAAATAGAGTTCTTCACCATCTGCAGGGTGTAACGCAGCATGTATTGCAGCGCGGCCTGCCATCGCTATCGGTGTTGGCGGCAAGCCGCGCTGGGTATACGTATTGTAGGGCGTTGGCGTTCTCAGGTCCTTACGGGTGAGATTGCCGTTGAAGTCCCGGCCGATGCCATAAATAACGGTTGGGTCGGTTTGCAGTCGCATGCGTTTATTGAGCCGCCGCGTAAAAACGCCGGCAATCCGCTGGCGTTCGTCGGCGCGCGCTGTTTCCTTCTCGATGATGGATGCCAGAATCAAGGCTTCGTAAGGCGACTCCATAACAGACGACTCGCTTCTTCCGGCCCACTCCTCTGCCAGCGTTGTTTGCAGCAACTCATACGCTTGCCGCAATAGTGCGCGATCACTCGTATTGTTTGGAAAATGATAGGTTTCTGGCAAAAACAAACCTTCAGGATGGGTGGTCGCAGCGCCCAGTTCCTGCAACAGCGCAGGCCAGTCCTCATCGGTCATTGATGCATCTACGTGCGGCTGGCCGTGCAACTCGCGCAGCAGATCCCAGCGGTTCCAGCCTTCAATGATGGTGAACGAATACAACCGCACAGCGCCGCTGGTAAATTGCTCGAGAATCTGGCGCGGTGAACTACCGGTTGCGATGAAATAGTCGCCCGCCTGAACGCGCCCCGCCTGCTCTTTCCAGCGCGCGTAAAAACGCAGCATGGTTGCACTGCTGATGATGCCATCTTGCTGCAGAGCAGCAGCGACGCTGCCAAAAGCTGTGCCGGGTTCAATCGTGAAGTTCGCGCCGCCATCGTCCAGCACAACCGGCGTATCCAAAAAATTATTGATGCGAATCGCTGTGATGGAAGCACCCGCTATCGCGACGATGAGCAGGGCTGCGGCGATGGTGAATAGCGCTTTCATTGCGCACATTCGGCGAAACCATTCGCGGCCGCAAGGCTTTGCGCAAGCCGGGTCATTGGTCCAAGCTGCCATCGTGATGGCATACAGGCCCGCACTGGCAGCACGCCGAATTGACTATTCGTGATAAAAACTTCATCCGCTGTTGCCAGCTCCTCGCCGGCAACGTCGCGCACCTCACACTCAATACCTTGCTTGCTTTGCAGCAGGCCGATGAGATGACGTCGCATGACCCCGGACACTCCACATCGAGTGATTGCAGGTGTGACTACGACAGATTCTTTGACAATGAACACGTTGCTCATAGTACCGCAGATCAGGCGCCCAGCAGTGTCCAGCGTAAGACCTTCGAAGACAGCTGGATCGCTCCACTCCGCGCGCGCCAATACCTGCTCCAGACGATTTAGTGACTTGATACCAGCAAGTCCCGGCTGTACGGCAAGCCGCGTGTTGCACAGGCGACAAGCGACGCCGTCTTGATAGTGCTGAGGGGGCAGTCGTCTTGCAGGGTACAACGCGATGCCAATAACAGCATCGGCATTCGGATCACGACGATAGCCGCGCCCGGAATTCCCGGCCGAGAGGCTCAGCTTTGCAGTGGCGAATTCGGTCGAGAAACTGCTTGCCGCGATGGCAGCTTCCAATTGTGCCAACAGCTTATCTGCTGGCGGACAAGGCAAGCCCAGGCGGCTGCACCCGGTTCGCAAGCGCTCTTCATGTAAAGACCATAGTCGCGCTTTGTGGTCGCGGATGGCGATGGTTTCAAACAGCCCGTCGCCATAGGCGGACGCGCGATCTATGCGTTCGCCCTCAACATCACTCACTGCGACAATGCTCGGATAAGCCCTTTGGCTTTAGCGCGTGTTTCATGCAGTTCCGCCTCTGGCTGCGAGTCGGCAACGATGCCGGATCCCGCTCGAAAGCTAATTGTATTTTCGCGGACCACAATTGTCCTGATCAAAATATTGAGGTCGAGGCTGCCATCCCGATTAAGGTAACCAAATGATCCGGTATAAGCACCCCGCGGCCCATGTTCCAACTCGCTGATAATCTGCATGCAGCGAACCTTGGGACAGCCGGTGATAGTGCCACCGGGAAACACCGCACGGATCGCCTGCCCCGGTGTGACATCATCGCGAATACGCCCCTGCACATTGGACACAATGTGGTGCACGTGCGCATAGCTTTCAATGATCATCATTTCGTCTACTGTTACGCTACCGGCCTCGCAAATTCTTCCCAGATCGTTGCGCTCCAGGTCAATTAGCATGACGTGCTCGGCGCGTTCTTTTGGATCGTTAATCAACTCCTCAAGCAGGTGCCTGTCCGTTGCCACGTCGTCTGAGCGTGGTCGTGTGCCTGCGATGGGTCTGGTTGATGCAGTGCCGCCTCGAATGCGCAACAGTCGCTCCGGCGATGACGACACAACCGAGACCCCGTTCCAGTATATGAGGCCGGCAAACGGGCCAGGATTTGCGCGGCACAGCGACTGGTAGAGTCGATTTGCCTCAATATCATCAGAGCTTGCGAGCCAGCCACGCGAGAGGTTCGACTGGTAAATGTCGCCGGCAGAAATATAGGACTTGGCAGCTATGACCGCATCGAGGAACTCCTGCGGATCTTCTTCGCTCACCTCTAGCAGGGTTGCGGCAGTACTTAGTTCGCTCAAGTGAGCGGTCGCTTCGATGTCGCTCAGAAGTGTTTCCAGCGCAAAGTCGGAGCCCTCTTCGGCGATAAAATGGTATTGATCCGTACGATGGTCACGCACAATGGCTGCGTCGCAGCGAACAGCAAATGCCGCCGGCAGTATCGGGTCAGCTTCGAGATTCAGGCTTGGTTCGATTTGTGCGGCAAGCTCATAGCCGAGGTAGAGAAACCAACCGCCCAGAAACGGCCATACGCTGTCGCCAGGTTCGGTGCGCACGCTTTGCCAGCAACTGTCCAGCACGTCCAGAAAATCTTGCCGTCCGTCCGCGCCAGGCCCGGTTAGATCTCCGGACGCTTCGAGCACCAGCGCATCGCCCTGCGGAATCAAGAGCACATCGAACCCACCGAGTGCGGTGTCAGCGGCGGTGCTTTGCAATAGGAAGGGATAGCGCTCTGGAGCGAGCCGATGCAATCCGTGTAAGTCAGCGCCTGCCTGCAGCAGGATCGAGTTCATTCAAATGCTCGGAAAATCAGAGTTCCGTTGGTGCCACCAAAACCGAACGAGTTGGAGAGGGCCGTCTTGATGCGACCTGGACGTGCTTCGTTTGGCACGTAGTCGAGATCGCAGGCTGGGTCCTGGTTGTCGAGGTTTATCGTCGGCGGTGCCACCTGACTGTTGATAGCCTGAACACAAAAGATACCTTCGGCAACGCCAGCAGCCCCTAATAGATGCCCGGTAGTCGACTTTGTGGAGCTGACCATCAGGTCATCTGCAGCGGCGCCGAACGCCCGCCGTATGCCAACGGATTCGCCGACGTCGCCTGCCGGGGTCGAAGTGCCATGCGTATTCAGATAGTCAATATCAGAAGGATCCATACCAGCATCCTTGATTGCCGCCAGCATCGAGCGCCGTGCTCCGTCGCCGTCCGCCGGCGGCAAAGTAATGTGGTAAGCGTCGCCACTCATACCGAAACCCACCAGCTCAGCGTAAATTTTTGCGCCTCTTGCTTTGGCGTGTTCCAGTTCTTCCAGGACCATACAACCAGCACCATTGCTAAGCACAAAGCCATCGCGATCAATATCGTAAGGCCGACTCGCCGATTTGGGATCGTCGTTACGCGTCGACATAGCGCGAGCCGCGCAAAAGCCAGCCATCGCCAGCGGTGTCGTTGCGTACTCGGAACCGCCCGCCAACATGACCTCGGCATCGCCGTGCTCAATCATGCGACCGGCCAAGCCAATGCAATGCGCCGAAGTCGCACAGGCAGTAACAATAGAGACGTTGGGGCCAGTGATATGTTGCAGGATGCTGGCGTAGCCGGAGGTCATATTGATGATGCTGCCGGGAATGAAAAACGGCGATACCTTGCGCGGCCCACCATCGAGCATTTTCTTGTGAGTTTCTTCAATGGTCTTGATGCCACCCATGCCGGCGCCCATCGCGATACCGATGCTGTGACCGTTCTCGGCCGTGACTTCGAGGCCGGCGTCAGCTATCGCATTTACCGATGCGGCAATGCCATAGTGAACGAAAGGGTCCATCTTGCGAGCGTCTTTGGCGGGCAAATACTCACTGACGTCGAAGTTCTCGACCGTGCCGCCTATTCGGGTGGGCAGTTCACTGGTATCGAAGTCGTCGAGCAGACGAATTCCAGATACACCGTTACAAACATTTTCCCAGGCTTCCTGCAAATGATTGCCGACCGGCGAGACAATGCCCATTCCGGTGATGACGACGCGTCGCTCTTTCAATGTATATCCGTTTGACGTGGCAGGACTGCCAAAGAGGAATTAATGAATTTGGTGCAGTGCCAGGCAAATCGCCGGGCACTGCACCGTAAACCTTAGTCTTCGCTTGAAGCGCGAGCGGTCACAAAGTCGATTGCTTGCTGAACTGTTGTGATTTTCTCTGCGTCTTCATCGGGAATTTCCGTCTCGAATTCTTCCTCGAGTGCCATTACCAACTCGACGGTATCAAGCGAATCAGCGCCAAGGTCATCGACGAATGAAGCGTTGTTGGTTACTTCGTCTTCTTTCACCCCGAGTTGTTCGGCAACGATGCCTTTTACTTGTTGTTCGATACTGCTCATAGCTATCTCTTCTCCTGGAAGATACTTCGAAAAAGTTACACGGCGACGTAAGTTATTGATATTACTGGCACGTACCCACCATGGCACGGTATTGTAAGTGAATCGAACAGGCCACGCCACTCGCAATTGGCCCGTATTTTAGTCCATCAACATGCCGCCATTAACATGCAATGTTTCGCCGGTGATATAGGCCCCGCATGGGGATGCGAGAAATACCACCGCG
>Ga0316204_10009095_pt1 | contig 13443 bp, 11 predicted proteins | sample 6monrhotite_MG_2_FD_205661 | JGI IMG/M metagenome (GOLD analysis project Ga0316204, IMG submission 205661) | Microbial mat bacterial communities from mineral coupon in-situ incubated in ocean water Damariscotta River, Maine, United States -... | ecosystem: Environmental > Aquatic > Marine >... | reverse complement strand
AGTATCGCTTACAGGAAAACCTTCTGTACTATCCTGAAGAGGTGTTGAGCGAGCTTTATCAGCGGTTTGTTTCGACCGAACTGGAAGAAGATTACGCCGGTCTACGTGAGAAGTTACGTGCTTCTGTACAAGATAGTTTTGATTTGCAAAGCAGAGATATCGTGATCTTTTTACGAAAAAACCTGTATATTCGGTATTTTGTTGATCTAAGGGCAAAGCGAGAGAGCCAGAACAGGCGATTTTTGGGTGTTTCTGCAGATGAATTGGCACTTATCTATGAAGAAAACTTTCCTGATGATTTTGGCGAGATACTTCTTGATATGGCAACGGAAGTGATCAATGATGCCTTGGATTTTAACCGCATTGATAATCTGACCTTTAAAACGAAATATATTGAGGTCTTTCGTGCCTTGGTCGATGTCGCGATGGCAGATTATACGGATGGTATCTCAGCAGACAATGTAATGGCATTAAACGGCTATATACTTCGTATATATTTTGATGAACTCTTGTACCGATGTGCGGAGCTCTTGATCGAAAAAGTCATGCAGAGAAATAAAAAAGCGGACAAGTTCTTACATTTCTATAATGGAGAGGTAGTCATAGGTACGAATGGGAAAAAGATCAAGAAACCCTTCATTACAGATACGAATGGGAATATCTGGAATTTCGGTTCTGTCTTTTCAGTTATGACCCAGTGTGTTCGGTATGAGGACAAGTATACACAACAGTCCGAAGCGATTAAAGCGCTAAATGATCACCATCAGAAGGCTTTCTCTTTCGTTACACTTCAAAAAGAAGGTGATCGAAAATGCAGTGAAGAGTTAACGCGTATACGCCAGCAGCTTGACGCATGTACTCTAGTAAAAAAGAATCTCTCTAGTATTAGTAAGCCGACGAAAGAAGAAGTTGGAAAACTACTTGAGAAGAAAGCAGAAGAGAAGTTATTACTCGATAAGCATGCCAAACTTTATAGTCAGAAAAATGACGCTGCATTAAGACTCGAAAATGCTAATATCACTGAAAGACACCGTCTAAAACAAGTCGATATGGCAAAAAAATCTCTTAGACAGTTAGAAAGAAATGGAGAAGTCCTTTTGAAACAAAAAGAGACTATATTAAAGGCACTTGCCAAAGCAATATCATGCCGATAAAGATAAAAATTTGGAGTAAAAAGTACAGATTTTCTTAAAATCTGTACCTAGGTTTTGACGTCTGTGAGTCTACATCAACCCGCGCATCATCAGGTGCTGATACATAGGCTTGAGCATATAGACGTCAAATACCCACCATGCAGAACGCGGTACAGAGACATCTTTCCAGAATGGGATAGACGGAAGAGGCCCGTCATAGCCGAACTCTGCCATGATGATCTTGCCATACTCAGTCTTAAGTGGACAGACCGTATAGCCGTCAAACTTCTCTTTTAACTCTTTTCCTTCCATCACAGCGATAAGATTAGCTGTTAAGATGGGAGCGTGGTGGCGTGCAGATCCTCCCGTCTTACCCATAGGAATACCGCAGATATCACCGATACCGAAGACATTCTTATAGCGACGGTGCTGAAGTGTGAACTTGTCGACTTCCAACCAGCCTCTTGCCGTTCCTTTTTGCCAGCCAAGCATGGAGTCTTTGACAGCATCGACCGGACCCATTGGAGGTACGATATGGATGAAATCATATTCCATCTCAACTTGCTCATATTTGTCTTCAGTGTCATACATCTCAAGGTCTTCATCATATTCACCCTGTTCTTGCCAGAAGTGATCAAAGGTAGCTATCTTTTTCTCTACATCTATCTTTTTCAGGTTATGCGTAAACTTTGTTACCATTCCTTCATATCCGTCTTGGGTTCTCTGAAGCTCTTCGGCTACATTTTTTAGACTGAAAAGTGATGCGTTGTTCGTTGCAAAGATAAAGTTGGCAGAAAGACCGTCTTGTCTCAGGTAATCTGCAGAGAGATAAAGAATCTTTTGAGGCGCCCCGCCACATTTGATCGGAGTGTTCGGTTGGGTATAGATCGCAACAGGTTTTTTATCGCCTTTTGCGGCTTCTTTTAGGTCTTTGAACCACTGATGAGTAAGCTCTCCACCGGCATGTGTTCCTTTTTCAAGGTCGTTAAGATAGACCGAAGAGATACCGTTTTTTCCGATATCTTCTTTTGTAAGCCCTTCGATCTGCTCATAGTGGTACTGTATTCCCGTAGCGACAACAAGGTAGTCATAACTGAGCTCTTCACCGCTGCGCAGGGTCAAGGTGTTTTTATCAGGATCGATACTCTTTGCCTCATCTTTGATCCACTTTACGTCATCAGGAATGAAATCTTTGTTGCTCATCTCGATATCACTTGGCTCATATTCGCCCGCAGCGATGAAGACCTGCCCTGGCTGATAAAGATGGACCTCGTTGGGCGCGACGATAGTAATATCAGGATTGCTTAGAGCAGAACGTAGCTGTGCCATTGCCATGATCCCACCGGCACCACCACCAAGGATGACAATTTTACCCTTGGCATCAGAAGAAGCCTGTGCTTCGGTAGCAGAACCCGCAAGCAATGACGCTGCAAAAGGGGATATCCCCATAAGTTTTAGGGCATCACGTCGTGAAAGACCGTCTGTTATCTCTGTTAATGGTTCTATTGGTGTATGCTTATTCATAGTTTTATCCCCTTATCGAATTGTAGTTGTATTATAAACAATATAGCACAATCTTATCAAAAAGTCATTACAAAAATTTAAGAGATGATCCGATCAAGCATGAGTTGGATGGAAGTTCGCCCGTTAAAGACATTTTTATTGAGGGTGTACGAACAGGAGATCTCTTCTCCAGCGCGAAGCTCTTCGTCGCAGCGAAAATACATCAGGTCGTAGGTTTGGGTGTCACCGGGACAAAGCTGCAGTTCGACCTTGGCGTGTTCTTTCTCTTTGCCCAGCCTTCTTACAGAGATGATCTTTGCAGCATTTGCCAGAAAACGCGGACGTGGGTTGGCCTCTCCAAAGGGTTCAAATTGCTCCAAGATGTCCAAGAGTTCAAAGTCGATAAAAGCACTGTCGATCTCGCCGAGTATCTCTTCTTGGGGTATATAGTCTTTAGCCGGTATGCTTTGGGCCGCTTTGTTGATGGCGGTTTTAAAAAAGGCTATGTTCTTTTCTTGAAGCCCTAATCCGGCAGCCATCTTGTGTCCGCCGAACTTTTCAAGAAGTCCTTCTTGGGCTTTAATCAGCTCATAGATGCTGATCTCTCCGATACTGCGGGCAGAGCCCTTGGCAATACCGTTTTCGATAGACAGTACAATGGCAGGTTTTCCAAAACGCTGCACCAGACGGGATGCGACAATCCCGACAACACCCTCGTGCCACCCTTCATGTGAAACGACAATAATGTTGTCATCAGGGTTGACCTGATTTATCGCATGTTCCGTAGCCTCGGCTTCAGTACTTTTTCGGATCTGATTCAATTGGTTGAGAAGTTCATACTGTTTATAAGCGGTGTTCTCATCTTCTGCATTCAAAAAAGCGAGGGCATAAGAAGCATCTTCCATACGTCCGGCACTGTTGACCCGTGGAGCGATCTGAAAAGCGATATCTTCAGCAGAGAGCTGTTTTTTTGCAAGCATATCACGGATGATGACCATGCAGGGACGCATAGAAATTGACATTTGCTCAAGACCTTTGATGACAAGAGTACGATTGATGTCGTTCAGGGGCATAACGTCAGCGACAATGGCCAAACACAGAAGATCCAGGAATTGCGACAAATTGACTGAGGAACCTATCTCTTTTTTGATCAGACCCATTAAAAGCCAGGCGACTTGCGCACCGCAGATATCTTTAAAAGGGTACTCACAACCGTCAAGTTTGGGATCGATTATGGTAAAGGCATCCGGAAGGGTTGAAGCGGGCGTGTGATGATCTGTGATAATAAGATCAATACCGCGTTTCTTACAGGCTTCGGCCGCACCAAACGCATTGATGCCGTTATCTACCGTGATGACGACATCCGCTTCTATACGGTCAATGATCTTCTCTGATACGCCGTAGCCATCAGTAAAACGGTTAGGTATAGTGGCCTCTACGGGATACCCTATTGCTTTGAAAAACTCTATCATTAAGGCGGTGGAGGTCACGCCGTCCACATCATAATCTCCGACGATATAGATCTTCTCATTGTTGTGTATGGCTTGGGCTATACGTTTAGCAGACTTGATGCCATCATGTAAAAGAGCCGGATTTGGGATATCGGAGAGCTTTTTATAACCCGTACTGAAGCGTTGAGATAAGATCTCGTGCAAACGGGCTTTGGAGAGTTTAGGCATCTGCGGCTAAAGAAGCTTTGACAAAAGCTAAAATAGCAGGGTTTGGTGTTGTCAAACGTGAAGTGAACTCAGGGTGAAATTGTACACCAAGGAACCAAGGATGATCTTTGATCTCAACGGCTTCGATCAGACCGTTTGACTCACCTGTGACGATCATACCTGCTTTTTCTAATTGTTCTCTATAGGCAGGGTTGGCTTCGTAGCGGTGACGGTGGCGTTCATAGATGACCTTCTCCCCGTAAGCTTCTCTCAGGTGAGACTTTGCCTTGGTATCACACGGATACTCTCCTAAACGCAGGGTTCCGCCCATTGGAGATTTATGGGTGCGTAGTTCTTTCATACCGGATTGGTTGATGAAGTTGTCGATCAGGTAGATCATAGGGTTTGTCGTATCCGGATTGAACTCTATAGAGTTGGCATCTTGAAGTCCAAGGACATTGCGTGCATACTCGACAAGTGTCAGCTGCATACCCAGACAGATCCCTAAGTAAGGAAGCTTGTTGACACGAGCATACTCAATGGCCTGGATCTTGCCTTCTACTCCTCGGTTTCCAAACCCTCCGGCGACGAGAACCGAATCACAGTCAGCAAGAAGAGTTTCAGCACCCTTGCTCTCGATATCTTCAGAGTCGACCCAGCAGATCTCGACTCTCGTATCAAGATGCGCTCCACAATGGATCAGGGACTCAATCAGGGACTTGTAGGACTCTTTCAGTTCGAGGTATTTTCCGACAAAACCTATGGTGACGCGATCACTTGGTTGAACGATCTTTTTGACCAAGTCATCCCATTGTTCCATTTCCGGGTGCAGTTCGCCAAGATCAAGGCCTTTAGAAATCGGTCCTAGAATATTTTGCTGCATAAAGGCGATCGGAACGGCATAGATCGTTGCGGCATCAAGGGCCTGGATAACACAGTCTTGGGCAACATCACAAGAGACAGCAAGTTTTTTCTTAAATGTCTTAGGCAGAAGACCCTCTGTTCTGGCGATGATCATCTGAGGAGTAATACCGATACGGCGAAGCTCTTGAACCGAATGTTGAGTTGGCTTTGACTTGTGTTCTCCAGCTGCTTTGATGTAAGGGATAAGTGTCACATGGATATAAAAGACCCCGGCGACTTCATCATCATGTTTCATCATACGAATCGCTTCCATAAAAGGAAGACCTTCGATATCCCCAACGGTACCGCCAAGTTCGACTATCAGAATATCATGGCCTTCGCCGGCACTTTTGATACGGTCTACGATTTCACCGACGATATGGGGAACAACTTGTATAGTCTGTCCAAGGTAGCCGCCTGCACGCTCTCTTTCTATAACAGAAGAGTAGACTTGACCGGTAGTGAAGTTCGACGTTTTAAGGTAAGAGGTATCAAGAAAACGTTCATAATTTCCGATATCAAGATCTGTTTCGGCGCCATCTTTGGTGACGAAGACTTCTCCGTGTTCAAGTGGGGACATCGTACCCGGGTCCACATTGATATAAGGATCGATCTTGAGCATACCTACTTTGAGGCCCGAATGTTTAAGTAAGGTACCAACACTTGCGGCTGTAATTCCCTTGCCAAGACTACTTAAAACCCCACCCGTTACGAAAATATACTTTGTCATCAAGCTGCCCTTACAGTAAATGTTTTATTATGCGAATTATAACTCAAAAAGCTTTACCTTCGGTAATGTGGTTATCAGATGAGGATAAAACTTACAATGGGATTATCTGTATAAATGTTATCTTTTTGATTCGATATTAGGATATCATACACGAAGTATTATAAAATATGTTTTTAATCAGAAAGTTGGGACATCTATGGATACGATCTTACTTTATGTTGTTGCTGCCTTGGGTGTATCGACAATCTTAAATATAATTTTAAAACAATTTGGAATATCACAGATTATTGGCTATATCCTGACGGGTACAGCTATGGCGTACGCATTTGATATTCAGCATGAAGACTCTCATGCAGTGGAACTCCTAGGCGAGTTTGGTATCGTCTTTTTAATGTTTACTATAGGTCTGGAGATCTCATTGGCTCGACTTAATACGATGAAGCAGATCGTATTTCTTAACGGGGCATTACAAGTTGGGATCTCTGCTGTCTTGTTCCTTGTTATGGCCCACTGGGGTTTTGGCCTAGGGTATCAAAGTTCCGTCATAGTTGCCCTTTCGCTTTCACTTTCTTCGACAGCGGTGGTGCTTAGTTACTTGAAAAGCTCGAAAGACATTCATACTACTTATGGACAAAGATCAATGGGTATTTTGATATTTCAAGATATCGCGGTTATCCCGATCTTGTTGCTTATCGGTTTTATGAGTACGGACAATGTGTCGATTAGCGAAGTCATCATACAAACACTTTTGAGTGCTTTTGTCTTGATCGGCCTTTTGTTTGTTGTAGGTCGCCGTGTCATGACTTGGCTGCTTCATTTTTCGGCTAATACAAAGCTTGATGAACTTTTTATGGGGTCGGTGTTGGTGATCGTTATGGGCGCTTCATATATGGCACATGCGGCAGGGTTTACGTATTCGCTGGGTGCATTTGTCGCAGGGATGATCATTGCAGAGACAAAGTATCATCATAAGGTTGAAGCGGATATTGGGCCCTTTAAAGATCTGCTTTTGGGAACTTTCTTTATTACTGTAGGTTTAAAGATAGATGTCTTATACTTTTTAGATCATATTACACTGATCTTTGGTCTACTTATTGGAATACTGTTTGTGAAAACGGTCATCATCTTTGTTGTGATGAACTTTTCGAGTAAACGACAAAATGCGATGAAAACGGCACTTTCTCTTTCTCAAGTGGGAGAGTTCTCTTTTGCTATTTTTGCGCTTGCAAGTACGGCAAACCTTATTGAAAATGGGTTAATGAATGTATTGGTGTTGGTGGTAGTTGTCTCGATGATCTTCACACCCTTTATGATGACACGTATAGATATGATTGTAAAAAAGATGTTTCCTGAGAATATACACGAGTATGATATGGAAAAAGTACAAAGACATAATGGCCATATCATCGTCTGTGGATACGCAACTGTAGGAAAGTTTGTTGTGAAAGAGCTGAGAAAAAAAGGTGTTGAGTATATCATTGTGGACAACTCTTTAAAGCATGTCAAAGAGGGTCTGGACGATGGGGAAGAGATCTATTACGGTGATATGTCAAAAGAGTCTATTTTACAGGCATTACATGCTGAAGATGCCTCGTCAGTTATTGTTACACTTGATAATGCTCAGAAGAAGCTTCTTATTTCCGAAGCAATAACAAAATATAAAAAACCAATCAATCTGATTGTTAAGGTTGTTAGTCTTGAAGAGAAAAAGATGCTTGAAGGGTTCTCAATTCAGGTAATGGTGGATGGAAAAGAAGAAGTAGCCAAGATATTAGTAGAAAACAGCATACAATGCAAGTTAGGAGCATGAAGTGATCAGACAGATTTTTTTATCCGTTATAAGCCTGGTGGTCTTGTCCGGATGTATTGAGCAAGAGGCACATCCGAGGGTCATCAAAGAGATCATCATTAAAGAACCGACGATCATAAACAATGAAAAGGTCACGTATATCGGATTGGAAAAAGAGAGCTGTCCGGAGGCTGAGGTGTGTCCTGTCTGTCCAACAGCAGAACCTTTTCCGTCACCCAAAGTAGTATATAAAGATTACGATAAGGTCGTTTTGGGCGAGGTGGAGAAGGTCTATTTCCCCGCGCACAAGCTCTACCTTGAAGCACGTATCGACAGTGGAGCGACGCGAAGTTCTATGCATGCAGAAAACATAGTGCCTTTTGAACGTGATGGAAAAGATTGGGTTCATTTTGAGATGGTGAACAAGAATAACGAACGCATCAAAATCGAGAAAAAGGTCGTTAGAAAGATCACGGTAAAACGCCACCTGCAAGTGGGACAGGAAAGGTATGTCGTTAAGATGCGTTTGAATATCTCTTCGTTATCTTATCTTGTCGAACTGAGTCTTACGGATAGAGGTCAATATGAGTATCCGGTTCTTGTCGGTAGAAACTATCTCAAGGGCAATGCCATAGTCGATGTGTCAAAAAAATACACTCAAAAACCTGTAAAGGAAAATAAATGACCTCCCGATATCAGATCTATATCTTCTCATTTTTACTTATGGGTATTGCCTTGGGAATAATGGCTTACAAGATCAATATACTTGGGTTTCCTCTGTTTAGCGGGGAGAAGAAGAGCGTATGGAATATTGAAGCAAAGGTGACGTTTAAGGGGACAAAAGAGAATGCTTTTATCTCTCTTGCCTTGCCTGTAGGACAAAGGGGGATGTCAATCCATAATGAGAGTGCCTCTTCTCCTAACTATGGTTACACTAAAGCGCAACGTGATGGGTATACACGTGGAGAATGGGCGAAACGCAAAGTCTCGGGGAAACAGACCCTGTACTATTCGATCGACGTGATTAGGGATGAGAGTTATGTCCCACCTGAACAAGAAGAGTATGCGAAGAAAAGCAGCATCGAGGCAAGCAGTGCCATTATACAAGCTGCAGATGTGATCATGCAAGATGCGTATGAACACTCTGCCGATGATGCGAGTATGGCAGCAAGCATGATCTTCGCATTTAATCAAGAAGATGACTCTCAGGCAATAGAGATGTTAAAGCGTAAGTACATTCATTCCGAGAAAGACCTGCGTGATCTTATTGTTATGCTGCTTGAAGAGAAGAAGGTGAACTTACGTCGTGTAGGAGCCTTGGAGCTTATAGATGGGCATAAAAATGTTTCGTTAAAACCGATGATGGAAGTCTATGATAAGGGGAAATGGCAGCTCTTTGATATGTACAAAGGGAAGGTAGATAAATCAGACAGACTTTTCATTTGGCAGAGAGGGGCTGCATCGTTATTGGACGCGGAAGGGGTCAAAGACTCTGATGTGCATTTTTCTATCACGGAGTCTGTATTGTCAGCGCGCAATGTGGCTTTGATCAAAGGCGATGAGGGACAAATTTCATTTTTGGATTTTTCACTTTTTATTCTGCCTAATGAGTCACAAAATACCTTTAAGCGTCTTTTGTTGATTCCCATCGGTGCCTTGGCCATTGTACTACTAAGAGTTCTTATAGGGATCAAGACATCGGGTACCTTTATGCCTATTTTGCTTGCAATGGCATTTATGCAGACGGAATTGGTGCCCGGAGTCGTGATGTTTCTAGTGATTGTCAGTACAGGGCTTATAGTACGTTCGTACCTTTCGCATCTCAACCTCTTACTTGTCGCAAGGATATCTGCAGTTTTGATCATTGTTGTGGGTATAATGGCGATGATTGCTATTCTGGCGTATAAAATGGGAATACAGGATGCTGTTAATATCACTTTCTTCCCGATGATTATTTTGGCATGGACGATTGAGAGGATGTCTATCATTTGGGAAGAAGACGGTGTCTCCGAAGTCTTGACACAAGGCAGCGGTTCATTGTTTGCTGCGATCATAGCATATGTCGTGATGACAAATGAGATCATGCAGTTTTGGACTTATACCTTTCCTGAGTTTTTGCTTGCAGTTCTTGGCCTGATCATTTTGATAGGGCGATATAGCGGCTACAGACTGAGTGAGCTTTATCGTTTTGCATCGATGGTCAAGCGATCATGAAACTTGCTTTTCCGTCTGAACTGAGGCGCTTAGGCCTCTTGGGGATGAATGCGCGTAACATCAATTATATCAGTCGATATAATGATCGGTCATTTTTTCCTCTGGTCGATAATAAACTGAAGACAAAACAGTTGATCAAAAAGCATGGTTTACAAGCCCCCGAACTATATGGCTATATACAATATCAAGGTGAAATAAAAAATATTTTGGATGTCCTCCCTAAAGGTAAAGGCTTCGTCATCAAGCCTGCACGCGGAAGTGGAGGAAAAGGAATCCTGGTCATCAATTCACGCGAAGGAGACTGCTTCATCAAGCCAAGCGGTGAAAAGCTCACCGAACAAGGGATTAAGCGCCACGTGTCGAATATCTTGAGTGGCCTCTACTCCTTGGGCGGCAAAGACGACATTGCTCTGCTGGAGCGTTTGATTACCTTCGATAAAGTATTTGAGAAGTTCAGTTTTGAGGGGGTTCCTGATATTCGTGTCATCGTCTACAGGGGATATCCGGTAATGGCTATGATGCGTCTGTCTACTTCTGAAAGTGATGGTAAAGCAAATCTGCATCAAGGTGCCGTCGGGGTAGGAATAGATATTGCAACGGGTAAAGCGATAAGTGCGGTGCAGTTTAACAGACCGGTAGAACAGCACCCGGATACTGGGGTCAATCTGTCTACTTTGGAGATACCGCATTGGAGCAAGATATTAGACCTGGCGTCGGCTTCGTATGATATGACAAACCTCGGGTATTTGGGAGTCGATATCGTTTTGGATGAAGAGAAAGGTGCCATGTTACTGGAGTTGAATGCAAGACCTGGCTTAGCAATACAGATCGCAAATGAACAAGGTTTGCTTAAGCGACTTAAGTGGATTGATAAAGTAGCAGACACACATCAGAACAGAGATGAGCGCACCAACTTCTCGCTTACGCACTTCGGCGGTGTGACGGAAGATTAACGTAGAGGTTTTAGTTGCCTCGTGATCCCGGTTTGACAGCTTCAGTTTTCCCCTCTTTGCACAAAGGACACTCTTCAGGTGTGTACATCTCAAACGTAAAATCATCAAGAGCAAAAAATGGTACACCGTCAGGTAGTTTACACTTTGTTTTTTTAGTGATATTAGAATTCTCTCTGTCGCAAAAACCGCGGTTGGCAAGGGCTGCGAAACCGACTACGACACCACCTAATGCCTCAACAGCCTTGGCTGCTTCCATAGCAGAACCACCTGTTGTGATGATGTCTTCACAGATCATGACGCGTTCGCCTTTTGCAATCTCAAAACCGCGACGGATATTCATAACGCCTTCAACACGTTCAGCAAAGATAGAACGTTTGTCAAGCGCTGTTGCAAGTGCAAAACCAGCGATCAGACCGCCAAGGGCAGGTGCACAGATAGTATCGACTTGAAGTCCGCTCTCTTGGATCTGCTTTGCTACACCCTCTGCCAGGATTTTTGCATTTTTAGGGTCTTCTAGAACCTTTGCCGATTGAAGGTAAAACTGGGAATGGTTGCCTGATGAAAGTTTAAAATGTCCTTCTAGAAGGGCATTGGCATCCATGTATATTTTTTTAACGTCCATTATGTATCCTTGGAAAAGTGGGGAAAAAAGAGGAAAGTCCTCTTTTTGAATATTTTTACACTTTGAGTATTTCTGCTTCTTTACTCTTAAGTGTCGCGTCAATAGCAGTAATAAAACTGTCTGTGACCTTTTGAACAGATTCTTGAGCCGCTTTTGACTCGTCAGATGTGATCTCTTTTTCTTTTTCTAGTTTTTTGATGTCGTTATTCGCTTTTTGTCTGTCATTGCGAACAGAGACCTTTGCATCTTCGCCCATACCCTTCATCTTCTTGACCGTTTCTTTACGCTGATCAACCGTCATTGGCGGAAAGTTAAGAATGATCTTTTCGCCGTCAGAGTTTGGGTTTACGCCGATGTTGGCCTTTGAGATAGCAGATTCGATGTCAGCAACAAGCGGCTTTTCCCAAGGAGAGATGACAATGGTCGTTGCATCCGTAGCGATAACAGAACCGACTTGATCCAAGGCAGTAGGTGTACCGTAATAGTCGATCTTGATACCATCAAGGATAGAGGTCATTACCTTCCCTGTACGTAGGCTTTTAAAACTATGGTGCATATGCTCAACAGAGCCTTCCATATCCTGTTTACATTCTTCTAGAATTTCATCAATCATTTTATTCCTTTACGATAATTTTACTTGAATAGGCATTTCCGGATTTGATTATGACTCGGGTGCGTTTTTTGCTAAGAGGATAGAGTTTATTCGTTTTAAACTCTCCATCTTGGACCTTGACATACTCCCAACTCCCTCCGGTGACATAAAGTTCTGCCTTAGAAATTGATTTTGGCATTGTAACGTGAATATTATTAAGTTTTCCATTTATCGGGTAGCTTTTTGGTGCGTGCCATGTCGCATCAAGATAGGTGATGCGAAGTTTGTGCTTTAGGTTGACATTCCCTGTCAAGGCGATACGGTCAAGATCATCTCGTGGACTCTTCACGCTGACGGCACCTACGTTCTGATTTAAAATAAGTTCGAAACCGTAGGACGCAATAGCGTCTTTTACTTTTGCATCAAACTCGCCGTATGGATAGGCATAATACTTAGGCGAGAATTGCAGCTGTTTTGTAAAAGACAAGAGCGCCTTATCGGTGTCTTTTTTGATCTCATCTGTCGATAAAGAGACCATATGCTGATGGCCGTATGAGTGTAGTCCTATCTCGCCAAACTTTGAAGCCTCTTTGATCTGCTCCCAGCTCATAAAATCGTTATAGCCTTTGTCAGTCGCCTCAATATATACAAAAAGAGCAAAAGGATATTTATATTCTTTAAAAAGCTCCAGCGCATTGGTATAAAAGCTTCTGTAGCTGTCATCGATACAGAGCACGACCCAATTGTCAGGAATGTTCTTCTTCTCTTTGAGTGCGCGGTTGAGCCTGTCCAGAGTGACGACATCATAACCGTTGTGTTTGAAAAACTCAAATTGCTGTTTTAATATATCTAAAGAAGTGTTGGTTGAAGCGTGTTTTTCATCACCAAAACGGTGATAGACAAACAGGTGGGCATCTGCCCAGAGCGTGAGAGAAACAAGCGCGAGTAGTAGCGCTTTCCTCATTATTTTGAAGGGTTTGCTTCAGTCGAAGCGGGAACTTCTGTTTCAGCCGGTGCAGCTGAAGGGGCAGTAATAGTCGTCTCTTCTATCATCGTGTCAATAACGGAAGCATTATTTTCTTGAGAATAAAAGTAACCCATTGCAATCGTGTTTGCTACAAAAAGAAAACCAAGAAAAAAAGTCATTTTTGCAAGAAAGCTTGCAGGTCCTTTGGCTCCGAAAACTGATTCATTTGAACCGCTGTACGCACCAAGGCCAATGCTTGAGCTTTTTTGTAGAAGTACAGCAATTGTTAAAAGAACGACTAAAACAATCTGGACTATGAGCAATATAGATGTCATTAAGATTCCTAAGTTTAAAAATTGCGAAATTATAGCAAAATTTA
>Ga0316204_10009093_pt1 | contig 13445 bp, 12 predicted proteins | sample 6monrhotite_MG_2_FD_205661 | JGI IMG/M metagenome (GOLD analysis project Ga0316204, IMG submission 205661) | Microbial mat bacterial communities from mineral coupon in-situ incubated in ocean water Damariscotta River, Maine, United States -... | ecosystem: Environmental > Aquatic > Marine >... | reverse complement strand
TAGCGTAATGAAAAAAGTTGTCTTCACCTGGTTGGTGAAGCAAGCTTTTTTCATATAGCTAAGCGAAACAAGAGCCTGTGTTATATTTCGTGGATCAACTGCTTTTTTTAGGATTATTAGTCCTAAATAATCAAAACGCTTGTCACTGTTCATTCATTATTCAAACTACTTTCCAAATCATTCCACGAAGAAGACAGATTGCAATAGATCCCTTTCGTTGAAAAAATGTGTTAACTAATTTTGCATCTACCTTTGCATCTACCAAAGATGAACAAGTACCAAAGCTGTTGTCATAAACAGACAAAATCACTACTAATTTTGCTATATTTTTTCTCTTATTTTGGATAAGCTATTGTTTGCATAAGGAATCCAATTTGGCATGCAACTTTCTTAGTATTCTTTGTCAAACATATAAGTTTTGACATAGGACTCTTGGCTGAACGCAGATATGGTCTAGAGAAAATCAATAATAGTAGACAACGTGCCGATATGACGCGTGATGACACGGAAGGCCCAAGAGGTAGTATCATGAACAATAAAAAAACAGTATCGCTAATTTTAGCTGTCCTATTCCTGCTCCCGTTCGCAACAACGCAGGCTGAACTTCTTCCCATTGAATCGCTTTTTAAACAAATGGATCAAAACAAAGACGGTTACATCAATCGAAAAGAGATTAACAAACAATCACTACTCGCCAATCAATTTGACAGTGTAGACAAAAATAAAGATGGTAATTTAGACAATAGTGAATTTGAATATTTCATTGCAGCGGCTGATTTATAGACACAAAAAATTACAATTTAATTTAAATTCTCCACCATTTGCTGCAAGTACAAACCCGCTGAGGTTTCCAAGTTCTCCTTTTGCGCCTCGTGGGTTTATGCCCCATGGGTGCTTCGGTCGTCAGCGGAGTCCAACTAACTCCGCTGACGAAATATAATTGATTAGTTTGAAGCAGATATAGCAGACTAAATCATAAATCTCGCTGCTTAACAATACTGGCAAGCTCTAATTTAATCCTCCAACTACTCCTTTAAAAAACATATCCCGCTAAAAAACTCTAAACATTTCACTTGCTTGCACTGGCACAAAGCATGCTATTCCTCAATAAGACCTCTCAGAATTCCTCGAAGTACGAATCAACAGCATTTGAAAGAATCATCGTCAAACGAATAATGAAAAACGAAAACTATTCTTTAGAAGAGCTAGGTAATTTTTTTAAACTTGGATTGAAAAATCAAGAATTGGAAAATTATTCAGATGCAGAGAAGTATTATCAATGCATACTTAAACAAATCCCGAGTCACACAGATACATTACACTATTTAGGTTTAGTGAAACACAAACAAGGTGACAACCAAAATGCAATTGAATTGATTAACAAAGCAGTTTCAGCTGATAAAAATAATATAGAAATGATTTTCAATTTAGCCGCAATATATGAAGATAATCATCAATTACAAATTGCCTGCGATACCTACCAGAAAGTTCTATTACTACAAGCTAATCATCCTCTCGCCCACTACCACCTAGGCCATATCTACAAACTTCTCGGTAATGCCAAACTACACGCTCAGTATACTAAGAAAGCTTATGAACTTTCCCCACGCTCAACACAAATCGCTAATGCTTACGCAACTATTCTTATGAACCAGCTAGACATTGGTGAAGCGCATACTGTTCTAAAGAATGCGTTAGATATAGAACCTAACAATGAGAGCTTGCTTTCCAATCTCGGTTATTGCCTCTATTTGATCGGAGATTTTCCTTATGCACAACGCTGTTTCCAAAAAATCCCAAGCTATTCCCAAGAACACCCAAATCGTGCGGATTCGAAACTACTGCACTTAAACTATAATATAGAGCTATCATCTGAAAAACTATTTAGGGAGCATGTTGAACGAGGTAAAGCTTTTCAGAGATTTCCAATAACTATCCCTGAAAAGTTCGGTGAAAAGAACCAAAACAGAAAACTTCGAATTGGTTACGTATCGGCTGATTTTAATTTTCATTCTGTCGCCTATTTTTTCGAACCCATTATTCAACACCATGACATTACTAAATTCACCATATACTGCTACAACAATAACCGAGACCGTGTTGACAGTATCACGGAGAAAATTAGAAATCTTTGCCATCAGTGGAAGGATATCTACGACAAAAATGATAAAGAGGTTATTCAAACTATAGTTGATGATCAAATAGATATTCTTGTTGATCTATCAGGATACACCGCAGGAAATCGACTTGGCGTCTTCGCAAATCGAGCCGCACCTATTCAGATAACATATTTGGGATACCCTAATACAACAGGATTATCAAACGTCGACTATCGCATAAGCGATTTATATACAGATCCGATTGGAAAAACTGATCAATTCTATTCAGAGAAACTGTTAAGACTAAAAAATACATTTTTATGCTATGCGCCACGACCGACATGTCCTTCAGTATCACCACCTCCCATGAGAAAAAATAGCTTCGTTACCTTTGGTTCATTCAATAATATGGCAAAAATCAATGATGAGGTGGTTAAGCTTTGGAGCAAACTATTAACAGTAATCCCCAACAGCAAATTACTGTTAAAGTCTAAAGCACTTGTTGATAATAGCGTCAAAGTGTTTACATTTTCTCGTTTTGAAAAACACGGAATAACAAAAGAACAACTTATTCTACAAGGCTACGCCAAGGATTTTCGATCTCATATCACATCATACAGTCACATGGATATCTCATTAGATCCCTTTCCCTATAACGGTACGGCAACCAGTTTTGAATCACTTTGGATGGGTGTACCTGTTATTGCGTTATTAGGTGAGACCCATAGATCAAGAGTCACAGCTGCAATATTAAAAAAAATAGGGCTAGAACAATTGATTGCAAACAATTATGAAGAGTATATTGATATTGCAAAAAGTCTCGCTTTAGATAAAAATCTGATCTCTCATCTAAGAAGTACAATGAGAAATAAAATAACTCAATGTGGCTTTATTGATGGAAAACGTTTCACTCAGGAGTTGGAAGCCCTGTATACTAAAGCATGGAATGATCATTAAGGAAGATGATAAATGCAGTGTAGAGTTTGTGGCGCTACTATCGATTCATTTATGAGTTTTGGAGAGATGCCCATAGCAAATGGATTCTTAGCTGAATCAAATTTTGCCAATGAATATTTTTATGAACTCGCTCCGGCATACTGTGAAAACTGCACAATTGTTCAGATAACGGAACAACCCGATCCTCGCCAAATGTTTCATGAAGAGTATGCTTTCTTCACACGAACCTCTTCGTATATGGTTGAGCATTTTCATCATTATGCACAATGGGTAATGGAAAATCATGTTGAAAATGAAGATCCATTTATTGTTGAATTAGGCAGCAATGATGGTGCTCTATTGGAATATTTTGCTAAAAGGGAAATACGACACCTTGGTATAGAACCGAGTCTAAATGTCGCAAATGAAGCAAAAAAATACCATATCAACTGCCTGGTTGACTTCTTCAGTGAAAACGTCGCGGAGAAAATCTGTTTAGAATTTGGTCAGGCAGATGTCATTATGGCGGCTAACGTCATGTGCCATATTCCCGATTTACATGCTGTAGCGCAAGGAGTTTGCAAACTATTAAAACCTAACGGCGTGTTGATTTTTGAAGACCCATATTTAGGCGATGTAATTAAAAAAACTTCTTTTGATCAATTTTACGATGAACATGTGTATATGTTCTCTATTAATTCCGTATCTAAGATGTTTTCACAACATGGGCTAGAGCTTATCGATGTTACGCCGCAAACAACTCATGGCGGCTCCATGCGTTACGTTCTCTCTCGAAAAGGAGAACGTAACAAATCAGCATCCCTCAACAAACATCTGGAATATGAAAATTCTTTAGGCCTTCGTTCACCTTCTGTTTACCAGACATTCAAACAAAAATGCGAACGTCACAAAGAACAATTGCTGGAAATTTTAACGAAAAAGCAACGTGATGGAAATCGAGTCGTAGGATACGCGGCCACCTCAAAAAGTACTACCGTGTTAAATTACTGCAATATCGGTCCAGATTTAATCGAATACATTTCAGATACTACACCTTTAAAACACGGGAAATTCACACCAGGTTCACACATACCTGTCCGAGCATACGATCAATTCACAAACAATTACCCTGACTACGCAGTGCTATTCGCATGGAATCATGAAAAAGAAATTATCAATAAGGAAACAAACTACAGGATGTCTGGAGGGAAATGGATTACATTTGTGCCAGATGTTCGAATAGAAGGATAAATAGCGAGACATGATCTACGTCAGCAATCCTCACGCTCAGTATCAAACATTGCGTAACGAAATCGATAATGCGATTTCGCGTGTACTTATTCGAGGCAATTATGTGCTTAGTGAAGAAGTAAAAGCGTTTGAAAAAGAGTTCTCTCACTGGGTAAAAACAGATTGTAGCATCGCTGTTAATAGCGGTACAGATGCCCTATTTTTAGCCATGAAGGCTTTAGACATAGGTAGAGACGACGAGGTGATCGCACCTTCTTTTACTGCAACTGCAAGCATCGCAGCAATCGGAATGACTGGCGCAACACCGGTTTTTGTCGATGTGGAATCTGAATACTACACAATTGATCCTGAGTCGATAAGCTCAGCGATTACCGCTAAAAGTAAGGCTATACTCGTCATCCATCTTTTTGGACAAGCTGCCGAACTGGAAAAAATTCGACTAATTGCAAAACAAAACAATCTATTCTTGATTGAAGATTGCGCTCAAGCTCACGGTGCCTATTTCGATGATAAGCATGTCGGCACACTCGGTGATCTCGCCTGCTTTTCATTTTATCCCACTAAAAACCTTGGAGCGTTAGGCGATGGTGGCGCAGTTGTAACAAACAATACAAACTTGGCTGAAAATATTCGACAATTACGTCAATATGGCTGGGACGAAAAACGAGTCTCTCAACAACAAGGTTGGAACAGTCGATTAGATGAAATACAAGCAGCTATATTGCGGGTCAAACTACCTCACCTTGAAACTGCCATAGATCGCCGTAACGAACTCGCTGAGATATATGATCAGCAGCTCTCTGCGCTGCCAATCAAAATACCAGAAAGAAGGCAGAACACAAAACATGCATTTCATCTTTATGTCATTCAAACAGAACAACGAGAAGAATTATTCAACTATTTAAAGCAACATGATATTATTTCTGGCATTCATTACCCGGTTGCTTGTCACCAAATGCCAGCATACACAGACCTTAACGAAGAAAAAAAATGCTTACCAATAACAGAGTCCTTAGTTGATCGTGTATTAAGTCTGCCGGTCTATCCTGAACTTAGTCACAATAAAATTAAATTTATTGCTAATACGATAAAGAAGTTTTTTCGATAGAGCGCATAAAACAGTATGGATAAAAAAATTAATCAAAAAATTCTTAAGTTTTGGAATGAACGCGCATCGCTTAATGAAACCGCAGGAACCAACGACTTTATTCTATCGCGAATTGAACAAAAATTTTTAAGCGAAAATATTGAAAAGCATAGCCGCGTATTAGATATTGGTTGTGGTAATGGTAATAGTCTACTTGGTTTGGTTAAATCGAATAGCTGTCATGGTATCGGCATAGACTTTTCCGAAAAGATGCTAAATCTCGCAAAAAAAAATTGTGATGAACAGAACTTGAATCAAGCGGTCCGTTTTCATCAACGCGACTTACCCCCCATCCCCCGTGAGTGGGACGTCTTCGATGTTGCCTATTCTCAACGCTGCTTAATCAACCTAACAACAACCGAGAAACAAAAAGAAGCCGTACTATCTATAGAAAACTCGCTCAAACACGGTGGGCGCTACATAATGATTGAATGCTTTAATGATGGCCTACAGGAAACCAATCATTTGAGAGCACAAATGTCACTGGAAGAAATCCCCCCCCCTTGGCACAATCATTTTTTCGATATAGACGAAGTAAAAAGCTGGTCAACTCCTAAATTCTATGTTGAACGTGTTGTACACATTAGTAGCACTTATCATTTTTTAAGTCGAGTTGTGTATGCAAAATTGGCAGCTGACGCTAACAAAGAACTTCACTATGATTCCGAAATAAATTTACTTGCCGAACAATTACCACAAGAGATTGGCGCTTATGGCCCGGTAAAAGCGTGTATTTGGAAAAAAGCGTAGCCTTATCAATTATCAGGATAGGAAAGTATGTCTGACATAACAATGGCTGGCCCTTGGATGACTGAACTAGAAGAACAGCTGGTTCTTGATGCAATGCGCAATGGATGGTATGGGGAAAAGGCATATTACTATGTAGAAAAATTCGAAAAGGAATTTGCTGGTTATCACAATCGTAATTTCGCCCTCATGACACCGAATTGTACAACAGCCTTGCATCTTCTATTAGCGGGGCTAGATATTACAGAAACTGATGAAGTTATTGTTCCCGAATGTACATGGATAGGATCAACCGCCGGTATCGAATATCAACACGCTGAAACAGTGATGGCAGATATAGACCCGATTCACTGGTGTTTAACCGCTGAGACAATCGAAAAGGCGATAACACCTCAAACAAAAGCGGTGATCGTGGTTGATTTGTATGGAAATATGACGGAGTGGGATGCAGTCACAGAGCTTTGCAATAAACACGATATTTATCTCATTGAAGATGCCGCAGAAGCGCTCGGATCAAGTTATAAAGGTCAACCCGCGGGAAAGTTTGGCATCGGTTCAGCATTTAGCTTCCACCGTACTAAAACGATCTCTACTGGTGAAGGGGGAATGTTATTGCTCGACGATCTCGCCTTATTCCAAAGATGTAAATTCTTACGCGACCACGGCAGAGCACCGGGTAGTTATTTCAACACTGAGATCACCTTTAAATATATGCCATTTAATGTTCAAGCAGCGATTGGTTGTGCACAATTGCAACGAATCGAAGAGCTGGTTGCGAAAAAACGCTGGATATACCATGGTTATAAAGAAAGATTAAATGATATTCCCGATATTTTATTAAATCCAGAGCCAGATCAAACTATCAACGGTGCTTGGGCAACAGCATTAGTTTTTGGAAAAAGCCACGCCATGACACGAGATTTATCGTTAACAGAACTCCCAAAGCTTAATGTACCTGTTCGACCTTTCTTTTATCCATTAAGCAGCCTACCCGCCTATCCAAATAGAGAAGAACAAGGAAGAAATGATAACCCAGTCGGCTATGATATTTCTGAACGAGGTATTCACCTACCATGCGCATTGAATTTAACAGAACAAAATCTGGATTTTATTTCCAAAGGCATCCATACTTTATTAGGCCAAGTTTAGAATAACAGATACAGGTAATACTATTAATGGACAGTGTTAAAGTTATTAATTTCCGACTACATGAAGATATTAACGGTAAACTCTGTGCTTATGAATCCGATGGACAAGTACCTTTTAATATTAAGCGAGTTTTTACTGTCACTGCACAAAATGAGGATATTAGAGGGAATCATGCACATATTCACTGTACACAATTGATGGTTTGTGTATCGGGCTCATTGGTGGTTAGTTGTGATGATGGCATAAACAAACAAAATTTTAATCTGACAAATATGAATGTCGGACTTCTAATTCCACCTCTCATTTGGTGCAGACAACAGTATGGTATGAATGGCTCAGTATTAATGGTGATGTGCGATAGATTCTATAACCCTGACGATTATATTTACGATTATAATACATTCAAAAATCTCACTTCTTCTAGCAGGACAAAGTGAAAGACTTATCTAGAAAAATACATAGCAACAAAACGATTCTGACAAAAGAAGAGTTTTATAAAATAAATGAAACTGCGGCTAACGAAATGGCAAGCAACGAACCCTTACAACAGAAAGCAAGAGACGTTCTAATTGAAGCAGATAAATATCGCTGGGTACATCAAAATTCATGGTTGGGAGAACCCGTTCTCAATTTACCGCAAGATATGTTTGCGCTGCAAGAAATTATCTGGCAAACAAAACCTGATTACATTATAGAAGTTGGCGTAGCATGGGGAGGTGGACTGTTATTCAACGCAACGTTGCTTGAAATAACCAATGGGAAAAAAGCCATCGGCGTTGATATATTTATTCCCGAAGATTTACAACAACGACTCACTAAACACAGTAAACTCTCAAACCGTCTGGAGTTGATCAATGGACCCAGTACTTCTAAAGAAACGATAGATAAAATCAAACATATTGTTGGTAATAATAAAAAAATTATCGTTATACTCGATTCATTTCATACTGAACAACACGTTCTGGAGGAACTTGAACTCTATTCACCGTTTGTTGGTGAAGGGTTTTATCTTATTTGCGGCGACACTATCATCGATAAAATACCAGTACAGAAACATCGCACAAGGCCATGGCATCCAGGCAACAATCCTGCAACAGCATTAAAGAAATTCCTCGCCGAAAATAGGCGTTTTGTTGTTGATGATAAAATTGATCAACGACTGCTGATCAGCTGCCATCCTGGCGGTTATTTAAAGGCACTAGAATAGTACAAGTTCCACACAAGGATGTGTTGATGAAAATAGTCATTACCGGAGGATTGGGGCATATAGGATCATATCTGATTCGCCAATTTCCACAACAATATCCCAACTGTGAAATCATCATGATTGACAATCTAGTGACACAGCGCTTTCCTTCCCTTTTTAATCTTCCCACACAAGGAAAATATAAGTTCATCGAAGCCGATGTCACCGAACTAGATCTGTTGCCTCAACTCGTCGATGCAAATATTGTCATTCATTTAGCAGCCATAACTGATGCGACTTCAAGTTTTGAAAAACGAGATGAAGTCGAATATGTCAACTATACGGCAACAAAAAAAGTAGTCGAAGCCTGTGCCGCCATGGAAGTGCCCTTGCTATTCCCATCATCCACCAGTGTTTATGGAAAGCAGGATAACCAGGTAGATGAAAGCTGTAATTTAGAAGACTTAAAACCACAGAGCCCGTACGCAGAAACAAAGTTAAAAGAAGAGTCATTAATTCAAAGGAGTGTTAACAAACTTGAATTAAAAGCAGCTATTTTCCGTTGCGGAACAATTTTTGGTGTTTCACCTGGAATGCGTTTTCACACCGCTGTTAACAAATTTTGTTGGCAAGCAACAATGGGATTACCACTTACCGTTTGGAAAACGGCCTATAAACAAAAACGACCCTATCTTGATCTATCTGACTTTTATCGAGCTGCTTCGTTTTGTATGGAAAAATCACTATTCTCAGGTGAAATATATAACGTCGTCACTGAAAATCTCGCGGTAAAACAAATTGTAGAAAAAATTTCATCAAACGTAAAAAATGTAGAAATAGAATTTGTAGAGAGTGAAATTATGAATCAGCTCTCCTACGAAGTCCTAAACACAAAACTATTGCAAGCTGGATTCTCTACCACCGGAGACATAGACTCAAGTATAAAAAATACTATCGGACTCTTAAATCAGACCAACTCCATTTAATTATTATAGAATTGTTATATGCGTAATCCAGATACATACAATTTATGGGAAGGTGTATATCAATCATTTTCTGAAACCAATTTTGTGAACAATCGTGTTTTTGACGATGAGATCTGGTTACAAAAAGTGTATCACCGAGCACTCCAACAAATCGAACAAAAAAATAACACAAATACGGGGAGTGATAATAACATTACCTCGGACTATGCCCTGCCGTTTATTGTTTCAACCCAATTAGATATGAAGCATGAATGTAAAATACTTGATTTTGGAGGAGGATTAGGAACAAGTTACTTAACTGTAAAATCTATGTTGCCAACAACGGCCAAATTCAAATTTACTATTATCGAAAATGAAAGGCTATGTAAAAAAGGTAATGAGCTATTTCACGATGAAATAAATATCACCTTCAGTCCAACTATACCTGAATCAGAATTATTTACACTAGCTTACGCAGGCAGTTCTATTCATTATGTAGAAAACTGGCAAAAGGCCCTCAGCGATTTTGCACAGCGTGGCGTTGAATACATGATCTTTTCTGACTTGCCAGCAGGGGAAATTACGACTTTTGTTACCACACAATATTTCCACGGCAATCGAGTTCCCGTTTGGTTCTGGAACGTTCAAGAGTTTATCGAAGAAGTCGAAAAGCTCGGTTTTGACTTGATCTTTAACGCAGGTTTTAAGGGTTATTATCTGGCCCCAAATACAGAACTCCCTACAGAAAACCTCCCAGAGAGTTATCGTTTGAAACAGTGTCGCCAATTAATATTCAAACGAAGATGATTGCTTACAACGTATTCCTCATACGCAATTTGTTTAAATCACCATCAATTAGATGAATATAACCCATGATGGAATTCAATCTGGTCTAAGTTTTGAGTGTTAATTTCGAATATCCAGAGTCTGTTGAAGTATTAAACCCTATGACTACACAGTTTGATATAAGCATCTGCGTTACTGCATATAACCGAGCAGCGCAATTGGAACGATGTTTAATGCACTTATTAACATTCTCCAGTATTCGTTTTGAACTCATAATCGGTGATGACGCATCCACTGATAATACCGAACAAATTGTCGATCAATACTCCGACAAATTTCCCCATATCATCTATCACAAGCACAAAGAAAATATTGGTTTTGCTCGAAATATGGATGTCATTTTACGAATGGCAAGAGCAGAATATATCTATATCCTCAGCGACGACGATCTTGTTTTTGAGAATGCACTTATTCTGATGAAGCGGATTCTCGATTCTCGCCCCACTGCTTCGTGTATAAGCGGTCGATACCAAAGTATGGAAAAGACCGTTATCGGCTTAAACAAAGATTATTCCGGAACTCAAGTTCGTATATTTTCTCAAAATGATTACGTTGACTTAACGGAACAGTTCCTCACTGTCTCAGATGGACATCCGTTTATTCGCCGTGAAATCTTTCAACGTTATTGTACTTACAATGATCGAAGCTTCTGTTTAGCTGCGCTATTTTTTAAATTGCTCACACATGGTGATGTACTTTTTCTTGAGCAGGCAATCATTCAACATACGCGCAGTGCAGGAAGCTTATCTACAAATCTGACCGAATCCTGGTTTATCGACTATTTTGTTGCAGACATAGAGCTGGCAATTGCAGATATTAAAGATCAGCTCCCCGCAAACAAGCTGGATGAAATGCGAAATAACGCATTAAAAAACCTCTATTTCCAGGCAGCAAGGCGTGCAAATCTTGCAAAAGACTACAACTTACTTTGGCATTTTCTCAAGCGCGCAAAAGCTGTGGATGGAGTTTCAATTAACTTTCTTGTTCAGTGTGAAAAAGCCTATCTCGTTAAAGCGACTATCGATCGTATTGCTATTATTATCCATCAACTTGCCGCAAAAACTCTTTACTACCAGGATACGCCTTTTGTTAGTTACTTTCTGCATGCAATAAAAACACTCATTCCTGAGTTAAAATGTGAAGATATTGATTCACTGAAACGAGATGACAATACACAAGAACAAGTACATCTATTAGAGACCTACAATTTTGAAATTATCAACGCGCTCAATTTAAACAATATTATCTCGCTTTCAGATCTCATCAATTCGCTGCAGCTCTCCCCTCATGCTTTTAATTTGATTCTTGATGGCGACAATTTAAACATAGAGTTTATTGATCCGGAAATTATGGAAATTTCCATGCAACACTCACAAAAATTTAAGGTCTTACATGCGAGATATGAATAGCGTTTATTGCCATCAAATGTTCATATAACAAGAGCTAAATTACATCAAGTATCAAAACATACCCGTATGGCGTACAGCCCTTGTTAAAAATCAAGCCTCAGCTAGTGGGACATCTCCAGCTGTTCGGGATCTGCCGTTTCCTTTTGCCGCATCGGTTTTGGTTTTCTCTCCTCGGTTATTGAATATTACCGGTTGCCCTTCTATCTTGGCCTGCGCCTTTACATATTTCACCCGATCAATTCGTTGATCTTTCTCGTCAAACAAAGTTATTGTTCCGCCTGCATTTGAAAGTAAAAGTGGAACAACCGGATTCACTACCAAAGATTGCCCAGGTAATAAGCTTAGAGAATTCTCATCAAACAGTGTATTGAGTTGAAGCTTTTTGCGTTTGTGATCCCATAAAGACCAACCATCCAGACTAACCACTTCATTGCTTAAATTAACAATGGAAATCCACTCATTATCGCGCTCTACACCTTCTGGATTTACTAGCGCAGCAATAATAAAAACATCAACCTCTTCATCTGCCACATATATGCGAGGAGTCTCTTTATCTTGAATATCTACAGAACCATCTATCTCAATCCTTTCCGGAAATTCAGTAATTTTAAGCTTCTCTTTCGCTTCTTCGTTTTCACGATACAAAAGTGGATTATATTCGTAAATAGAGTTATCAAACTCTAAACCCGTTTTCTCTTCAATTTCGGAGACGGTGACCTGATAAATTTGGAAATTACTAATAGTTCGTTTAGTATATTTATCAGCAACGGCTTCCCTATCTTGATACATCAAAAATGCTCTTACGTCGAGATTATCAGTCTCTTTATTCACAAAGCATACAACCTTAAAAAATGCCGAGGGAATTTGAGCGAGATCACGCCCATTAGGTGAGATAGTTCGGGTAAAATCTCCATAAATCGGACCGGAGAAGGAACTGATTTTTCCATCTTTATCCAGTGCTAAATCCAATACCCAATCTTCAAGTGCGAGCCACTCATCCTGATTAAAATTTCTGTGCTGTAAACTGGCATTTGAATAATAAAATGTCTCGTTAGATGCCCGTTGTGCTTCTCGTGTGGAATTCCCCCAAGAAGCAGACGAGCGACGTGCAAGATGCCCCCTATCCCACGGATTACTACGATAATAGTCGTTGTTTAATTGGAAGTCAGCGCCAATGCGTGAATCGATTAACCACTTATCATGACGACGAGTGCTGATGATCTTATTTTGATCGATATTAAGCGCAGACAATATTGGAGAACGTTTTTCTTTATTGGTGATTACCGAGTAGTTCACATAGTGTGCATACAGACCTTCTGCCAAAGACGAGTTTTTTAAAACCGACTCTTCCAGCACTGGTGAAAAACCAGGCATTGGCAAAACGAAACCGTCAAGAAAATCTTTTTTATAACCGGTCATACACTCCTCCTAAATTTTTTGCGATCATACTCTCATTTAATAATAGAATAATTCAATGAGGTTTACCCTAACATTGTATAAGATACAGCACCTCCCGCTAACATTTAAAAACCTAGCAATGATGGATTATTCCAACAATTGGTCGAAAGCTTATTCTTTGGGATGTAAAAAACCATCCAATCGAGTCGGTTTTTTCGGCTTTTAGCACTTCCCTGAAAAATCTCACCTTAAACATCTTCAATCACGCTACGATTTATGACGTGTTAAATGGAATGGGCGTTGGTTTCAGTC
>Ga0316204_10009092_pt1 | contig 13447 bp, 17 predicted proteins | sample 6monrhotite_MG_2_FD_205661 | JGI IMG/M metagenome (GOLD analysis project Ga0316204, IMG submission 205661) | Microbial mat bacterial communities from mineral coupon in-situ incubated in ocean water Damariscotta River, Maine, United States -... | ecosystem: Environmental > Aquatic > Marine >... | reverse complement strand
CTTACTAGTTTGTTATATATTTTTGACCATAACTGATTAGTTATCAGAAGTTTTGGCGCCTAGCTAAGTTCTTTAATCAATTGAACTTCTTTTTCAAGTCTTTTATTTACGAGCTCAGAAGGAGAAACGCCAATTTTCTCCGCTTTTTGATACAGAAAGTTTTTATTTTTTTTATTTAAATAAATAGGTAAATTAAAATCTTTATTAGGAAAGTAAAACTTACCTCTTTCACCATTGGAAAAATCATATTCTTTTTTCATATTGTAATATTTCTTTTTTAGTAGCTTTCCTAGCTGATATCAATCTATCTTCTGATTCAGAATACTTTTTATCGAAAATATTTATGATATTAGGGTCTTTGAAGATAGAAGATGCTTCTTCAAACCAAATTCTGTGTTTATCATAGTTGGTTTTATTCTTTTTAGGATCCCATTTAAAGTTTATGATATTTCTTCTATTTCAATTAAACAAGGCGCCAAAATTTCTTACAACTATTTGCTTACACGAAGTTTGCGTAGCAAATTTGTCACGTAGTGACCGAGGATGCCAAAGGCACCGGAGCGTATAACTGATTAGTTAGAAGATGAAACCACCGGCTAGTTAACTTCTTCTTTCAAAACTTCCTTAATGTATTTCTGATATGATTTGTATCCTTTTTTCTTAGCTTTGACTTTAATTTTTGTCAATAAGTCTTGGGAAAACCTGATAGATATTTGATTTTCTTTAGCCCTTGGATTTACTTTTGGACGGCCTACAGGACGTACTATTATATTCTTTAATATATTATGTTTTTGTTTTGAAACTTTCTTAAAAGACTTCAATTGCTCAAAATTTAATTCAGGCAAATTTTCAAAATCATATTTATCCCAATTCTTTTTCTTCATTTTTAGTTAACTTTCTCGCTGAAATAATCCTTGTTATTTCTTCTGTATTTTTTTCTCTATAGCAATGAACGACTAACAAATGATTTGCTTTCAAAGAATGACCAACAGCCAAATACCTTTCTTCGCCTTTAATTACTCGATCAAAAGAAAGCAAAAGATCTGGATCTTCAAATATGGTTATAGCTTCTTCAAAGTCTATTTTATGTTTAGCTTTATTTGCATCATTTTTCTTTCGGTCATATTCATAAATCATTGCTATACTTGTATATACAATAATTATAATTACTCATTTAGGCTATTTTTTTTAAAGGTTTCTTAAAAAAATTATTAGGTGGTTTTTTCTTCTAACTATCATTATACGAAATAGCATAATAAGATTGTTCTGTCAATATAATCACATTTCTAAAAAAAGTTAACTTTTTCAAATAAAAAACCAAAAAGAGTTTGACAATACGTGTATATTTGTATAGTATACATGTATCAACAGCAATTGACGAAACTGCAAAAACTTCATCTCCCAACCCCACACATAGTTTTTGTAGTTTCGTCTTTGTTGCACTTAATCCAATAACATCTACAAATCTTAATATCTTTCAAGGTTAGACTTCTAACTTACTAGTTTGTTATATTTTATGGATTTTTCATTAACAGAAGCACAAGAATTTTATAGTCTCTGGAAAGAAGCATATATCGCTGTGTCTTCAGGACAATCTTATAGCATAAATACAGGTGGCTCTAGTCGCTCTTTAACTCGCTTAAACATGGCAGAGATCAAGAAAGAAATGTTGTATTGGCAAAATATTATTAAAAATTTAGAAAAAGGAAAATCGGGACTTAGTATTAAATTTGGAGTCCCCTATAAATGAAAATATCAGATAAAATATTAGGTGGCTACCTTAGAGTAAACAGATCGATTGATACTTTTAAGTTAAAAGTAGAGAATGTATTTTCTATGGCATCATACCAAGGTGCGTCTCAAGATAGTGAACTTAAAACTTGGGTTTATTCTAAAGGTCACAAAACTGCAGATTCAGAAATCTTAAGAGATCTGCAAACATTAAGGGAACGTTCTAGAGACCTATATAAAAACAATACGATTGGTCGTGGTGCAATTAAAACGAATGTTGCAAATGTAGTAGGTCGTGGGTTAAAATTACAATCAAATATTGATCGAAAGTTTTTAAAACTAAACGATAAAGTAGCCGATGACTGGGAAGACAATGTAGAAAGAAGATTTAAGGCTTGGTCGCAGACAAGTAGTGCAGATGCTTCAAGGCGACTTGACTTTAATGAGTTAACAGAACTTGCATTTTTATCTTATCTTAAATCAGGTGATGTCTTTGCGATGTTACCATTAATTAAAAGAAATGATTCTAAAAATTCTTTAAGAGTTCGCCTAATTGAAGCAGATAAAATATCTACACCATTTGACCAAACCTATAATGATAGAATTAGAGAAGGCGTTGAACTAGGAAAACATGATGAACCACTAAGGTATTATATTAAAGTAAACCAAACTACGCATGTTTCTGTTGATGCATTTGGTAAAAAGAGTGGACGTGCAAATGTTTTACATTTATATAAACAAGAAAGACCAGGACAAAGCAGGGGAGTTCCATTTTTATCTTCTGTTATTTCTACTATAAAACAATTAGGTCGCTATAAAGATTCTGAACTTGCAGCTGCCGTTGTTAGTTCAATGTTTACCGTATTCATAAAGTCAAATGACCCTAACGCTTTAGATAACCCCAACCCTCTTGGTAATTCTAAATCTGTAGAGCAAGAAGAGTCTCCCGATTACGAGCTTGCCCCTGGTGCAATTTATCAATTAAGAGAAAATGAAGAAATAGACCTAGCAAATCCAACTAGACCTAATACTTCATTTGAAGGTTTCGTAAATGCATTGCTTAAAGAAATTGGTATGGCACTTCAAATCCCATTGGAGATCCTTACTAAACAATTTAACTCTTCATTTTCTGCAAGTAGAGCTGCTAAAATTGAAGCTTGGAAATATTTTAATGGTGAAAGAGAGTGGTTAAGTCGTAAGTTTTGCCAACCTATATTTGTAGAATGGCTCAGTGAAGAAATTGCCCATGGTAGAATTATTGCCCCTGGTTTTTTTACATCAGAGGATATCCAACAGGCTTATTGTTCTTGTATGTGGGTTGGTGAGTCGATGGGTCAAATTGATGAACTTAAAGAAGCAAATGCAGCTATTGCTAGAGTTAATGCTGGTTTGTCATCAAGACAAGAAGAAACTACATTGTTAAATGGTGGTGACTTCAAACGTAATGTGAGAAAACTAAAACAAGAAAAGAAATTATTAGATGAAGCAATGATTTCCAAGGAACCTAAACAAGCAGAACTTTTTGAGCCAAAAGAAGGCCTCGAAACCTTAGAAGATGAGGTCGCCGCGTGAGTACCCAAAATAATCAACTCCTAAACTTAGACAAAGCTTGGGCAATTAAAAAGACAGACTTTGAAAGACTACAATATGTTTCTAAGTCAAATCAATTAGAGCAAGAAAAGAAATTTGCCAAGGCAGAAATTAGAACAAAGAACAATACAGCAATTATAACCATTAGAGACGCTATTTTTCGCTATGATAATATTTACTCTTGGTTATTTGGTGGTTCTACTATTGAAGGGTTAAGCCAGCAATTAGAAACTGCTTTAAGTGATAACAAAGTTGATAATGTTTTATTAGATATTAACTCCCCTGGTGGTGAAGTTGATGGCACTCCCGAATTTGCAGAGATGGTTTTTAATGCAAGAAATATAAAGCCAATTTTAGCTTATGTGTCTTATGATGGTGCAAGTGCTGCTTATTGGATTGCATCTGCTGCAAGTAAAATTGTTTTACATGAAAGTGCAAGTGTTGGCAGTATTGGAGTTATAGCACAATTCGAATCAGAAAATGAAAGTGATACTATAGAAATTGTTTCATCGGTTTCACCAAATAAGATTGCAGACTTAAATACTGACAAAGGCTTATCACAAATTCAAAGCCACGTAGATAGTTTGGGCGCAATCTTTGTCAAAACAGTAGCAAAGCATCGAGGGGAAAATGCGCAAGATGTATTAGATAACTTTGGTGGTGGTGATGTGGTTATGGGATATGAAGCTGTTAGTCGAAATATGGCAGACACTGTTGGTAATTTTAAGAGTGCTTTAGCTTTAGTAAATTCATTAAGTATAAATAGTGCAAATAAAAATAAAGTAGGTAATAATGTGAGTAAACAAGCAAATAAAAAAATATCGGAAGACTTAAGCGATGAAAAAAACCAAGTAGAAATAGATAAAGATTGGATTTTGGAAAACAAACCCGACCTTGCCGAAGAGTTTCGTAAAGAAGGCAGAGAAGAAGAAAACTCAAGGCTTAGTGAAATTGATACTATCGAGGTAGAATCAGCTGAAGAAAAAGAAATTGTAAAAAATGCTAAATCAGACTTAAAAAAATCTGCAGCTCTTGTTGCATTAAGTTTGAATCAACTAAATGCACAAAAAAGAAAATCTTATGTAAACCGTCGTAATGCAGATGCTAAAAACATCCCAGATGTTAATTTAGAATCGGATCAAAATGATAATGTTTCTGTATTAGCATCGATGAAAAAAGGACTTAGTTCAAAAGTAGGAGCTTTACGATGACAAACCCAATAGAAACACTAGTTAAAGATAATTTACTTAATCATGACTTCCCTTACATTACTGATAACTTCAAATTGATTACTGGGCAAAACTTGAAACGAGGTACACTACTTGGGAAAATTACTGCAACAGGGAAGTTAAAACAAAGAATTGCAGCTTCAACAGATGGCAGTGAAAATGCACATTCAATTTTAGTTCATGATGCCGATGCTACTGCTTCTGAGCTAAGGGTTGTAGTTTATTTAACTGGTGGTTTTAATTCTAATTCTATTGGTTTAGACCCTTCAGATACTATGGATGCCACTTTGAAATCACAATTAAGAGATAAAAATATTTATGTTAAAAAAGCACAAGGAAGTGATTTATGATAGAATCAATATTTGACCCACGTACGATGCAAGAGGCTCTTATAGAGCGTCGTGCCCCTAGAACATTTTTAATTGATATGTTTTTTCAAGACATCAAAGAGTTTGATACTGAAAAAGTTGATATCGATATTCAAAGAAACAAAAGGGTAGTTGCATCTTATGTTAGACGCAGAGAACAAGGTCAGTTTGTAGAAACACAAGGTTACTCTACTAATTCATATGCTCCACCATACTTAAAACCTAAGATGGAGTCAAATGCATCTAAAAGAAGAAAAAGGCAGATAGGTAATGTTATCTATGCCAATGGCAAGAGCAATATGGATACTGTAGCTGAAGCTATGGGAAAAGATTTAGCTTTTTTAGATGATATGATTGTTCGTACAGAAGAGTTACAGGCGGCACAAGCTTTATTTGATGGTGTTGTTGCAATCAAAGATTTAGATGGTGAAAAAGTAATTGAAGATATTGATTTTGGTAGATCTGCTTCACATGATGTTACTTTAACTGGTGGTGAAAGATGGACACAAGGTGCATCTGACCCTATTAAAACTATTGATACACAAAATACTGTAAATGTTAAGAGTTCAGGTGTGCAATCTGATGTTTGTGTTATGGGAACAGAGGCTGCTAACGCTTTTATATCTAATGAAAAAGTTATTAGGCTTTTGGATGTCCGCAATTTTGAGATAGGCCAATTACAGTTACAAGCACAAAGCTTTGGCGTTAAGTTTCTAGGTTACATTGATGGCGTTAAATATTACCGCTATGATGAATGGTACTTTGACGAGATAACGCAAACAGAAAAACCACTACTTGACCCTAAGAAGGTTTTACTTGGTTCAAGCCAAGCTATAACTTCAAGAAGTTATGGTGCTATAGAACATGAAGAAGCTGGCATCAATGCTATGATGAGGTTTCCATGGACTTATAGAATTGAAGATCCTTCTGCTACTATTGTTCAGTTGCATAGTGCACCTTTAGTAATACCTCACCAAATAGATGCATTTTCAGTAATCAAGGTGGTTTCATAAGTTATGAAAATCCCTGTGGACTCTGATGTAAAAATGATGTTATCATCAGAGTTTGCAGAAAGTGTAATGATAACCTTCCATGATGGTGTAGATGATATTACTATAAATACCCAAGGGATCTTTGATGAGACCTATGAACAAATTGATCAAGGCTCTGGCTCTATAGTGATGTCGACAAATCCTAGAGTAACTATTTTTGAAAAAGAAATTGAAGAAAACTATATGCGAAAAATAGAAAATGACATTCGGGAAAACTGGCAAGTCAAAGTTCGTAATGTTAACTATAGAATAAAATCACCACAAAGAGATGGTACTGGAGTTGTAATGTTGGAGTTAAAACGTGCATAAGCATACACAAATTAGAGATCGTATTGTAGAAATGTTAGATGATTTTTCTAACCCTGGTATTGATATTTTTAAGTCAAGATCACTAGAAATCCCCAAGGAAAACTTTCCTGCAATTTCTGTTTATGGTTTTGAAGAGAAGGCAAAGAAGTCTGCTGATGAAGGTAATTATACTAGGTTGCCTATGATTTCTATTGTGTGTTTTGATAAAGGAAAAGATGCACTAGAGCCACTACCTACAGGTGAGAAGTCAATCGATGATAAGCTTGATAATTTAAGGGAGTATGTAGAAAGGATCTTTCTAAAACAGTATGGGACCTTAAATGGTTTGGTGTACAGGTTTAACTATGTAAGTAGTAAGACCCACATTGATACAAAGACTGAGGAGTTAGTTGGGATATTAAATATGACATGGGAGGTTATTTATCATCAAAATATTTAAGATAAAAAATTATGTTAATTCAAGAAAAAAGAAAAGAAACTAAGAACAGCTGGTTAATTGATTACTTCAAAGGTGAAGACGTCTTTTTAGTTGCAAGTGGAGCATCCTTAAATGGTTTTGATTTCTCTAGGCTTGATGAAAAAAATGTCATCGCTATTAACCACTCCTATAGTTACGTAAAACACAACATCTTAGTTTTTTTAGATGCAAGTTTTCATCAAGGACTAGAACTAAAAGGTGATAGCATAGAGAAGATGAGCTGCAAAATAATTACCGGGGAAAGTTCACATACAGAAAAATTAGATAATATATCTCTAGTAAAAATGGCACAAGTTCCTTCAAGTAATCCAGATTACTTGTTTGGCTCTAGGCAAAGTGGTCTTGTTGCATTAAATGCAGCTTTAATTTCTAATGCTAAAAATATTTACTTACTTGGTTTTGATTGTCGTTTTATTAATGGTCTATGTCATTTTTATCATCATAGTTGTAACCATCCTAAAGACTATAAACAATTGCGATACGAAAGAGCAGTATACGATTACTTGTATTTTGCACATCATAAAAATATTTTTAATTGTTCTAAAAATTCACTAATAACTGCTTTTGATTACAAAGATATAGAAGAGGCCTTAAAATGAAAATAAATCTAGTTGCAAATATTGGTAGCCTAGAGTCATTGATTCTTGGATCAAAAGTTGAGGATATAATAAAAAAAGTTGATAAACTAGAGTTCGTCGATGCTATTGTATTAAGAATTAATTCAGATTGCGATGTTAGTTTATTAGAAGAGATAAGAAATTATATTTACCAAAAAAAGATTCTATGTGGGATTAGCGTAAATGATGTAGAGTCAGCAAAAACTGCAATCTCTGTCTCTGCTGATTATATTAAAATATCATCTTCACGGTGTAACCATATGGAGTTAATCAATTATATTTCAAAAAACTTTTTAAGAAAGGTTCATATTTCTACAGGAATGACCACAAGGCTTGAGCGAAACAATATAATAAACCGTAATAATAGCTTTGTCATCTATTGCTGTACTTCCAATTATGATGATACAGGTTATGTGTTTGTAGAGAAGAAACTTGGTTTTTCTTGTAATAACTCTGATATGTTTTATGGCCAAGCAGCTATATTAAATGGTGCTAAGTGGGTAGAGTATCACATGGACTCTGATAAACAAATTAAAGAGTTTTACTCTTTAAAAAAGTGGATTAATCTTAACTTGAAAAGGCTTTCAAGAATACAATGTAGGAAACCATACCATTTACCAGTAGGCGAACTTTCTGCAAGAAAGATGTATTGGAGTGTAGCTTAAGTGAAATCTAAAAAAACGACAGATCAAATCATTGGTTCTATTATTAATATTCATAGAAAACTAGGATCAGGCTTTAATATTGAAGTTTATCGAAAGGCTTTAGTTTATGAATTAACACAAAACTATTTACATTTAGAAGTTAATCGAATTGTACCTATTGTATATAACCATGAAAAAGTGGGGACACATAAATTAGATATGGTTATTAACCATGAAGTTATGTTAGTATTTAAGGAAAAAGAGCTAGAGAAAAAAGATTTATCAAAGGCTTATTCTTATTTGAAAATTGCAGGTGTTGATGTAGCTTTACTTGTTAATTTCACCACAGAAAAAGCACAGTTTAAGCGAATAGAGATCTAAATCTAGATTCTATAGATATCAAATAATCTAAATATCCAACAATAATTATTAAAGGATAAAATATGGATTCAATATTTGGCAATGAAAATTTCGCATTTGGGCCATCGAAAGTTTATTGGGATACTGCTACTGGCGGTGTAAACTTAGACCTTGGTGGTACAGATGCAATTAACTTTACTCAGGCGACGGCAAAGTTAGACTTGAAAGAATCACAGGCAGGTGATCGTGCGGCAGATAAAGCTATTATATCACAGATACCCTCAATTAGTATGGGACTTGCACGTCCTACTGTAGAAAGGTTGGCCAATGTTTTACAGGGCTTTCATGTTGAAAAAGATACAGGTGGAAACCCAATTCGAATTTGGGGTGAAGATTTAACAGGTCAAAAAGACTCTGCCATTCGAAAACAAATAACTATCGTAGAGATTGTTGATGGTGCCGAGGCTTGGAATGATCCATTTAGAGTTGTTGATTTCTTTTTGGCTGCCCCATCTACAGAGTCAGCAGAGTGGATCTTTGATGCAACAACACAAAGATACTTAAATGTTTCTTTTCTAATCTATAAACACCCTACACTAAAAAGTGATCAAAACAGACCTGTATACTGGGCATCAAGGGAGCAGTTACCGTGAAATTAGTTATTGAAAAATCACCTAGAAAGTTTTTAGAAATTGAATCTGCCGAAGACGGTTCAATCATAAAACTTGAAATTAAAAACATTACGGTTTCACAGACACAAGAAAATGAAAATTTAATTAAGACACTTGAAGAAGATTATAGTGGTGGAAAGCTTTCTAGTGTATCATATATGTTTGCTACTATGAAATTACTTGTATGTGATTTTGATGAAAACCTCTTTAACGATTTTGAGACAGCCCACATGATGCAAATAATCGAATGTGTTCGTAAAATGCAACAGGGTAAGTCAGAGGATGAAAAAAAAAATCTGTAAATCGTAAATATAAATTTCTAAAGTTATTACGTTTTGGTTTCAACTTAAGCCAATTAGAAAACATGGAGATTTCAGAGTTTAATGATTGGTATCAGGCAACAAAAGCACAAGAGGCAAACAATCGAATTATTTTAAGTTCAACTATTGCAAAGTTTAACCAAGGTGTAACTAAAGAGGCTCAAAAGGAGTTTAGAAAGTATCAAGATGAAATGTCATTGTTACTTTGTGTTAACCCATACGCACCAGATTTGGCATTAATAAAAAAATCAGAAGAGAGAAGGAGAAAAGCAAAAGTTAAACTAAGTCATGGCCATAGAAAAGATCATATTAACCAAGTTAAAACTTGACGGCAAACATTTCTCTAAAGGTGTTTCTGATTCTAAAAAAGATTTAATAAAACTATCTGCTACAGCCATTGGAGTAAGTGCTGCTATTGGCGTTATAGCAAAAACTACAGCTAATTTTCAAGACAAAATGCTAAAGGCAGCACGTACAGCAGGTTCTTCGGCAGAGTCTTTTACTGCTCTATCTTTTGCTGCAGATTTAGCAGCTGTTGGTCAAGAAAATTTAGTTAAGTCACTGGCAAAATTAAATGCGCCAACTAAAGCTATGGTTAAAGAGCTTGATCGAATTGGTGTATCCTTAAAAGATGCAACTGGTGGTGCAAAATCACAAGACAAAATTATAGCAGAGCTTGCAGATTCATTTAAGAATATGAAGTCTCCTGTTGAAAGATCAGCTACAGCGGTTAAACTTTTTGGTCAACGTGGTGTAGAGTTAGTTAACTTATTTAAGGATGGTTCAGATACAATTAATAAATTAAAACAAGAAGCTATTGAACTTGGTTTAGTGTTTTCCGAAGAAGCTGGAGAAAATGCAGAAATATTTAATGATAATCTTGTTAAATTACAAAAATCCTTTGAGGGGTTGTCACACTCTTTGGGTACATCGATTATAGAGTTTGCTAATCAAAGTGGTGTTATAGAGTATATAACTGATAGAGTTAAAGATGTAATTAAATGGTATAACTCTTTAGATAAGTCCACCAAAACTATGATTGTTACGGTTTTAAGTGTTGTTGTAGCATTAACCTCTGTAGCAGTAGCCCTTGCTGGAATCATAGCCATTGCACCTGCAATTAAAGGTGCCCTTTTGTTAATGAGTGGACCAATTGGAATAGCGGCAATTGCAGTTGTTGGTTTGGTATCTGCTCTTTCATTACTTACGAATTCAAGACAAAGGTTTATTGCACAAGCTGAAAAAGAAAGTCAATCTTTAGCAAAGTTATCTATAGAGTATGAAGACTTAGCCTCAAAAGAAAAATTAACAGCAAGTGAAGCAGATAGATTAAGAGTTGCACAGAAAAAACTACAACAAGCAGCTATTGCATCAGGTGTTGCCTTTGATATTGAGAACAGTAGTCTTACAGATCAGGTTAATTTATTAAAAGACCTTAAAGATATTAGAGATGCAGAAACTAAAGCTAAACTTGCTAAAATTGAAGCTGAAATCAATATTCAAAAAGAAGTTTTTAAGACTCTACAAATAGAAAAAAAATTAGGTAGTACAATTACAACTTCTACTGCCAAATTTTTAACACAAGTAGAGTTTTTTGCAGATACGGGTGTGGGTTTAGTTACTAATGTTAACTCTGCACTGAAAATTGCGGGTAAAAGGCTTATTACTTTAGATATGCATGCTGCTAAACTTAAGGCTACATTAAATCCTATAGTAAAGTCAACTAGGTCTTTGGGAAAATCATTTTCTGTTGTCTCTAAATCATCAAATAAAGCCACAAAGCAAATCAAAGAAATGACTGATTATTTACGAAATGATTTTCAAAAGTCTTTGCTTAGTGTAAATAAAGATTTTGATGACTTTGTTAAAAGTGTGCAGGCAGATAAGAGAATAAGTAAAGGGTTTGCAGATGTGTTGATTAGACAGGCAGCCCAAAAAAGACTAACAATCTTTAATGAAGTACTTGAAAAAGAAAAACAAACCATTATGAGTTTTAATGGAGAGGTTTTATCTTTAGAAGAAAGACGGATATTACAAGAAAAGAAATTAGCTCTGGAATCACTTCGAAATTTATATTCACAGCAAGAAATCACAACTGAAGAATTTAATAAAAAAAGATTAACAATCGAAGAGCAATATCAATCGAAAGTATTTAGTGCCAATGTGCAAGCAGTAACAAGAACCATAGGTCAAATAACTAGTAGCTCTAATGTGTTAATAGGCTCTGCTAAAAAAGTAACCGATGTCATTGTTTCATCGATGAAATATGAACAGGCAATTTTGCAAAGAGATTTCGAGATAACTCTAGCTAAATTTACCCAAAATGCACAAAGAGAAATCGAACTAACAGAAACAATAGAGCAAGAAAAAATAGATAAGATTAAATCTAGTTTTGATGAACAAATTAGAGCTATAGAAGATGCAGAAAGAAAAAAGTTCTCTATACTTGAGGGTGCAAGCAATGAAAGACTACTATTATTAGATGAAGAATTCCAAGAAGCCAAACGACTAGCCGAGGAAAAGTACCAACAAGAGCTAGAGCGTGAACGCCTTAAATTTGAGACAGATAAAGAACTTTTCTTAGAAAAAACATTAGATAAGGAACAAAGGCAAATTACAGAACTAGTTTTAGATGAAGATTTTCGTTTACTTATGGAGGCACTAGAAAGTGCACACCTGGATAAGCAAAACAATATGTCTAAAGAGTTCTCTTTGAAACAAAAACAGGAAACTACAAATCTAAATGATACAATTAAGTCATTAGAAATCACATCAAAAGGTGAGCTACAAGCCTTAAAAGAAAAAAGAGACGCAGAAGTTTTAGCTTCTGAACAAGCAAAAAATGAAAAACTAACCGCCTTAGAAGATGCTAAAACTAAAAAAGAAAAGCAAATGCAAAAAGAGCAGACCTTACAAGTTTGGCAAGCAGAGGTTGCTCAATTTGAAGCAACTAAAGCTGTTAAAATTGCAGAAACGATAGCTTCAACAATTGCAGGTGCATCACAAGCATTTGCAGCTCTAGCCCCTATTCCGTTTATTGGGCCTGCCCTTGGTGTAATTGCTGCAAGTTTAATTATTGGTGCTGGAACTGCTAGGGTATCACAAATATCATCACAAAAACCTATTAAGCCTGCAGCTTTAAGTTTACAAAAAGGTGGAGTGCTTGCTGGTAATCAAAGTCATGCTAAAGGTGGTCTGGCAACAGAGCTTGAATCAGGCGAGGCCGTAATTGATAGAGTAAGAACAGAGAAACTAATAAGTTCTGTTGATTCAATTAACTCTAGTGGCCAAAAAACATTTATCTTTAATTTTGAAGAAAACTCCATACGTTCTAATGATTCGATAATCTCTGATGAAATGATAGAGAGGCTTTCTTTAATGTTATCGCAAAGGATGGAGAGAGAGGGCTTTGCTACGTGAACCTTAAATTCGAGAACATAAATGACGAGTTAATCTTGGATAAGAATTTCAAGATTTCTATTTCTCCATACAAACGTAGAGTTGGCATACAAAAACGATATGGCAAAGATGGTGGGGTAGTAACTGGTGATCAAAAGGTAGACCCAAGAGATATTGATCTTAATTTTAATACGGTATCACAAAATGACACAAACTATATTGATAAATTAAATCAAATTGCAGGATTCTTTAGAGCAGAAAATGCTCCCTTCTATCTAATTGACCTTGACAATAATCGAAGAACCGAAACGGTACAAGAAATCTTATCTGATAGGAAATCAAGAGAAGGAACAGAGCTTAGGGTTGGTCAAAACAAGTTAGATTTAAAGATGCTTGATGCCCACTGGGAAGACTTGGAAGAAATTCGGATTTCTATTACTGGTGGACTTTCTTCAGGACAAGTATTATTAGTTAACAATGATTCTTTTGTAGAGTGCTACCCTATAATTAAGATTCGTCCTTTAGCTGCTAATTCTGATGTAACCATTAGAAATAAAACTACTGGTGATGGCCTTGTGCTTGGGTCAAACAACTTCGTACCAGGTAATGAATTTATTATTGATAATCAAAATGGTACAATCTTCTTAAGTGATGGGATTAGTCAGGTTGAAAATTCTGT
>Ga0316204_10009091_pt1 | contig 13447 bp, 11 predicted proteins | sample 6monrhotite_MG_2_FD_205661 | JGI IMG/M metagenome (GOLD analysis project Ga0316204, IMG submission 205661) | Microbial mat bacterial communities from mineral coupon in-situ incubated in ocean water Damariscotta River, Maine, United States -... | ecosystem: Environmental > Aquatic > Marine >... | reverse complement strand
CCTGCGCACGAATCGCACTCAGTTCGATTTCATCAGCAGGAATAGAGACGTTATGGGAGATAATTAACACAGTACAACAATTATACGCAGGACAAGCCCAATTTGGCATAGATTTTCAAGTGCCTTGATAAGCTAATCTCATAATGCTATTCATTACCCAACATGCTCTTCATTACTCAGCCATCGTTGCACTATCAGTGTCGTTACTGCGGCCCATCGATTGGGACGCCACAAACACCTGGCTATCTAAAAAACGAAAATTAAATCATGACGCCACACTAACCAGGCCGAAAACTTGAGGCAAACTCATTTTATTCTACAATCGAAATGCACCAATCAAAAAATGATGCATTAAACCGGTAGTGCCCTAGTATGCCTTCCTTAGCTGCCTATACGGCAGTGAACTATGAGTAATCCCTTCGGGCCGTGCTGCTCCATTTCTTAACTGCCTATACGACAGTGAACATGCCCTCAAGGCGAGTTTATTTAAGATTAAATTTCTTAGCTGCCTGTGCGGCAGTGAACATGTGAGCTTTACATTGCAAACGGATTCTTGGTTTCTTAGCTGCCTGTGCGGCAGTGAACAAGGAAGAAGTACCAGCACTACTTAAGGAGCATTTCTTAGCTGCCTGTGCGGCAGTGAACCGGATACCGGTACCACAAAGCATCACCGTAATTTTCTTAGCTGCCTGTGCGGCAGTGAACGTGGGATTCAGCACAACCCAAGATACCGCGAATTTCTTAGCTGCCTGTGCGGCAGTGAACGAGTTGTTGTCGCTGAGATTGGGCGATGTGATTTTCTTAGCTGCCTGTGCGGCAGTGAACGCGAGGGATGGAATGGGTCGGCTAACTGGGCATTTCTTAGCTGCCTGTGCGGCAGTGAACACACAGCCCTTGCGAACCGGTTAGCTCGGGATTTTCTTAGCTGCCTGTGCGGCAGTGAACTGTCGCAGGCCGTCGCCTTTGGCGCGCAGTTTTTTCTTAGCTGCCTGTGCGGCAGTGAACGTGATCGCCCTTGATCCGCTGCGCGACCTACTTTTCATAGCTGCCTGTGCGGCAGTGAACGAGCAAGCGCAATCGGGTGGATCAGCTACCGATTTCTTAGCTGCCTGTGCGGCAGTGAACTCAATCGGCGAGCCGCCCTTAAAAAATGTCACTTTCTTAGCTGCCTGTGCGGCAGTGAACCTGTCAGAAGATGCGCAACGGTTACTTGATGCTTTCTTAGCTGCCTGTGCGGCAGTGAACTATCTATGTTCTCGAATCTGTGGACTTCTGTTTTTCTTAGCTGCCTGTGCGGCAGTGAACCGAGCCTTTGTATGCTGGTAATTCCTTAATCGTTTCTTAGCTGCCTGTGCGGCAGTGAACGTCGTAGTCATGCCATGACTGTGCGTTATTGTTTTCTTAGCTGCCTGTGCGGCAGTGAACAACAATCCTCAACGGATGCGACTACACCCCAGTTTCTTAGCTGCCTGTGCGGCAGTGAACGATGATCGGGGTATTTCTGCTTTTGGTATTTCTTTCTTAGCTGCCTGTGCGGCAGTGAACTGCGAGTAGCAACGCGTCTGCCGCTGGTGTCCTTTCTTAGCTGCCTGTGCGGCAGTGAACCTAACAGCGTGACAAATGTTCGTGCTGGAATATTTCTTAGCTGCCTGTGCGGCAGTGAACGCCGTGTCTTCTCGGCTTGCACCTACGGTCGCTTTCTTAGCTGCCTGTGCGGCAGTGAACGAGACAAACACCGTGCAGAAACTATTTGGTAATTTCTTAGCTGCCTGTGCGGCAGTGAACTTATTGAGGCCATCTAACTTCGCAGTTGACAGTTTCTTAGCTGCCTGTGCGGCAGTGAACATTATCGACGCAAGGAACCAAGCCGAAGCGATTTTCTTAGCTGCCTGTGCGGCAGTGAACCGGAGAAGGTCGAGAAGATCATATCTTTGATCTTTCTTAGCTGCCTGTGCGGCAGTGAACCCGCCCATCACAGACAGCTTGCCTTTCCAACCTTTCTTAGCTGCCTGTGCGGCAGTGAACAGGCATTCGTTTAAAGTTAATGCCGCTCACTGTTTCTTAGCTGCCTGTGCGGCAGTGAACATAACCACCGCCACATCCCCCTCGCTGGATGCTTTCTTAGCTGCCTGTGCGGCAGTGAACACATCGATCGATTCTAAGGAGAATATATTATGTTTCTTAGCTGCCTGTGCGGCAGTGAACTATTTAATTTGATCAGGTATTTGAATATGCACTTTCTTAGCTGCCTGTGCGGCAGTGAACCCACCCGCAAGGTTAACTGTTAAATTGTGCGATTTCTTAGCTGCCTGTGCGGCAGTGAACGTAGGGCTTAAGAGTTGCGGCATCTCTTACGTTTTCTTAGCTGCCTGTGCGGCAGTGAACCCCCTCCTCATACTTCGTCTAACGTGTTTAGCTTTCTTAGCTGCCTGTGCGGCAGTGAACTGCTGGAATCATGTCTAGCTGTTAATGAGCTCTTTCTTAGCTGCCTGTGCGGCAGTGAACATGGCGTCGAGTGATGAAGAGTTATGCCAGTGTTTCTTAGCTGCCTGTGCGGCAGTGAACCCTCCTCATCGTACAATGCGGCCTGCCCTAAATTTCTTAGCTGCCTGTGCGGCAGTGAACTTTAAAATATTATTTGACAAGCTTGGCTAAGATTTCTTAGCTGCCTGTGCGGCAGTGAACCATTAGGTCAAACAATACCCATCAACTCCAGTTTTCTTAGCTGCCTGTGCGGCAGTGAACATGCTGTCACGCTCTCCACAGCTGGGCAGCTGTTTCTTAGCTGCCTGTGCGGCAGTGAACGTTGATACACTGGCGCTCACGCAGCACTATGTTTTCTTAGCTGCCTGTGCGGCAGTGAACAAAACCACCCGTTCAGCGTGGATGGCGCAATCTTTCTTAGCTGCCTGTGCGGCAGTGAACGATTTCTTTGTTTAGAATTGCCTGCTCACCAATTTCTTAGCTGCCTGTGCGGCAGTGAACATTATCTCGATCAACTCGCTACGATTACTATTTTTCTTAGCTGCCTGTGCGGCAGTGAACGATCACATGGTCATAAAACAACATTCGATGCTTTTCTTAGCTGCCTGTGCGGCAGTGAACGCAAAGGTGGTCTTTTTCTGAGTACCCATCTGTTTCTTAGCTGCCTGTGCGGCAGTGAACTGGGGCGAACGCATCGGCAGGTTAAATGCGATTTTCTTAGCTGCCTGTGCGGCAGTGAACCCCAAGAACCCGGAGACCCCTCTGATTATCTTTTTCTTAGCTGCCTGTGCGGCAGTGAACTCACAATCTCTTTAGCCACCTTCTTGCTTATATTTCTTAGCTGCCTGTGCGGCAGTGAACGTTGTCTTGCTACAAGTGGGCTTCCCATAGCATTTCTTAGCTGCCTGTGCGGCAGTGAACCTAACCTGTTGACCGAGCTTGCAAACTCAGTCTTTCTTAGCTGCCTGTGCGGCAGTGAACTAAAAGATTCGGCCAAAGGGATTAACTTTATCTTTCTTAGCTGCCTGTGCGGCAGTGAACCAACCTTTCATAAAAATACGCAATTAGTCGGTTTTCTTAGCTGCCTGTGCGGCAGTGAACATAACTCTAATCATACCGACCTGCTGTGTTTATTTCTTAGCTGCCTGTGCGGCAGTGAACTCTATAAAAGCAATATAACGATTGAGGTAACTGTTTCTTAGCTGCCTGTGCGGCAGTGAACATGCACTCGAAAATAACTCCATTAGATCAGTCTTTCTTAGCTGCCTGTGCGGCAGTGAACATTTTGTCGCCTTGATTATTCCTGCTAACCTCTTTCTTAGCTGCCTGTGCGGCAGTGAACCTATCAAGGTCGGATCAGGCCGCAGGCAGAGATTTCTTAGCTGCCTGTGCGGCAGTGAACCAGAACGCCTACAGCGGCACAATTAGCTTATATTTCTTAGCTGCCTGTGCGGCAGTGAACCTTAACCCCTAATATATCACCGCCACTGTGTCTTTCTTAGCTGCCTGTGCGGCAGTGAACGGCTGAATACGCCGTGATCACGCCAGTAGGTATTTCTTAGCTGCCTGTGCGGCAGTGAACGATACTTAATCAGCTATCGCAAGACTCAGGCTTTTCTTAGCTGCCTGTGCGGCAGTGAACTTGGTAGCCCTGCTGTTGCGGCGGTTGCTGTTTTTCTTAGCTGCCTGTGCGGCAGTGAACTTGGTAGCCCTGCTGTTGCGGCGGTTGCTGTTTTTCTTAGCTGCCTGTGCGGCAGTGAACCATTCCCTCGCAATACCAGGTTTGCGTGACATTTTCTTAGCTGCCTGTGCGGCAGTGAACTATTGCTGCGTGAAACTGTCGATGATGTCGGCTTTCTTAGCTGCCTGTGCGGCAGTGAACATGATTGTTGTGGTATCGGTGTAATGTTAATTTTTCTTAGCTGCCTGTGCGGCAGTGAACTCATTAGCATCAACAAAAGCCAGATTTGCGTTTTTCTTAGCTGCCTGTGCGGCAGTGAACCGAAATACCCTGCGGACAATGCATTGGATGCATTTCTTAGCTGCCTGTGCGGCAGTGAACTCGTCCTTATAGGCAAATTTGACGATGATAGATTTCTTAGCTGCCTGTGCGGCAGTGAACTCGCCTTCGGCGCGCAGTTTGGCGTCGACATCTTTCTTAGCTGCCTGTGCGGCAGTGAACGACCTGCCAGATGATGTAAAGAAAAGGGTTTCTTTCTTAGCTGCCTGTGCGGCAGTGAACAAGAGATACTAGCGCATAACTTCCTAATTGTTAAAGAGCATTTCCTAAAGATAAGGCCCACCCCCTATTTTAGAGGGTGGGCTTAAGTCCTTGTTTTTACAGAGACCAGATTTCTGTCAAGAAAAAGGGTCAAAACCAGGGGACGGTTGCTTTGTTGCTGAGGCCATAGCTATTGAATTCGCCTGCCACTGCGTTTGGCTGGGCTGCTTGATGTTCAATAAACAAACAAAAGTGTTGCCCGGTGCTTTCACTTTTCAGTTGCAAAAAAGGCAGTTCAAGGCGCTTTTCTACCGAATCAGGTATCATTCCGACAACATCTTTCTCGGTAACACTGTCATGACGTTTCAGGTATCGACGCCTTAGTCGCTCTGCGCTGGACTTCGACTGCACTCTTTTCACTCGGCAGAACTGAACGTTTTCAGGTATGGGTGAAACCTCCGTTGCATCAACATGATCCCGCATCCCCCGTAGCCAGCTTTGTGCCTCAAGATTCTGTAGCGATTCTGCTGTGCCGTGCAAACGAAACAGATCTCCCAGGTTTTTCGAGGTATTTCCTTTGACATTAGGGAAACTAATACCAATGGCGTTACTCTTTATTTGCACCAATGCCCTGTGTAACTTGGCAAACAGAGCATTCATCAACATCGACTGTGGAAACTCGGGATCAGCGAGTATTTTTATGTCCTGGTAGTGATCCATCACTTAGCCTCCTTGGCCAAACACACCACCACGAATCAAGGTGGCCATCACGAAGTGTTGGTTACCCGTCGTTTCAGGCGCTTTGCCTTTGATGATCCAGTTATCCAGCAGATTGTAGAAATCAATTTTCTGCTTAGGCTGGCGGTAAGCTTTACCTTGTGAAGTAACAGAGCCGTAAGGTTCGACTGCGATAGGGCCAGCACTATTGTCATCTTGATACCAGGTATCAATCGTACGCAGGGCATTGCCGATTTTCTGGCTATGCATTCCTGCCACATTGTTATCGCCCACTACATAAAGCGTTTTACTCTTGCCTTTACCACGATCAAGAATCAGCTCTTGTGATGGATAGGCTTCCTGCCCATCACCAATACGGGCATAAGCCACCACTTCAAGTAAAGCGTACTCTTTTCCCTCCAAACCCATTTCTATTACATCAGCGAGGGCTTTAAAATTGATTTGCGCATTAGCAGGCACATCAAAATTACGTTGAGAAAAATCCATGGCATCAAATGACCAGGTTTGCGCCTTCTCACCGTCTTTTAAATGACTCACTTGAATCGTGATCTGTTCTGCACCCAAACGATTACGCCATAAAAAACGACCATTGGCTAAATTATGAGCATAGCGTTGAGCTAATTCAGCAAAGCCATGTTGCTTAACATATTCATCAATCGTGTTTTGTAGTTGCTGCTGGTAGTCCGCGTTATTACAGGCTGATGGTTTACCTGCACCGCCTAATACTTTAAGTGTGAAGCGAACGCGTAAGGTATCAGCATCATTAGGCAGCATTGCGACATCCACCGTTTGAAGGTTGGGGTTTTGAATAGAAGCATCAAGTTTTGCCGGGTCTTGATCTTTGGTTTTCAGGCGATTTGAGATGGTGCCACGTACGGATTTTTCACGCACGATCACGCTTGGCCATTGTTGACCTTGGCCAATATCATCCCAGCACCCAGCACTAAACAGTGCATCAGATGGGTCAAGTTTACGTTCAAATGCCAATACAGAAGCGGTTTTTAAATCAGTCATGAGTATTCTCCTTATGTCGAATTAGATAGTAGTATTTGTTAAATGTTTAGCGTAATGATTGATACAGCGATACAGGCCTTGCTCAGCATCTGCGTCTTGATGCCATAATAATTGTTCCAATGTGGCGAGCCGATGCGGGCTAACCCACTCGCCAAGTGAATAGAGGTTTTCAACAAAGCGAAACGGCGTGCCATTGTCACGAGCATTGGCCACTTCTCCAGCTGGATAAAGCGGTGAGATAGCGGCGTAACCTACTGGAACTGGCACCAACCAGCCTGGATGTTTACGCACACCCCACTGGGTCTCATCCGGATTATCTGGATTAGGTTGATCCGGCTCGATATTGAGTCGCGATAAATCCATCAGCGCATCCAGGGCGTTAGCTTGATGATCATCGGCCTGCATTTCAGCCAAACGCGTTTGCAGATAATCTTCTCGCTGCACCAGGGCGAAGCCGGGTAATAAACGACGACGTAGATTGCGAAACGTTTCATCCTGGCTGACCTTATCGTGTGCTAATGGCAAATACTGTGCGTTGTAACGCTTGCCTGTTCGCTGGGGTAACAAGCTGCCACCGGCCAAGCGCATCGTATGCACAATACCCATGAGTTTTTCGATTAAATCGTCGCTCTCTTCTTCATCCAAATATCCGAAAACAGAAAACACGAGACTGACTTCCAGATGCGCCCGGCCCTCTTCAACAATCGCGGCTGTTTTGCTATCTTTGCCCAGTGGGTTACGGGTGAGTTGAAACACTTGAGTGTATTTACCTTCGGGTTTGCAGACTTGTGGTTCGAACTTGTGACAGATAATACCGACACCTCCAAAGCCTTTAAACTCATCATCTAGCTCAACGGCTACCCGCCGTTCCAGCGCATGAACAAATCCAGCAAAGGCTGTGGGTGAAGGAAAACCCCAGGTTAATGGGCCAGACACCGCATTGGCATTTTGTACCTGTAAACGCGGTAAAACGATGAGTGCGCTTGAATTAGTCATAACTATTGACCTCCTCGCGCAGTAATTTCAGTTCAGCGTTTAAATCAGATGCCCATTGGCTGGCTTCATCCTCACCGAAGGGAAGTGATTTTTTCTTTTTCGTGAGTTGGGCATTTAACCAATTGGCAAAACGTTGGCAGACATTTTCTTTCCAGTCACCCCAGGTATAGATTGCAGAAAAGACTTCATCCGTTTCAGCGCGATGAGGATTTAACCAACATTGTTCATCGATATTAAGACGGCAATCTTCATATGTGCTCCAGTTGTTTTCTAAATCACGCAGCTCAGCAGCGAAGAGCAGCAACTCATCAACAATATAAGCCACCAACTCAGCACGCTTGTTACGAATATCAATATTAGTTTTGTAGTCTGGAAGGCTATAAAGGTAAGTACGAAGATCAGCAACCAGCCCCCTAACCCGAGGGCGATAAAGAAACCAGCCATCGAATACACTATCAACACGTAACGGAGGTTTTATAGGGTTAGATTTCCAATTTGGCGGACATGATGGTAGTAATTGATTTTCACCATAGCGATCTTTATTGAGATGACTAATATTGAGTCGTCTAGTTGGTGAGTCACCACCAAATTTCTGAATCACCACGTTAGGATACTCTTTGAAGCCGTGAGGATAGAATTGCTTGGCCTTACGCGCTTCCCTTGCAGATTTAGCCTCTTCGGAAAACCTATCCTCCCGAATGGTTGTCCAGACCTGATGCACTAATGAGGTGGGAAATAGTGGTGCTAATAAATGATACTCACCCTTTCCCATTGGCCAATAAAGCTGTTTGGCTAGCTTATGTGAGGAGGGTTCACCTTTGCTTTTCATTAGCCCCCCAAATGCTTCCACCCAATCAGTCGCCAGTTCATCATTACTAGAAAAGGCCTGTTGCAATACTGGATCATTCTCAATAGCGCGGACCAACAGCGTTTTACCATCCACCTCTAAACACAAAAATTGATAAACATCAGATGCCGCTGCATTACCCACGACATCCGCAGCTAACTGACCTGCAATCGTATGCGTACCAATTAAGGACTCACCCGCAGCTTCATTGCCCGGCATATTCAGGCTTGTACCCTTGGCATCAGGGTGAATATATTTCAGTGCATGGGTGATTTGTTGAATCTGCCCCGCACGATGTGCCGCATCAGGAATCCAATTTTTAGGCTTATACGCCTCGACTAATTTCTGACGAGTTTCATCTTCGCCTTCTTTGAGTTTATCGAGCTTGGCTTGCAGGCGTTCCTGTAGAAACGTATTAATCACCACCTTTATGTGGGCAACACAATCGTTCATTTTTTGGTCCTCCTTCTAATATCCATCAAGCGTCTCTCCGTTCCTAGTTTGTTTATCTTTTATATAGGAGAACAAGCTCCTAAAATTGTTACCGGCTAAACCCTAGCGCTGGGTGATAATTCCAGCCATTTCTCTCCTCCGCTGTTAAATCTATAAACCCAAACCGACGAGCACACTCACTCGCGTCTATCGACAGCCGCTCGGCTAGATCATTTAATCCAGCCTCATAATCAGGTTCCCCCCAAAAGCTGATGCCCTGGCCTGCGTCGAACGTCAAATCGTGTTTTAAATTACTAACCGGGATTGGCTTTTCACCGGGATTGATTTTGCAAAATTGAATCTCTTCATCGTCATTCAACAACAAGGCGTAACGCTGGCGTCCTTGTGGGTCGTTGCGAAAAGGTTGTTGCCATTGCAGGTATCCACTCAGGCTTGCTTGTGTCTGCCACCACCAATACACCGGCTTATTGATTAACTGTTCGTTCGCTGGTTTTTCTAACATTAAGTCACGTAAGCTGGCATGCTCCAGGTCAACAAGATTTTGAGTTGGCAGCAAGGGTTCACGTTCGGCAATACGGGCGCTGGCATCAATCACGGCCAGTTGTTCAGCGGTGAGTAGTTCCGTTAGGTGATGACTGTCTAATTTAAAGTCATTGCTTTCGAAGCCTGGCCGACAAAATGCGGACGTGCCAGGTTTTGATTCTAAGTGCCTGACGTTGGTATCCAATAAATAGATGTTTGTTTTGCCGTAAACTTCTGGCCGATGACGGCGCACACGACCTGCGAGCTGAATAATGGAGCGCATGGACGAGGGTTCAACAATCGCCCAGTCGTAATCGTGGTCGCGCCCGACTTCTGCCACGGCGGTGGCGAGCACGACAAAGATGTGGTGTTTCTCGGCCGAAGCATCTAACAACTGCCGTAATTCATCGTTATCAAAAATGGCATTGGGCTGTTTGCGATTAAGCAAAGTATCCAATTTACGCTCAATGGATGAACGCACTAACAGCGGGTGCTGGGAGTGATAAGCACACAAATGGATGTGGCAATTGGACCGCGCCCCTAGACGATAAAAGGCTTGGGCGACTTCAACCAAGGGATTGATATTGGCCATGCGAATCAAACCAAAGCTGACTTGCTTATCACTTTTAGTGTCTGGACTTGCATGCTGTTGGTGCAGGTGATGTATCTGTGGATTGAGTAATTCAGCCAGCCCGACACAGATCTCTTTACGTGTCAGACCATTGGCAACTGGCAATAACTGTATCTGCGCGGTGCGCCGCATTTCATTCTTAGCAACCCTGGCTAATTGCTGCAACCGCTTTGCGGTAAATTGTTTGTGAGCATTAAGATAGCCATCACCGTTATCACAATTAGTAGCCTGAGTAGAAAATTCATCAAACCACGCACAGCAAACATCAGGCACCAATCCCGGTTGACCTAGATTCGCTTGATATATCGTGCGGCCAGCCAGATAGGCGCGAAACAAGCCTTCAATTAATGCAGGCGGTAAGGTGGCAGATGACAGCAGTACACGACTGCCAAGCAAACCCGCCCAGTGCACAAGACGACTAAGTGCGGGCAAGTCTTCCATACCAAAGTCATCGGGTTCATCCAGCACGAGGTCTGAGCTCATGAGGCGCAACATCGGAGCAATCTGGCGACCGCCTCGTGTACCCTCGGTGGCAGGCATGAGGTGATCGATAGTACAGGCTAAAATCGGCGCATTGAGCAGTTTGTTAGCATTCGGGTTATGGCTCAACCAGCGATTCAGTGGGCCATCTTCCAGGCTGCCTTCAAAGTGGACGTAATGATTGTCGGGCAATAAGTCTGCTTGAGACTCTGAGCCTGAACGATTTAAGGCATTGTCTTCATCGCGCTGGTGTTCGTGTAGCGCGCGCACGGCACCGCCGCCGACCAGCACGGCCAAATCTTCATCGCCCAAACCGAGTCGATCGCGATAGGCATCACCCGTTTGCAGCGTGAGCGTGCGTAAACCCAGGGCGATGTTAAAACGTGCACCCTGCTGAGGATCGGCCAAGCCGTACATAATGCGGCCATTGGCAAGGGTTTTACCGCAGCCCGTGGAGGCCATATTGACTCCAAAAAATCCGTGTTGTTCGCTGCGTGTTTGCAGGCTACTAGCGAGATCAAAGGCTTTGTCTTGCCAGCGAAAACGAATGTCTTTACTGCGCTGCCGAAAGCCTTTGTGGCGCGCAATTCTCGGTAACTGCTGGGCCATACGCGGCAAGGTACGCACGATACGACTGGCGTTCACTTCAACGCCAATCAGGTGCTCATCTAAACGCTGGTTCGGGGCGTTGTTTTCATTGCGCAGTGTATTGGCGATGAGTGGGAACTTGGCGTCACCATAGCGACTATGTGATTTTTCAGCCGAGTAAAAATGATCTGCCAACATAAGTGAGAGTCGAGACAGATGCAGTGCGTAGGGGTTATTCACCCATTCGCTATTAAGTAATTGGGGCCGCTGCAACATCTGCTGCGCCAGCTTATTGGCATGTTCACACCAGTGTTTGCTATCGAAGGGCAGGCGTTTAAATTTCCAGCACGAAGGTTTATCCGCTTCATCATTAGCACCACACCAGGAAGCAAGAATGCCTTTTGGTAAGCCAGGCAATGCGCCATCACTGGGTTTGTTTCTATCGTACAAGGTCGGTAATCGATGATGACTAACAATCAGCCAGCCTACTATCCGCGCCAACGGTGGTAAGTTTTTAAATGGCCCACTAGTCTTATCATCAACACCATCACGCTGAAGATTATCTAACCATGATTGATCAGTGTTGACCGACACATCAGCCAGCCGTGCTAACCATTGCTCATCACTATCATTCCCCACAAAGGCTTCAAATAACCGTAACGACACCCATTCGTGCCGATAGGCATCAGCAATTGGTTTTTTGCTTTTGAGTTTTTTCTGAAAGGCATCATTGGCTTTGCCCAGGTCGTGTAGCAGTCCTCCCATGGCGGCCAGTAGGCGAATATCTTCGGCGCTGTGCCAGTCGTTTTCATCCTGACTGCGCAATATATCGCGTTGAGTGGTATTGGTCGGCGTTGCGCCTTGAGAATTAAAACGACTGACATCACCCACAATCCACATCAGTTCGCTATGATCCTTGCCACGTATCCAATGACAGGCCACAGCGGTATTCCGTCGGGCTGTTTTGCGTAGCATTTTATGCAAGGTTTGCAAGCCTTGCATGGTAATAGAAGTTTGCCAGCTGCGGTCGCCACGACGCTCGGCGAACTGATCAAGAATTCGGCGAGTCTCTTTAAGCGCATTTTTATTGCACTGAGAAACCAATAGCACATTCATTGCGCCTTGTTTCCTGTTTCCAGCGCGATGGCTTTGAGCGTGTCGATCATAAAATCTAACGATTCTGTACGAGTGAGGTTTTCGACACAGGCCTGGCGAAACTCTTGTTCATCGTGTCCCGCCATGGCGGAGACAAAGGCCTGCGGCAGGATGACGGCATCTTTCACCAAATCCGCCACATCAAACACCAAGCCACCCCTACGGGTTTTACCGTGTAATACCGCTAAGCCATGAGGAATACCAAGCACCCAGGTTGCCGTCGCAGCCAGGCCATAAGCGAGGTAGTTACCATGGTCGAGAAACCTGTTGGCAGGATCGGTGCCTGTAGCACGTTTGGCGCGGGTGAAATCATCATCGTAGCCGACCGTCTTCACGGCAATTTTGTAGAGCGCTTTGGTTAAGCGAGCTTCAAGGGTTAGTAATTCCGTTGTGTTATGAGCAGTCTCTATCGCTTTACGTGACACCACCAGCATAGGCTGCAATACTGTTGCTGGCAGATCAAAGCCAGCATCACGCAACGCTCGACTATTCAACCAGTGTTGTTCCAACCGCTGTAACCGAACCAGTTGAAAACATTTTGCGGCCTCTAGCCGTAGTTCATCATCAAACCAAAAACGCACCCAATGCTGTAGATATTCCGTCGGACGATATTCACTTTGAGGCGTCAACCAGGCGACATCAACATCCACTTCGTTAGCACTGAACAACGGCATTCCTCCACCGCCACAAAACCCAACCAACACCCCAGCCTTGGCCAGCTCTCTCATAGCTGCCTGAGTGATAGATGTACCCGTACCCAATAACATACACGTGGTGTTGGCGATAGGTATATTCCAGTACAGTGAAGCTTTACCTTGATCAGTTACATATTCGACACGTCCGCCATTCACTAGCACCCGACAATGTTGCAGGTAATAGATATTCGCGCGCTTCGAATGTAAAACGCTTTTTAGGTCACTCGGTGATAAATCGTCCATCTACCCTCCCGCTACTTAGCTTCCATCACCCCAACACTCAGTCCAAAACTCCCACACCCCATACAATTAACAATACAACCATCATATGAGTGAATGCTAAATCAGTACCCCGCCGCGTCTTTACAGTGATTTTTGCCACATTGGATAATGCAATCATAGCCACTACACACCCTCAATTGATGAGGGAGGCTGCTCATAAACTGAAATTACTTATTCCTGATACTGCCTTGCAGCCGCTAACAAGCCCTCCTTTACAGCCAGTCGTAACCCCAGCGGCGCGACCACCTCAACATCCGCCCCATATTTGAGGATATCCATCATCAACTCACGCGGATCACTGTAGGGAATACGCAATTCATAACGACCATCATCAAGAAAGC
>Ga0316204_10009090_pt1 | contig 13448 bp, 13 predicted proteins | sample 6monrhotite_MG_2_FD_205661 | JGI IMG/M metagenome (GOLD analysis project Ga0316204, IMG submission 205661) | Microbial mat bacterial communities from mineral coupon in-situ incubated in ocean water Damariscotta River, Maine, United States -... | ecosystem: Environmental > Aquatic > Marine >... | reverse complement strand
TATTGCCGGTGGCTTATTACCGCTGGCATTTTCACCTGTTAACTTTTATCTTATAGCTGTACTAAGCCCCGCTGTACTTTTTTATGCCTTTTTATTCGCCACACCGCGTCGTGCAGCATGGTTAGGCTGGTGGTTTGGCATGGGGCTTTTCGGTGTGGGGGTATCATGGGTATTTGTTGCAATATATGTTTTTGGTCTTAGTTCTATTTTTGCCTCAATCATCCTGACTTTTCTGAGTATTAGTTTTATTGCTTTATTTATTGCTTTACAAGGCTACCTCAGTGTTTTGTTTATTCAAAAATGTAATGTGCAAAACAGAACGCTAATTATCCTGGTTGTATTCCCCTTGTTTTGGGTTTTGTTGGAATGGTTTCGTGGTTGGTTCTTAACTGGCTTCCCATGGTTGAGTTTAGGTTATAGTCAAACAGTTAGCTTTTTGTCAGGCTATGCTGCTGTATTGGGTGTTTATGGTCTTTCATGGTTAACTGCTTTAAGTTCATCGTTGTTATTAGTTCCTTTACTTCATAGTAAGAATAAAAAAATATTTCCTGCTTTATTAAGTGTTGCCGTTATTTGGTTTGGTGGATATTTTTTATCTCAAATAGATTGGACTGAAGTAACGGGAAAACCAATTAAAGTTAGTTTAGTGCAAGGAAATGTTGAGCAAAAAAACAAGTGGGACCCTAATCACTTTAATAAAAGAAAGCAGCGTTACCTGTCACTCACACAAAAACATTGGGATAGCGATCTTATTCTTTGGCCTGAAAACTCATTAACAATTTTCCATCATCAGTTAAAAGAAAACTTCCTGATGTCTTTAGCTGAAGAAGCAAAAAAACAAAATACCGATATTATTTTAGGTTTACCTGTATTAGATAGAAAAAAAGATGAATATTTTAGTAGCCTAATGGCAATTAACAATTCGAATGTAATTAATAATAGTGAACAGTTTTATCACAAAAACCACCTTGTTCCATTTGGTGAGTATGTACCTTTAGCTTCATTACTTAGAGGTTTGATTTCATTTTTTGATTTGCCTATGTCAGGCTTTACTCCGGGACAATATAATCAAAAGTTATTAACTGCTGCTGGACAAAAAATAGCCCCCACAATTTGTTATGAAGATACCTTTGGCGAAGATCTTATTCGTTTCTTACCTGAAGCGACATTGCTGCTAAACGCAAGTAACAATGCATGGTACGGTGACTCTTTTGCACCACATCAACATTTACAAATATCACAAATGCGTGCGTTAGAAACAGGGCGAGATATGATGCGTGTAACCACAAATGGTGTTTCAGCATTAATAAATTATAAAGGTAAAATTATTTCTCGTTCGCCACAGTTTCAAGAATATGTGGTGACTGGCTATATGCAACCGCGAACAGGTTCAACACCTTATGTTACTTGGGGGAACTATGCTTTATTATTATTTATTGTGTTAGGATTAACAGCATCTCCTTTGTATACTAAGTATAGAAAATATATTAATAATAAATTTCAAAAAATTGAGAAATATTTCAGATGAATACATTAAAAAGTAAATATAGAAAGTTTCGTGAAAAAATATCTAAAAAAATTCATAAGTTAAAGCTTGTTAAAGGCATTAATAGAGATATGTTTTTTGTAAGACAGTTATTACTCAATGATTACAGCGATAAACTGAAGAACAATACACGTTATGAGGATGATAAATGCCTTATTAAATATGGGCAGAAAATTTATTCACAAAATGAAGAAGATGGAATAATTCTGGAAATATTTAATCGAATTGGAACGACAAATAAAACATTTGTTGAGTTTGGTATTGGCGATGGTTTAGAAAATAATTCTCTTGCTTTATTACTTAATAACTGGAATGGCTTGTGGATTGAAGGTTCTTCGAATGCTGTAAATAATATTAAAGATAATTTTAAAAGTGTAATTAATAGCCAGCGTTTAAAAGTTGTTGAGGCATTTATCACTAAAGATAACATTAATGAAATAATATCGAATAACATATCGGATAAAGAAATCGATCTATTATCTGTTGATATTGATGGCAATGATATTCACATTTTTAATGAGATATCTGTAATTAATCCTCGTGTAGTAATAATGGAATATAATGCTAAATTTCCACCACCGATTATGTTTACGGTTGAATACAATGCAACACATACATGGCAAGGTGATGACCACGTAGGAGCATCACTTAAATATATTGAAAAAGACCTTAATAAGAAAGGTTACAAATTAGTGGGCTGTGATTTAGCTGGTGTAAATGCTTTTTTTGTTAGAGATGATTTGGTAGGTGATAAGTTTTTAAGCCCTTATACTTCAGAAAATCATTACCAGCCAGCACGGTATTACCTGGTAGGTGGAATGACTGGTCACAAAGGAACTTACACTTCAGTCGAAAAATGTTTAGCAGCATGCATGAAAATTAATGATGAAGCATAGTGAATAGAAATTAATTCAATTTTGTTTATAGCGTCGGGTTAGCGTTGCTTGCTATGCGGGTTAATCCAGAGAGTTTTAAAAATAATTATAGTTGCCAGTTTAAAAGAGCTTTTATTTGTTGAGGTTGTTTATTTATATCAGCAAGGCTGTATTTTTCTAGTGTTGAAAAGAAAGCGTTTTGGGCTTCATTCAAAATCCCTTTTAAATCACATTTATTGATTAAAGGGCAAGCAGGTTCTTTACAATTAATAACTTCAGTATTTTTTTCCATTGTTTGAATGATATCACCCAGGTTCATCTTATCGGCTGATCTTGCCAGGCTCATACCACCATTTTTTCCTCGTACTGTTTTTATATAACCATGTTGAGCAAGATGTTGCACAACTTTGGTGAGGTGGTTTTTAAGTATTTTAAAATTTTTTGCAACTTCATCAATAGTAACCAGTGCATCTTTTTCTTGCAGCGATAAATATATAAGAACACGTAAGGAAAAATCTGTGTGGTGTGTTAGTCGCATTGTGTTTTATTTAGAAGGAATAAATGGGTCAGCGTAAATGTCATTCATGCTACTTCCTGCAAGAAATATTTGTTTGCGTAATTTATTAACTAAATCCTCATCGCCACACAAAAAACTTTTCCATCCACCTGGTTTGGGTACAATTTCTAAAGCAATTTTACTAATATCGCCTTCTGTTATATTGGAAGCCATATTTTCTTCTGCTGTCATCACGCAAGGGTGGTATTTGACGTTAGAATGTTGTTGTGCAAGGTTTGTTAATTCTTCCGTCAAATATAGCCCAGAAGTATTTAACGCGCCATGAAACAAATGTATTTCGCCAGTGTGCCCTTGTTGCAGTGCATCACGAATAATGCCGTATAAAGGTGCTAAACCAGTTCCTGTCCCTATCAGTAAGAGGTTTTGTTCTGGATTACCGGATGTGTAAAAACAATCTCCAGCAGGGCCTTGTACAAAAAGCGTGTCTCCAATTTGCAAATCATTATGTACCCATCCACTAAATTGACCATTAGGTATAAGTCTTATATGAAATATTAAATCTCCGCCATCTTCCGGCAAGCTGGCCAATGAATAACTACGGCCTAAATGTTCATCTTTCCATAAGGAGACATATTGACCAGGATTATATTGATAAGGCTCAGTTGTTTTGATTTTTAATTCAATTACATCAGCTGAAAGTTTATTTATTTCACTGACGGTAGCAGAAACTCTTAATTGCTGAGCATCCGGTAATTGAATGTTGATATCTTCTTCAGGTTCGCAGCTACAGGCAAGAAAAAAGCCTTTTGCTTTGTGTGAATCTTTAAGTCCTTTTTGTGACTTTTCAGGTACCGTTCCATTTGTTACCTGCATAATACAAGACTGACAAGCACCGGCTCGACAATTATTAGGGATCTCATGACCTTGTTCCAACAATGTATCAAGCACGGTACTGCCTGCTGACACAGTGAAAATATCATCTTTAAATTTTAACTGTGCCATTTTGTCGATCCTATCGGTTCAATACGTCGTCACGAACGCTGTTCGCAATACCCGCAATTTCTGTGATGTCAGCATCTGCAACACCAAGTTCTTTTAAGGTTTCACCTAAAAGTTCGATAATGGTATCAACGTGGCTATCATTTAAGCCGTTATCGACTAAATGTTTATGTCCTTCACGCATGTCTTTTCCTGTGTAGTTATTTGGGCCGCCAAATACCATGGTTAAAAAGCCTTTTTGTTTAGCAATTTGTCCATCCATATCGACATCACCAAAGAAACCATTTACACGGTCATCAGACAATACTTTACGGTAAAAAATATCAACTGCAGCATCAACCGCACCTTCACCGCCTATACGTTCATACAAAGTCGTCATACTATTTTCTCCAAAATCATGGGGGTTAGAATAAGTCTAAATTCAGATTATACATAACATGCATTTAAAATGCATGTTTAAAATTTAAAAAATTAAACATTACCGATTGATCGGCTATTTGAATAGGAAGTTTAGGAATTCTTAGACTGGGTTAAGAAAAGTTCACGAACTGCCCACTGGGCAAATTCCGTACGGGTGCAGCTATCCGCACTTTGTAATCCCTGGCCTTCTGCCACACGGTAAATCACCATGTCTTTTTTAGGATCATCGGATTTTGCTTCATCAATAATTTGGCGAACTGACCATTCAGCGCCGTGTTTGCTGTTGGTGTAATAGTGTCCCAATATGATTTGATTAGTAGAGAAGGTAGGGGTTTCAGCATGTTCAAGCGTTAAAGCAAAGAGTTGTTGTAAAGTCTCAACATTAAGATCGACCACTAAATCAATATCGGATAATGCTCTCTCGATATGTTCTTTTTCAACATAACGTGATGGTTTTTGTTTTTCTATTGTCGGTGTATCGGTGAAACGCATCATGCTTGAGGGATAACGGCGCCAGGGGAAAAAACCGTTAAAAACAAATGCGGAGATAAAGATGATTATTGTATTCAACAGCACGGGAGTAAGTATATATTCAAAGCCAAGGGCATGAATTTGTGCGCTACCGACCACAGCCACTAGTGCTGTTGCGCCACCAGGAGGATGTATGCAACGTAAAATATGCATTATGCCAATGGCTAAACCCACCGCCAGCCCAGCCGCGAGAAATAAATTAGGAATGAGTAAATAACAACATACGCCGACAAAAGCAGAGCTGAGTTGACCACCAAATAAAGACCACGGTTGCGAGAGCTTGCCATGTGGTACGGCAAAAACGAGAACAGCGGATGCACCCATTGAAGGCACAATGAGCGCGGCACCACTCGCACCGGTAAAGTGGAAGCTGATCATGCTAATGAGATAAATACCGATAAACCCACCAAGTGTGGAAGCTAATACCTCTGCTGTGCTGACTGAGTTATCTATACCTAAGATGTTTTTTATTTTATTTAGTATGTTGCTCAAAGAGTCAGCCTGATCATGTTTAATTTATAAGTATTTTCACAAATAGTACCTTAATTTATACGGTCTTGTTGAATACCTTTTTAAACACAGTTCCTTTGCATTTAGGGCAGGGTGGAATATGTCCTGGTTTTTTAAAATGCAGAACTTCATCGCAATTTTGACAGTAAAGTACGCCTACATTTGTGATTTCACCTGTATGCCAAACGCCAACCTGACGGGCTCGTTCTGCGAGCTCATCCAACTCTATGCGGGTTTTATCCGCAAGGTTTGCAAACATTTCAGCAAATTCAACTTCTGCAAATGAAAGCTCGTCTTTTATCCACCTTTTTAATTCTGGACCGTTTTTCGCAACGTATTCGGACAAATAATCTCCAGCTTCTTCCAGATCGCGTTTAATATAGCCACCAATTTTTTCAGCTTCTTCTTTAGTCAACTCACCCAATTCAGAGGCTTTTTCGGCAGCCTTTTCAATGTTTTCTGATAGTGTCGGTAGCGCTTTTTCTTCAGCGTTGTGCCAGAGATCTTTTACCTGATCCAACATCACATGATAAGTTTTTAGGAGTTTGTCGCTTGTTTCTTTGGCGTCCATATCTGTATACCTCGTTATTATTGTCACTACCCTTATTATAGGAACACAATTTGTCGTGACAAGTGTTGATCTATATCAGAGTTTTATTGTGGAGTATTCCTCCGGTGCTGTATCCTTACACTCTTAATTTCCGTTTTTACTGGCATTTGAGCTGGTTAATAATATTTATAGATAAATCAAAGATATAGCAGAGTTTTATGGAATCAGAATACAAACCCGAACAAATTGAATTAGAAATCCAGCAATACTGGGACGAAAATAAGGTTTTCAAAGCGGTCGAAGACCCAAATAAGGAAAAATATTACTGTCTTTCCATGTTTCCGTACCCGAGTGGGCGCCTACATATGGGGCATGTGCGTAATTACACCATTGGTGATGTGATTAGTCGCTATCAGCGCATGCAGGGCAAAAATGTATTACAGCCAATGGGTTGGGATGCGTTTGGTTTGCCTGCGGAAAATGCTGCAATTAAGAATAATGTGCCGCCGGCTAAATGGACGCGTGAAAATATTGATTACATGCGTGACCAGCTTAAGCGCCTTGGTTTGGGGTATGACTGGGATCGTGAACTCGCGACCTGTGACCCTGATTATTACCGCTGGGAGCAATGGCTGTTTACTAAGCTTTATGAAAAAGGCTTGGTATATAAAAAAACGGCGGGCGTAAACTGGTGTCCGAATGATTTAACCGTACTTGCTAACGAACAAGTCATTGATGGCAAGTGCTGGCGTTGTGATACCGATGTTGAGAAAAAAGACATCCCACAATGGTTTATGAAAATCACAGATTATGCAGATGAGTTGCTTGATGAGTTAGATAAACTTGAAGGCTGGCCTGATCAAGTGCGTACCATGCAACGTAATTGGATTGGTCGTTCGCAAGGTGTTGAAGTGAGCTTTGGTCTTGAAGGACGTGATGAAAAACTAAACGTTTTCACTACGCGCCCAGATACATTAATGGGGGTAACGTATGTTGCGGTTGCTGCGGAACATCCATTAGCAACAGAAGCCGCTTCGAGTTTTGAAAATGTTGCTGCCTTTATAAAAGAGTGTGCAAAAACAGATACCGCAGAAGCTTCGATGGAAACTATGGAGAAAAAAGGTATCGATACAGGTTTAAAAGCTGTTCATCCAATTACCGGTGATCATGTTCCTGTGTTTATTGCCAATTTTGTTTTAATGGGCTATGGCTCAGGTGCAGTCATGGCGGTGCCGGCACATGATCAACGTGATTATGAATTCGCTACTAAATATGGTTTGTCTATTAACCAGGTTATAGAACCTGCTAACAATGAAGAATGTGATTTAACAAAAGAAGCATTCACGGCAAAAGGTAAATTAATCAACTCTGGTGAGTTTGATGGTTTAACCTCAGAAGATGCGTTTGAAAAAATTGCAAATTATTTAGAATCAAAAAATGCAGGTGAAAAACGTACCACTTATCGCTTACGTGACTGGGGTGTTTCACGCCAACGTTATTGGGGATCACCTATTCCTATAATTAACTGCAATAAGTGTGGAGAAATTGCTGTACCCGAAAAAGATTTACCCGTCGTCTTACCTGAAGACATTGAGTTTGAAGGTGTCGGTTCACCGATTAAAAAGATGCCAGAGTTTTATGAAACTACATGTCCAACATGTGGAGGTAAAGCGGAACGTGAAACAGATACCTTTGATACCTTTATGGAATCATCATGGTATTACGCACGTTATGCATCAGCCGATAATGATGAGGCCATGTTAGATGAACGTGCAAATTATTGGTTACCCGTTGATCAGTATGTTGGCGGTATTGAACATGCGATTTTACATTTACTCTACGCGCGTTTCTTTAACAAGTTAATGCGTGATGTTGGCTTAACCACCAACGATGAACCTTTTGAAAACCTTTTAACCCAGGGCATGGTGTTAAAAGACGGCACTAAAATGTCTAAGTCAAAAGGGAACACGGTAGACCCGCAGGGTTTGATTGAACAATACGGTGCAGATACTGCACGATTATTTATGATGTTTGCTGCACCTCCAGAACAATCATTAGAATGGAGTGATGCCGGTGTTGAAGGTGCGTCACGTTTCCTTAAACGTTTATGGCGTTTGGCGTTTGATCATGTTGAAGCGGGTAGTACAGTTGATTTAGACACGAATGCTTTAAATGATGCACAAAAATCTATACGCCGAGTAACGCACGAAACAATTGCTAAAGTAGGTGATGATATTGGTCGTCGTTTTACTTTTAATACCGCGATTGCTTCTGTGATGGAATTGATAAACGTGTTAACGAAATTTAAAGATGATAGTGAGCAAGGGCGTGCGGTGATGCAGGAAAGTTTGCAGTCTATTGTATTGCTTTTATCTCCTATCGTGCCGCACATTACGCATGAAATATGGAAAGTGCTTGGACAAGATAGTCCGTTACTAGAACAATCTTGGCCTAAAGTAGATAAATCTGCTTTAGAGAAAGACAGTTTGCAAATTATTGTACAAGTAAATGGCAAATTACGTTCACGAATTGAAGTGGCGGCAAGTGCAAGCAAAGATGAAATTGAAGCCGCTGCGGTTACAGATGAAAATGTAAAGCGTTTCACTGATGATAAGCAGGTTGTTAAGGTGATTGTAGTGCCGGGTAAACTGGTTAATATTGTAGTTAAGTAAAATTAAGTTAAATAATATGAGAAAAGTAAAGCTTACATATTTGTTTATACTCAGCTTATTAGTTAGCAGCTGTGGTTTCCACTTGCGCGGTAATCAGGATCTTTCATCCGTTTTAACGGAAGTACAAATTCAGGGTGTAAGTAAACACAGTGAGCTTGGTCGAGAATTGACGCGGGCGTTAACGGCCGCAAAAGTTAATGTTTTAGACGAATCTAAAGTGCTGTTAAGTATCACACGAGATAATTTTTCAAAGCGTGTTTTGTCTTTGGATAGTGCAGGTCGGGCAAATCAATATGAGCTTAGTTATCAGTTAAGTTTTTCTTTATTGAAAAAAGTAAAGGATGAAAATATAGAGCCTACCGATAAACAAAAGATCATTGATTTAATACCAACGCAAAATATTATTGAAAAACGTGAATATTTGTTTGATGCGAATTTAGTTTTAGCAAAATCCGATGAGGAAACTCGTCTTAACAATGATATGCGACAGGCAGCAATATTACAGTTGGTTCGACGCTTGATGTTTTCATTAAAGTCTAAAGCTGAAAGCTCTAAATAAGATGAAGCTTTATTTTAATCAACTTAAACAGCATCTTGAAAAACAGTTACAACCTGTTTATTTTATTAGTGGGGATGAGCCTTTTCAGCAAGATGAATCTGTCCGCTTGATTCGTGAAGCAGCAAAATTGCAAGGTTATACAGAACGTGAGGTTCACCATGTTGATCGTAGTTTTGATTGGGATGAACTCGTTCATTCAGCGGGTAGCATGTCGTTGTTTGCAGAACGAAAAGTTATTGAGCTGCGTATTCCTGCTGGAAAGCCGGGTGATAAAGGTAGTAAAGCGTTGGTTGCCTATGCCAGCCAATTACCAGAAGATAATTTATTGCTCATTGTTTCCGGTAAGTTGGACGCAAGTCAAACCAGGAGCAAATGGTTTAAAGCATTAGATGCTGTTGGTGCAACACTTGCGGTGTGGCCGCTTGAGATTCAAGAGTTACCAGCATGGTTAAAAGGACGCATGCAGATACGTGGTTTGCAACCAACTGAAGATGCGCTCACGGTACTTGCCGAACAAGTTGAAGGTAATTTATTAGCTGCTGATCAAGAACTGGAAAAATTGTGCATGATCTATGGCGAAGGCACTATTAGTGCTGAGCAAGTGCTGGATGCTGTGAGTGATAGTGCCAGGTTTGATGCTTTTGCATTGATTGATGTTGCTTTACAAGGTGATGTGGTTCGTGTCTCTCGAATATTGCATGGTTTAAAAAGTGAGGGTGAGGACGTGTTGCACGTCCTGGGTGCATTAATCTACCAACTTCGTATGCTGGAAAAAATGGCTAATGCAGTTTCACAGGGACAACATTTGGAACAGGTTTTTAAACAGCATCGAATTTGGGATAAACGAAAACTTGTTCTAAATGCTGGTTTGAAACGTCATGGTTTAAAACGTTGGCAAGCTTTTTTACTGGTTGCTGGTCGAATTGAACGTATGTGTAAAGGCTTGGCAACAGGTAAACCGTGGGATGAATTACTACAATTAACATTGCGGATAGCGGGTATGTCATTATTCCCATTAACCGCTGAGCAAATAGCAACCAGGTAAATAGAATAGAGATAAAAAGTATGGATATTAAAAAATACATGAAAGAGCTCGGCCAACAGGCACGCGCTGCATCTAGAGAATTAAATCGCGCAAATACTGGGCAAAAAAATACTGCCTTGTTAGCGATTGCCTCTGCGATTGAATCTTGCAGCTCAGAACTGTTAGCAGCAAATAAAAAAGATATGGATGCTGGTGCTAAAAATGGTCTGGATGAAGCTTTACTGGATAGACTTGCATTAAATGATGAACGCATTGCGGGTATGGCAGAAGGCATTCGACAGATTGTAGCCTTACCTGATCCTGTCGGAGAAATCACCGACTTGAATTATCGTCCAAGTGGAATTCAAGTTGGGAAAATGCGCGTGCCTTTAGGTGTAATTGGGATTATTTATGAATCTCGTCCTAACGTTACAGCTGACGCTGCTGCGTTATGTTTAAAGTCAGGAAACGCAGCAATTTTGCGTGGTGGTTCTGAAGCGATGCATTCAAACCAGGCCATTGCAAAATGCATACATGATGGTCTTGAAAAAGCAGGTCTGGATAAAGCAACGGTTCAAGTCGTTGAAACAACGGATCGTGCGGCAGTGGGTGAACTAATCATTATGAAAGATTATGTTGATGTTATCGTACCACGTGGTGGCAAAGGTTTAATTGAACGTATTAGTGCAGATGCACGTATTCCTGTGATTAAACATTTACATGGTGTTTGTCATGTTTATATTGATGATGACGCTAATTTGCATCAAGCAATTAGTGTTGCATTTAATTCAAAAACACAACGTTATGGCACCTGCAATACAATGGAAACGTTGTTAGTGAGCCAAACTGTTGCAGAAGATGTTTTGCCTGAGCTTGGTCAAAAGTATATCGATGAAGGAGTTGAGTTACGTGGTTGTGCAATCACGCAAGAAATTTTACCTGGTATAAAAGCCGCGACAGAAGAGGACTGGGATACAGAATATCTGGCACCTATTCTTTCTATCCGTGTCGTTGATGGTTTTGCAGAAGCGGTTGAACATATCCACAAACATAGTTCAGGTCATACCGAAACAATTATGACTGAGAACATTACTATCGCTCGTCAGTTTATGATGGAAGTCGATTCCAGTTCAGTGATGATTAATGCTTCAACGAGATTTGCAGATGGTTTTGAGTATGGTTTAGGTGCGGAGATTGGTATTAGTACCGATAAAATTCATGTCCGTGGTCCAGTTGGCCTGGAAGGCTTAACCTCGCAAAAATATATCGTGATTGGTGATGGTCATATTCGTCAGTAAATTTTCATGATTGGTATTCTAGGTGGAACCTTTGATCCCATTCACTTTGGGCATTTACGTACTGCATTAGATGTGCAGCAATGTTTAGCTCTAGATGAAGTCCGTTTTATACCTTGTGGTGAACCTGCACATAGAAACAAACCAATAGCCGAACCATTGCAGAGATTGGCAATGGTCCGTGCTGCTATTGCTGGTCAGGAAAAGTTTACGGTTGATGATCGTGAACTTCGTCGTAAGGGGCCATCTTATATGGTGGATACTCTTACTAGTTTGAAAAAAGATTTTAACGATAAATCATTATGTTTGATATTAGGTACGGATGCTTTTAATGGTCTGGAACAATGGTATCAATGGCAACAGATATTTGAACTGGCCAATATTGTGATTATGCGGCGACCTGATGTAGATGGGAAAGCAAAAATAAATAAACATTTATTTTCAAAAATTAAACATCGTCTGCTTGAAGCCGATAATTTAAAAAACAAACAAAATGGTGGGGTTTGTTTTGTCCCTGTAACTCAGCTGGATATTTCAGCAACTATGATACGCCAGCAATGGCAGTCATGTAATGACATACAATTTTTTTTACCGGATTCAGTATTAACACTGATCCAACAGCAAAATATTTATTAAGGTTAAATTATGAATGCAAAACAACTTTGTGACTTGGCAGTTGAAGCTTTAGAAGACATCAAAGGTATTGATATTAAAGTGTTAGATGTTGTGAATAAAAGCAGTGTCACAGATATTATGATTTTTGCCAGTGGCAACACATCACGTCAAGTGAAGGCATTAGCAAACAGTGTTGCTGATAAAGCAAAGAAAGCCGGTTCGGCTGTGCTTGGCATTGAAGGTGATGACAATAACGAATGGGTTCTGGTTGATTTAGGTGATGTTGTTGTTCACGTGATGCAACCCACTATTCGTGAATTTTATAATCTTGAAAAACTTTGGGGTGAAGATAGCCCGACTAATTCTCGTCGATAATATTCATTATGTTGATCCATCTAATTGCAGTTGGCACCCGTATGCCAGCTTGGGTGGAAGACGGTTTTACCGAATATGCGAAGCGCATGCCGCCGGAAAGCAAACTCAAGTTGGTGGAAATCGCTGCTGGAAAACGTGGCAAGAACAGTGACATTAAACGCCTCACTCAACAAGAAGGCGAAAAAATGCTAGTCGCGATACCAAAAGGCGCAAAAGTCGTTGCCCTGGATGTATTAGGCAAAGCTTGTTCAACGGAAGAACTCGCTCAAGAATTAAAAGGCTGGCAGGGTTCTGGACAAGATATTGCAATACTCATTGGTGGGCCAGAAGGTTTAGCAGAAGAATGTTTAAAGCAAGCCCAACAAAAAATTTCCCTTTCAAAACTAACATTACCGCATCCCTTGGTTCGCGTTGTTCTTGCAGAGCAACTTTATCGCGCTACGACTATTCTCAAAGGGCATCCTTATCATAAATGAAAAATAGTGATTAATTATGCCTAAGTTGCCCCTTTTTCTTGCATCCCAATCGCCCCGTCGTCGTGAGCTTTTGGCTCAAGTTGGAATCTCTTTTGATGTTTTAGCTGTCGATATTGATGAAACGATACAAAAAAATGAAATTCCTGAAGACTATGTTACCCGTTTAGCGAAAGAAAAAGCCCTTGCCGGCTGGAATATCAATAAAACGAATATCAAAGCTGTTTTAGGCTCCGATACAGCTGTTGTAATAAATAATGAAATTTTGGGTAAGCCCCAAAATAATGCAGATGCTAAAAGAATGTTAGGGTTATTATCTGGTAAGACACATCAAGTGATGAGCTCAGTCGCATTGGCTGTGGCATATGGAAATTCGACACAGCCTGAACTGATAAGCGTCATTAGTGTCAGTAATGTGACCTTCAAAAAATTATCATCTGCTGAAATTCAAGAATATGTATACTCAGGAGAGTGTGATGATAAGGCC
>Ga0316204_10009089_pt1 | contig 13449 bp, 12 predicted proteins | sample 6monrhotite_MG_2_FD_205661 | JGI IMG/M metagenome (GOLD analysis project Ga0316204, IMG submission 205661) | Microbial mat bacterial communities from mineral coupon in-situ incubated in ocean water Damariscotta River, Maine, United States -... | ecosystem: Environmental > Aquatic > Marine >... | reverse complement strand
CAAGCTCTGCGTTAAAAGACCGTTTGATCTATTCCACTCAATTAGCATTACAACAAGCATGTCATTACGCTAGTGCAGGAAAAAAATTAAATGGTATTGGAAAATCGATTCAAACTGTCGCTAAACAGAAAGGGTTTCGAATTATAAAAAATCTTTGTGGTCACGGAGTTGGGAGAGGGTTACATGAAGATCCCAAAGAGATCGCCGGTTATTTTATTCCTCAAGATAAGCGAGTTCTGAAAGAAGGGATGGTGATTGCCGTTGAACCATTTTTATCAACTAAAAGCCAATTTGTGACTGAAACTGACGACGGTTGGACACTTGCCGCTGAGCCTAGCAATCTTTCAGCTCAATTTGAACATACGATGGTGATCACCAAAGGAAAACCGATTCTTCTTACAGAAATTTAATCTGTACCAGAGAGATAAACTAGTTTGCCTTTATTAATGAATTGTTTTTTATTAGTGCCTCGACATCTAAATCACCACTCGGTCTGGCTGTGATATTTTCTGAAGCCACGTATCCTTCCGTTCGGTTTCTACCGGAATATTTAGCATGATAAAGCGCAGTATCAGCAATTTTTAGTGAATCTTCCCAATCGTTTTTGGGTTCTCCCCAGATAGGAAAAGGTGCAAAACCAAGGGAACAAGTTGGCTTTATTTGCTGTCCGTTGTATTCAATAGAGGTTTCAGCAAATTTTTTTCTAACCCTTTCGCAAAGTTGAATGCCTTCTAGAAAATTAGTATCTACACAGAGCCACAAGAATTCTTCTCCACCCCAACGTACAAGGACATCCGATTCACGCCCGACCAAACGAATAGTTTCTGCAAAAACACGCAATACTTGATCGCCTGCTGAGTGCCCATATTGGTCATTGATTTGCTTAAAATTATCAAGATCGATCAAAATAATTAATTGAGACGCGTTTTTATTATTCTTTATATCACGCTCTAATCGAGCAATATTTTTATCTAAAAATTGATTTAAATAACGACGATTGTTTAATCCTGTTAATGGATCTTCAAGGCTTTGTTGTTTGAGCCGTTGGTTAAGAGACCCGAGTTGCTTGTGTTGACTTTCAATTTCAATATTTTTTTCGCTTAGCACTTGGTAGCTTTTACTTTTAAACCGGTTTGCTCTAAATAAAATAACGCCAATAATGAATAGAGCAACGACTACAAAAATCAATCCAAACCTTATAGTTTTTAATTCCTCTTGAGCAAGTTGTAACTCGATAAAGGCTTTATCTTTTAATATTTTTTTATGCTCGAGCTCGGCTAATTGTTTTTCCGATTCAAAAAGTTCTTTTTGCTTTTTTTCCAAATCGAAAGCTGATTGAATTTCGGCAATACTCTTATTGGATTCTATATTAACCATTTCATCATTAAATTGCTTGTATTCGCGCATTAATTCTAATGCTTGTTGGTACTTTCCTAGAACTTCAAGATTTTCTATCATCGGTTCATAAAGCTCTATCAATTTAGGTCTAAAGCTATTTTCAATATAAATTTTATAGGCTTGTTCAAAATAGGGGACAGCTTGTTCTCTTTGTCCTAGAGCGACATAACTTTCACCAATGTTCTTTTTTGCCACAGCAGCGTGCTCTACTTTTCCTTGGCTATTATATTGCTTTTCTACTAACAGAAATGTTTTTAGTGCGGTTTCTATTTGTCCCATTTTTTTTTCGAGAAAACCCAAGTTGTTTAACGCACTAGGGTTATCTTTACCATGCGCGTTAGATATTTCGATGGATTTTTTGAGATATAAGGAAGCATTCTCATAATCACCTTTTTCAACGTATGCTGTTCCAAGGTTCATGTAAGTAGTGCTAATTGAAAGTGTATTGGGTTTAGAAACAGCAACGGCCAAATTTGAATATTCAATCGATTTATCCCAGTCTTTTAGATACATCGAAAGACCTGCAAGATTACTGTATAAAGCGGCGGGCACAGAGCTATTTACATCGTTGTGCATTTTTACCGCAAGTAGCATCGATTGGGTTGCCTCCGATAGTTTTCCTTGTTGCGCTTGAGTGACTCCAATGTTGCGGTAGATTCCTGCCAAGCGATCAGTTTTTTCTTCTTTCACTTCTTCTGCCGCCTGAATATAATGTTCTTCGGCTTTTGTTAGGTTGAATTGTCTGTAATAAAATAAACCCATAGCTTTATGTAATTTTGAGCGTAAGGTGTTATTTGAGATACTTGGATAGATTTTTTCTAACTCAAGTGATAGTTCCTGTGTTTTATCCCATTGTTTAGATAATTGTGATGCTTCAATCAGATTAAGTAGTATTTTTGCATGCAGCTCCTTAGGAATATTATCAAAACTTAATAATTGATTGGATAAGTCAATCGCTTTTTTATACTGTTTGTTATCTGAGTAGCTGGAAACTAAAGCAAAGCCAAGTTTTAATGGTTTTGGCTTAGGTGCTTTTATCCAAAGAGGTTCTGCCAGATCGACTGCTGCCTGAGGATTGGTTTTCCTCAGTTTCTCAATTTCACTGGTATCTTGGCTGAATGCTATTTCAAAGTTGAAAATTAATAGGATGATAATTAGAAAACGACTCATAAAGCTCACGGTAAATGTATTTTTATTTCGATATAAAAAAGTATAGAGTAGTAAGTGAGTGCTTTTTAAATATTTTATAGCTTATCACTTAAGTATTGTCTTTTTGAGGGCTAGATAACATAAAATGGATAGCTGGTATTGAGGTAACAAGATGAAAACAATATTAATTCTAGGTGGTTACGGTAATTTCGGTAAACGAATTGTTGAAAATCTAACCAATCTATCTAATGTTAAACTATTAATTGCCGGACGAAACTTCTCGAAAGCGCAGGATCTTATAGCCAGTATGCAAGACGACCCATCGCCAGAACTTGAAGCTGTGCAACTTGAGGCTATTCAGCTTGATATCTTCAGTGAGAGTTTTGAGCAACAGTTACTAAAGCTTAAACCCACTCTAGTAATTCATACCAGCGGCCCGTTTCAAGGGCAAGATCATCGAGTAGCACAAGCATCTATTAATGCAGGCGCTCATTATATTGATTTGGCAGATGATCGTGATTTTGTTTGTGGAATTAATTCGTTAGATGAAATAGCCAAAAGCAAAAATTTGTTAGTTGTATCGGGGGCAAGTTCAGTACCCGGATTATCTTCAACCGTGATTGACCATTTTAACGATCAATTTTCAGAAATCGAATCCATTGATATGGCAATTGCGCCGGGTAATAAAGCAGAACGTGGTGAAGCAACTATTCGAGGGATTTTGTCTTACACAGGGCATCCGTTTAAAGTATTTAAAAATGCTCAATGGCAAGATTCTTATGGGTGGATGGATTCCAAACGAACCGATATGGGAAATCAAATAGGCAAACGTTGGTTAGCCAATGTTGATGTGCCGGATTTAGCATTATTTCCAGAGCGTTATCAAGTAAAACAAAGAGTGACATTTCAGGCAGGATTAGAAGTTTCGATTTTGCATTTAACCATGGTCGCTATGGCGTGGTTGGTTAAAAAAGGGCTAGTAAAAGATTGGTCGCCTATGACGGGATTAATCGCTAAAACCGCTAATTGGTTTAATTACTTTGGCACTGATAAAGGCGGGATGCAAGTTGTAATAAAAGGGAAAGATCATCAAGGAAAAAATAAATCGTTAACATGGCGTTTGTTTGCAGATAATGGAATTGGTCCTTATATACCGACTATTTCTGCGATTTTAATTGCTAAAAAGTTGATTGCTGGTGATATAAAGGAATTTGGGGCTTTGCCTTGTTTGGGCTTGTATCAGTTAAGTGAGTTTGAGGATTACGTTAGGGATTTGGATATTTTTATGGAAGTGATTGAGGCTTAGGTTTTGTTGATAAATGTCTTTATGATTTTAGCGAGTAAAATAAATATTTGGAATACAATGTACTTGAGAATTTTTCACATATCTTTGACTTTATTACTGGTTTCTAGCTGTACTGTAGTTCCATTGCCTAAATCTGGACCATTTTTAGTTTTTCTTACAATATCTAATGAAGAGGTAACTATTCACTTGGCTTTAGACTTTTTAAGCATCGAATAGGTAAAAAACAATAGGAAACAGGCAGTTCCAAAAGTTGCTAAAAGGCATTAGCTTTAATAAAGGATTACAAGCTTGGAAAATGGCTGTACAGTGCCTATCTGGTATTAGAGTTTTGCCTGATATTAGAGTATTGTATGGCATCCAAGCCATTTCCACAGAAGTTCGTTTGCTAAAATTTCTCAACACTTGCAACAGAACGAAGCATAATGAAACAGACCTATTGGCGAAACTGAAAATTCGTTCATGAAGTCACACCTATAAAATTTTTATACTCAGGAAACGATGACATGAATAGATTAAAAATAGGAGTCATTGGGACTTCAAAAAAGGAAGACGAACGACGGTTTCCAATTCATCCCGACCATTTGTCACGCATTCCTGAAGAACTGCGCCGCCAGCTAATATTTGAAGAGGGTTATGGCGCACCATTTGGTATCACAGATTCAGAAATTGCCGATCTAACAGGTGGCATTGCAACACGTCATGAACTACTCGCTGACATCGGTGCGGTTATCATTGCCAAGCCAGTATTAGCTGATTTACAGGAGCTACGCGAAGGCGGAATACTTTGGGGTTATCCACATTGTGTACAACAACGTAACATCACCCAGACAGCAATCGACCGTAAACAGACGCTCATAGCCTTTGAGGATATGTATGTTTGGTCTCCTGACGGGCACATTGGTCGTCATACTTTTTATAAGAATAATGAAATGGCGGGATATTGTGCGGTCATACATGCTTTGCAACTTAAAGGTATTGATGGCCATTATGGTAATCAACGCAAAACCATTATTTTCGGTTTTGGTGCAGTCAGCCGTGGCGCAATATATGCTCTTAAGGCGCATGGTTTTAGAGATATCACCATCTGTATTCAGCGCCCTGACCACGAAGTGCGTGAAGAGGTACTCGATTGTAACTATGTCAGAATCCGAGAAGGTAATGAGGACGAGGCACGCATGATGCTAGTGGAGCACGATGGAAATACGCGACCGCTGACCGAATTGATTAGCGAAGCCGATATTATTCTAAACGGAACCTTTCAAGATACCGAAAATCCCACCCACTTTGTTACCGAAGATGAAAGTGCATGCCTCAAGCGCAATAGCTTGATTATTGATGTCAGTTGCGACGAGGGAATGGGATTCTTTTTTGCAAAACCTACGTCATTCAAAAATCCGATGTTTAAGTACGAAAGCATCGATTATTACGCAGTGGATCATACTCCTAGCTATCTCTGGGATAGTGCAACTAGATCAATTTCTGCAGCTCTAATTGTTTATTTGCCGACGGTACTTGCAGGTCGCGATAGTTGGCAGAAAGATGAGACTATTCGACGGGCGGTCAATATTGATGAGGGCGTGATTCAGAACCCTGCTATTTTGTCGTTTCAAAATCGTGAGCCAGACTACCCCTATGCGTACATCACTTCAGGTAGAACGGGTATATAATGGCACTCAAAACTTATAAAATCTTAAGGAGACAATAGTGCCATTTCTAGAAAATGAAAAAGCTGCGCTTTTAGAAATAAAAGGTGTCGGTGAAACCGTAATAAAACGTTTTGAAGAAATTGGTATCAATTCATTTGAAGAGTTATCAAGGTATAATTCAGCTGAAATTGCTGAAAAAGTTGCATCAATGCTCAGAACCAGCTGTTGGAAAAATAGCCCTCAAGCTAAAGCAGCTATTAATGCTGCTATTGAGAGAGCAAAAAAAGCTTTATAATTGGTTTCTATGCCCCTAATGAAGCTGAGGAATTATTTAGTTATTTGGAAAAAAAGGGAGTTAATCAAAAGGAATAAGCTTCTATATTAGAAATAGAGATTCCTCGGTTATTTTCTTAAATTATACCCGTCTATAGGCATATCTAGCTAAATAAGATGTATTACATGGTGCATATCGATATTCCTTACTATAATAAGGAACGGATGGTAATATTTAACTTATTTTTACTGAGGATTAGATATTAATATGGCTCAAAAAGACAATAAAAAATCCACCAAGAAAACACCTGTTAAAAATAATTCAGCTACTGAAAAGGTGGGATTAGAAGCCCAGCAACTAGGGGATATACGCCAACTTCTCTTTGGTCAGCAAATGCAAGAGATTCAGAGTTCTATCGAGCTGTTAGGGCAGAATTTAACCAAAGAAATAGACAACCTCTCAATCAGGATGGAAAAGGAGCTTGGTAATTTTCAGGCTGAAGTTGACGAAAACCTTAAGAAAATCGTTGAAAATCAACAAAGTGATTCTTTTGAACATGAAAATAGAGAGCAAAGTATAGAAGCTTCTATAAATGCACTTAATGAAAATTTCTCTGATTATCAAAAAGCAGACAAAAAGAATCAACAAGAAACAGAGAAACTACTAAGAGCCGAAATCAAAAAATTAAGTAAAGAATTAGAAAGCAAACATCTAGATACCATGGATAAATTAGAACAAACGGCAAATGAATTAAAAGATAATAAGGCTGATAAAAACACATTAGCGACTATGTTATCAAATATGGCCGTTAATTTGCAGGAACAAAAAGACTAAGGATGGAGCCAATGACTTCTCCGACTTCTTCACCGGAGCATTCTGAATATCAACAACTAAGAGAGCTTTTGCTTGGAAAAGCGGCTGCTGCTAAGCTCGATCAACTCAGTCAGGATGAAATAGCTTATATTGCTGATTTAATCAGTGAGGCTATTACCACAAGAGGTAATCAGGATGACTCTTTAAGTCATGCTTTGGCGCCGATTATTGACAGTGCATTTGACCGTTCAATTCGTAATGACCCTCACAAAATTTCTGACGTATTTTTCCCAATTATCGGCCCGGCAATTAGAAAATCCGTATCGGCTGCTCTTTTTGATATGGTTCAGTCTTTAAATAAAATTTTAGAACAAAGTTTAAGTCTCAAAAATTTGGGTTGGCGTTTTAAAGCATGGAGAGCCGGGCAAAATTATGCCGAATATGTGCTATTAAAAACTTTAGAATACCGAGTTGAACAAGTTTTTTTAATCCATAGAGAAACCGGTATATTAATTGATTCGGTTGTCGCCCCCGAAGTTGTTACTCAAGATCCCGATCTTGTCTCTAGTATGTTAACCGCAATTAATGACTTTGTCTCGGATTCATTTGATAGTGATAGCCAGTCGCTTGAATGGTTAAAATTTGGAGACTTAACTCTACAGATTCGAGTCGGACCAAAAGCCATTATGGCCATTGCGGTACGAGGTTCTGCCGATAAATCTGTGACTGACATGCTGGATAATACACTTGAAAAAATTCATGATAGTTATTATTCAATGTTGACGAAATTTGATGGTGATAAGGAGCGTTGGCAATTTATTACACCAATCATTGAAGCTTGTTTAGTTTCTAAAACATATGAAGAGGAGACAAAAAAGAAAAAAAATCCTTGGCTAGCTTTAAGTGTCATTACGGTAGGCTTAGCCTATTTTAGTTATTATTTATACCAAGAGCATCTAATACAATTACAACAAAATAAGGTTCTTAGTCTACTTAACGAGCCTAATGGGTATTTTTATATTTCACATAAAAGAGAAGATGAAAAACTTAAATTAACATTAATTAGGGATCAATCAGAGAGTAGTTTTACTAGTCAATTAGAAAAGATCAACCTTGAAGGCCTAATCGTTGAACTAAATGAAATTTTGCTACCTTTGAATAAAAGCAATCAAATACTGCCCTATATTCATTCATTAACGGACTCTCCTTCAACACTATTGTTAGAAACTAAAAAAGGAATACTTTTTTTGTCAGGTAAAGCTACGGAAGCTCAAATAAACTTAATTAGTAATAATGCGATGCTTAAACAGCAATTTAAAAGAATTGATAGTTCATCAGTGGAAATGATTGAAACAAACAGTCAACGGGAAATCAAGCAACAGAAATTTAAAGAACTCTATAACAAACTAAATGGCTCTTCGTTTTTGTTTAAACAGTCTTCTGATATTTTGAATGATAACGAACAAATAAAGCTAAGTGAAAGAATTAAGGAGCTTAAAGATTTATATAAGAACTCTAAAGAGATGAAACAAGCAATTGAGCAGTTAATTTTGATAGGTTCTTCAGATAAAAGTGGTACCAGAGTTAAAAATGAAAAACTGAGTTTACAAAGGGCAAAGGCTTTAAAAGAGATATTTGTAGCCAATGGATTGCCTGAAAATGATATCATCATCAGTAATTCTGGAGTTTTGGAGAATAGTTCACTGAGTAATGAAAAACAAAGACAAGTCATCATGATGGTTTACCTTAAAGATAAGCTGGGAAATTTAAAGGTTAACCATGAAAACTAAGAAAATATGCATGCTAGGGGCTTTTGCAGTCGGCAAAACTAGTTTAGTTAATCGATTTGTATCGAGCATTTTTAATGAAAAATACCACACAACGATCGGGGTAAAAATTTCCAAAAAAATAGTAGGCTCTAAATCTGAGCAAGTGCAATTAATGATTTGGGATATCGAAGGAACCGATGTGTTCACTAGCCTTAAAACTAGTTATCTTAAAGGTTCCTCTGGAGTCATTTTAGTTATTGATGGTACGCGTCATGCTAGTTTCGAAGAAGCGATACAAATAAAAACAAAAATCAATAATGTACTAGGAGATGTACCAATCGTTTGTTTGATTAACAAGTGCGATCTATTAAGTCAGTGGGTATTTGAAGATTCAGATTTCGAAAGTATTAAAAATGAAAATTGGAACCCTTTCAAAACCAGTGCTAAAACGGGGGAGAATGTTGAGCAAGCCTTTTTCACTTTAGTTGATTCAATGCTGCACTTTGAGACATGAAATAATATGAATATTTATGCTGAGATATTTACGGATATGAATTTCATATTATTTGAAATGCGGGAGAATAACCGTTTCATTCATAGCCAGAACCCACCTTCCTGGTTCAAATCACTTTGTAAATATCAAAGCCTAACAATCAATATTGATAAGACCTACAATCTAAAAGAAATGTTTCCCTACATTGAAAACTTTATTGATAGTATCAACCAGATATCGGCACAAAGTAAGTTGATAAAGTCAGGTGTGTGGGCCGAGCAAATATCTCAAGATAAAGAAATTCAGCTCTATGTGTATTATTACACTAACCATGGCAAGAACTATCTAATATTAGAAAACATAACACCGTCTTTTGGCGAGCAACATCAAGTATTACAAAAAGCGAGAGATATAGCTTTAGTTAATGAGCAGTTGTTACAAAAAATAAATACTAGCCAATACTTACTCGAAAGCGATATAGAGAGTCAGTTAATTAACTCTCCAGAAGAAACATTAAAATTAATTAATCAATCTTCGTCAGCGATTATCGTATATAACAGCTCAGGCTATGTGGAGATGTTCAATCAAGCGTTAGTCGATATTTATAAGTGTGATGATAAAAACAAACTAAAAAAAACAACTCTACTTGAACAGTGGGTTTCTGAAGCTGAAGAACAATACCCTGAGATTGGAATAAATTTGAGTAAAGGGACAAGTTGGGAAGGTGAATTTGAAACAACGGATTTAAATGGAAATAAAAAATGGATCAAATTAACGATTAAAGCTGTTTATAGTGAAAGTTCGCCTCATTCACATTATATTTGTATTGCAAATAATATTGATAATTTCAAGAGAAGTAGCGACGGTATTTTAGATAGTCAGCGTATGAATTATATTACTAAGCTACCGAGTAGAACGCAATTTTGGACGGTTTTTGACGAAATTATAAATAAAGCGAAAGCCAATAAAGAGCAGTTCGCTTTACTTTATATTGATCTAGATTTTTTCAGGCAGATAAACAATGACTTCGGTTATGGTTCAGGCGACTTTCTTCTTAAAATGGTCTCTAATCGAATAGTAGAAAAAGTCAATAAATCAGATTTTGTTGCGCACTTAGGTGCCGATGAGTTTGCTATTATATTAAAGGATATTAAATCCTCTGATGAAATTGAAATTATTGCCGAACGGTTAAAAGAAAACATCAATGCGTTACTGCCTATCGGAAGGAAAAATATCAGAATCACTTGTAGCATGGGAAGCGTTTTATTTCCAGAACATGGTGAAGGTAAAAAAGAGTTAATGAAACATGCTGATCTCGCAATGTATTACGCCAAAGAGCTTGGACGAAATCAACATCAATTTTATGATAAACAACTAGAAACAGTGACATTTAAAATTGAAAGGGATAAAGAACTCCGCGAAGCGATCGAGACTCAGCAATTTTTCTTAGAATATCAACCTCAAATTAGTCTACAACCCAGTGAGATATCTCGATTAGAAGCGTTAATTCGATGGCAACACCCAGAACTAGGAAGGATCGCTCCAGATGATTTTATTGGCACTGCTGAAAGGTCAGGTTTAATTGTGCCTATTGGGAACTGGGTTTTAGATCAAGCTTGCGCTAAAGCTAAAGACTTATTGAATAAAAACATACCAACCATTATTGCTGTTAATGTATCTTCCAAACAGCTTAAGCATTCTGGTTTCTATAATGTCATAAAAAATACTTTAGATACACATAACTTGTCAGCGAAATATTTAGAAATCGAAATAACTGAAAGTTGTCTATTAGAAGGTATTGAACAAATAATTTCTATTTTATCTAAAATTAGAGAACTTGGTGTTTCTATTTCTTTAGATGATTTTGGATCGGGGTTTTCGTCGTTTAATTATTTAAAACAACTACCCTTGGATATGTTGAAAATCGACCGCACCTTTATCATGGAATTGGAATCTAGCGAAGAGAGTCGAGTAATTACAACTATGATTATAAACCTAGCAAAAGCTTTAAACCTAAAGGTTATTGCTGAAGGGGTTGAAACAAAACAACAATTAGATTTTTTAACAAAACATGGTTGTGACATAGTGCAAGGCTTCTACTATTATAAACCTTTATTAGAAGTCGACATCACCAGCACATTGCTAAAATTGAATACAAATTAAACGCTATTTAATTTCTTGTTCATGCTATACACCAATCGTTTCTGCTAAATAATTGAGAAACCAATTAGAGTTTCTCTAAGGAAAGTTAAGACTTGGACAGTTATCTATTATTAAAATTAATTCATATCTTAGCCGCTGTTGTGGTGACAGGTACAGGTGCAGGAATTGCCTTCTTTATGTTTATGGCGGATCGTTCTAATAATCCTCATGCTATTTATATTACCGCCAAAACAGTTATTTTAGGTGATTGGATATTTACCACGCCTGCGGTTATTACTCAGTTGGTTACCGGATTTTTGTTAATGAATAAACTCGGTTATTCTTATACGTCTAATTGGTTTTACAGCGTTATAGGACTCTTTGTTTTTATTGGAGCTTGTTGGTTACCAGTACTCAGAATTCAATATCAACTAAGAAACATCGCAGAAAAATCTCTCGAATCAGAAGAAGTCACGCCTGAATTTAAGAAACTGATGAGAATCTGGACGGCACTTGGCATCCCTGCCTTTTTATCAATTCTAGTTATATTTTATTTGATGGTTTTTAAGCCAATGTTGAGTTAAGCCTATAATGAAACTCGCAAAATATTCACTCGCTTTTTTATGGATTTATACTGGCCTAGTCTCAAGTCTAGTGATGCCAAGTATTGGTTTTAGTGTTTTATACAGTGCTGGTATTTCAGGTCAATTGGCTAGCCTGTTTGTTTATGGTGGGAGTCTCGTTGATATTGCGATAGGTATTTGGATTCTGTCAAACAAAGCTTCAAGACTATGTTATCAGGTTCAGATAGCAACTATTATAACCTTCACGCTGTTGCTTACGTTTATTGATCCGAGTTACTGGTTTCATCCTTTTGGACCATTAACTAAAAATCTTCCTATATTGGCTCTTATTCTGATTCTTCTGAAACAGGACAAGGATTGTAATCAGGATCGCTTGAAAGACGAATAGCTTCTTCTATAAGTAATTCATTTGATCTAAATCGCGTTATTATAAACAGCTACTTCCCAACCCGAACCAAAGTCAAAACCGAAGCAATAAACGCAAACCCAGCAACAACAACCATACTACTCGGAATATCCAAAGCATCCGCTAACAAGCCGGTTGAAATCGCGCCAACAGCATAACCTAAGTCTCGCCAAAAACGATAGACACCTAACGCAGAAGCACGCCAAGATATTCCAGCAACATCAGAAACTAATGCTAATAATGTGGGATAAACCATTGCCGTACCCAAGCCAACTACAGCGGCAGAAATAATATAGCCTGAATAGCTCTCAAACCATACAAAGCTCAATAAACCAATTCCTTGAGTTGCCATGCCTAGTGTAATAATAATCTTACGGCCGACCTTGTCAGACAAAGGACCAAAAATAAGTTGAGCGGTACTCCAAACAATCGGATAAGTGGCAACTACCACGGCAAGTTCACTTAGGGTCATTCCTTGTGCGATTAAATATAAAGGCAATAACCCCCACAACATACCGTCTTTTAAATTAGTAATTAATCCTGCAAGACTTGCAGTTGAAAGAGTCGAGTCTGACCAAGTGCCTTTTTGGAATACTTTTTTCAGAGGCAAAGGTGGTTCGATATCTTGATTATGCGCGCTATTTTCTTTACCGCCATGTGCGTGATGGCGGGTGTCTTTAACTAATAATGAAAGAATCAAACCGATGATGACAATTAATAATCCGACATAAAATGGTTCAGGCCTTAATCCATGTTCGGTTGCGATGCTGCCAGTTACAAAGGCGATTACCGCGACACCACCATAACCCGCGAATTCATTTAATCCAATCGCAAGGCCTCGTTGTTTAGGGCCAGCAATATCAACTTTCATAACCACCGTCATTGACCAGGTCAGTGCTTGGCTAATTCCCAAAAGTACATTGGCAAATAATACCCAGTACCAATGATCGGCATACATCAAAATAAGAGGGATAGGAATAGCGATAATCCATCCTATTTGAAGCACTTTGACTCGTCCCCAATGGTCGGAAAGACTACCCGCGAAAAAGTTAATTGAGGCTTTTGTGACACCAAAAGTAGCAATAAAGGATAAAACCGCCACTGAAGAAGTAATGCCGAAGTCCGCTTCAGCAATTAAAGGTAAAAGTGTTCGTTCAAGTCCAACCATTCCACCAACAAAGAAGTTGGTAATAACTAAAATGGTAAAAAGTAAAATATGATTGTGTAGCGATGAAGCAGCTTTGTCTTGAGTCATCAGGGAAACTAATTTATGTTAGCATGAAAGAGTAGCAAGTATACATTTGTTAACTAGTATCGGAAATAGAGGAAAAATAAAATGTCGGAAAATAACCAAACATCTGAAATTAACGAAAAACAGTCAACTCTACCTTCTTGGTTTAAAACAGTCGCAATTTTGGCCATTGTCTGGAACTGTTTGGGGCTTCTGTCTTTTGTTATGCATACAATGA
>Ga0316204_10009088_pt1 | contig 13450 bp, 9 predicted proteins | sample 6monrhotite_MG_2_FD_205661 | JGI IMG/M metagenome (GOLD analysis project Ga0316204, IMG submission 205661) | Microbial mat bacterial communities from mineral coupon in-situ incubated in ocean water Damariscotta River, Maine, United States -... | ecosystem: Environmental > Aquatic > Marine >... | reverse complement strand
GATGTTGATCATGAACAACGTCAGCAGCGAATTGATGAGGTAAATAAGGTTATCGAGTTAATTGGCGCAGAAAATGTTCCCCAAATAGAGGTCTATAACAAGATAGATAAATATTCAGAGCAAACGGCACGAATTGAAATGGCGGATAATTACCCCCATGTAAGGATATGGCTGTCTTCACAGACGGGCGAAGGACTGGAGTTATTACAAGAGGGCATTGAGCAACAGTTACGGCAAGACAGAAAGCCACATTATCTGAACCTGCCGGTCACCGCAGGTCAGTTACGGGCAAAATTATTTGATCTTGGAGCCGTTAGACAGGATGATGAGAACGAGAAAGGCGGCTGGATAATGGAAGTTGAGCTGGAAGATTTCAGACTAATTAAGCTTTGTGAAGAAGCCAGCTTGGATATATCGCAGTTGCAGACAGAGCCTGCTCGCTATTAAGATCGCACACAAATTCATTTTTTATATTTTACACAAGGGTATTTATTAAATGCCCATAAATTTCGTCGGAGAAACACATAATGGGCTGGAATGAACCACCTGAAAATAAAGGTAAGGACCCCTGGGGTAATAAAGGCAACGGGGGCAATGGAGATGGGCCACCGGATCTAGACGAAATCATCAAGAAGATGCAAAAAGGCCTAGGGGGAATGTTTGGCAACCGACCTAGCAAAATAGGTGACAATAATTCCATGTTTCCATTTGCCGTTGGCATTATCCTACTTTTAGCATGGTTAGCCTTTGATGCGACTTACTTGATAGATCAACAAGAACGAGGTGTTGTACTTCGTTTTGGTAAACATGTTGATACTCTTGACCCGGGTTTAAACTTTCGTTTTCCTAGACCTGTAGAAGTTGTGCAAAAGGTTAACGTAGGACAGGTTCGCTCTATTACACATAAAGCATTAATGCTGACTCAAGATGAAAATATTGTTGATGTTGAAGTGGCAGTACAGTGGCGAATAGGCAATGCAGATGAATATTTGTTTAATGTTTACTCTCCAGCCTCAACACTAAGGCAAGTAACCGAGAGTTCAGTTCGTGAAGTGATTGGTAAGAGTAAACTGGATTTTGTCTTGACCGAAGGGCGAAGTGAAATAGCAGAAAGAATACAATCCTTAATTCAGGAAACACTGGGGGAGTATAAAACAGGTATTTATATATCCACCGCAGAAATGCAACCAGCGAAACCACCAGAAGAAGTTAAAGCAGCATTTGATGATGCTATCAAGGCACGAGAAGATGAACAGCGCCAGGTGAATGAAGCGGAAGCCTACAGGAATGATATCCTGCCAAAGGCTCGTGGTGGTGCAGCTCGATTACGTGAAGAGTCAAATGGCTATAAGTCACGAATCATATCCAAGGCTGAAGGTGAGGCGAGTCGCTTTGGACAGCTATTGGCTGAATATCAGCGTGCACCTGCAGTAACACGTGAAAGGTTATACTTGGATGCAATTGAATCTGTATTCAAAAATACCAATAAAGTGCTTATTGATAATGATAATGGAAATAGCTTGATGTACTTGCCGATAGATAAATTAATTGATAAACGACAAAACAATAGCTCGAATAATGCTATTCCAAATTTTAATGAGTCTACTAATTCATCATCCACAACGATGAATGATGTTCGTCAAAGACTTGATGAACGACTCAGAGGAGCACGCTAATGCCTTTGAATCCTAAAATTTTAATTCCTTTAATTATCATTGCGATCGTTGCCTATTCATCTGTGTTTACAGTGAACCAATGGGAACAGGCTCTGGTTTTCAAATTTCGAGAGATTGTTCGGTCTGATGACCAACCCGGGTTACATTTCATGATGCCGGTAGTGAACGCGGCTAAGAAGTTTGAAAAGCGGTTATTAAACCTTGATCAAGAACCACAGCGCTTTCTAACAATAGAAAAGAAAGATGTGATTGTTGATTATTACGCAAAGTGGCGAATTACCGATGTTGATAAGTTTTATACAGCTACTCGTGGTGATGTACTCTATGCAAATGGTCTGTTAGGACAGCGTATTAATCGTGCATTACGAGATGAATTTGGTGCACGAACGGTTCAGGAAGTTGTTGCTGGTGAACGGACTCAAATCCTTAGTGTTGTTACAGCAAGCACTTCAAATCTGCCTCAAGAATTAGGTATTACAGTGGTAGATGTTCGGACCAAGAGAATTGATTTGCCAACAGAAGTCAGCAATTCAGTCTATGAGCGTATGCGAGCAGAACGTAATCGTGTCGCTAAGGATTTTCGAGCGCGTGGCTCTGAGGCTTCGGAGCGTATTCGTGCTAATGCTGATCGTGAGCGTGAGATTATCCTGGCAAATGCCTATCGGGATGCTGAAATGATACGCGGTGAAGGTGATGCGCAGGCAACTGAAATTTATGCGGCGGCCTACACCAAGGACGAAGAATTCTACTCGTTTTATCGTAGTCTGGATGCCTATAAGAATAGCTTTAGCGATAGTAATGATGTGCTACTGCTTGAACCTAAATCAGATTTCTTTAGATATTTTAATAATTCAAAAGGCAATTAAACTCAGGTTTTTACAGACAACAGGTTTATTTAATTGATATAAATAAGCCTGTTTCTATTAAAATCGATATGGTGAAAGTGATTGTTTGATATTAATTTTTCTGATCTCTTAGCGGCACTTGCATTAGTTTTTATATTAGAAGGTTTTATGCCATTTCTGAACCCTGAAGGTATTCGAAAAGTATTTCTTGCTGCGGCCCAAATGGATAACCAAACATTACGGTTTTTGGGTGTCTCAAGCATGTTGGTTGGTTTGATATTGTTATACATTGTTCGTTGATTAAATTTATGAATATTACAAATCGTTGGTTACTCCCAGAAGGTGTTGAAGAGATTTTGCCTCCTAAGGCAATAGAACTTGAACAATTATGCCGGACTATCATTGACCTGTTCTCTACATGGGGCTATGAGTTTGTTATCCCGCCTATGGTTGAATATCTTGAATCTTTGCTTACTGGCACTGGTGAAGACCTTGACTTAAAAACGTTTAAATTGACCGATCAACTGAGTGGTCGTTTGATGGGCATTCGTGCGGATATAACGCCACAGGTAGCACGCATAGATGCGCATTTGTTAAAACGCGACACACCTACTCGTCTTTGTTATCTAGGTTCAGTTTTACACACGCGTCCCGGCAAGTCCGGTGAAACACGCGCACCTTTACAAGTAGGTGCAGAACTTTATGGGCATTCTGGTGTAGCAAGTGATATTGAAATAGTTAAATTGATGTTAGCCACATTGAAACAAGTGGGCATTAATCAGACGTATATCGATCTTGGTCACATAGGCATTTTTAGAACATTAAGCTCCGATTCTTCATTGAGCGATACTCAACAAGCACAAGTATTTGAAGCGTTACAAAGGAAAGCGAAAGACGAGTTAAAATCGTTATACAAAGAATGGAATATTACGAACGCTGCCAGCAATGCATTACTTGAGTTAGTCGATCTAAATGGCGACATAACAGTACTCGATGAAGCTAAAAAATTACTAGGTAAACTTTCTCCTGAGAGCACGCAATATATCGATGAAATTAAGGCATTGGCCGAGTCAATAACGGGGCGGTCAGAAGTGTCGATTAATGTAGATTTGGCTGAGTTACGTGGTTATCACTATCACACGGGAATGGTCTACACCGCTTTCGTTCCAGGTGAGGGTGAGGGTATAGCCTTTGGCGGACGATACGATGATATTGGCAGTGCTTTTGGCCGTGCAAGACCAGCAACGGGGTTTAGTACAGACGTTAAATCTTTATTAAAGCAACAAACCAAAATCACTAAAACACACTCAAGTATTTTTGCTCCGACTTCGGCTGATGTGACATTACATGAAAAAATAAATGCACTTCGGAAAACTGGCAACATCGTAGTTGAAGAATTAGAGGGACAACAAGCTTCAGCAAGCGAAATGAATTGTAATCAACAACTCTCGTTAGAAAATGGTCAGTGGATTGTTAAAGATATTAATTAATATAAAAAGAAATCATTAAAATGGGTAAAAATATAATTGTACTCGGCACCCAGTGGGGCGATGAGGGTAAGGGTAAAATAGTTGATTTATTAACGGAAGATGCCGCCGCGGTTGTACGCTTTCAAGGCGGCCACAATGCCGGACACACCGTTATTATTGAAGGAAAAAAAACAGTCCTTCATTTAATTCCATCAGGTATTTTACATGATGGTGTTGAATGTATTATTGGCAATGGCGTTGTGCTTAGTCCACATGCGCTAATGGAAGAAATTAACATGCTGGAAGAGAGTGGTGTTTCAGCACGAAAATTCATAAAAATATCGGAAGCCTGTACTTTAATATTGCCATACCATATTGCACTTGATCAGGCGCGTGAAAAAGCGAAAGGCAAAGCAGCGATCGGGACAACAGGTAGAGGTATCGGTCCCGCATATGAAGATAAAGTTGCACGACGTGCATTACGCGTTGGTGATCTTATGCATGATGAGCTTCTAGCAAACAAGCTCGAAGAAGTGTTGGAATATCATAACTTCATGCTGACCAACTACTATAAATGCGAAGCGATTGATTATCAGGAATCGTTAGACGACATAAGAAAGTTGTCAGAAGAACTGGTTCCTATGATTGCTGACACAGGTACACGTCTTAATGAATTGTATACTGAAGGCAAGAACATCATGTTCGAAGGAGCACAAGGTACTTTGCTTGATATTGATCATGGCACCTACCCATTCGTGACATCCTCTAATACAACAGCAGGAGGTGCCGCTACAGGTACCGGTTTTGGTCCTTGTTATTTCGATTATGTATTAGGCATTACAAAAGCCTATACAACGCGTGTGGGCTCAGGCCCTTTCCCAACAGAATTACATTGCGATACTGGTAAACACATTGCTGAAGTTGGTCATGAGTTTGGTGCAACGACGGGTCGTGGTAGACGTTGTGGTTGGTATGATGCTGTTGCGTTGCGTCGCTCAGCACAGATTAATAGTTTGACCGGTTTATGCATAACAAAACTTGACGTTTTAGATCAGTTGGAAACGATCAAAATTTGTACAGCTTATGAGATAGACGGTAAGACTGTTGATGTACCACCTATCGGCGCAGAAGAGTTTGCCAAATGTATACCGATATACGAAGAGCATCCCGGTTGGCAATCAAATACGGTCGGCGCGACTAATTATGATGATTTACCAAAAAAGGCGGTCGATTATTTAAACCGCCTTTCTGAAATAACGGGTGTTCCGATTGATATTATTTCAACAGGCCCTGATCGGGCAGAAACGATTATTTTACATAATCCTTTTCACTAAAAGAATTAAAATATAATACGATAATACTAATATTTCGTAACTTTTATCAATGTAGTTCAAATATACAGTACTATTTGACAAGCTTGTTTCTGAGTTTTATTTTCAGGGAGCAAGTAAATGTCATCTATCAACAAAACTATTCCTCTTTATTTAAAAGTGATTTTCACTGCTTTTATGGCGGTGTTAGTGCCTTTTTATTGGAGAACCTATGGGCCGAGTAATTTTCTTTATTTTTGCGACGTGGCTTTGTTGCTTACACTGTTTGGCATCTGGACTGAGGATAAGTTATTAATTAGTTTGCCTGCTGTAGGCATCCTTATTCCTCAATTTATTTGGGTTGTTGATTTTGTTGCTGGCTTATTTGGTTTTGCAGCATTAGGAATGACTGATTACATGTTCGATTCAAATATTCCATTGTTTGCACGTGGCTTGTCATTGTTTCATGGCTGGTTGCCTTTTTTACTTATCTATCTTGTTTATAAGGTTGGCTATGACAAAAGAGCTTTTCGATATTGGACAGTGACTGCATGGGTATTAATATCAATTTGTTATTTCATTATGCCTGCGCCCGGTGTCATTCTTGAGAATATAAACGCACCAGTAAATATAAACTATGTCTTTGGGTTTAGTGATGTAGTGGCACAAACTTGGATGCATCCGCATTTATACTTTGCTTCCCTAATGATTGGGTTGCCCTTATTTGTTTATTACCCAACTTCAAGGATATTAATGCGTCTATCTTGTGACTAAGCCTATAAAGCATGGAGGTCCGGATTATCCGGTCTTCATGAATTTAGAAATTTTATTGTCTTAGATGTTCAAACAAACCATATTGCCATTGCCTCAATGCCATTACGACTGTTGTCCCTTTGCGTTCATCCAGAGATAAGCTTGCATCGGCGTCATTTAGTTCATTAAACTCTTTAATCAGTTTTTCCATTTTCTTTTGGAATACAGCATTGGAGCTATTTGCCAACATACCATTAACGACAAATAGACGTTCATTCGCCTTATTAAATCGAATGTTGAAAAAATCTTGTTCTACTTTCGATTGAAAAAACTTCTGGATAGGCCCGTTTTCGAGCCATGAAAAATTTGAGGCAACTAATAACTTGATACGATTCTTGGGTAATAATTCAATAATTTTAAGTTTATCCAGTTTTGCCAAAAAACGAATCCCTTCTGTTTCTGTAATCTTGTAATGGGCGTTGATGTCATTCAGAGTCCACCGATTTAGGACACAAACAGTAACCAATAACAGTGTTACATCACTTGCGATTTCTTTTTCTTGTTCTTCACTGAGTTTACTAAGATGCTGTTCCTCTTCTTGCATGAGTTTTAAAAGATCAGACAATTCCAGGTTCATACATTGGCATAGTTGTTCCAGCCGTTTCAGGGTAAAGTTCTTTTCAGAGAACATGCGTTTTATGCTGGCCTCAGATAAATCCATCTTATTGGCAATATCGTTGTAGGTCAGACCATGTGCTTTGAGTGCTTTTTTTAGTGTAATAATGAGCTGATGTGTTTGTGCCATTTGAACATGTAGAGTAGTGATAAATGATACTAATAGAGCACATAAACAATACAAATACAATATAAGTTGTTTATTACAATACTAGTTATTAGCCTCTAAGGAATAACAGGGTTAGCGCTAAGGGATATATCAAATGAAAACATTATTTAAATACTCCGGTTTTTTACCGTATATCATCGTTGTATTTCTGAATGCTTTTGTTGATCTTGGGCATAAGATCATTATTCAGAATACAGTGTTTAAGGTTTATGATGGTCAGGAACAAATAGTTTTAACCGCGATCGTCAATGCGCTGATTTTATTACCTTTCATATTGCTCATCTCTCCAGCAGGTTTTTGTTCCGATAAATTTCCTAAAAATAAAGTGATGCGGATCAGCGCATGGGTGGCTGTCGGCATTACCTTGTGTATTACATTATTTTATTACTTGGGTTGGTTTTGGCCTGCTTTTGCGATGACATTTGTTCTTGCATTACAGAGTGCGTTTTATTCGCCAGCAAAATATGGCTACATCAAAGAGATGGTCGGCAAGGATAATTTGGCCAGAGCGAATGGTTTGGTACAGGCAGTTACAACGATTGCCATTCTTGCTGGGATCTTTGCATTCTCAATACTTTTTGAAAGATTTTTAATCGATACAGCATATAGCGATACCTCTTCATTATTAATGAATATAGCGCCGATAGGTTGGGGGCTAGTTGCATTTAGTATTATTGAATTAGGTCTTGCTTATAGCTTGCCGCAGAAACATCCAGTTGATGACGGGATGAAGTTTGAATTAAAAGAGTATACAAGCGGACATTATTTAAAATCGAATATGCATGCCGTACTTGATCGTGAAGTTATCTTTCTATCAATTGTTGGTTTATCCATATTTTGGGCAATATCACAAGTCATGTTGGCTGCATTTCCCGCTTATGCTAAGGAATCATTGGGTATTACCAATACCATCATCATCCAAGGAATTCTGGCCTGCGCCGGGATGGGTATTATGTTGGGTTCAATTATTTCCGGGCGTATTTCTAAAACACATATTGAAACAGGTATGATCCCGGTTGGATCTGTTGGTATTGCGCTTTGTTTACTTATCTTGCCAGGCTTGGGTAATGCTTATCTTCAAGCTGTTCTCTTTTTTGGCTGGGGAATGTTCGGTGGTTTTTTATTAATTCCGTTAAACTCGTTGATACAGTTTCATGCTGAAGAAGATGAACTTGGTCGAGTACTTGCTGGTAGTAACTTGATACAAAACTCTGTGATGTTGACTTTTCTTGGTCTAACTGTGTTGTTTGCATTCTACGGTATGAATAGTCTTGGATTGTTTAACATATTACTAGTCGTTGCCATAATTGGAACGATCTATACAGTTTATAAATTACCGCAATCACTGGTTCGTTATATTGTCAGTTACATCATTGGTCATCGTTATCGACTTCAAGTATTGGGTTTAAAAAACATACCTGAAACGGGAGGTGTATTGATGCTGGGTAACCACATTAGTTGGATCGATTGGGGCATTATTCAGATGGCTTCACCACGGCCTATTCGTTTCGTTATGATTCGTAATATTTATGAACGATGGTACCTGAAATGGTTTCTGGATATCTTCAATGTGATCCCTGTTTCTGCTGGAGCGAGTAAAGGAGCACTGCAAAAAATTAATGAGAGTTTAAACAAAGGTGATGTGGTTTGTTTGTTCCCAGAAGGCACTATAAGTCGTACAGGACAGTTAGGTGAATTTCAACGTGGCTATGAAAAGGCTGCAGAAGAGGCCAATGCTGTCATCTTGCCTTTTTATCTGCGTGGCCTATGGGGCAGTTGGTTTTCACGTTCCAGTGAAAAATTAAAGAATCTTCGCAGCAGTGGTATCAAACATGACATCATCGTTGCTTTTGGTGAAATTTTACCAATCGATACTCCAACAGATGAATTAAAGAAACGTGTGTTCGATTTGTCAATTGATTCTTGGGAACACTACACCAGTGATTTACCTTCCATTGGTGCTGCTTTTATTGATACAGCAAAACGTAACAGCGATGAACTAACCGTTGCCGACTCATTAGCTGGACCATTAACCGGGAATAAATTCTTAACCGGGGTGATTTGTTTCTCTCGTTTGATTAAAAAATATTCAAAAGAACAAAACGTGGGTTTGTTGCTACCGACCAGTAGTGCAGGTGCGATTGCAAATATGGCCGCTATCCTTCGTGGCAAGACTGTGGTTAATCTCAATTTCACTGCTAGTCGCGAAGCATTACAGGGGTCAGTAACGAAAGCGGGTATTAAGACGATCTATACTTCGCGCAAGTTTTTGGAGAAGCTGGAAAAGAAGGGCGTTGATCTGAATGATGCCTTTTCTGAGAGTCAGTTTATCTATATGGAAGATCTTAAAACTGAGATTAGTAAAGTGACCGGCTTACGTACTTTAGTAACAGTAATGTGTTTGCCTGCAGGGGTATTAAAATTTCTATATTGTAAGAAGGTCGGTATAAATACGCCTGCTGCAATATTGTTTTCCAGTGGTAGTGAAGGTGCGCCAAAAGGCGTGATGTTGAGCCACCGTAATATTATGGCTAACCTTAAACAGATATCGGATATGTTGAATACGCAAGATACCGATGTCGTTATGGCAAGTTTACCTCTGTTCCATGCCTTTGGTATAACAGTGACAACCTTTATGCCTTTGGTCGAAGGTATCCCCATGATCTGCCATCCTGATCCAACCGACGCAGTAAATATTTCAAAAGCGATTGCAAAGTATCGTGCGACTATTTTTTGTGGGACATCAACCTTCCTCAGACTTTATACAAAGAACAAACGTATTCACCCTCTGATGTTGGAATCCCTGCGCATCGTCGTTGCCGGTGCAGAGAAACTCAGCCCTGATGTGCGTGATGCCTTTAAATTGAAATTCAATAAAGACATCTATGAAGGTTACGGTGCTACCGAAACAACACCGGTTGCGAGTGTAAATATTCCTGATGCGTTAGATGTGAATTACTGGACAGTACAATTAGGAAATAAACATGGAACGGTCGGAATGCCTCTGCCCGGATCAAGTTTTAGGGTTGTAAACCCCGAAACATTAGAAGAACTAGCAACCGGCGAAGATGGTTTAATTTTAATCGGTGGCAGTCAGGTGATGTTGGGTTATTTGGATGATGAAGAAAAGACTAATGATGTCATCACCATGCTTGATGATAAGCGTTGGTATAAAACTGGCGACAAAGGTCATCTCGATGAAGATGGATTCTTGAGTATTGTTGATCGCTATTCACGCTTCGCTAAACTCGGAGGCGAAATGATAAGTCTGACTGCTGTCGAAGAAGTAGTAAGAAATGCCTTAAATGAACCTGAACTAGAATTGGTTGCAGTGAACCTGCCAGATGAGAAGAAGGGCGAAAAAGTAATACTGATGATTGCAAAAGATGTTGAGCTTGCGGGTGTTAAAAAGGCAATGCTGGATGCCGATGTAAACCCATTGATGATTCCTGCAGCAGTTTTAGTAGTTGAAGAAATTCCAAAACTTGGTAGTGGTAAGACTGATTTCAAGTTGGCTAAGAAATTGTTGATTGAAACAAGTGAGGTTTAGGCATGATTTATTTTCATTGTATTGAACTAGGTTTGACGGTTTTTCATTCAACGGAGATCAATGGTTATGGATAAAAGTGGAAATTCTTCAATTAGATATGCTTCTTTAATGCCAGAACATGTTGATTTAGTTGCTGAACTTATCTATGAAAGTTCGCATGAGCTGTTTAATTTTATGTTCTCTAATCCTGAGAGTGCCATAGCAGTATTAAAGAAACTATTGGCATACGAAAATGGGCATTTCGGCAAACAATTCGTCACGGTCATGTTGGTAGACGATAAAGTTGTCGGTGCTGAATTAGGCTATGACCATGCCCACTTAACCAAGCAAGAAATTCCCGGAGCAATAAACATATTTAGGGCAACTCCATTTGCATTGTGGTCGCATTTTATCGGCCCAGTTCGTAAAGCGTTAGATGGTTATGTCCCCGCACCAGCCGAAGATGCCTATTATATTAATAATATTGCAGTAGATAGTCGTCAGCGCGGCCTAGGACTCGGAAAAAAATTACTAGACCATGTGATCGCTACTGCTGCTAACAATAATTATCGTTGCGTCGAATTAGATGTGACACAAGATAATGACGGCGCTATCAAATTTTATGAACGCTATGGTTTTTATCTGCTATCCCAGTCTGGTACAGAACAACTCGAAGAGCAGTATGATTTGCCAAAGTTAAATCGTATGCGACTAGCGCTTAGTAATGATAATAAATACCGTGCTGATAATTTTTCAGAAAAAAATAGCTCTCGCGTTATAAATGATGTGACTCACTTAAACCCTGTCGAAGTGGATGAGGTTTATGTGCCGGGTTCAGTTGAGCAATTGCAAGCAATTTTACAAACCAACAATAAACCTATTTCTATCGGTGGCGGACGCTTTAGCATGGGTGGCCAAACCGCACAAGCGGGTACCTTGCATATTGATTTACGTGGTTTAAATAAAATCATTGAACTCGATCCAGAGAAACGTTTGATTCGTGTACAAGCTGGTATCCGTTGGAAAAGCATTCAGACTAAAGTGGCAGATTATGGTCTTGCTGTAAAAATCATGCAGACTTATTCAAATTTCACTGTCGGTGGTTCTATCAGTGTAAACTGCCATGGCAGATATATTGGATTAGGTCCGGTTATCTTATCGGTACAATCGCTATTATTGCTTATGCATGATGGTGCACTCATTAAAGCATCTCCTGAAGAGAATACCGAAGTATTTTATACTGCAGTAGGCGGCTACGGGGCAGTGGGTATAATTGTAGAGGCTGAGTTATCGCTTGCAGAAAATTCAAAAATTGAACGTATTCAATCCAAGATGAATACTGATGAATACGCTACATTTTTTACTGAAAATATTCGTAATAATACCAATGCCGTTTTTCATAATGCCGACATGGCACCTCCAAACTTTGACTCATTACGTGCGATTACTTGGCAAACAACTGATAAGTCGGTAACTAGTAAAAAGAAAAAGACAGGTCTTAATCTGTATCTTGCAGAAAAGTATATGCTCTGGGCCATAACTGAAACACCATTGGGACATATGCGCCGTAAATATATTTATGAACCTTTGTTATACATGCGTCCTAAAATTTTGTTTCGAAATGATGAGGCTGATTATGATGTGTCTGAGCTTGAGCCTTTATCGCGGAATGAAACAACGTACGTGTTGCAAGAATATTTTGTGCCGGTGAATCGTTTAGTAGATTTTACGAATAATATGGCAACGATTCTCAAACGCTATAGTGTTCAGGTGGTTAATGTTTCGATTCGGCATGCTCATTCAGATCCCGGTTCAGTAATGGCTTGGGCACGTGAAGAAGTATTTGCATTGGTTTTATATTATAAGCAGGGTGCTGCGCAATATGATCAGTTGCGAGTAGCGATTTGGACACGAGAATTAATCGATGCTGTTATCGTTTCTGGTGGCAGTTATTATTTACCGTACCAACCACATGCGCGTTTTGATCAATTCTATGATTGTTACCCAAATGCAGAAAAATTTTTCGAGATAAAAGACAAACTTGATCCAGATTACCGTTTTCGTAATAGCTTATGGGAAAAATATTATCATTGTTCAAATGATAAGCCGTTATTGGGTGATAAAAATGTCAAAGGTTCAGAATTCCTGACGGTGTATGGGAACGTTGTTTTACGTGATAATTTTTATCGATTTTTACAAAACATATATCATCTTTATCCAGAACACAGGTTCCATGGCTTGATTGTTGATGCATGTCATCATCATGAAGATGACCAAACAATTTACCAAACGATTGTTGAACGACTACCTAGTATAAAGACCTTTTTGTCTGACTTGAGATATGCTTTACCTGCATTAGTAAAACAAAAGAAAGAAATGCAAGGTCAAACCGAAGATATCTTGCAAGGATGCGGTGAAATAAATGGCTATCTTGAAATAGGTTCAACAGGCCGTTATGTTAAGTCATTGTGTAAATCATTAAATATTATCGGTCTAATTCATTTAACAAACGATGTCCGCCCCGATATGTCACTTCCTGAACTGATGGAACGCGGAAGCTTTAAGGAGGTTGGTGCGTTTTTCGACCTAGATAATTACTTGCCGATTAAGACTGAGCAGATAGCAGATAAGAGTGTCGATTTAGTGACTTGTTATATCGGTTTGCATCATGTGTCACGTGAAAGGTTAACAGATTATATTACTTCAATACATCGTGTTTTAAGACCCGGGGGACATTTTATATTACGCGACCACGATGCCGGTACAGATGAAATGCGACTGTTTTGTTCTCTTGTGCATACTGTATTTAATGCTGGCCTTGGTGTTAATTGGGAAGATGATCGTGCTGAATTACGCTTGTTTGAAGGAATAGATTTCTGGGTTGAACAAATCACACGATTAGGATTTTCAGATAGTGGCCAACGGTTATTGCAGGATTATGACCCATCATTGAATACTCTCCTGTGTTTTACTAGAGAGTAGTGTGAGACTGTTAATTAAAATGGTGATTAGATCTTAGTGTCG
>Ga0316204_10009087_pt1 | contig 13451 bp, 12 predicted proteins | sample 6monrhotite_MG_2_FD_205661 | JGI IMG/M metagenome (GOLD analysis project Ga0316204, IMG submission 205661) | Microbial mat bacterial communities from mineral coupon in-situ incubated in ocean water Damariscotta River, Maine, United States -... | ecosystem: Environmental > Aquatic > Marine >... | reverse complement strand
CTTTCAGATAGCGCCCGACAAGCTCGTCCCACTCAGCGCGCAGGCTGGCCGGATCGGGTGCAATACCCGCTTTGACCATCTCGGCGTCCACCTCGTCGCCGTCAAACATCTCGCCGACATAGTCCCAGTGGTATTCAAGTGCTGCCTGCATGCGGGCGTGACTTTCCTCGGTCCCGTCGCCAAGCCCAATCACCGTGTCGCCGGACCGTTCGAGGTGATAGGCGACCTCTTTGCTGGCTTTTTCGGCGATGTCGGCGACGCGCTTGTCGCTGGATTTCAGCAACCGGCCCAGATTAATCGCCTGCCAGGCATCAAACAGGAATTGGCGCATCATGGTCTGACCGAAATCGCCATTGGGGCGTTCGACCAGCAGCAGATTGCGAAAATCCCAGGCGTCGCGCAAGTAAGCCAGAGCATCCGCATCACGGCCTTTGCCTTCGACCTCTGCGGCAAGGCCCAGCCAAAACTGGGTTTGGCCGATCAGATCAAGGGCGGTGTTTGCAAGGGCGATGTCTTCTTCCAGCACGGGCGCGTGCCCGCACCATTCCGACACCCGGTGGCCGAGAACAAGGGTGTTATCCCCCAGCCGACACAGGTATTCAAACAGAGCTTCGTCTTTTGTCATTACATCGACCCCACTTCATCGGGGATGTCAAAGAATGTCGGGTGGCGATAGATCTTAGAGGCGGACGGCTCGTAAAATGCGTCTTTGTCGCCGGGATCGGAGGCGGTGATTTTCGCGGCCTCCACCACCCAGATCGACACGCCTTCGTTGCGCCGCGTATAGACGTCGCGGGCGTTTTTGACGGCCATATCGGCGTCAGGGGCGTGTAAGGACCCGACGTGCCGGTGGCTCATGCCGTGTTGTCCGCGGATAAAGATTTCCCAGAGGGGCCATTCATTGCTCATGTCATATTTTCCTTATTCTGCAGCCATTTGGCGGGCGGCCTTCTTGCGGCCATGGGCCAGCAATCCGTCGCGCACCCAGGCGCCGTTGTTCCATGCGTCTTGCCGTGCGGCCAGACGTTCTTTGTTGCAGGGGCCGTTGCCTTTGATCACTGCAAAGAACTCGGACCAGTCGGGTTCGCTGAAGTCGTAATGCCCGCGGTCTTCATTCCAGGTCAGGTTTTTGTCGGGGCATTCCAGACCCAGATATTCGATCTGTGGGATGGTCTGATCGACATATTTCTGACGCAGCTCGTCATTGGTGCCGATCTTGATTTTCCACGCCATGGATTGCTCGGAATGGACGGAGTCTTTGTCGGAGGGTCCGAACATCATCAGGCAGGGATACCACATCCGATTGAGCGCATCCTGCGCCATCGCTTTTTGGGCCGGGGTGCCAAACGCCATTTTCATCATGATCGCGTAGCCTTGGCGCGCGTGAAAGCTTTCTTCCTTACAAATCCGCACCATAGCGCGGGAATAGGGGCCGTAGGAGGTGCGCTGCAAGGCGACCTGATTGACAATCGCAGCCCCATCAACCAGCCAGCCGACAGCGCCGATATCGGCCCAGTTCAGGGTTGGGTAGTTGAAGATCGACGAGTATTTCATCTTGCCTTCGTGCAACAGACGGATCAGTTCATCCCGGCTTTCGCCCAGCGTTTCGGCGGCGGAATAAAGGTAAAGCCCGTGGCCTGCTTCGTCCTGGACCTTGGCCAGCAGGATTGCCTTGCGTTCCAGGGTCGGGGCGCGGGTGATCCAGTTGCCTTCGGGCAATTGACCGACAACCTCGGAATGGGCGTGCTGGCCCATCTGGCGGATCAGCGTGGCACGATAATCGTCAGGCATCCAATCCTTGGGCTCGATCTTTTCGCCAGCATCAATGCGGGCCTGAAAAGCGCGTTCCTGATCTGTCATTTCGTCCGGGGATTTGACCCCGGCGCCTGCGGTTTTCACCATTTGTGCGTACATGTGGTTCCTCCAGCGGTGTCCTGTCCGATGGGCAATAATTAGCCGACCGCACGGTCAGGGATAGGAGGGAAACTGATTCTGCGCAAGGGAAATGTTACAGAAAATGGGATATTGCCGAAATTTGGTAACTTGGAGTGTTGAGGGCATCTTGTGAGGCGGGGCTGCTTTTGAGTATTTTTGAAACCGTGATTGGAAAGAGGGGGACGAACTTAGTCGTCAGCCGCCTTGCATCAGGGGCATCAGGATCACTTCGCTGTCTGGTTTGACCGGCGTGAACCAACTGTCTTTATAGATTTTTCCGTCGATCGCCATCGACACGCCCTGTTCGATCTGATCGGTCAGGCCCGGGTAGTTGAGTTGCAGGGCGTCCAGAACTTCCTTGAAGGTCGAGGCGTCAACCTCGACCTCTGCTTGTCCATCTGTGGCGGCCCGGAGCGAGCCCCAGACCGTCACTTTGACCATGGGTTCAGCCCTTGTCCTTTATGGCTTTCAAGACGCGCGGTGGCGACATTGGCAATTCGGACATGCGAACATTGATGGCGTGCGACATCGCGTTTGAGATCGCCGCAAGCGGTGGCACGATGCCGGTTTCGCCAACACCACGCACGCCGTAAGGGTGGCCGGGATTGGGGATTTCCAGGATCACCGTGTCAATTTTCGGCAAGTCCGAGGCGACCGGAATACGGTAGTCAAGGAAGCCCGCATTTTGCAGACGGCCATCCTCGCCATAGATGTATTCCTCGTTCAGGGCCCAGCCGATGCCTTGCACAGCACCGCCCTGCATTTGGCCTTCAACGTAATCCGGGTGGATGGCTTTGCCGGCGTCCTGCAGCACTGTGTAGCGCAGAACTTTGGTAAAACCGGTTTCCGGATCAACCTCGATATCGCAGATATGAACGCCAAAGCTGACGCCTGCGCCTTCGGCCATGACTTCGTGGTGGCCAACGATTGGCCCGCCAGTGCGTGAGGATTTTGCGGCGATCTGGGCCAGCGACAGCGGTTCATGATCCCCGGCATTTGCGCCGGCGGGTTTGGCATAACCGTCTTCCCAGACCACGGCCTCTTCGTCGATGCCCCAGGTTTTTGCGGCCCGGCGGCACATTTCTTTGATCGCGGCGCGTGCGGCTTTGATCGTGGCAAGGCCGACCGAGAATGTTACGCGCGATCCATGCGTGACCTCGTTATGGCCAAGCGAGGCGGTGTCCGCGACGATGGTGCGGACTTTTTCGTAAGGGATGCCCAGTTCTTCGGCCGCCATCATTGACATCGAGGCACGAGAGCCGCCGATATCGGGATTGCCCTCGACCAATGTGACCGAGCCGTCAAAGTCAATTGCCAGCGACACACACGTCTCGCCACCAAAATTGAACCAGAAACCGCTGGAAAGGCCGCGTCCCTGATTGGGGCCAAGGGGAGCTGTGTAATGCGGATGCGCTTTGGCCGCCTCAAGCAGGGGGATCAGGCCGATCTCGTCATAGGTCGGCCCGTACGAGGATTTCGTGCCTTTCCTGGCGGCGTTTTTCAATCGCACGTCGATGGGATCAAGTCCCAGTTCCAGGGCCAGCTCGTCGACAACGGCTTCGACTGCATAGATTGACTGTGGCGCGCCCGGCGCACGATACGCGGCCTGAAGCGGACGGTTGGTCAGGAAGTTCAGACCCTGTGCGCGAACCGCCGAAAGATCATAACAGGCGAATGCTGATTGTGCGCCTGGGAATATGGTCATGTTTGGCCATGCGCCGCCTTCATAGCGGATCAATGCGTCCGCGGCAGTGATAACCCCGTCCTTGGTCATGCCGATTTTAACATCGGTCAACGAGGCAACCGTCGGGCCTGAGGCTTTGAACACCTCTTCACGGCTCATCACCATTTTGACCGGCAAGTTGGCTTTTCTGGATAGCAACAACGCAACGGGCTCAATAAAGACCGTGGTTTTGCCGCCAAAGCCACCGCCAATTTCACTGGCAGTGACGCGCAAGGCGCTTTGATCCATGCCCATCATCTGCGCGCAGAGATTGCGCACCTGAAAATGGCCCTGAGTGCAGCACCACATATCAGCGCGCCCGTCCGGACCCATATTGGCAAGGCAGGCATTGGGTTCGATATAGCCCTGATGGGTTGACGAGGTTTTGAATGTCCGCTCGATGATCAGATCAGCCTTGGCAAATCCGGCATCGAGATCCCCATGCCCGAACTCGCACATGCCGGTACAATTGTCGGAATACTCCTCGGGGATTTTGCGACCGCGACGACCTTCCTGAACCAGCGGTGCGCCTGTGGGCATTGCCGCCTCGATCGAGGTGACATGCGGCAGGATTTCATAGTCGACCTTGATCAACTCAAGCGCCGCTTGCGCAATCTTGGCACTTGTTGCTGCAACAGCCGCGACGGCGTGGCCGTCATAAAGTGCGACATTGCGGGCAAGGCAGTGGTCCTGCACATCAAGCGTATCACCTTTGGCGCCGCCGGGGAAATCATTGCCCGTCACAACCGCTTTCACCCCTTGCAGAGCGGCAGCGGCAGAAATGTCGATGCTTTTGATCCGCGCGTGCGCATGCGGTGAGCGTAACAGTTTTCCGGTCAGCATACCGGGCAGATAGAAATCCGCCCCATATTGGGCGCGGCCGGTAACTTTGTCGATGCCGTCCGGGCGCTGTGGCCGTGTGCCGATTATTTTGAAGTCGCGTTTTTGATACTCATCCAATGCCATTGCTCAGGCTCCCCGCATTTCTGCTGCGGCGTCCATGACCGCGGTGATGATTTTGTCGTAACCGGTGCAGCGGCACAGATTTCCGGCCAGCCAATACCGTATTTCGGTTTCGGTCGGGTCTGGGTTTTTCGCAAGCAGGTTTTTGGCGGCAACGATGATCCCCGGTGTGCAGACGCCGCATTGCAGCGCCGCGTGTTCAAGGATTTTCCGCTGGATCGGATGCAGGTCTTCGCCGTTGGCAACACCTTCGATGGTGCTGATTTCAGCGCCTTCGGCCTCGGCCCCGAGTACGAGACAGGAACAGACGAGCCGCCCGTCGACTTCAACCGAACAAGCCCCGCAATCGCCCGAGGCGCAGCCTTCTTTGGCACCGGTCAACTGCAGGCGATCCCTGAGAACATCCAGAAGGCTTTCGTCGGCCTCGCAGAGGAATTCGGTCGGGTCACCATTGATGGTGGTGGATACGTGAATTTTGCTCATGACCGGCCTCCGGCGCGTTGTTGGGCGATTTTTGCGGCGCGTTTTGCCAGCACGGCGGCGACATCGGTGCGAAACTCGATGGTGCCGCGTTTGTCGGTGATCGGGTTGCAGGCGGCGGCACAGGCGGCCCCGCAGGCCTCGAGTGCTGCATCGTCAAGGTTTGTGCCGATCAAGGCGTTGGCCGCGGCCTCCACCAGCAGAACGGTTGGGGCAACGGCCCCAAGTGAGACGCGTGCGGCGGTGCAGGTTCCTGAGCCGTCCAGCGTCAGACTGACACCCGCAGAGCAGACGGCGATGTCCATCTCGGTGCGGGGGATAAAGCGCAAGTAGGCATCACCTCCACTGGTCCCACGGGCAGGCAGGAAGATCGAGGTGATGAATTCGCCCTTACCAAGCGAGGTTTTTCCGGGCGATACAGGAATGTCCTGAACCGGGCAGTCACGCGTGCCATCTGGTCCGGCGATGCGCGCCACGGCGTTTGCCGCAACCATTGCCGGAACACTGTCCCCGGCAGGGGAGGCGTTGCAAAGATTTCCCGCCATTGTACAGCGACCTTGAACCTGGGTTGAACCGATCAGTTCAAACGCTTCAACAACGCCCGGCCAGTCACCGCAGACCCCGGCGTGATCGCCAAGTTCAGAACCGGACACAGCCGCGCCAATGCGCCAACCACCGTCTTCGGACGTGATGTCCTTCATTCCGGCGATTTTCTTGATATCGACCAGCAGGTCGGGTTTCACCATTCCGGCTTTCATTTGAACCAGAAGGTCTGTTCCGCCAGCCAGGACACGGGCGGAACCCGTGTTTTCAGCCAGAAGGCGCGAGGCCTCCTGGGCGGTTTCAGGGGCAGCATAGTGCATGGCGTTTTCTTCCCACGTAAGTTGCGGTATCGTTCGTCTTTGGTAAAGACTCTCTGGCACCAGCATGACCTGCGCTCGGGGTGATTTCAAGCACAGTTTCGCGGCTGGATCAGAACGGGCTTCCGGCCAGTCGCGCGACCAGATCAGCGGAATTCCGGGCCTCAAACTTGTGGATCAGCCGCGAGCGATGGGATTCTATCGTGCGATGGGAAATCCCAAGATCGCGCGCGATCTCTTTTGAGGTTTTCCCCTCGGTCAGCAGCATCGCGATTTGCCGCTCGCGTCGCGTCATGTCGATGAGGGGGCGGGATTCTGAGAGGTCTGCAAAGCTCCAGACCGAATGGGCAAAAGGGTCGTCTAGAGTGAGGGATTGCCCGCGTGCGCGGCACCAGAAAAGGCTGCCATCTGCGCGGCGCATGATCCGCTCGTCGTTGTACCGCCCGTTGACCCGCATCGCCCCGGTGCCGATTTCGCCGATCCGGTGGAACTCGTCTTCGGACGGGTACAGCATGGCCAGCGACTGGCCGATCAGCTTGTCGCGCTCAAACCCAAATGTCTCGCAGAACCGGGCATTGCAGCGCTCGATAATGCGGTGGCGCGCGACGGTCAGACCAATCGGGGCATGTTCAAATCCAAGGTCCACGCGGTGTCCTGTTCAAAACTAGGTGTTTCCACGAATTGCACGTTTTTGGTACGGGTTCTAGTGTTCGCCTTGAAATTGCTTGAGGGAGATAGGCCGATGGATGCGCGGATTGTTGGTTGGGGGCACACGCCTTTTGGTCGTTTGGACGACACGCTGGAAGAGTTGATCACTAAAGCAGCGCGTGAGGCGTTGGAGCATGCGGGGGTAGAGGCCCGCGATGTCGATGCGATTTACCTTGGGCATTACAATGGCGGGTTGGTGCCGGACGGGTTTGCCGCGTCTCTGGCATTGCAGGTGGACGACGATCTGCGGTTCACACCAGCAACCCGTGTGGAAAACGCCTGTGCGTCAGGTTCGGCCGCGGTTTATCAGGGGCGCAATGCCATTCGGGCTGGCGTGGCCAAAACCGTGCTGGTGATCGGTGTAGAAAAGATGACCGCCAAGGACACCAAAGGTGTGACTGAGGCGTTGATGACCGCCAGCTATCAGGCCGAGGAAGGTGGGGTTTCGTTCCCGCAGGTATTTGGCCGGTTTGCGAATGCGTATTTTCAGAAATACGGCAACCAGTCCGAGGCACTTGCGCATATCGCTGCCAAAAACCACGCGAATGCGATCAAGAACCCACTGGCGCAGATGCAAAAGGATGTAGGGTTTGAGTTTTGTAACACGGTCAGCGAAAGGAACCCGCTGGTCGCGGCACCTTTACGGCTGACGGATTGCTCGTTGATTTCCGATGGCGCTGCGGCGTTGGTTATGGTGTCCGATGACATGGCGCAGGGTTTTGAGCGCGCGGTGCGGTTCCGCGCAGGGGTGCAGGTCAATGACTTTCTGCCGATGTCGCGACGGGATTTGCTGAAATTCGAAGGGCCAGCACTGGCATTCGCGCGGGCGTATGAGGAGGCAGGTGTGAGCGTCGGCGATCTTGATTTTGCCGAGGTGCATGATTGCTTCACCATTGCCGAGTTGCTGGTTTATGAGGCGATGGGCCTGACCGCCCAAGGGCAGGGCGCGCGCGCGGTGTCTGATGGTGTGGTATATGCAGACGGCGCAACGCCGGTAAACCTGTCTGGCGGGTTGAAAGCCAAAGGGCATCCGGTTGGGGCCACGGGCGTTTCCATGCATGCGATGACAGCAGCACAGGTGACGGGCGAGGCTGGGCTGATGCAGAAATCTGGGGCTGAACTGGGGTGCGTCTTTAATATGGGCGGCTCGGGCGTGGCCAATTACTGCTCCATTCTGGACGCGGAGAAAACGACATGAACCCGGCGGAATGGCTTGTCCGCACGGCGCGTCTGGTTCCTGACGCGCCTGCGTTGTTACGCGGGTCGGTTGTGATGGCGAATTATGCCGAATTTGCCCGGCGGGCGGCGTCTGTTGGGGCGGCGTTGAAAGCGGAGCACGGGATTGGCAAAGGGGATCGGGTCGCGATCTTCATGAAAAACAGCACGCAATATCTGGAAGCCCTTTACGGCGTTTGGTTCACCGGGGCTGCGGCCATTCCGATCAACGCAAAGCTCCATCCCAAAGAAGCCGCGTGGATCATCGAAAATGCCGAGGCTGAGGTCGCGTTGATTTCCGAGGCTGTCGGCGGCGAATTGGCAGAGGTCGGGCCTGCAAATCTTAAAACGCTGATTGCCTCGGATGGCCCGGCTTGGGAACAGATGTATGAGGCCACGCCACTGGACGCGCCTGAGGATCTGGATTTTGACGACCTTTTATGGCTGTTTTACACATCAGGCACGACGGGCAAGCCCAAGGGCGTGAAAGTGACGGCGGGCAATATCCTTGAGATGACCCTGTGTTACATGAGCGATGTTGACGAGGTCTCAAAAGACGATGCGATCCTGTATGCGGCCCCGATGTCTCATGGGGCGGGGATCTACAATTTCATGCATGTGATCAAGGGCGCCCGGCATGTGGTGCCGGTCTCAGCCGGATTTGATCCCGGTGAGATTTTGGAATTGGCGCCCGAGGTTCAGAACATTTCAATGTTCGCAGCCCCGACAATGGTCAAGCGACTGGTGGAACATGCCAAGGCACGTGGATTGACCGGTGAAGGGATCAAGACGATCACCTATGCGGGCGGGCCTATGTATGTCGCCGATATCATCGAGGCGGTTGAGGTTTTGGGGGACCGGTTTGTGCAGGTCTATGGGCAAGGTGAATGCCCGATGGGGATCACGGCCCTGCCACGCCATCTGGTCAGCGACCGCAGCCATCCCAGGTGGCGGGAACGTCTGGGCTCAGTAGGACTGGCGCAAAGCCCGGTATTGGTGCGGATCGCAGATGAGACCGGCGGCTTTCTGCCTGCCGGTGAGGTTGGTGAGATCGTCGTGTCCGGGCCAACCGTGATGGGTGGCTATTGGCGCAATGAGGCGGCCACGGCCAAAACGATCCGTGATGGCTGGCTCTGGACCGGCGATATGGGCGCAAAGGACGCGGACGGGTTCATCACGCTGCATGACCGCTCTAAAGACATGATTATCTCGGGGGGCTCGAACATCTACCCCCGCGAAGTGGAAGAGGTTTTGCTGGAACATCCGGGGGTCTCGGAAGTGGCAGTTGTCGGGCGCAAGCACCCTGAGTGGGGAGAGGTCGTGATCGCGTTTATTGTGCCAGAACCGGGGACCGAGCCGTCATTTGCCGCGTTGGATGCGTATTGCATCGAAAACATCGCGCGGTTCAAACGTCCGAAAGACTATCGCGTGATCCCGGAATTGCCCAAGAACAATTATGGCAAAGTGTTAAAAACGGACCTGAGAGACATGTTGGAACGAGGAGAGTGACAATGAGTGCGCATATGAAAAACAGAGTGGCTTTGGTAACCGGATCGGTTCAGGGGATTGGGCTGGCAATTGCGACATCGCTGGCGGAAGCGGGCGCACGGATTGCGCTGCACGGGTTGGCAGAGCAGGCGCAGATCGACGCCGCAGTTGCAGAGCTGCGGGCCGCCGGGGCGTCTGATGTGAAATTCTTTGGCGGGGATCTGAGGCAACCCGCCAACCTCGAGGCCTTGATTGAAGCGGTCGAGGGCTGGGGTCCGATTGATGTGCTGGTCAACAATGCCGGAATTCAGAGCACCGCCAGCCTGAAAGACGTGACCCCCGAGCTGTGGAATGCAATTATTGCCGTGAACCTGTCGGCTGCGTTTCATACGATGCACCATGTGATGCCGAAAATGGCGGAAAGGGGCTTTGGGCGGGTGGTCAATATTTCCTCGGTCCATGGTCTGGTCGCTTCAAAAGACAAAGCGCCTTATGTGGCGGCGAAACACGGTTTGGTCGGATTGTCCAAGGTCGCAGCACAGGAATATGCGACGGCGGGCAGCAAGGCCTCAGGTGGGGTTACGGTCAATTGTATTTGTCCCGGTTGGACAGAAACCACGCTGATTGAACCGCAAGTGGCCGCGCGCGCCGAACAGTTTGGCGGAGATCGGGACGCGGGCATTGCCAGTCTGTTGTCTGAAAAGCAGCCGACCCAGCGGACGTCGGATCCGTCTGAGATCGGGGCGCTGGCGGTGTGGTTGTGTTCTCCGGTTGCGCATAATGTGACCGGTACGGCCATTCCGGTCGATGGGGGCTGGACCTCGCAGTAAGGCAGGTTTGGCGAACAGGTCGGAGCCTGCGGCGCGAGTATTTTTCGCAATCAAGAAACGGCTTGGGGATTAAAGCCGGTCGCGCAGGCTGAACCATGTCATGGCCAGCACCAGAAGTGGCCAGCGCAGTGTCGCCCCGCCGGGAAAGGCGGGTGTGGGGACTTCGCTCATCAGGTCAAACCGTTCAGCTTGCCCGGCGATGGCCTCGGCCAGCATTTGTCCGGCCAGTGTTGCCATCGCGACCCCGTGGCCTGAAAACCCGCCAGCGCTGAGGATATTACCGCTGAGACGCGAGAAATGCGGCATCCGTGACATGGTGATGCCAAGTGTGCCGCCCCAGGCATAGTCGACCTGGGTATCCTTGAGCTGTGGATAGACCTTGAGCATCGGTTTTCGCACCAAGGCTGCGATGTCGCGAGGGAAGCGATAGCCATAGCTTTCGCCGCCGCCAAACAGCATGCGACGATCCTCGGACAGGCGAAAATAATTGATTACAAAGCGGCTGTCGGCGACCGCGTGGTTCTCGCGGATCAGGTCGTTGGCAACCTCTTCAGACAAAGGCTCGGTTGCGGCGATGAAGTTGTTGATCGGCATCACCCGGCGGGTCACGGGCTTGATCAGGTTTCCAAGATAGCCGTTGCCGGCGACAACCACATGGCGGGCGCGGATGGTGGCGGTATCTGTGGTGACGGTTGCAGGCGTGCCGTGCGTAATATCAGTGACCCGGCTGTTTTCATAAAGCCTGACGCCGGATGCTTTGGCCGCCCGGGCCAGACCGAGGGCATAGTTCAGCGGATGCAGATGCCCCGCCCCCATATCCAGCGTGCCGCCATGGTAATCGGTCGAGCCGACCAGAGTGCGGATTTCTTTGAGGTCAAGGGCGCGGATCTGCTCATAGCCATAGTCGCGTTGTAGTTTTTCAGCATAGGCGTGGCTGTGAGGCACGAAGCGCGCGCGGTGATCCGCGTGGATAATGCCCGGTGTAAAGGCGCAATCAATGCTGTGGCGTTGGATCAGCTCGCGCACAAGTGCGACAGAATTTAGGGACAAATCCCACAAAGCTCGGGCCCGCGCTGGGCCGACAAGGGTTTCCAGCTCGTCCTGATCAAGGCGCTGGCCTGTGCCGACTTGCCCTCCGTTACGGCCTGAGGCGCCGAATCCAAGGCGATGAGCCTCAAGCAGGGTGACGTCGTAACCGCGCTCGGACAGGTGAAGGGCGGCGGACAGGCCGGTGTAGCCGCCGCCGACAACGCAGATATCGCATTCGATCTGACCCTGGGCCTTTGGGAATTCCGGCAAAGGTTTGGCCGTCGCGGCGTACCACGACGGCGGATAGGTGCCTTGCCGGTCATTGGCGGTCAGGATGTCCATATCAGGCCGCCGTCATCAACCCTTCGGCTTTGGCGGTGGCAAGAACCTGATCCAATGATTTGGCCGCACGGTCAATCAGCGTATCAACCTCAGCCAATGTCAGGACCAGCGGCGGCGAGATAATCAGCGAATCCCGCACGTGGCGCATCACCAGATTGTTGGAAATCGCAGCATCCCGGCCCAAGGCACCGATGGTACCGGCATCGGCCGCGAAGGCCGCGCGTGAGGATTTGTCGGGGGTCAGTTCAAGCGCACCCATCATGCCACAAATCCGGGCTTCGCCGACCAGCGGGTGATCTTCCAGCGCTTTCCATTTTTGCGCAAGATAGGGGGCTGTTTCATCCCTGACGCGATCAACAATGCCTTCCTCGTCCAGAATGCGCAGGTTTTCGAGCGCCACAGCACAAGAGACCGGATGGCCGGAATACGTATAACCGTGGTTGATCTCGACGCCGCTTAAAACTTCGGCAACCTCGTCTGTGATCATCGAGCCGCCAATCGGCGCATAGCCCGAGCTGAGACCCTTGGCGATTGTCATGATGTCCGGGCGGATGTTGAAGGTTTCTGAGCCGAACCAATTGCCGGTGCGGCCAAAACCACAGATCACTTCGTCAACGATCAGCAAAATGTCATGGGCGTCGCAAATGCGCTGGATTTCCGGCCAATAGGTTTCGGGTGGCACGATGACGGCCCCCGCACCCTGCACGGGTTCGGCGATAAAGGCCGCGACATTGTCTTCGCCGAGGCGTTCAATCTCGGCTTCCAGTGCGCGGGCGCGTGACAGGCCGAACTCTTCTGGTGACATGTCGCCACCTTCGCCCCACCAAAACGGTTGGTCGATATGGGTGATGTCAGGAATGGGCAGGCCACCCTGTTCATGCATCGGGGTCATGCCGCCAAGGCTGGCCCCGGCCATCGTCGAGCCGTGATACGCGTTCTTGCGCGAAATGATGACCTTTTTGCTGGGCTTGCCGAGGATCGCCCAGTAATGCCGCGCCAAGCGAATGTTGGTGTCATTGGCGTCAGATCCGCCGGAAGAGTAAAACGTGGTGTTGAGCGGGCCGGGGGCCAGTTCCGACAGACGTTGGGACAGCGCGACCACCGGCGGGTGCGATGTCTGAAAGAACGTGTTGTAATACGGAAGTTGCTTCATCTGGTCGTACGACGCTTTGGCGAGCTCTTCACGCCCATAGCCGATATTCACGCACCACAGACCGGCCATACCGTCGAGATACTCGTTGCCGTCCGAGTCGATCAGAGTTGATCCGGTTGCCCGCGTGATGATTCGCGCACCCTTTTCGGCAAGCTGGTCGCCATGTGAGAACGGATGCAGGTGGTGCGCAGCATCAAGGGCCTGCAGTTCTTCGGTGGGCAGGTGATTGAAAAGACGGGACATTACGGGCTCCTGTAGCGAGAAAAATGGATCGGGCAGACGTCAAATCAAGCGGTGAACGCCGGAAATTTACCCGTTGGTCACATAATATGATCAAAAAACGGTCCGTCAATTGAATTTGATCAAATTCAGGCCCACTGAAAGCTGGCACGCACGATCTCAAAGCCTTGCTCGATGTCGCGCCTGATGGCTTTGGCTGTTGCCTTGCCGTCACCGGCCTCTAGGGCAATGATGGCTTCGTCATGTTGGTCTACCAGATTACTGGTGCCGTATTTGCCGGAAATGATCCGGTAAAGAGGTCCGAATCTGAGCCAGAGAGTCTCGGCAATCGGCAGCAGGATGGTCGATTGCGCCCGTCCGTACAGGGCAAAATGAAAGCTGTGATTGTGGCGCATGTAGTTCTTCACATCGCCCTGATCTATGGCGACATTCAGCGTGTCATCAATTTTCCGCAAATTTCGTATGTCCGCCGGTGCGATGTTTTG
>Ga0316204_10009085_pt1 | contig 13454 bp, 8 predicted proteins | sample 6monrhotite_MG_2_FD_205661 | JGI IMG/M metagenome (GOLD analysis project Ga0316204, IMG submission 205661) | Microbial mat bacterial communities from mineral coupon in-situ incubated in ocean water Damariscotta River, Maine, United States -... | ecosystem: Environmental > Aquatic > Marine >... | reverse complement strand
GAGGAGATCATCGCCGGCATTATCGAGCAGCACCCCGAATACCACGCATTGTTGTCAGATCCCGACGCCGTCATTGATAAGGATTTCACCCCGGAGATGGGCCAGAGCAATCCTTTTCTACACATGTCAATGCACATCGCGATTCAGGAACAGCTAGCCACGCAGCGCCCAAAAGGGATTATCAATATCTACCAGGCGCTGGTCGAAAAAAACAACGACCCCCATGCCACAGAGCATCAGATGATGGAGCCTCTCGGTGATATGCTGATGCAAGCACAGCGGCGTAATACCGCACCCGATGAAAAACATTATTTGAAAGGCCTGAAAAAGCTAATCAAAAAGTGATTCGAAGAATCGCTAATTAATTGATTTAAATGGAAATAGCAGCCACTCGATACACACAAAAACCACATGTTACATACTACATATAATCACACATCTGCCGCTATATATAAGCATAAGATGCCGGTTCGCAACACTGTTCGGAACCCCCATCAGCACTCACGTATCTCAAGGTAATCCTCTTGTTTAGCCACGCCACTGCATACGATAGAAAACAGACCGCCACTCCGCGGCGATTACTAACGCTGTGGCTTCTGCTGATCGCCCTTCTGCCCGTCAGTGCCAATGCTGTGCCTACTCAGTGGAAATGGGCGCACCCTACGCCACACGGCAATCAACACAACAGTATTATCTGGGGTGATGACGAATTTATTGCTGTCGGTGAAGGCGGCAACATCATCACCAGCACACTTGGTACAAAGAACAGCTGGACGGCACAACCCTCAAACACAACAGAAAACCTGAATGACATCGCCTGGAATGGGACAATTTACATCGGCGTCGGTGAGCAGGGCACCATTATCAGACGTTCCACCAATGGTATATGGAGTGTTCGTACTTCAAGCATCACTCATAAATTAACGAATGTCATCTGGAATGGCTCAAAGTTTCTTGCTATTGGAGAATACACCGCATCCGTTGCTGATCCTATCAACGGCACACATAACAGGCCTGCCGCAATCATTCTCACGAGCAGCGCGGGTTCTACCTGGCGATCTGAAGCAGCCACCCTGAATCCAGATCGTCACAGCAACATCCCGCCACCCAGGCTTAGAGGCGTCACCTGGGATGGCAATCTATTTGTCGCTAGCAGTGATGATGGTGCGATTTTAACCAGCACTGACGGCATCGCCTGGCACACTCGGTCGATTAATAGCATCACCAATAATAACCTGATAGCCCCCAATAAGCGTTTTCTCGCGGTCGGCGACAACGGCTTAATACTCATCAGCAGTGATGGCATCAGCTGGACCATACTCGCCTCCGATGTCTCTGACAATCTACATGCGGTTACCTGGGCCAATACCGAAAGCGGCTTTGTGATCGTAGGGGCAAGCGGCACAGTAATTTCCACCACTGACAATGGGGCCACCTGGATCACGGAGGATTCAAAAACAACTGAGACACTGCGCGATGTCACCTTTGACAGTAACTCAACCATTATCGCCGTGGGTGATAATGGCACGATTATTACCCGCCTTGTTTCCAACCTCACCTGGACACAACAGACAACAGCAACCGAAGCAGACCTACATAGCGTCGCCTGGCGTTTAGAGGCCATTCACAATTACGTCGCTGTTGGCAGTGGTGGAACAATATTAAAAAGTATCGCGGATGTAACCTTATGGGAAGCAGTGACCGATGCCCCCACCGATTTCGCAGCCGACTTATTAAATGTCGAATGGCATGACATGACAGGCTCGACTGGAGATGAGTTTTTCCTCGCCACGGGTAAAGATGGCGTACTGCTCACCACCACGGTTAACATCGATACCTGGGCATCACAGACCAGCAATATCAGCGATGAATGGCTATTCGATAGTAGCTGGGATGGCACTAACCATATCGTAGTCGGTAGCAACGGCACTTTAATCACCAGCACGAGCATTGATGGCAGCAGTTGGACCACCCAAAATGCACAAACAAATGAGCACCTCTTAAGCATTGCCGTCGACGGCCCGACCATTATGATTGGTGGCGAATACAACACCCAGATCACCACCAGCGACCCAGCCAGCATCACCCCGTCGGAGCTAGTGACTGAAGGGCGTATTACATCACAGGACCTGAATGACATTCTCTTTGATAACGGTCTGTATACCGCTGTCGGCAACGCTGGCAGCATTATTTCCAGCAATGATCTTTTAAACTGGACAGCGCCCTCCTCTATCATCGATGGGGGCAGTAACATCACCAATGACCTGTTCAGTATTGGGATAGAGAATAAAACAGGTGATTTTCTCGTCACCGGCGCATGGGGGTCTTTTTTACGCGGCGACCCAACAGCTGACACATGGGTCTCTGAAGCAATTCCTACCGCCTCACCTAGCGCCAGTTTTTTTTATGGCGTAGCATCCAGCCCGGTCAACCCAGTCGATACACTTGTCGCCATCGTGGGTAGCGGCGGAGATATCTTTACCAGCCTAACTAGCGGCGCTGACTGGAACATCAGTGCCGGGTCGACTGAAAGTGAAGAAACGATTAATGATCTCGCCAAAAGTGACACACTACATGTCGCTGTGGGCGATAACGGCACGATTTTAAATAGCACAAACGGCGGAATCGACTGGGCCTCACAGGCGCTCACGTCATCTTGTGGCACCAACCACCTTCACGCCGTTACGTGGAGTGATATCACTACGCGCTTTGTTGCCGTCGGTGACGTTGGTGCCGTTTGCTACAGCGACGATGGTATCAACTGGGAACCACCGCCAATTTCACCCAATCTACCAGACACCACAAGCACCCTATACGGCATCGCCTGGGGGCAGGATCAATTTATTGCTGTTGGCGGCTCACCAGTCAACAGCGTTATTTACACCAGCCCAAATGGTGAAGCGTGGACGCCTCGAAGCTCAAGTGAATCGAGCATACTGCGCGACATTGTCTGGAATGAAGATCACTTTATTGCGATCGGTGATGGCGGCACCATCACGACGAGCCCCAAAGGTATTTCGTGGACAAGAAATAGCAGCGGCACCACCGTAAATCTTCATAGTATCGCCATTGGCGAAGATGCGATCCTCATCATAGGTGCCACCACCTCACCGCTCAGCACCACCGTATTAAGCAATACTGATGGCACATGGCTTGGCGGCGACGGTACATTAGCACAACCCAACATTCACATGAATGATATTAGTTTCGGTGGCACCCAGTTTGCTGCGGTCGCACCCTCCGGCACCATTATGATCAGCTCAGATGCTGCACAGTGGACAGAGGTATTAACGGGCACAAATAGTTTATTCAAGACAATTCTGTGGGATGAAACCAAGTTTATTGCAGCGGGAGCCGCCGCACACATACTCTATGCAAATAACCCTGACTTAGTGATTAGCGGTGATTTCACCACTGAAACAGTTCGTAAAGGTGAAACGGCCCGTTATCTCTTTACAATCACTAACCGGGGAATCACAACGGCGGATCAAGCTAGTTATACAGGAATACTTTCGCGTAACAGCAGCTTTTTATCAGCAACGACAACCCGAGGGAGTTGCTCAATGGGCGGCGATTTAACCTGCCAGTTTGGCAACCTGGCAACTGGCGAAACCGTGACTCTCGCAGTCGATATCGTAACTACAGAAACCGGGTTACAACAACATACCGGAACCGTATCAGCAAATTTAACCGACAGCGATGAAGAGGATAATAGCATAGCCATTACCCTTGAGGTCTCTCGTGGTAATGATGATGGTGGGGGAGCAGCCCTGAGCTACTGGTGGCTAGCAGCGATGCTGCTATTTCTATTAACCTGCGAAAGAATTAAAAATCGTCGTGTGCACTGCAAAAGATACTAGGTGCAAATCTTCTTAGATTTTATTCAGGCCACTCAAGCTTATAGTCAAAAGGGATGGTGTAGTGGTCGGCACCACAGATAAAATCAAATTCCAGCACCCAGTCACCGCCCATTGAAAAGTCGCCGCTATCCGCATTATAGAGACCAACCTTAGCCTGATCTACCATCAGCACAAACACTTTATCTAAAGACATTTCATGCCCCGGCATATATTGACGGAAACGCACAGTACAACTATCTACCGGTTGGTTGACACCATCCCTGATAGAAAATTCAACACTCGCATCTTGACCCACCATCAGTGGCGCGGGGTCCGTTTTCACCTGCAATTGATAACCGCCGATTGAACCCGTTTTGGCCGGTAGGAAATCAGAACAAGCCGTTAACAACAAACACCCCGTGACAGCCATAGCACTTGCAATTTTCATCTCTTCTTCGCTCCAATCAACGCTTACTTGTTTTTCTTTTGAATCAGCTCAATTTTATAGCCATCAGGATCTTCAACAAAAGCAATGATCGAAGTCCCACCTTTCATTGGCCCGGCATCTCGCACCACGTTACCACCACGACTGCGAATCTCATCGCAAGCCGCATAGGCATCATCAACTTCAAGCGCAATATGGCCAAAGGCATCACCTAAGGCATACTCAGCCACATCCCAGTTATGGGTTAGCTCAATAACAGCAGCCGTAGCTTCCTCCTCATAACCCACGAAGGCGAGTGTAAAGCGTCCGTCTGGATAGTCATTCCGCCGTAACAGGCGCATCCCCAGCACCTCTGTATAAAAAGTGATCGAGGCATCCAGCTCAGTCACGCGAATCATAGTATGAAGTATACGCATGGCACTCTCAATTATTTATCTTTAAACAGGTCAGTCAATGGTTGAGGCTTCGAAATGTGGTAACCCTGGGCATAATCAACCCCTAGATCCTTCACGCATTTGTAAATCTCATCATTTTCTACAAACTCGGCAATGGTCTTAATCTCCATCACGTGACCAATGTGGTTGATTGATTCAACCATTGCACGATCAATAGGATTATCCACAATGGTTCGGATAAAGCCACCATCAATTTTCAAGTAATCGACTGGCAAATTTTTAAGATAAGCAAATGAAGAGAGGCCACTGCCAAAGTCATCCAACGAGAAACTACAGCCGAGCATTTTAAGCTCAGAAATAAAATGAATCGCCTCGCTCAGATTTGAAATCGCGGCTGTCTCAGTAATTTCAAAAGAGATACTGCAAGGCCGCACATCGTAGGTAGCAAACTGCTCGCGCAGATAACCCATAAGCCCCACATCACTTAAAGATGCCCCCGAAAGATTGACCGCATAGGTAATGCCACCTCTACCGCTCGCCTCACAAAAAGAGAACACATTGCGCACCACCCAGCGATCAATCGCAGGCATTAAGTCAAACCGCTCCGCGGCCGGAATAAAAGCCATCGGAAAAATCAGCTTGCCATCCTCATCCCGCATCCTGAGCAAAATTTCAACGTGCATCTGCTCTTTTGTATTCTGCAACGGCACAATCGGCTGATAGAAAAGCTCAAAACGATTCTCTTCAAGTGCTTGATTAATACGCGACACCCACTGCATTTCACCATGGCGCGCAACCAAATCTTCATCATCTGGTTGATAAACGTAAACTCGATTACGTCCTTTATCCTTAGCCACATAACATGCAGAGTCAGCAGCACTCAGCAGCTCGGTTGTGCTACCACTATCCGCTTCAATCGCAACCAGTCCGATGCTCGCCCCAATTTCAAAGCTTTTCTCCTGCCAGACAAAGCGGAATTCTTTTACCGTATGACAAAACTCCTCTGCAATCTCTTCTGCTTTATCAAGACGGCAGTTACCGAGTAATATGCCAAACTCATCACCACCAAGTCTCGCAAGCGTATCTCGTTCTCTCACTCGCGCCTGCAATAACGTAGTCAACTGGCGCAGTAGCTCATCACCGGCAACATGTCCACATGTGTCGTTAACGATCTTAAACTGATCCAGATCGATATAGCAGAGCGCGTGCGCTTTATTTTCTTGTCTGGCACTCTCCAACAACAGCGCCAGGCGACGTTCAAACTCGCGACGGTTGATCAATCCAGTTAAAGCATCATGCGTTGCCTGGTATGAAACCTTATTGGCAAGCCCACGCAGCTCAGTGACATCATGGAAAATGATCACCACACCCACCACCGTCCGTTCCCGGTCAAGAATAGGGCTCGCCGTTACCTCTACCGCAAATTCTTTACCTGTGAACTGATTCACAATGACCTGCCCAGGTAACGCCACTCGATGCCCTTTTTGTAAACAGGCATTGATTGGCGCATCGATTTCTTTATGCGTCACTTCATCATAAACATTCAATACTTTATTTAATGAATGCCCACGACATATTTCGAACTCCACACCAGCAAGCAGCTCTGCACGTGGATTCATGTAATCAACCAGACCATGTGCATTTGTCGTGATAACACCATCACCAATCGATTCAAGTGTGATTTGCGCGAGTTCTTTCTCTTTAAAAAGCGCCCACTCCAGCCGCTTATGCTCAGTCACATCCGTTCTAATCGCGACATACTGATAGGGACTGCCTGACGAATCAACAAATGGAACAATCGTCGAATCAACCCAAAAGTAATCACCATTTTTTTTCTGGCTTCTGATTTCACCGTGCCATACGTCACCCGCTTTAATCTTGTTCCATAAACCATCAAAAAAATCATTTGAATGAAAATCGGAATTCAATATTCGATGATTCTTGCCGATTAACTCACTTCGGTCAAACTGACTCACCTCACACAATTTATCATTAGCATATGTAATAAGCCCTTCGCGATCAGCGATACTAACAATGGAGTGTTGATCAAGCGCAAACTTTTGATAATTAAGATCACGTACGGTACGTCTAAGCTTTATTGCACTGTTCTTTAACTGCCACATAATAAATACGACATAAACTAAAAGCGAGACAGTAATAAGATACAGGTATAAACGATAGATATTTGTGCGATGCACCAACTCTTCATTATTACGATGATATGATGCAGAAAGCAGGTCAACCTGCCGTATCATCAGCGGTGAAGTAAGACCCTGGATCATATCATCGACTACTTGCTTTTCATTCACCACAACCTTCACATGACTAACCAAACGAAGCACGTCATCCTGTAATAGTAGCGGGAAATGAGCTAGCTGACTAAGCACAAGCTCATAGTCATGAATCACATGGAGTCTAAGGCCAGCGCTCGCATTAGTGTTATAATTCAACACGTCCCTGACCATATCACTCAGCACGATAACCACTGACATCTTCGCCTCATGCTCAATCATCTTTGCCATTAACTGGTCCATGAGTGCTGGTATATAATGAACTGAATTCCTCAAAATAGCGTTATGCGCCTTAAATGATTCTAGCTCCTCTTCTTTTGCCTGCAGGGTTTTCTGTATCGCCTCAAGATAGAGGTCAATATCAGCATCACCCTGGTGATAGATGCCGTATGTACCAGCCGCTAGCTCTGTGTGTGTTTCCTTTAGTTGACGCATCCATAACACCAATGGATCATAATGCGACAACAACTCGTTACGTGAACGCAACACATCGCGCCCAAGGTTGGTATCAAGCTGCTTAAGGTGAGAAATGTTATTTAATATCGCGTTATAGCTCTTGCCATCCACCGCCTGCGTCTTGACGTAGAGAAAGGTCATCAACAAAACTGAGATGACACCTATTATTAACTGCTTAAAATTTGATGAAATCATCGCCCACCTTCACTCTGAACACCGTTCAACGAATGAAGAAACCTCACGATCAACTGCGCATCATCAAGCGAAACAGGACGACCCAACTGATAAGTGGCCATCACCATGACGGCCTGCTCAAGCGTGTCCGCCGAACCATCATGAAAATATGGCGCAGTCAAAGCCACATTTCGTAAACTTGGCACCCGAAAACGGTGCTTATCATCCACTTTACCCGTCACATTAAATCGCCCGAGATCAACCTCTAGAATGGTCTTTCGATCCTCAAAGAAATCCCCCATGACACCAAACAACTGAAACATGTTGCCGCCAACATTACCGCCCTGGTGGCAAGCAATGCAGCCATAAGACTTAAATAGCTGGTAGCCAGTCTGTTGCTCAGTGCTCAGCGCCTGCTCATCACCGAGTAGGTAACGATCAAATGCCGAATCTGGCGTGACTAAAGAACGTTCAAATTCAGCAAGCGCATCAATCACATGCGCCTGCTGAATAGCATCTGCTGGATATAGCTGTGAAAATAACGCTTGATACTCCGATGAGCCGGCTAATGTTGTCAGTACATCACGCCACTCAGCACCCAGTTCAGTTGAACTCGTTAGCGATTCTTCAACCTGAGCCTCAAGCGTTGCCGCTCGGCCGTCCCAATACCATCTAAAATTATTGGCGCTATTATAGATACTCGGGGTATTAATCCGACCACGTGACTCATCACCCTCAAGCGCATGCGACAAGCCATCAGCACCACCACGATTAAGTGGATGACAACTAGCACATGAAATATCACCTTTTGGGGAGAGACGCTTATCGTGAAAAAGTTTGCGACCAAGTGCAACCTTTTCATGATCAAGGTTTAGCGGCTTCGCCACTGGCTGCAGTGGCTCATTAATAAGCCGCTCTGTTGGCAACTTTGAAATATAGAACGGGTCAGCGTGACTTATCGTTGGAACTACGTCAGTTTCACCATCGTAGGGGAAACTTCCCAATATCCAGGGCAGGGAGCTGAGAAATAACAGCAGCAATACTCCATAGACAACATTGCTTTTCATTTAATACGCCCAACATCCCAACATCAGAATAAGAGGCCAGCAGCCAATGCGATTTAGTCGAAAATCACACCGGCTTCTGTCTGCCCGGTAATACAATTATCTCGAAACTTACAGCTTCTTCGCCGCAATCCGCAGACGCAACGCATTCAACTTAATAAAGCCTTCCGCGTCCTGCTGGTTATAACTACCTGCATCATCTTCAAAGGTTGCAATATTAGCATCAAAGAGACTGTCCGATTGAGACTGACGCCCCACCACAATCACATTGCCTTTATAAAGTTTGATGCGCACAACACCATTCACACGCTGCTGAGAGGCATCAATCATCGCCTGCATCATTTTACGTTCGGGGCTCCACCAGTAACCGTTATATACCAGTGATGCATAACGAGGCATCAAATCATCTTTCAGATGCGCCACTTCACGATCAAGCGTAATAGACTCAATTGCACGATGTGCCTTCAACATAATGGTGCCCGCAGGTGTTTCGTAACAGCCACGAGACTTCATTCCCACATAGCGATTTTCTACGATATCATCTCGGCCGACACCATTTTCACCGCCGACTTTATTCAGGTAACGCATCACCTCAGCAGCACTCATATCATTGCCATCAATCGCAACAATATCACCTGCCTTATAGGTTAATTCAAGATAGAGCGCCTGATCTGGAGCCTGCTCAGGGCTTACCGTCCAGCGCCACATTTCCGCTTCAGGCTCCGCCCATGGATCTTCAAGGATGTCGCCTTCGTATGAGATATGCAAAAGATTAGCATCCATTGAATAGGGTGATTTATTGCCACGTTTCTGCTCAACCGCAATATTGTGTTGCGCTGCATACGCCATCAACTTCTCACGCGAATTAAGATCCCATTCACGCCACGGTGCGATAATCCGCACATCCGGTTTCAGCGCATAAGCACCCAGTTCAAATCGAACCTGATCATTCCCCTTACCGGTTGCTCCATGAGAGACCGCGTCAGCATTCGTCTCATTAGCGATCTCAACCAAACGTTTAGCAATCAGAGGACGGGCAATCGAAGTACCGAGCAGGTATTCACCCTCGTAAATAGCATTGGCACGAAACATCGGAAACACATAGTCACGCGCATACTCTTCACATAGATCTTCAATATAGATCTCCTTAATTCCCATCGCCTCAGCCTTAAGGCGAGCAGGTTCAACCTCTTCGCCCTGTCCGATATCCGCGGTAAAGGTCACCACTTCACAGTGATATTCATCCTGCAGCCACTTGGCGATAATTGAGGTATCGAGACCGCCTGAGTAGGCCAGTACAACTTTATTGACATCTGTGTGCGACATTCAAATTAATCCTATAAATAACATGGTTTCTTCACTTCGGATTATAGCGCAAATGGCGCTAAACGGCCGAAAAATAACGGCATTACTGCACTGTTTTCGATGATTATCTTGTTATCAGAGCCAGGAAATCACACCTGCGAGACAGCGCGCCTCAGACCCGCGCACCACCACTTCAGTACGATATTGGAGAAAACTGCTCCAAATGATAGCAAGATCATGCGATAGATCCATTTCCGCTCAACCTTGCAGACAACACCAGCATCAAGCCAGTTCGACTGCTGAGACAGCTGAGCCAACGTCTTCAGCCCGATCAACATTGGCCACAACGCCGCCAGGCGCAGGCGCACACAGCGCCGCGGCAGCGCCACCACATACTGTTCTGCCGCCGCATAATGCGCCATCGCCTGTCGAATACCCTTTATTAACAGCGGGCGCGCCGCGTCGCTATTAGTCACCATCATTAAATCACCTGGCGTTAGTCCCGCCTCATCCAGCCACGACTGCGGCAGATAACAGCGCCCAATTTGAAGGTCTCGCGGCACATCACGCAGGATATTAGTCAGCTGCAACCCCTTGCCAAAACAAATACCCAGCTGCGAGTACACCTCCTGACTCGCTTGCCAGCGCTGCAGCGCATCGATATGAGCGATCGAAATATCGGTCCAGAATTCACCCACACACCCGGCCACCAGATAGGTGTAATGGTCTAACTGCCTGCCACTCTCAAGCGCCGTAACGCCTTGCGATAGCGGAAAGTGACGAAGGTCATTCACCATTCCCTCCGTCAACATCAACACAACCTTGCGAATCATCATTCGATCGGGTCCTGTCTGTCGCGCCAGCAGCTCAAACAGCGGCGACAACATCGTCAGCAGTTCATTTTCAAACGCGTGCTCAAGCCGCCCAGTAAACCCTACCTGCAAACGTTCCAGCACGGCATGGGACGGCACGTCAGACTGCAGTTGAGCACGCAGGTGATGCAGCGCGTCACAACGCTTATCCGCCGAAACAATCTCAGTGTCCGCGATCGTATCTGCCGCTCTCGCCAGCAGATAGGCAACACTAATCGGCTCGCGTAACTGCGTTGGCAACACCCGCAAGGTGAGGTAAAAACTACGGGATACGCCTTTTAATAATTCACCCAGCAAATAGTTTCGCTGCACATCATCCAGTGATCTCGGCAGAAAAGAGGCGGACTCAGGCGGCATCTATTTTTCCACCACAGGTACTCGGCAACAGATCCGCAAAGACAAAGCCACTACGCTCAACCACTTCACCCAGCGACACATCGATATCACCATCGAACATCGGGCCCGCAAAGACAAAACTGTGGAACTCGCCATTTTCGCCACACGGATCGACATCCGCCGGCAACTCATCAAGCAATGAACGATCAAACTCACGGCCCACGAATCGCGCATCAAGTTGCCGCGGATCAACACAGGTCAAATGAGCACGCAAACCACCATCGATCATCGCTTGCGATAGCGTGTCAGTAGCAAGCCCCCACAACGGGAAGATCGCTTCTATCCCACTACCGGCCAATTTCTGCTCTCGATACTCACGAATATCCGCCAGATAGAGATCACCAAAGGCAAAGCAGTCGATCCTGCGCTGCTGACAACGCGCGACAAAAGCCGCCATGCGCACTTCATAATCCTCATTACTGCAGGGGTCCGGAATCTCGATCACCTCAAGCGGAAAGCCCGCATGTTGCGCCTGCAACATCAACAGCTCACGCCGCACCGCATGCATCGCCACGCGGTCATGTGCCTGATTCACCGTCGTAAACAAACCAACCACGTCAAACGCATCTTGTTGACGTAAGAGATGCAAGGCCCACGCACTATCTTTGCCACTACTCCAGGAGAGCAATACTCTTTTTTTCATTCTCAAAACCCTAAGCGATAATGCGGATGGCAAACAGCCCCATCATTTACCGGCCCTCACTAAACCACCCAAACCTTGACTTTCCAGTGCCTGCTCAAGGTATTCACGTATCGCCACAGCATCGTCATATTGCAGGGCTTGATCCAGCACCTGCCGGGCATCACTGATCGTAAAACTTCGAACAACTGCCTTCACTCGCGGCATACTCGCAGCACTCATACTCAAACTACTCACCCCCATGCCAAGTAACAACGGTGTTGCCACCGGGTCACCTGCCATCTCACCACAGACACTCACTGGCTTACCCGCCAGGTTGGCAGCCGATACAATCTGAACCAACGCCCGTAGCACCGCGGGATGCAACGAATCATACAGTGATGCCACACGCGGGTTGTTTCGATCAACTGCCAACAGGTATTGAGTCAGATCATTGGTGCCGATCGAAAAGAAATCGACTCGCGATGCCAGCACCTCCATCTGATAAATTACCGATGGCACCTCCACCATAATACCAATCTGCGGCATCATCACCGACTCACCCGCCGCCAGTAACTCCTGATGCGCACGCCCAATAAGCTGCAGCGCACGATCTACCTCGGCCACATTACTGATCATTGGCAACATCAGCTGGAGGTTGTTCAAACCAACACTGGCGCGCATCATCGCACGCAGCTGCACCAAAAAGATTTCCGGATGATCAAGCGTAATACGAATGCCACGCCAACCTAAAAAAGGATTCTCTTCTTCAATTGGAAAATATGAGAGCGCCTTATCACCGCCAACATCAAGCGTACGCAGCGTCACCGGCCGCGGCGCAAACCCTGCAAGCACCTCACGGTAGATTGCGCGCTGCTCTTCCTCACCGGGAAAACGATCACGTATCATAAAAGGAAATTCGGTGCGATAGAGTCCAATCCCTTCCGCACCACTCTCCACCGACGGACCAATATCAGATAACAACCCTGTATTGGCATAAAGCGGTAGATGCACCCCGTCTGGTGTTTCGGAGGACAACTCACGTAATCCCTCTAAACCGGCAACCAGCTCCTCTTCTTCTTGCGCAAGGCGCGTGTATTCATCCCGCACCGCCTGTGATGGCGACACAAAAATACGCCCGCGGTAACCATCCACCACCAACTCACAACCATCGGTGCGTGCCACTGGCAAATCATCAGCACCCACCACCGCAGGCACCCCCATCGCATGAGCCAGGATCGCCACATGAGATGAGCTTGAACCACGCGCAGAGACAATCCCGGCTAAACGCTCTCGTGGCACCTCCGCCAGCATCGTGGCCGAAATATCATCGCCCACCAGAATAGTTCGCGCCGGATAATCTGGCTGACGCCGCACTTCATTTTGCAGATGTGCCAAAATACGCCGCCCAAGGTCACGCACATCATCGGCACGCTCCCTCAAATAAGGGTCGTCCATCGACTCAAACAGTTGCGCCTGTTCATTGATCGTATCCCGCCATGCACCCGGCGCCCAACTGCCCTGACGAATACGCTCAATGGTCTTTTCAACCAATGTGTCGCTGTTCAACATCAGCAAGTACGCCTCAAACAGCGCCC
>Ga0316204_10009084_pt1 | contig 13455 bp, 10 predicted proteins | sample 6monrhotite_MG_2_FD_205661 | JGI IMG/M metagenome (GOLD analysis project Ga0316204, IMG submission 205661) | Microbial mat bacterial communities from mineral coupon in-situ incubated in ocean water Damariscotta River, Maine, United States -... | ecosystem: Environmental > Aquatic > Marine >... | reverse complement strand
ACCCGTCTCCCTTGAAGCTGCAGCGTTGTTGGCTGCTCTCACTCACCCCAATCACTTAGTACGCCTAAGCTCATGGGGCTGAGTTCCTTTGCCGCCTAGCTGCAACTCCAATGGCTTTGGGTATAGTCATGATGATAAAAGGGAATTAAAGTTTAGGTGAATAGAATTCGACGCGACCACGCCCTTGTTCTTTTACCTTGTACATAGTGTTGTCTGCATTGACCAATAACTCATGCAGTACTTTGCCATGCTCAGGGGCAATCACTATGCCAATGCTGGCTCCTACTGTGCAGCTCACATCGGGTTGTATTTGAATCGGCTGTTGCATCTGAGCTAACAATGTTTCGGATTGTTTTTTGATTGCTTTGTTATCGGCATCATTCATATGAAAAGCGATAACAAATTCATCCCCTCCCCAGCGAATGCAGACGTCAGCATCAGCGCTAAACATTTTAGTAATTCGTTTGGCCAATTCCTTTAATACTTTGTCGCCCGCTTCATGGCCATAGGTATCGTTGACAGGTTTGAACTTGTCTAAATCGATCATCATTAAAACAAAAGGTTGTTGCTTCTTGATACTAAAAAACAACATTTTATTGAGTTTTTTCTCGCCTGAGCGCCTATTTAATAAATGTGTTAACAAGTCGTGATCTGCTTCAAATCGAGTCTGCAGCTCTCTTTCCGCTCTTTCTGTTACGTCGTATAAGATAACTTCGATAATAGGACTAAGTGTGTCTCGCTGCTGCGTCCGTTGATCGGTGACTTTGGCAAATAAACAATGCATCCATTTTTGTTTACCACCCACCTTACACTCAATATCCAAGGCTACTTGTGCTACTTTGGGTTTGTTACGTATTTCACGCAACAATTGTTGTAACCTATCAGAATTTGTCAGTAACGTGGGGAAGTGCAAAGTACTCAGTTCATTGCTATCTTGCGCCGCAAAATAACTAGCAAAAGCGGGATTAAAAGTGGTGATGGTATCTTTATCATCTACTAAACAAATTCCGGCACTTGCTTGTTCAAATATCAGTCTGAATTTACGTTCAAGGATTTGCGTTTGCACCCGTAAGTCTCGTTCCACATTGAATGAATGATGTAGCTCATGCATCAATGTATTAATTCCAATGACCAGCTTGGAAATTTCATCCTTACCCTTATGCGGTAACATCCGCATAGTACTTGGGCTGTGTGGATCGATTAGGTCAAAGTTGTTGATTAGTTTCTGAATGGGTTTAGTCAGCCTGCGGTGAACTAAAATGGATACAAAAAAAGCCAAGATTAACGAAATAGATAACAAAATAAAAAATTCTTTTTGGGTGGCGTCTTGTGTTTGTTGTTGGATAAATTTTTCGTCTAAGTTAATTTCTAACACACCCACTTGCTGTTGCGCTATATAGGGATGCATTAAGACCGAGGAAATTCGTTCTGAGCTGCCACTAAATTCACCTGAGGTTGCTTCTAAGCCTTGGTCATTACTCAGTTTGACACTTTTAATAGCTGGGTTTATGGCTAGGCCGTTAACGATTTCTTGGGCGAGGTCAGGATCATTAACATATGCAGCAATAACAGCTATCCCTTCCACCGTTTTTGACAATTGTTCTGCAACTAAGTAACTGGTTTTTTGCCGCGTTTCCAAACCAAAATAGTAGGATAATGCTGCAGCAAAGAGCGCTACCACCAACGCCACCAGAGCAATGGCCGGCACTACTCTGATATAAAGTTTTTGACTAATATTGACCAAATCTAAACACCATTTTCACGAAATTGATTACTGTGCATTGGTGAATATAGGTCATTTTTGCTTCAGATTCTGTTATTTGTTTAGCAATCACACTTTAATGCTGTGACATTTGGTTTAATTCGTTTTTGATGCTTATTTGATCATGATTTATCGATGTATACTTTAAGCGGCCAATTTCAACGCTGAATTGTTTGCAGTACTGTCCGAATAATTCATATTTATCAAGGTACCGCGCTACTATACTAAGCAGCATGATGTTAACAATCTAGGTAAGTCAATGAGTGAGTTTAATAATAAAGTACGCATGGGAATGGTTGGCGGCGGACAAGGCGCATTTATTGGCGCAGTGCACAGAGCTGCAGCCTCCATTGATGGGGAAATAGAGTTAGTGTGTGGCGCTTTCAGTTCATCTCATGAAAACTGTTTGGCAACAGGTAAAGCGCTACATTTAAATCCCAATCGCTGTTACGCCGATTTTAATGAAATGTTTGCAAAAGAAGCGGCGCTTCCAGAAAGTGAGCGAATGCAATTTGTGTCTATTGTAACGCCGAATCATTTACATTTTCCGGTAGCCAAGGCGGCAATCGAGTCGGGCTTTCATGTTATGTCGGATAAGCCTGCTACTTTTACGCTAGACGAAGCCATCGCATTAAAAGCCGTGCTAGATAATCATGACGTGTTGTACGGACTTACCCATACTTACACGGGTTATCCACTTGTTAGGGAAGCGCGGCACAGAATTGCGGCTGGCGAGCTCGGCGAAATTACTAAAGTAGTCGCCGAATATTCGCAAGGTTGGCTAGCTGACGCATCTGGTCCTGACAACAAGCAAGCGAGTTGGCGTCTGGATCCAAAACGAGCGGGTGTGAGTTGCTGCATGGGCGATATTGGTGTGCATGCTGCTAATCTTGCTGAATTTGTTAGCGGCCTGTGTATTACCAAACTGTGTGCAGATTTGACACCTGTTGTGACAGGCCGCAAGCTTGATGACGACGGCAATGTGCTATTGCGTTTTGATAACGGCGCTAAAGGTGTATTGATTGCCAGTCAAATCAGCGTGGGTGAAGAGAACAATCTTAATATTCGTATTTATGGAAGCAAAGCTAGCTTAGAGTGGCACCAGATGGAGCCCAATACTCTTATCATAAAATACCATGACAAACCCTCGCAGTTAGTGCGCAGCGGAGTCGGTAACTTCTATCCATCAGCGGCTAACTCACTGCGCACACCAGCCGGGCATCCTGAAGGATATTTAGAGGCTTTTGCAAATTTATATATGGATTTTGCTAAACAAATTCGAGCCTTTAAAGACCCCGAAGCTACGGCAATGCTGGTTAGCCAAGCCCCAGGAATTGATGAAGCGATCCGTGGTATGGCATTTATTGAAAATTGTGTAGTCGCATCTCGTTCTGAACTAAAGTGGGTGGATTTTAAGCTCTCAAATGTGCTGTAAATATTCCACATAAGGTCTTACTAACTAATAATGAGCTATCCCGCGGCAATAGGTATCTTCTTCTCTCGGCTAAAAGTAACAAGGTGTATTAATTCATCTTCAGAGTGAATTAGGTTCAAAGGATTTCTTTCGTAATTGAGAGGGTAAAACGCCAAAAAAAGCCTTGAATTGTTTACTAAAATAGCTGTGTTCTGAAAACCCGCATTGGTAGGCTATTTCCATTATTGGTTGTTTTGTCTCAATTAACATACGTCTGGCATTTTCGAGACGAATTTCATTTAAAAACCGCTTCGGTGTTTTTGACAAGTATTTCTTAAAGCGTCGTTCGAGGGCGCTAATGGATAAAAATGCAAGCTTTGCTAATTCCTCAATACTGATATCTTGATGATAGTTTTTTCTTATAAATTCTACTGGCGCTTTGATGGCGCTAATAGATGAAATTTCGTGAGATGATCTTTCAAGATGATTCGTAAATCCGTAAGAGCCGACAATTTCGTTGCGACGATTAAGTAATGGCCGTTTAGTCGTTGAGAACCAGGAAAATTCGCCGTTTGGTCTTAGATTTAATTCAACTCTGTTGGTCACTAACTCACCAGACATGACCTTCTTATCGTCCATCATAAATTGTTTCGCAATATGAGGAGGAGATAATGAATCGTCATTTTTACCAATCACTTTAGCCAAGCTTTTAAAGCCATAGGTATCCAGAAAAGCCTGATTGGCGTATATAATCTGACTATTTTCGTTTTTAATCCAGAACAAAGTATGCGGCAACAGATCAAACATATGTACGATTTGTGGTATTCCAATTTCTTCCAAAAATTCTGTATTCATCACTTTTTGTAGCGTATTCATGCTGGCCCCAAAGTTTTTTTTCACTCAACACCTAAATATCATAACGCCGAATATGTTGCATGCCTAATTGAATTTGTATTAAGATTGGTTACATTTTGTATTTAATGCAGTGAATATCAATCTAAATGGCACTATTACCATCGCGTCAGAAGTGGGCAGCGGGACATCTATCAATATCCTTCTACCCAAAACAAGTCATTTAGGGGATTAATTTAAGCTTAAGAGCGTCCATCAAGTGGCAAAAAAGTCAAAAAGTGTTGTGGTGTGTGAAATTTGGCCTGCCACGGCATGGTTCGATTATTTAGAACACACAGTATTGGCAAAGTTATTCCTTCAATTTGCGGCACAAAGTGATAATCAAGAAAAATTTAATAAAAGCCTAGGCATATCTTGAAAAAGTGAGGCTTGCACTATTTACTACTTAGACAACAAATAAAAACTGAATCGATAATTAAGGGGTATTGATGGACAAATTCATGGAAGCTGCAATCGAAGAAGCTCAAAAAGGTTTAGCCGAAGGAGGTATCCCTATCGGTTCGGTTATCGTACATAACAACAAGATTATCGGACGTGGTCATAATCGTAGAGTGCAAAATGGTAGCCCAATATTGCATGGCGAAATGGATGCATTTGAAAATGCAGGGCGTCAATCCGCACAGATCTATCGAGAGTCAATTATTTACACTACATTATCGCCATGTTCCATGTGTTCCGGGGCGATTATTTTATATGGGATAAGCCTAGTAGTGGTCGGTGAAAATTACACTTTTATGGGGGAAGAAGCGTTACTCACATCCAAAGGGGTTTCTGTCGAAGTCTTACAAAACCAGCAATGTATTGACTTGATGCAAGACTTTATAAAAGCCAAACCTCAACTTTGGAATGAAGATATTGGTGAATGAAAGATAATTAAAATAGACATAATGTATTAAATTATAAGCTTGGTGTTAAAAATATTTTACATCGAGTTAGCTTTACATTACTCTCGTGGTTACTAACAAAGAGAGGGTTTTATGAACATGTCTTTTAGAGAAAAAAGTATTTGGATTTCATTGATCAGTACATTACTCATTTTTGGTGACTATTTTTTAAATGTAATTTCTTTAGGCGGACTGCCTGAAGACGTCGCTAAAACTGCAGCGCTGGGACTATCTCTTCGAGCTATTTTTCTTATCATTATTGTTGAAATAATATTTCAAGGCATGCTTGCGGTGAGCAACCGCAAAGCAGCTGAGCTTGGTGCTGATGAAAGAGATAGATTGTTCGCATATAAAGGTAACAATTTTGGTTACACTGTATTGGCTATAGGCGTATTTATTTCATTAGGGTGGAGTGTTTTGTTGGAACTAAACCCTGATTTTATTGAACAATCTAACGTCCTAAAAATCCCTCTATTGACTGCGCATATTTTACTATTCAGTTTTATTATTTCAGAAGTGGTTAGGTTTTCTGCACAACTTTATTATTACAGAAGTAGTTACTAACTTGGCTACACTCCCTATCAAAAATAAGATCCGCGAGCTACGCTTTTTTGCTGATGAAATGACGCAGCAAGAGCTAGCAGAGTTAGTTGGGGTGACTCGACAAACGATCATGGCCATCGAAAAATGTAAGTACTCACCAACTCTTGAGGTGGCCTTCAAAATTGCTGAAGTATTTGGCCAGTCCATCGATGAAGTTTTTCAATACCACTCGGCTTAAAGCTTTAAGCCGAATACTTTTAGAACAATTGAATAGTAAGCATTTAAATATCAATTTTTAATGTCACACTCTACGGTGTGAGCGCACACTTACTTGCCAGTTCAGTCAACATTGTACAGGTCACGCCTTCTGTCGAGAAAACAGCCGATTGTCCATACTGAATATCCACATTATCTACCTCGAATAAGATACAAAATAAATCTAATAAATGACTATGGCGTACTTATCTTTTATCGATACCATATGGGTTAACAATTAGGGAGATTAAAATGGTCAGTCAAGAACAACGGGAAAGTGCATTTTTATGGTTACTTGACCGTCTTAAAGAAGATCAAGTGGCGGTGCCAATTATCGCCAGAGACTTCACCTCTGAAGATTGGGCTTTTGTATTTGAGGGGCTACCTAAAGACCTGCGATTTGAGTTGTGGCAAACACTCAATGAAGATAAAAAGTCGCCTATATTGGCTGCGATGCGAGATGACTCCCGCGAGCAACTTATGTCGCTGCTGTCTAATCAAAATATTGAAGATCTTGCCCTTGCCAGTACCACAGAACACTTAGTCGAAATACTTGATGCACTGCCCAATCGGGTAGCTAAAGGGTTAATTAAGAAGCTAAACGCCCAAGAGTCTGACTTAATTGAAGAGGCACTCAACTACTCTGATGAACAACTAGGTCGTTATGTTAACCATGATGTGTACACAGTTAACAAAAACGTTTCTGTAGGCGAACTACTAGAAGCGTTAAAAATGGAGGCACTGCCCGCTTATACCGATAGTATTTTAGTAGTAGATGATACCGACCACTATTTAGGCCAAGTTGACATCAATCAATTGTTTACCAGTGAGGCTGACATCTCACTTATTCAGGTCGCTGAATTTTCAGATCGAGTATTGGCAGCCGACTTAGAACTGATTGAAGCGTCTGAAGCAGTAAAAAGTAGTGGCCGCTCAATGTTACCTGTGATCACCAAAGAAGGCAGACTACTCGGACGTTTTTCTGTCAAAGATGCCATTGACGTATACCAAGAATATTATGAAGGTCAGTTGTCACATATGGGCCGCGTTAGCGACGAAGACTTATTTGCCCCTGTATTTACCAGTTCAAGGCGCAGAGCAGTATGGTTGGGGATCAATTTATTGACCGCTTTTGCCGCATCCATTGTTATTGGCATATTTGATGAGGTTGTTGCACAAGTAGTCGCATTGGCGGTACTTATGCCCATTGTGGCAAGCATGGGCGGCATTACTGGTAGTCAAACGCTGACGTTAACCATAAGGGGGTTAGCCACAGGGCAATTGGCCACGTCCAATCTAAGGGCGCTTGGGAACAAAGAAGTATTGGTTGCCTTTTTTAATGGCTTACTTTGGGCTTTAGTTGTCTCGGCCATTACCTCTTTGTGGTTTGATAACCCATGGCTGTCTGCCATTATTGCAGTGGCGTTAATCATCAACATGCTTATCGCTGCCATTGCTGGGATATTTATTCCAGTATTACTGAATAAAATGGGCATTGACCCTGCACTAGCTGGCTCGGTGATATTAACAACAGTGACTGATGTGGTAGGCTTTTTTGTGTTTTTAGGATCTGCATCATTATTGTTGGTTTAATCTAGCCAGCACTATTATTGTTCATTATAATCCGCCCGTTTTAACCCTTTTGACAGACAGAAAATACCATGCCAAGAACTAAAAAGTGGACCATTGACGACTCGGAAAATATTTACCGAGTAAAACGTTGGGGCGATGGCTATTTTGAAATTGGTCAAAATGGCAATTTACATGTTACTCCCGATCCCTCGAATACAAGCATGCGAATTGATTTCAAAGCAGTCATAGATGAAATCAAACAAGAAGGCATTCAATTTCCTGTGGTAGTAAGGTTTCACGATATTCTTCGTTCGCAAGTGGCTTTGTTAAATCAAACATTTCAAAATACCCTTAAAGAAGCTAAATATAACGGCGGTTATATGGGCGTGTACCCAGTAAAAGTCAACCAGATGCGTGAAGTTGTCGAAGAAATAGTAGATGCTGGGGCACCCTTTAATTATGGCTTAGAAGCTGGATCTAAAGCAGAACTATTGACTGTTATGGCACTCAACACCAATGCAGATTCACTGACTATCTTAAATGGTTACAAAGACGAAGAATTTATGCGTTTGGCCTTGTTAAGTCGTAAGTTGGGTCGAAAAACCATAGTGGTCATTGAGAAATTTTCTGAATTAATTCTATTAGTAAACATTTCCAAAGAACTGGGTATTGAACCTATAGTAGGCATACGCTCGAAGATGACTGTGAAAGGTCGTGGCAAGTGGGAGAGCTCGGGTGGCGACAGAGCAAAATTTGGTTTAACCATCAGTGAAATGATCAATGCTGCTCGTTACCTTGAAGAACATGGCATGGCTGATTGTTTAAAACTATTGCATTTTCATATTGGTAGCCAGTTGACCGACATCCGTGCAGTCAAAGAATCCATTTCTGAAGGGGCTATGATCTACTCTGAGTTACACAGGATGGGCTTTAAACTAGAATACGTTGACGTAGGCGGTGGCTTAGGAATTGATTATGATGGTAGTCAGTCGACCAATGACTCTTCGCGAAATTACAGCATGCAAGAGTATGTGGCCGATATTGTATACGGCATGCAACAAGTGTGCGACTTAGAAGACGTACCCCACCCTACCTTAGTGAGCGAAAGTGGCAGAGCCATTACTGCGCACCATAGTTGTGTGGTCACACAAGTGGTTGGTGAAATAAAAGCACACGGAGCTGGCATAGACACTAACCCAGCAGAGGGTGAACATGTCTTAGTTAGCGACATGCGAGAACTGACAGACATTATTGATCAGCAAAACAACTTACAAGAAATATTTAACGACGCTTCGCAATTTAAAGAACAAGCATTAAATGCATTTAAATTACGAGTAATCTCGTTAGAAGAACTGGCTAAAATTGAAACCTTATACTGGCTAATTATGGAAAAAGTACAGCTTCGCCTTAAAAGCGCCGAGTTTGTGCCCGAAGAAATGCAGGAGCTAGATTTTGCTTTATCTTCACAGTATTTATGTAATTTTTCAGTATTTCAATCCGCTGCCGACACTTGGGCAATAGACCAAATTTTGCCTGTGGTACCACTGACCAGAATGAATGAAAGACCAACCATCAACTGCTCCTTAGTAGATATCACTTGTGATAGCGACGGTAAATTAGATCAATTTATTAGCGAACATGGTATTTCAACCATTGTACCTATGCATAATTTAAAACCAGATGAAGACTATTATTTAGGTTTGTTTTTGACAGGTGCTTATCAAGATGTCATGGGCGACATGCATAACTTGTTTGGGCGTTTAAACGAAGTACATATATTCAGTCACGACGATGACCCTAAAGACTTTTACATTGAAGAAGTGGTCAACGGCTCATCAGTTGAAGATGTGCTTTCAATCATGCAATACCATCCAAGCTCCATGGCCAAAAGCGTGAAAAAAGTCATCGATGGACATGTAGCCCAAGGGCAAATGAAACCCAGAGAAGGGGTGAAATGGACAGACTTCTATGAAGATTGCCTAAAAGGATATACTTATTTAAAAACTTAGGTTTAATGAGCCAGCAACCAAGCTGGCTTGCTCTAAGTGTTTAAAACATCGCGCCCAAAAATCAGGGGTAAACTCATTAATTAAGTTTGACTCTGCGTTCATCAACATCACGTAACCCACACCATACTCAGGTGAAAATGCTATGTCCGCACGGTAACCCTGTACCCAACCACCATGATAATTGAGGGTGTGCCCTGCAAAATCATAGATACGCCACCCCAGCCCATAATGGGCATCTGACAAATATTTACGCCATTGACGTCGATACACTTCTTTTTTGCTTTTGGTTAGCGGCGCGGTCACCTTTGAAATTAACTCAGGAGGAACAACGTCTGGTGCCCCACCCAAAAGTGCATGCATCCATATAACCATATCCCGCATGCTTGCGTTCACGCCAGCCGCCGGAGAATATTTATAATAATCATTTCGCACTTTAGTTAAGCGCCAGCGATTTTTTGAAATCGCTACATGGGGCTTTGCCCACTTGACAGAGGACTCTAAACCAACTTTACCAACACTGGCATGGGGCATGTTTAGTGGTTCAATGAGGCTGTGAGTTAAAGCCTGCCCATAAGAAGAATGGTGTTGCTGAAAATATCCATCTATTACGGCAAAAAGTGTATTTTGGTAAGTATAACATTGCCCTGGCTGACAAAGTGGCTTGAGGTCTGAAAGCATAGTAAGCACCCGCTTCACCGAGTAATTCGCTTCAATCAAATTATCGTATGCATTAGGTGTGTAACCACTAGACTGGCCAATAACATGTTGTAATACTAAATCACCACTTTTACCTTTTGCAGAGGAAAATTCTGGTACCAATTGCGCCACAGGAATTTGCCAATCTAACTGATTTTGTGCCACATATTTAGCCATTAACATAGAAGTAAAGGTTTTAGACACCGAAGCCAATCTGAATACTGTGTCAATGGCGATCGGTTCGCCTGATTTACTTTCTTTGCCATACACAACCACCGATGCTGGTTTACCTTTTTCAATATAAGCAAAGGTATAGCCAGGCAAATTCTTTTTTTGCGCTTTTAGTTGAATATCTTGGGCGAATTTAGTTAACCATTTATCAGCGGCGACACTCTGCCCACAGAAAATGCTTGAAACCAGCAAAAGCCCTATAAAAAACTTAAACATAAAAGTTTTGATAATGTATAGGTTGGGCGAGTATTTCCAAAAATCCTATATTTATATATACAAAAGAAGTCACATTATTCCTATTTTTAGATTGAATCGACCAAATTATAATTAGTCTAATAGTGCCGATTATCCTATTTGTTGGTACATGGGAGCAACACCTATTATGCTTTGTCAGAGTAACATTTACCTAATCGCCATTGAGTGCCGCTTTTGTCGCACTAAATCCATAGAAGTCGTTAGAATATTAATTTCGATAGTATTAAAGCACAAAATAATGAATGCAGATTATCAACAAGCACGACTGACCAGAGATCCTCGGTTTGACGGCACATTTTTTATCGCCGTAAAAACAACGAATATATTTTGTCGATCTATATGCCCGGCCAATGCTCCCCTTGAAAAAAATGTCGAATACTTTGAGTTAGCACAACAGGCGATGTTTGCAGGCTACCGTCCTTGTTTACGCTGTAGGCCCGATAGCGCACCACATTCCTGCGCTTGGAAAGGCGTCAACACTACCGTGCAGCGAGCAATGCGCTTACTCAGAGAATATAGAGAACTAAACATAGAAGAAATAGCGGCCAAGCTAGGCATAACAGCCCGCTACTTTCGGCAGTTGTTTCAGCAACATTTAGGTTTAAGCCCAAAACAATATCAATTATTTGATAAGGTATTATTTGCTAAGCAACTGCTTCACCAAAGCGGTTTGTCAATAGAGCATATTGCCCAAGCTAGTGGTTTTGCTAGTGCTAGGCGTTTGCAACATAATTTCAAAAAAGTAACTGGATTAACCCCCCAACAAATAAAGCATGACCAAAACAAACAAGGCGAACTTATTAGCCTTAGGTTAGCTTTTAGGCCTCCTTTCAATTGGCAACATATGCAAAGTTTCTTAGCGTTGAGGGCGATTCAAGGGGTCGAAAGCATTACCGAAAGCAGTTATTCAAGAACCTTTGTTATTGGAAACGACAAAGGCTGGTTTAGGGTTTCAACTCTGCAAAATAAATATTATTTGAAGGTTGAATTAAGTCTACCCAATATCGAAAATTTGACGACTGTATTAAATAATATTGAACGCATCTTTGACCTCAATGCAGATACTAAAACGATCCATGCACAGTTGGTAAAAAGCGGTTTACCAGAAGATAAAATGCTAACAGGATTAAGATTACCCGGTGTTTGGGATCCATTTGAAGCTGGCTGCCGAGCTATTCTTGGCCAGCAAATATCCGTTAAAGCGGCTATTGCCTTATTGTCACTACTGACCAAGCAATTAGGCGAAACGGAAGGTAACAAGCTTTATTTTCCGACAGCTGAAGCCATAATACAAAGTGATCTTTCTTTTCTAAAGATCCCTAACAGCCGCAAACAAACGTTGCTTTTATTTGCGCAACATAACCTCAACTGCTCAGACTCATCGCTAGATGATTGGCTAAATATAAAAGGTATTGGGCCTTGGACCATAGCCTATGCAAAAATGCGTGGACAATCGTCCCCAGACATTTGGCTTAATACTGACTTGATTATTAAAAAACAACTGGCAAGAATGAACATAAATGCAGAGTTAGCGCGCCCGTGGCGCAGTTACCTCACGTTTCAACTTTGGAGTATGGCGTGACTAAAAATAGTGGTTTTATCGAATATTTGGATTCGAAATTTGGCACATTAGAAGTGTGTGCCGACCAAGTTGGTGTGACATCTATTAGTTTTGTAAAAGAAAAGTGTCAAAAAACCCATAGGTGTTTGTTTACTCAACAAGCAGTTACACAATTATATGAGTATTTTGCTGGCAAAAGAACGCAATTTGATTTGCGCTTAAACGCTAAAGGTACTGATTTTCAGCAGCAGGTTTGGCAGCAATTAGTCACGATCGAATATGGACAAACCTGCAGTTATGCAGATATTGCAAAAGGCATAAACAATCCGAAGGCGGTTAGGGCAGTAGGTGCGGCAAATGGTCGCAACCCACTGACTATTGTTGTGCCATGTCATCGTGTTATTGGCAGTGATGGTAAGTTGACAGGGTATGCTTGGGGGACATCAATCAAAGCAGGTTTGTTGGAACTGGAGAAAAGTGTTGTCTAATCAGACACCCAAACTTGTTTCCTTAATCAGAATCAATTAACTGCATCCTGACCATATTTCTACCATCACGTTTTGCGGAGAATAGCGCATCATCTGCCGCAGAAATAACTTCTGACATAGTCCGAGGTGTGGCGGTAAAAGACACCCCGAAACTAGCCGTTATTTGAATAGACGTTGTGCCAGTGGTGATTGTCATAGCCCCTAACTTCTTACATAACTCCTGACATAATTCGACAGCTTCGTGAGGACCAGTATCAGGCATCAATAATATAAACTCCTCACCACCCCAACGGCCTAAAATATCTGTTTCACGAATATCACACTGCAACATTTGTGCTACTTGACGCAACACTATATCCCCGGCTTTCCTACCGTGAGTTTCATTAATAGGCTTAAAATTATCTAAATCAATCAATACCAAACTAACCGATTGTTTCTCATACATCAGTTCTTCAAATTTTAAGCTGATGTTACTTCGATTTGCCAATTCGGTCAGGATGTCAATTTGTTTGATTTTTTGTATGTCTTTTTTGAAGTAATACAACAAGTTGTATATCAATAAAAACAATCCAAATATCACTGCTAGCAAAGTAACTATGCTGATGATAAAACCACGACTTATTTCAGTTTGTCGAGATTGAAGGGGGGTAATAATGTACAAAGTCCAGTCAAATGGCTGAATATTAAGTTCTGCAATAAGTGCCTCTTGCCCATTAATTTGCAATAACAGATTATTTAATGATGCCTCTTGCTGCTCTGGTTTTAAAGTTTGAAACCATGGCAAGTCAGCGAGATTTTTGAAGGTCACACCTTTAATTAATAACTCAGGATCAGATGTCAGGGTGATATCTTTATTTTGATCAACAAAGATAA
>Ga0316204_10009083_pt1 | contig 13456 bp, 5 predicted proteins | sample 6monrhotite_MG_2_FD_205661 | JGI IMG/M metagenome (GOLD analysis project Ga0316204, IMG submission 205661) | Microbial mat bacterial communities from mineral coupon in-situ incubated in ocean water Damariscotta River, Maine, United States -... | ecosystem: Environmental > Aquatic > Marine >... | reverse complement strand
AGTGAGATAAAAAAAGAAGGTGGGAGGTTGTCGGAGTTACAAAAGTATAGAATAAAAGAATTAGAAAAACATGGATTTAAAACAGAGGTTTACAGAGGAGATATCAAGTGATGGATTAAATGTATTTAATCTTAGTTTTTATGTGGTTGATTATTTACGTCAACTTCCTAAAGACGTTCAGATTGGAATTATAGAACTACTTTACAAGGTAGATTATGATTTATTTAATCCAGACATTACAGATTTTTACTTGATAGGAGGGGTTGTGAAAAAAAACAATCCTATATTTTTTGATATTGTATTAGAAATAAAAGAAAACTCTAAGCCAATGTATGTAGATATAAAAAAAATAGATATTGAAAAGTATTTAGACTATATAAAACAAAAACAAACATTGAGAAATTATGACAGAACCAATTAAATTACTAGAAGAAAGATTTAAAGAAATAAAAAAAGTTAGAACCCAAGCTAAAAAAAACAAACTGCAAGAAATAGATTTACATAAGTTAAATATTATTTACAATAAGTATTACGCATCTATTGAAATACTAAAGATGACTACAGATGTTAGTTTTGTAAATAAAGGTATTGTATATAAAGATGTTAAAGAAATATTACTTTCTCAAGAAAAAGAGATTCAAAACCTTAGAAGAAGAGTTGGTAAATTAAAGTATGACTTATCTAAAATTAAAAACGCTGACACCATAATTCAAATATGATCATAAGTCCACTAGATGAACAACGAGTAAAATACATAAACCATCTAATGGATAATATACATGACCAGTCAAGCGAAATATATGAAAGCCTTATAGATAAAGATTTTAATCAGGCAGAGGACAACATCAATCAACTTATTTCAACCTTAAACAATATAAAATCTACTTTTAAAGACGAGATTTAGAAAAATTTTAGTATATTTGCCTTAATCAATTCTGTTTTGTTTTAAGTATAGATTACTCTCATAGTCTAGGCTTTGATTAATAGCTGAAAGGAGTCTCTTTAAAGAGACTCTTTTCTTTTTAATCCATAGTCATATTGATTCCTCCACTACTACTCTTACCACGTTTACCACGTTTACCACTTGATGATTCACCATCCATAGTCATATCAATCCCACCTGAGTTACTTTTATTAGAAGAACTTGTGTTTGATTTTTTCTTTTTAGTTCCTGGTCTGTATGAGTAACTAACTCCTAGCATATCATACATTGTTTCCTCATCAAATCCTCCTGTAAAAGTTTCAGCTAATCCTATCATTGGGTCAAACTGAACACCTACTCCTAGCTCTAATAAGTTCTTTGAAATTGCATATGCAGCACTTGAATCTTCATACTTTATTTCATTCTTTATTCTAGAATATATTGATCCTAATGGGTTGACACCTGCATTTACTTTTCTTCTTCCACCTCTAGAATCTATAACTGCTTGCTCTGCAAATTCAAAGAAAGGAATTGCATATAATAAGTTTAATCCAAACATAGCGTCTCTCATTCTTTGTAATGCTTCCTCTCTATCTTCTGGGTCATCACTTGTTATCTTAAACATGTTAGCCATTAAAGTAAACATAACATTAGCAACGGCAAGATTTAAATAGAGTCCACGAATATCTTTTATCTTAATATTCTTTGCTCCTTCCTTTGCCTTTTTAATGTCTCCTTTTATCATTGCATCACCAACATCTTTCATTCCCCTCATTATGTTTGTACCAGACGACATTACCTTATTCATCTGCAAAAACAATGTACTACCAAACATTAGTAAACTCCTAGTGATTGCATTTGCATTCATTTGTAAAGGAATTTTTTCAGTAGCTCTTCTTGATTGCTGAGTGGCATTATAATCATTAAACTCTTCCAAAGCTTTGGCTTTGCTCATTCCGTTTTTAATATTACGTCTATAGTTAATCATGTAACCCATTACACCTGCAATATCTCCAATAACAGTTGGAGACGCAGCAAGTCTACGACCACCTCTACCAAGCTTTGCCCATAATGCCTGGTTACTTTCGATGTTTTTGAAAGTTGGTTGACCTGCCTCTAGTCCAACCAAGTCTCCTTGCACACCAAGTTCGATCCTTTTTCTTAATGAACCAGACATCCCCATAGCTTCTGTTAATGGTCTGCTTTTTAAACCAATATGTTTACCTGATACTTTCTCTGCTCCAATCACTGCGATTTCTGCTAATAAATTTGCATACAACATAGAGGCATCAACCATAAACATTACTAAATCAAGACCAGGTGTTTGTCCTTCTTTCCTAAAACTATAGTTTTCAAATGCATTCACAAACGAAGACATTTGTTTAGGTATCTGCATAAACTTTAAAGCTAAAGCAAAAGAAGTATATTTACTTTGAAGAGATGTAATAAACCTCATTGGTGCAGAGTTATGTACATATGAGTCAGGGTTTATAGCGTAGTTAACTGCTTGTCTCATGACTTTCTGCACTTTTAAAGATTCTAAAAGTGACCTAACATATGGGTCACTAAAAACACCTTGAAGCATTTTTGTTGGAATAGCATATGCCTTGTATCTTTCCATTGCTTTAACATGGTCAATTAATGTAGCTGAAAAATCTATATCAATATTTACATTTCCTTTATTATCTGACCTACGTTTAAGTGCAGGTGCACTCTCTGCATTAAATATTGCATTAAAATCTCCATCAGCAAGCAATGAAGTCATCTTTTTGCTTGTAGAAACTGTTTGAGTTGGAAAATAATTTTGTACGTAATTAAGATTTACATCATTGGCAGCACGATACACATCATTAGTTTCATTATAATACTCATTACTTAGGAAGTAAACTATTTTATCTGCAAACTCAGTTACATCCTTGCCTAAGAAAGCTTCAATGTCATTTATCGTTGCTCTACCAAAGCCTTGTCTCTCAAGTTTTTCTCTTTGATTTTCATTTTTATGCAACGCATAAATTCTTAAAAGTTTATCTCGACTTAATGTGGTCGTGTAGGGTGGACCTAATGTTCCATCATCTAGTGCCTCTCTTGTTCTTATATCCATTGTTCCAGACTCATAAATTTTATTACGAATCTCTCTAAAGCCTTTTGTTATACCACCTACACTGTTAGCTATATCATCTAACTTATTCATTGTTCTGAAATAACCTTTCATGTTGGATTCGTCAGCCAGGTTTAATCTTCGGTATACATTATCTGTAAAAAAACTACCTTTTTTGTCAAGGTTATTAGTTAGTGTTCCTAAATGTTTGAGGTTATTTTTAAATCCTCTTATCAGTTCAGCAAATGAACCAAACCTATAATGGTTTACGTATTCTTTTGCCCACTTCAAGTATTTCTTTTCAGCATATAGTTTTTCTATTCTAACTCGGTCTTGTGCGAGTTGGTTTGTGTTTTTTGGGTTACCATCTTGATCTAGTATTTCTGGAAAGCCTTCTTTTATTTGAACCTCACCCTGCTTGTTCATTTCAGCAATTTGCTCTGCACGAGCTGCTCTTCTACTTTTAAATCTTCTTATACCTTCTGCATTTAAATCTTTGAATGCATTGTATAGTTCAGTAGTTTCCTCTAAGGTCATGTTTCCAAGGTCAGAGAAATTATCAAAAGCATAAGATAGATTTATAAGTCTTTGTTCATCAGCAGTTAGCTTTTTACCATTAATCTCTTTTATTATGGCTTGAGTAATTACATCTTCATTTACACTAAGTTCTTCTAAAATTTTCAACATACCATCAGTGTCATTATTCAGAACAAGTTTTAATATGTTATTTGCTTCCTGAAAGAATGACTGAGCTTCTGCTGCTATACCTTTACTTTTGGCTTTGTTTGCCTCTGTTATTCTTTTTTTACTTTTTTCAGAAACAAGCTTTGCCATTTTCTTAATGACAGACTTTTTCATTATTTCTCGTTGAGCATCTACCTGTTTGTTTACATACTCTACATCACTAAGAATAGTTGCAGGAGTAGCTTTTGCAATACGTGAAACAATCTTAGTGATACTACCCCTGGTGTAAAGATTAGATTTAGGTAAAGCTTTTCGTATATAGTTTCTAAGAATACGTTTAGCTTCTTGTATATCCTTAATCCCTTGCTGATAATCCTTTATCCTTTGTTTAAGAGCATTTATCTCCTGAGACACTACTTTGTTAGCACGAGTTCCTATAGTCTTGTCTAAGGCTATTATAAGTTGTCTTTGAGTTGTTTCAGGTTGTGCCTGGAACGAAGCTTCTGCTTTTAATAGCTCCAAAGCTTTTGCTCTAATTTCTGATTTGGTTTTAGGAGGTACAGTTATAGTTTCAGTTACACCTATCCTTGGATACCTGCTAAGTATTTCCTCGTCTGTCATTGCAAATAACGTAGGACTAGCAGCTCTAAGAGTTGTTACTCTCTGTTGTCTTTCTTCGTCAGTTTCTCTACGTGTTCTTCTAGTAGTTCTTGGTTGAGCATAAGACTTTAATTTTTTTCTTATCTTATCAAACAAAGCTTGACCCTCTTCCATACCACCTTCCATATTACCAAACTCCACTGGCACAACTACATCATTAAACAATGTATTGTCTAGGTTTACAACCATTGCTTTATTTATATCAGTAGCTTTAAAACCTCTTCCTTTCAATACTTCTTTTATAACTGCATCAGAGAAACCTTGCTCTCTACCTGCAGATATAATAGTGGTCATAGATGTTTCATCAAGACTTATTCCTGTCATCAACTGAAGCTGACCAGGAAACTCCTTGACTTGAGCATCCTTAAATACTTGCTCTCCTGATAGTAAATCAACTACAACTCCCTGCAAAAATTGATCAAGTGTTATGTTTTGTATTTGCTCATCAGTATACTGAGACAAACCTACCATTGATTTTACAAATCGATATAATTTCTTTAACCAATTTTTAAAGTCAGCTTTTACGGCAGCATTAGCAAATGATTCACCCTTGTCTCCAATAGCAGTAGCCAATGCTTCTTCAAGGATAAACTCACGAATCTCTTGTTCAGTCCTTCCTTCTTTCTTCATTTGCTTTATCACCCTCTGATACTCAGCACTATTCTCAATCTGCTTTACATATGTGTTGTCAGACTCAATAAGCTCTAAGCCTTTATTATATAGCTCTGGTCTTTGTTGTTTAGCAATGTTATTCCATATGTGACCAAACTCATGTATAGGTGTATTAAGATTGGCAGCAGCAGGATTCAAGTATAATTTCCCCTGGAACACTGCACCATATACTTTCCCTTGGTCTCGTTGTCCTTTTGTTGTTAAAGCAACAACCTCTGGGTTAGCTAATAAATTATCAAAGCCTTCTTGAGTATCTACAACCTCAACACTTGGAAATGACTTCTTTAATAAGTTTATAAATTGAGAATACTTTTCTACTTTAGGGTCGGTAAATGTATATATTTTATCTGCATTTAATTGAGCTTGATAGTAGGCATCGTTGTAAGCCTGCTTGGCAGTAAACTTTACTTTAGTAGCTATCTTTTTACCCTTCTCTATTGTCTTGGTTGCCTTTCTTTTAATTACTCCTGTAACTTTTTTTTCAATAGTTTCTCTCACCCTTCCAACCATGTTCCAGAAAGGAGTAGTTTCTTCAAGGATAGCAACTGCTTTACCTCTGATAAAGTATGGGTAGTTGTCATGTTTAGGCAGGTCTTCATTCTCCTGGTCTTCTGGAGTTATAAGTGCTTCATCTGCAGTCTCTTTGGTGACCTTGTTTCCATTTTTATCTGTAACCTCAATCACAGTAGTTAATGCACCGACAGGTAAATTAGCTACAAAATCTTGAGATACATCAGCCGTTAACTTCTCCATGGTAAAACCTATGTTCTCTAAAAATATTCCTATGTCTGTACTTGATTTCTTTTTAGTAGTAGGTATTATAGCTTGTAAAAATTCTTTTCTTTTAGCAGATGACGATTCATTTATGGCATCAAAAAACTCTTTTAATGTTGTAGACTCAGAAGCTTCTTTTTTAAATAGTTTCTTTTTTTGTGCAGCAACATATCTTTGTATTTCAGAAAACAAATCCTTTTGTTGATTATTATCTAAGCTTTCTAAAATATTTTTATTGAATGCCTCATTACCTATTATTGCAGTAGGACTCATGTTAAATACAACAGTATAGTCTGACTTGATAGCACCTTTAATAATTGCTTTAGCAGCCATTTCTGTTATAGATGCCCATGCCACTTTGCCAAACAACTTATCCATATATGGAAACATTGGACCTCCCATAAACCTATCATTAGCAACAAGCTGATCAGCCATCACTAGATTTATTTTTTTGCCAATCAATTTAAACAGACCCATACGTTTTACCTTTTCGGCAAACTTAGTTCCTTCTTTTATTTCAATAGGCACTATACTTGGAATCGCTTTGTTTTTAGCTTGTTGAATTACAGAATCCCTGTACTCTATCATTTGGTCATAACCTGTTTCTGGGTCAGAGAAAGTTTTCTCTTCGATATCAATTACATTGTCAGGGTCATACACCATTGCAATTACATCAGGTGTTCCATCAGTATCTTTGTTCCAACCTTCTGGAGCATACTCCTCATTAAATGGTGTCCTAGAAACTACTCTAAAACCATTACGCTTATATATGTCTGTAAGGTAATTGTCAAAGTTATCTAGCTTGATACCTCCAAAGTCTACTGCTTTTTTCAATATCCTATCGGCAACTCCTTTTACTTTTTTCTCTACTGCCTCTGTAAATTTATATACACCTTTGATGTCCCCTTGGGAATCTACAAAACCTGAACCACCTTCAACTTCTACAGGGATAAGACCACTCTTGTCTTCTACTTCAGATACAGTCCAGTAATTTTCAGGTAGAGCATCTTTAGTTTGTTTTAATTTTTTTACCGAAAAAGCAACTGCAGCCATTTCATCTTCTTCAAAGTTTTCCATCAGTCTCAAAGCTTCAGCCTCAAGTTCTTTCTTTTTATTTTCTGGAGTAACTTTTGTAGATAGTTGAAACTGTGGATTAGTTTGATTTACAAACGCTTCAAGGTCTGCAACCTCTTGATCAAATTCCTGACGTTGTCTTTGACGATTATCAATATCTTCAATCAATATCTGTATATCACTTACAGTCTCCTGGTTAGATGTATCTAAAATAGTATTTTCAAACCCAGTTAATCTTTTTCCTTTTGATTTTTTATCTAATGCATACGCAATAATACCTCGTCTATCTGCTTCTTCTAGAGTATTATTTTCATATGCAGTCTTATGTTTTTTTAATGGTTTTAAAAGAGAAGGAGCTAATTCAACCTCAGCTTCAACCTCAGCTTCAGGAGCAGGAGTAACAAGCATATTAGCCTCTACCTTTGTTCCATCACCAAACGCTTCTGCATAAGCAGGAGCATTTGCAATGACATCTTTAGCCATTGCTTTTGTATCTACCTCAATTATTTGTCCTGTAACCTTATTAACAATCCACCATTTATCACTTGTCTTATTCCCTTCTTCATCAAATAAAGCTTGCTCTTGTCCTTGACGATTATCTAGTATTTCAAAATCTTTAGACCATATTTTCTTATTGGTCTTGTTCATTTCGTAAACCACTTCATCATCAACCTCTACCTCAGCTTCAGGAGTATCTCTAAATACTGGAGCAGTTTTATTTGCGACATCTAATGCTGCCTCTTTAGTCTCAATGTTATCTTCAATGACAACATCGTTTTCAACAACTGCAAATGTATTGTCTGGCTTAGTTACAACCTGTACACCTGTAGGCTCTTGAGTTTCTTCAATAATAACATTTTCTACTACTGCTTCAGAAGTAAATGTTTCTGCTATAGTTTCGTTTACTTCAACAGGTGTTGGTCCTATTGTTATCGCTTGTTGCGTTTGCGTCTCATCTTTGACTTGCGTACCCTCTTCGGCAGTAATGTCGATTTTGGTGTCTCCTTCTCCCAACGCTTTGCCATCTTCGGCTTGTTGAGGTACATCCACCTTCTTTGTGCTTGACTCTTGAATGGCATCTATTTTTGCTTTTAGTTTAGCAGCAATTTCAGGGTCACCGACTACTGTCGTGCTACCCATTCTTTTAAATTGTTTGCTAGTTAGGTTATCTATTTTTTTTAAAAACTTCTCTTTTGTTAACATTTTTCCACCCCAAACATACTTTGCAGCTTTCCCTCTTTCAGTTTTACCTAATATACTATTAAGGTTAACACCAGTACCAACAACATTACCTTCAGCATCTATTGATTGTTGTTCAGGTATTTTGTTTGTTTCAGCAATCTCAGCAATCTCAGCATTAATATCACTAATTTTTTTTCTAAATATTTCTTTTGTATTGGTTGACTGAGTAAGTTGATTCCTTGCATCTATCAACTCAGCTAACCTTGCTCTTGCTTTTTTAGTTCTTGGTGATGATAAAACTGCAGCCTTACTTACATTTAGCAGTTCGTTTATCTGTCTTCTGATGCCTACATTTTCTTGTATTCTTTGTGCCTGGTCATCATTAATCTTACCAAGCTTTAACATGTTGTTTGCCCAATTAGAAACACGACTATCACTAGCAACGTCATTAACCATTCCCTCTAAATCATTTGCTAAAAAGTCTGCTAGTTTTAAATTAGTGTTTCTCCTAGCATCCATCATTATATTGAAGCTTGCCATAGAAACATTATTTCCACCTGCACCACCCATCTCTGCGATTATCTCTTTAAAATCTACTTCTTGACCTGAACCAATTTGAGCTAAATACTCTCCAAAACCTTCAGCAGCAGGGTCATATATAGCACGTTCTGCAGCAAACAATCCTATTTTTGAACCTTTTGAGATAAGTTTTGATGAAGGTTTAAATACTCTACCTGCTAAACCTGCAGATAAAAAATCTACTGAACCTATAATAGCACCTCTTTTTACACCAACATCATTCGCATAATCCCACACCCTTTGGTCTTCTAATCCTTTCTCTACCTGCTGAGGGTCTAGGTAGTTATAATTATTTTTTTCTAATCCATCTAATACAGAGTTGGTATACTCCATTGCAAAGCTTGTTAAAGCAAAACCTGTTCTAGCACCATACCCTAAACCTGATAATCCTCCTGCCAAAGTCCCTGCTCCTGGAGCTACACTACCTACTATTGCACCAGTACCTGCACCAACTCCTGCAAACGTAGGTATTAACTTTACACCATAAGGCAAAAGCTGACTCAGTGATTCTCCTGCTAATGTAAACATCCACTCTAAAGGGTTGTCTAAAATTACGTTAGTAACTTCTTCGCCTGTATTTGCTGCTGCAAACCTAGCACTTACACGACTTAAATTTGGAGATTGTGATCCTAAATATTTTGATATAAGCTTTGCGTTTTCTTCTTTACTATTTGTGGCATTTAAAACACCTAAGTCTTCAATACCTAAAGCCATAGCAAGAATAACCTCCATTGCCTGACCTCTTTTATATCCATTACTTACTGCAGTATTAAATCCTTCTAGATTATCCACATAGTCTCCTTGAAGAGACTTATTTACTTTCTTACTATAAAAAGTATTTGCCACTTCATACTTTGCTGCAGCTTGTTCTTTTGCAACATTTACGGTAACTAAGTCTTCCGTATACTTATCTTTTAATCTTGATTGTGCTTCATTTTGTGGAACAAAGTTTAGTAGCTCCTCTATACTTACACCAAGATTTTCTTCTATTTCTTTGTTTAATACAAACTCTGCAACCCTTGCATCTCGGTTTGATTCTGCAGCTACAGTAGCAGTCTTCTGAACTCTATCTATTAAATATTCATCAAAGTCTTCTCTAGCTTTTATTTGGCTTTCATCTTGCATAACAAACTTTGAAAGCTTATCTCTTTTAGATTCTAGGTCTTTTAGGTATTCCTCAGCATCAAGCCTTACCCTTCCATTTACATATAAATCTCCGAACTGTTCTTTTTCTTCTTTGGTTAACCCTTCTTCATACCTCTTATCATAAAGCTCACCTGTAATAGTTCCTTCTATGAAATCAATCTCTTCACTTAAATCCTGGTAATCGTCATATGCTTTTCGGCTAGTCATATAATCTAACCCTCTGTCGGCATAAAACTTATCTGCTTCAATATCAGCAGTACTAACATTTTTCCAACTCCCCTCTGCAAAATCTTGTGATTGTTCCTCAGTGTCAAACTCAAAAACTTCTCCCCTTTGCTTTGCTAAAAATATAGACTCTTCCATATTTAACTCATACCAATCCCTTGGTTTTGAGGTAGGGTTGTCTGGGTCTTTTGGAAATAAAGTTGGAGCTACATAATACTTACCATCCTCTTCATATGACATAAATTTTACAGTAGATTCTGTGCCATTAGAATTAACCATAGCCACAGGTCTTATTTGCTTTGCTCTAATGGCTTTATTTAATTCATCTTCTATAACTAAATCTTCTTCAGTCTGAACCTCAGTTCGGTCATCAACACTTCTTGCATTACTATTTATAAAATCTTTTAATTTTTTAGAGGTTGGTTCGCCAGTGCCATCAAAGGTAAAATTATCTACTTCTACAACTGTCCTGTCTTTTCCATCTAAGGTTCTAACAACTACTACGTCTCTTCCGTATTGACCTGCAGGTGTAGCAATAAAACCATACTTACCAAACTTTTTATTTAATAATGCAGCTACTTCATTTTGTTCTTTAAAGGTGAGTTCTGCATTTATTTCAGAAAGATTGTCTTGAAACTCTTGTGAGTTTCTTACAATGTCAGATTCTTTTTTCTGACTTTCAATAACTTGTTCTTGATCTTTAAGTTCTTTTTGCTTTAATTGAGATAAAGCTTCCTCATCGGTTATGTCAAATCGAGCCTTTCGTTCTGCCTCTCTTTGGTCATTTGCTTCTTTTATTTTTTTATATTCATCTGTCTTTAACTGAAAAGCAGCATCTGCTTCTTCCTGAGTAGGATACATTCCTAACTCATCAATAGTTTTTGGTTTAGGTTTAGGTATGGAATTAAAGCCTTGAAATTCTGAAATGCCAACCGAAGAGTTTGAATCGATAACATCTTTTTTTTTTAAAGAACCCTCTTCAACGAATGAATCAAACTTTTCTTGACCATATCTTTCTACTAAAAATGACTCAGTATATTTTTTACCATCAGGTGCAGTAAACTCGTCTTCATCTAAAACAGATTCTTCTACTGTAGATATTTCTTCTAAACTATTATCAGATACAAAAGCATCAAACTTTTCTTGACCATATCTTTCTATAAGAAACGATTCGTCATACACTTTACCATCAGGTGCTTTAAATTTTCTATCAGTCATATTTTATTATTTACCCACATGTTTTCATTATATCATCCCAAGTCCCAGGACAATCTTCTTTTGTTTTACCTAGTGTTGGGTCTGGTTTATCATCATCTGCTTTTGGTTTTGTTTTACCTTTTGCTATTTTTGGTATTACACCTTGAGATAATAACTCTTTAAGAATTCCACCATCTACATTTTTAAGATACCCTTTAAGGAAGTTAATAAATTTTTGACCAGAACCTTTATTTTGGGTAGAAATTCTAGTTATTTCTTTACCATCTGTACCCAGTATCTTTATTACATCACCTGTAACATCAGCCTGTTCTATAGTTAATCCAAGCTCTTTGAACACATCCTCAAATGCTTCCATAAAAACTTCTTCTGTATTATTAAAATCTATTAACGAAACCTTTTCCCCATCTTTTGTAGTTCCAGTTAGGTTTTCTAAGAATACATTCCTAGATAATACAGGGTCTACCTGTGCAGGGATTTTCTTTTCATCTCTTTGGCTTAACGAACTACCTGGTGAATATCCATCTACATCTTCGCCTGCACCTATCATTCTTTTCTTAGGGTCTGTTTGCTGATGAATTTCAGTACCAACTAAAGACCAACTATCAGCAGTAATTGGAGTTCCTGACTTTCCTATAATTAAAGCATTTTCACCTGTTCTATTAAGGGTTTCGTCTTTATACTTAACCTCTAGTGTTACATTACCTTTACCATCATCCTTAATGTCGATATATCTCAAACCTACTTCGTCTCTAAGATAAGGGTCAGATAAAAGAGATTTTGCTTTTCGTTTTATTTCTGCTTTGGTTAGATTATCACCATACATACTATTCCATAGCTCAACTGAATTTTCTTGTGCTTTTTGTTTGTTTCTTGCAAGTATTCTTGATTCTCTTGGTGGACTAGGCTCTTTTTTAGTCTCTGTACGACTTAGTTGTTTATCAATCTCTCTACCAATAAAACCTTCTGCTTCTTTATATTGTTTCTTTCCAATCTCACTGCTAAAGTCTGGCACAAGTTTACCTGATCCTGGTTGATTAGGGTCAGCAACTAATAGTATGGTATTTTCGTCTTGCTTGTTAGGGTCTCTTGTGTATCCATATGCCTTTCCGTTAGGTGCAATCCCAACGTAATCAGCCAACATGCTTCCCACATTCTGACTTCCTGTAGCCATTTGTACATTTATCATGTCCTGCTTTATTTTATCAAACTCAGGTAACTGCCTAACGTCATCGATAGAAAAATTTGGTCCAAAGGTTTTTACGTATTTTGTAGCCAACCTATCTACGTCTGCATCTAAACTATCAAGCTTATACTTGTCTACTTTTTGTGCAACAGAAAAATTAAGTTCTTGAACAGTAATAAAACTACCAGGTGCTTTGTCCATAGTTCGAACAGTCTTTCCATCTCTTTCTTCGTTCATTAACTTACCAACACTTACCTGACCATTTGTAGGGTTAATGTAAGCCTCGTGGTTAGAAAAGTTTGCAAAGTCTTCAAGCTCTGCCATTTGAAATTGCTCTTGCAGACCAGAATCTCCATTATTAAACCTATCCATTTTTTCTTTGTAAACGGCTTGATATTTTTTTCCTAAATTAAAAAGTTGCGTAGTCCCTTCGGTAAGGTTAGCACGACCAATATTATAGTCCCTTAGTTTTAACTGACCAGACTTCAGTAGTTTATCCTGCATTAAACGCATCTGTTGAGCATTGTTTGCATAGGTCATAGCAAACTCATTTAAGCCACTGTGCTCGCCTTGTGGAGCTTCTGAAAGGGTTATGCTTAACTCTGAAGTAGCATCGTTAATAGCCTGTCTCTTAGACTCTCTAATAGCCTCAACCTCTTTGAGAGAGTTTACCATATTAGAGGTAATCTCTGCCCAGTTTACCTGACTACTAGCATCCCTTTCTGCGTACTTATAATATGTTGCCATTTACATTTTAATTTTTAATATAATCCTATGCCTTGATTTATGAGATTTATTTGACCAGGAGTCATACCTCTCAAGTATGTTTGTAATTCTTCAGGTGTCATCATTGAAATATCTTGCATACTAAATTCTTGACCCATCAATTCTCCATCTGTACTAAAACCTGCCTTGTTTATTCTGTTTATCATACCCTCATCAAAAGATGAAAGTTGTTTTTTCTGAAGGTTAGCTAAAGCAAAGTCTTTTCCTCCATATACATTGGCATCAAATCCTAAGCCAAAAGGACTTGGAGTAA
>Ga0316204_10009082_pt1 | contig 13457 bp, 11 predicted proteins | sample 6monrhotite_MG_2_FD_205661 | JGI IMG/M metagenome (GOLD analysis project Ga0316204, IMG submission 205661) | Microbial mat bacterial communities from mineral coupon in-situ incubated in ocean water Damariscotta River, Maine, United States -... | ecosystem: Environmental > Aquatic > Marine >... | reverse complement strand
TTACTTCAAAGTCATTTCCAGTGACTTTTTTAGCCACATCAATCACTTCTTTAATCGAATAACCCTGACCATTGCCCATGTTATAGGCCTTGCTTTCGCCACCCGCAACTAGATGCTCAAGCCCGAGTAAGTGCGCACTGCATAAATCATTTATATGAATATAATCTCGTACGCAGGTACCATCGGGGGTATCGTAATCAGTACCAAAAATCGCAATACTATCACGGCGACCAGAAGCTGCTTGGAGCACCAAGGGAACTAGATGAGTTTCAGGAATATGTCGCTCCCCCAATTCACCATCAGCATCCGCACCTGCAGCATTAAAATAACGCAAGCTCACCGACTTCATGCCGTAAGCATGATCAAAATCTGCCAATATTTGCTCAACCATTAACTTACTATGACCATATGGGTTAATTGGCTTTTGCGGATGCCTTTCATCAATAGGTATATATTCTGGCTCACCAAATGTCGCTGCAGTAGACGAAAATATAAAACTCTTAATACCATGCACAACCATAGCATCCAGCAAGACCTGTGTATTGGTAACATTATTTTTGTAATACATAGAAGGCTTTTCAACAGATTCACCCACTTGAATATAAGATGCAAAGTGCATAACACCGTCGAACGCAGTTTTAGAAAAAAGACTATTTAATAATTCAGCATCAGCAATATCCCCTTCAATAAACTCACCGTACTTCACAGCATCTTTGTAACCATTAGATAGGTTATCTAATGTGACAACATCATGCCCAGCAAGCGACAACATTTTCACCATGTGTGAACCAATATAACCTGCGCCACCAACCACTAAAACTTTCATATCATGCCTTTTTAGTACGCATTTTTATTGATAAAGCCTTTGAAAAATGTCAAAAATATAATTTTTAAGTCAAACCATAACGACCAATTTTCTATGTAATAAAGGTCATACTCAATACGGCTCTTCATTTTATCTAGAGTATCAGTTTCACCGCGTAAACCGTTCACTTGTGCCCACCCGGTTATACCGGGCTTTACCATATGACGTAGCATATATTTATTAACTCTATCTTTATACATTTCATTATGCTGGACAGCATGTGGACGAGGACCCACGATAGACATCCGACCTTGTAAAACATTAAAAAACTGTGGTAACTCATCAAAACTGGTGCGTCTTAAAAATGCACCAAAAGGTGTAATTCTATTATCACCTTTAACCGCCTGCGTCACAGACCCACCATGTTCATCATGCACTTCCATTGTTCTAAATTTATACACATTTATGATTTTACCATCCCAGCCATGTCTTTTTTGTTTAAATAAGACAGGACCAGAAGATGTTAACTTAATAATTATAGAGATAATCAATAGCAATGGGATTGTTAGTATAAAAATAATCAGCCCAAGAATTTTATCTTCCATAATTTTAACCAGTTGATTATTACCCCACATTGGAGTGTCAGATAAATTCACAGCAGGTAGACCGACCAACTCTGTCATCGAGTGATTTAGGAGTGTAAAACCAAATATATTCGGGACAAGTTTAACATTTACGGTTAAGTGCCTTAATGAATAAAGCAGTTCTTTAACCCTGTTTTCAGCCCTGAAAGGCAGCGCGATCCAGACTTCATCTATTTTATTTTGTTCTACATAATATCGCACATCATCTACATGGCCTTGAATTTTAAACCCATGAATAGATGTGTTTTTCAAATCATTATTATCATCAAATAAAGCGCTGATTTGAAACCCAGACCATGGAGCTTCTAGTGTTTGCGTCACTAATTTTTCACCTAAATTACCAGCACCTACAATTACAACACGACGAAAATTCCTACCTTTAAATCTCTGATATTGTAAAATTGTATAAACGCTCATACGATAAAACATAAGAAAGGAAATCCCTATTAACATCCAAAGAACTAACCATAATCTTGAGTAATCAGCAGATGCCTTTAATCCAAACAAAATTATTATCATTAATAGAACAACAGAAATCCAAGCTAAAATAATAGCTCTAGCTTGTTTTGCCAATCCTTGTCCTCGCCAAGAGGCATATAAACTAAACATTGGAAAGATAAGCACAACACAAAAAGATGCTACTAGAACTAGGAAATAATAGTCTTGGGGAAGAAAAACATCTGCATTCGGAAACCGAATATAATACGAGAGCACAGCTGCTAGCGCGACCACTAAAGGATCTACTATTCTTGAAAAGAGATTAATAAATCCTGAATAATTCTTAAAAATTGACTTACCAAACACGATTGATTTATTCCATTCATCTTGTACAGATATGATAATAGATTAGCTTGCTGATTTCTTCTAATACACATTGTATTAATATAACATTGACTTTTTATAACAAAAAAACTCTAATTTACAGCACAATAATGTTATATGATAACTTAATCGATTCACTTATGAAATCACGTGCACCTTTGCTGTTTTTCCACCAGGCATCAATATTATATGATCGGTCATCTAATGATATTACACCTACTTTATATTTATCACCTAAAACAGACTGAAACACTCTCTTTTTTAAACAGCCATTTAAAAGTCATTTCTTGGATTTAATTTTTTTACCAAGCAGCTGCTTCAAGAAATGCCATACAAAGCGAGGGTTTTGCTTCATATAACGTTTCCATAACCGCCTAGGCTCACATAGTAATCTAAAAAACCACTCTAGCCCGATAGCCTGCATCCAATCAGGAGCATGATGCTTCTCACCCGCGATAAAATCAAAGGCAGCCCCCACACCCAACATCACACAATTGAGATTTGGCTTGTTTTCAGCCATCCAACGCTCTTGTTTTGGACAACCGATCCCAACAAAGAGTATACGCACACCAGCGTTTGTAATTTGATTAATATACCGCTCATTTTCTTCAGTTGTTAACTCTCTAAAAGGGGGCGCTATTACACTAGCAATTTGAATTCCCTTAAAACGATCTTGCAGATTTTTTTCAAGTTTAGACAGAATGTCTGATGTAGCACCGTATAATCCGATTGGAACCCCTTCCTTTGCAGCATGCTCACACAGGGTAAGCATTAAATCCATCCCTCTAACTTGCTGAGCATCATTAACTCCCAAAAGGCTTTGTCCCCAAACAAGCGGTTTGCCATCGGGCACAACTAAATCAGCCGCATTAACTAATTTGCGAAAATTAATATCATCAAAGCTTTCCATGCACATATGAACATTCGAGACACAAACATAGTGCCCACCACCTTGTTTTACATAACTATCAACTGCTGCAACAGCTATTGGTAATGACGCCACATCGACTCTCATCCCTAATATTAATTTACTGATACTCATCAATTGCTTCTTGATATATCTGCATTAATATTTTGTAGTTTATTTCTGGTGTGTATTTTTCTTGATAGACCTTTCGTGCATTTTCACCCATTTCTTTACATTTCTCTGGGTTATTGTGCATCCAAGTTACTTTTTCAGCTAGATCCACTGAATTTCCAGCCTCGAAGTGCAACCCTGTGACACCATCTTCAATTATTTCTGCCATACCCCCTAAGCGGGATGCTATTACTGGTATCCCATTCTCAAACGCTTCAACCAAAACCATAGGAAATCCCTCATACCATTCTGATGGCATAACCAAAAAACTAGCTTGAGCCATTGTCTCTTGCAATTCATCTGATAACATATGACCCAAACTATGAACATTTTGTTGCTCAACAGACTTCACCGCATTCAACAGCGGCCCATCACCAGCAAGTAGAAGATGTAGTGATATCCGTTCCCAGGCCATTAACAACGTTTCTATCCCTTTTTCTTTACTTAAACGCCCAACAAACAGCGCATAAGGCTTATTTGATTTTGGAGACTTTCTCTTACTTACATCAGACCCTATAAAGTTTGCCTTAACAGCAATTTTACCCTCAGGTAAACCAGCCTGAATAAATTTCTGCTTTGCAAACTCAGTTAATGCTATAAAGCGCGCAACTTTATTATTCCAAGTTTGACGCTTACGATGCCCTTCCACCATCCTCGCAACTGCTAAAGTACCAATATATGATCCACGATAACAGCCATGAAGGATCGACTGGTATGCCGATCCACCTATGCAATCCTCACAAATGCGTCCATTCCTCATCAAAAAAGCACCTGGACATATAGTTCGATAATTGTGTAAAGTTTGAACAACCGGAACACCTACAGCAATACAGGCATCATATATTGACGGTGTAAGTAAAGGAAAAAAATTATGAATATGTACAATGTCTGGTTTTTTAAGAGTAATAAATTCCTCAACAGATTCCTTTGAAAGGCGCGAATACACAAGATTAATACCCGTTATTAGCTTTCCAACCACACCTGATATTTCAGAGTTATTTACTGTATATTGAACAACCTCATTTCCATATGACTCCAGTAACTTTCCCTCTGCAAGAAACACTGCATCTTCACCACCATTTGCAAGATAAAAATTATGTATCTGTAATATTTTCACTACATCTACTCATTGACATCATGTGATTTTTCTAGATAGTAAAACACCGATGTTGGCCGTAATTTTTGTAGAAAATTATGTGCATGGTAAACATTTAACCAAATAGGTAACGCACATAAAAACTTATCCAGCAAAACAATTATTTTTGAATTATAAGGAGATTTTCCTGTCAAATATCTTAATCGAGCAGTTAACGAAAACATACATAGTGTTTCCTTTTTCACTATATAACCAGCATCCCTGATCATGTTACGAAAAACTATAGAAGGAATTCCTCGCTCCCTCTTTGTCAAACCCTTTCTTGGGTAACGCCAATCCCCCATAGAGATAATAGGCTCTCTTATTAGGACACAGCCACCAGGTCTTAAACACCTATATATTTCATCTAATACTTTAGATACATTAGGGATATGATGCAAAACTCCAAAACAAGTAATCAAATCAAATTCATTATCTTTAAATGGCAGAGCCCCATTAGGTAGAGGCTTAATATACTCAATTGGAACGCCATTTAGTTCACCAGAATGAAATCCATCAGCAGGCTCTAGCACAACTATTGAGGCCGTATTACTTAATATTGGATGCAGTTCATGTCCATATGCACTACCAACACCAAGCACCCTTTGAAATGCTCGTTGAGATATAAACTTAAAACCATGAGCCCAATTTAATGCTGAATAACCATAGGTAACATCAGCTTCACGGTCTTCAAGATCAAAATAACCTATTTCTTCATCCTTAAACCAATCTGCAATTTCTGGCTCAGAAAAATCATCACCATATAATTTTTTACCGGAAAAATAGATATCAATATCATTGCCATTAATAGCTTTCTCACTTCCTTGTTCTACATACTTTTTAGACAACACTGTATTCCTCGTGAAAAATTATTAACCATATTCATCATCGTATATTTATCACCAGAAGCAATTGCACCACATGCTAATTTGTCATATAAACTTGGATCACTTAGTATTTTAGATACACCTTCGACGTATGCTTTCTCGCAATGAGGAAGCATAACACCATTCACACCATCCTCAAGATATTCAATTTCAGGGCTGTGCCAATCTATCTTGGTAGTTATAACAGGCAACCCCGCCGCAAAAGCATCAAGAATAGCCAAACCAATCAAGCCTGGGCATAAAAAAACGCTCGCTACTGAAAAGCATTTAGCCTTATCAAGTCCAAATGCAGCGCCAACGTATCTGAGCCATGGTTCAGACTCTTCACTATTTTGAATATAATTTTTCATAGCCCCATCACCTACGATTAACAAACGAAATTGTGGGTTTTCAGAATATAATTTATTCCCGCTTTTAATCAGAAATGGAAGACATTTTTTTTCATAGAGTCCACCGCAATAAATTGCCACCTGCGCATCACTAGGAAACCCAAGTACATCTATTAAAAATTTGTTCGACTCATTTACAGTAATGGTTGAGATTTCTTTTCTGAGTGATTTTGTATCAATACTGTTTTGTACGACAGTGATATGATTTTCAGGTACACCTCTTTCTTTCAAATAAGACTTAGTACCTTTTGTGTATGCAAACCACCAATTACTACAACCAATAGTGTGCTTTTTAAACCTTTCAGAAATAGAAAGACTATTACCTTGTAAATTTTTACCATGCCCCCAAAAAGCTAGTTTCTTTAGACCACAAGTAGATGCCACCATAAGCAAATAGTTTATTATGTGTTTATTAGCATGTTCAACAATAACCATATCGCTTTTAAATACTTCATTCCACACCGACTGATACAAAACCTTATCCGATAGTATCCAAAAATTACGAATCCGAGCACTAAACTCAGAAGGTAAATCAACATTATCACTCTTGCTTGCCTCAGTCACTGACGGCCTGCCATAGACAACATATAAATCAACACCATGGGATGCTAGTTCACTATACAATTGTTCGAAAAATGGTTGGCGATATGCCTTCATTTGTCCCTGAATAATCAAGACTCTCATTTGATAATCTCTTTATACAATGTTTCCAGCTTTTTTGTTTGTTTATGCAAATCAAAAACTTCGCTGACATACTCCCTTCCTTTTTTACCCATTTCACGCGCTATGCATGGATTATTTAATAAATAATCCATTCTTTCAGCCAAACTAACGTCATCTCTTTCCTGCACTAAGAACCCTGTTTCCCCATCTAATACAGCCTCAGGAATTCCACCATGATGCGTTGAAACAATGGGGATTTCACAAGCGGATGCCTCATTAAATACAATGCCTAATGCCTCACTATCACCACTTTTTGCCGTACAACTTGGAAGAACAAATATTTCAGCAGATTGCATTAAATGTAAGACTTCATCACTAGTTTTTTCTCCTAAAAAATTAACTCGTTCTTCTATACCAAGAGATACCGTCAAAGCTTTAAGCTCAGTAGATAACTGCCCTGTACCGACCTGAATGAGATTAACTTCTTTGTGCTTCATGGAAATATGCGCAAATGCGCGCAATAGAACATCTATTCCTTTTTTCTCAGTATGACGCCCAACACACAATACATAACGTTTTTTAGGCTTATGATTTAATGGTTTAAATCGCTCAATATCCACACCTATATAATGCTGAAAAATTTGCTCCTCTCTATATCCACGATTAAGTAAAATTTTATGAACGAAGGCTGATACAGCAATTACTATGGACGCCCGTGATTTAATATACTTTTCGAAAAAAATAAACCGGAAATCAGAAATTTTACCCGTACTTAACAACGCACTTTTACTTAAAGTGCAATCATAACCATGGAATGTCACAATAAGAGGCACCTCAAGTTTTCCTGCAAGGGGTAATGCATATGTCGCATCAGGCCCAAAGTGAGCGTGTATAAGTTTCAACTCATCCAAAAGTGCCACTTTTCCAAACAACCCGGGCAATGCAGTGATCGAAAAAAGACGTGACCTAAGCCCACCCCAGCTAAGACGATTTAACGAAATATGGTCAAAGTCAATACTTCCCATTTGTGTCCGAGTAATCATAACTGGATTAAACTCTATGAGTGAACGCATTTGCTGATCAATAAACGTTTCTGACGCAAGCGGATAAGCGGTTCTGTAAATACCAATAGACTTCAATGTAACCCCTTAAATACGCCATAAGACCGTCGTTTAATAACGACAGCCATAGCACAAAGCAAGAAAAACTGTCCTTGTAACATAGTGCCGCCAAGTGCTGGTTCAAAAAAGAATGCACCAAGTAGAGAAACTAGTGCTGAGTGTAGAAAAAGAGGTGTCGCCCGTTCGGCTTTAGAGACAGAGACAACCATAAAAGCAGAAACTCGTAACGCCTTGAATGCGATAGCGAGATATAGCAAAAGTGCAGGCAGGCCAAAAACAATAACTTGATCCATAAATGTATTATGCGAACTAGGGTAATCCACCAAATTCGAATAGATTCCACTCATAAACGACATATTATCCACTCCACCACCTAGCAATATTACGGAGGGGGCAGATGACAATACCGCAAGAGATGCCATCCACAAATCATATCGAGTTTGCATTGTACCTATCACTTCTGTTTCATCAAAATAACCGAGGGAGGCAACACTTATCAGCACAATACCAAATAGCAATACAATAAACCCAGTTTCTGCTCGAAACCTTTCAAATCTGGAGGGCAAAAGAAGCAATAATACTCCAAAAAAAGTCCAGATATACATTCCCTTTACCTGAGCCTTCCAGGCTACAAACATAAGCAGACTCAATACTCCGACACTTAAAATTTTCAACGAATATTTTTTACTAAATATGATTTGTACCATAAGCAATAAAAATATGGGAATTAAAAATAACGCATAGCCATTGGGGTGGGTAAATAGCCCAGTAGGTATATAGGCAACATTAACAACCTCTCCATAAATATCAGTTTTCCACTGCGCACCCTCATTCAATGCTAATATTCTTGGTCCCCCAAAAACTATTTGCGTGAACCCAAGCAGCAAGTGAATACCTGTACCTGCGAGATACACTTTAAAAAAAGTACGAACCTCTTTTTTACTACGAATAAATGTCGCCACCATGTAAAACAGCACTACACTCGGCATAATATCTTTTAAATATGCAGCGACTGTATCATCTTCATACATAAGCCCTATAGATGCGGCAAAACCGACCCACATAATATAGTAAAGCACGAGTGGCTCGCCTTTAATCACCACTAAAACTGAATTTTTGATTGCCGGCCGAACAAGCATCATCAAAACCAAAAGCATTAATAAAATCACTGAAACAGATTCTATAAGTGTAATGCTTGGTACCCCTGGAACATTAGCAAAAAAACGATAATTAAGAGTCGAAACGAACACTAAGAGCAGTGTAAAATGAAAAAAACGCAAATGCATAATCAGGTTTTTTTCACACAAAATATAAAATGCCCACAATATTCTAACTTTAGTGCACACCTTCTTCGCTTATCGATTCTCCCCACACGACCAATGACTTCAATAAATAAGTTTAACGGTGATTGATGATTAAAAAACCAATGACCAATTTTCAACCCCGCCGCACCTAATAGACGCCTTAATATTAATGTAATCCCATCAATACCTGGTTTAAGTGTGATTTCTGTAAAACCGCTTTCTGAAAGAAAGCTAGCGAAACCAAATGGTGTATAATTCCAAAAACTCCTCGAGTGATACGGCTCAAGATGAGAAGTCGACCCTACAAACCACCCACCTGGTTTCAATACTCGTTGTACATCCTGCAATAATTCCTTGGGTGAATGTACATGTTCAAATACTTGCCTAGAATAAATAATATCGACAGATTCGTCCGGTAATGGAATATTAACACCATCAAATGAGACGAACTCCAAATCATCCCTACATCGCGAGGCAACCTCTGGAGAATCAGAAATATCTACACCTATCCAGTCAAACTCTAACCCTGCGGCTTTAAAGTCATCATAACTTTTCCCTTCACCACAACCAAGATCAAGAATAGAAATACACTTACCTGCGTATTTATCAGCTATATTTTGCATGATATTTAATGACTCTCTTAAAGCAGTTGTCTGCTTAGAGTCTTCCTGAAGAAACGGCCATAAAAGTGCGTTATCCCCTTTCTGTGCCCAAGTTGGTCGAACACATTTACTTTCTTCTGACATAAGCCACCTAGATTTTATTTTATTTTATTTTAGACAGCATATGCTGAGGAGCACACAATATCGCCAGAACTGCTGAATATTCATAAGCTCTTCAATTTTTTAACCACAATGATGTAATCGAATAAATTAGCATCCAAAAGCCTCCCCATAGTTAGTAGCAATATCAAATAGATCGCAATCTGAACAAGTACCACAATACTCCCTCCTCCAGAATATGCTGAAAATAGTATCGCTATTATAATTAAGAATACTAATGATGAGATAATTAAAGTCAATAATTTTGCATAAGCAAAATTCACCTTATATTCTTTTTGCGACATAAAATGAAGCACTGCAAGGAAGGAAAAACTCCCTACTAAATTTGCATACGCTGCCCCCAACATACCGAAATCAGGTATAAGCACCACACACAAAATTACCTGCACCATAAGTCCTATAAGAGCACCCCATATTGTTTTATGTGTCTTCCCGCCATCCAACAAGCCTATATTCAGAGGATAAGCCATTGCAAAAAAAATTGCCGACAATATAAGAACAAGCATCAATTGCACACTAACTGTTACACTAGGCGCAAAGATTGGAAGCAACCACTCTGACGCCAGCCACAAACAACCACCAACAGCCAATAAAATAACAAGAAACAAATTGGCTACTGTGCAAAAAAATGCTTGCCCACCATCATCATCTTTCCTTCTTAAAAATCGTTCAGTTGGCCACCAAAGACAAAATGGAGTGACAATAATTAGATTTAGTGCAGAAACTACCTTTACGTGAATAACATATTCAGCTAACACCTCAAAACTCATAAATGATTTCAATATAAAACGGTCTGTAAACTGAAAAGCCATTAATAGTAAACTGGTAAACAAAAGCGGAAAACCATATCTAACTGCATCAATATAAAGCGGCCAAGCTTTTAACTTAGCGCCTCCATCAAACCTTTTCTCCACCACACTCCCAGATACCACATCCTTTTTTTTAAAAATTATTATTAACACAAAAAAAACAGCAATGCTCGCTACGGAAAAACGCATTACAAGTACTTCAGAAACATCAGTGATTATTATATAACCAAACAAAGCAATAGCTAAAAAACCTATCATGATCATGGCGCGAACCACCTGCACAATTGCAAAATAAGATGGTAAGTTCGCTGCTCGCAAACTTGCAACTCCAAATAACAAAATTGCTTCAACCCAAATTAGTATTGCGATTACAACCTGTTCAATTGACGAATATCCAAGCCACCCCATCACTAGGGCCAATAATATGGTAAAGAATATTGCGGCAGGTTGCGCTGCAAGCAACAACTTTCTAAAAGCATACTTTACAGAGATACCGTCATGTGCAACCTGCTTAAAAATCCCCCCATTAATACCCAGCAACACAAGCTGCGCACCAATTAATAAAACGGGTTCCAATAATACCCAGCGACCAAACTCCTGATTGCCAAGCAAACGAACCAGAATAGGCACTGACACAAACCCGGCACCAGCAAGGAAAGCAGAGCCTATTGCGTAACCACCGAAAGCTTTAAAAAAAGACACTACTTTCTAATGCCCACAACAAAAAGACTCCCTCCAACAAGCCAAACTAATGGTTTCCAACCAAGCCAACGCTGTAATCTTAAAAAAAATTTACTACCACTATAATAAAAGCTTGGATCGTTGACATGATAATCAATAACAGAGTAATACTCTCTTACAAGACTCAAGGCCGAGTTAACGGTATAACCACGAAGATGCCCATTGTAGTGATCCTCACCATAATGCATATTCAATGGTTTTTCTTTGCCTTGAAACCAGTAGCGCCATCGTGAACCTGCAATACAGTTTTCTATAGGCATTTTTAACAGAACGTACTGACACTTTTTACTAACAGCTTCAAGCAACGCCCTATCATCTACCACATGCTCGGTGATATCCGACAATATACAAACATCATAGCTGTCATGACATGACACAAAGTCTTCATTAATAAATTTAACATCTTTATTTAGCACTCTTCCTGCTTGGCAAAACTCATCACTCAAGTCATAGCAATCTAATTGTTCTACACCCAACAACCTTCCAACAGAAGCAATCACTATACCTTCTGCCCCACCTATTTCGCATATATTTTTTATTGGCTTATCTGGAATATTTCTTTGGAAAAGATTAGCCATATACACCGCTTTCCATTCGAGAACGATATTTCTCCCAGGTTTTGCGAGCTCTTGGCATGCCCAATTTTCATAAAATGATTTACCTGGATGCTTATGTTTACTAGAGATATCACTTGCCATTTTTTCCATCAAACCTAAACCCTATATGTTTTTACTAAATCCGAAAACTTACACGATACACATACTTACAGTATAATAACGTCCAATTACCTCTGGTTATATTACTAATTTTAACGCTATTACCCCGCTACCACATCAGTAGCCTGTTGTAAGTACCACTTATAAATACTATTTATATTTTCAATATATTTACGATATGAAACAGCAAATTAAATTTCTATGCCTAATCGACTTAAAGCATAAGTCGCGGCCATCATTCTAAATTACCTACTTATTTGATTGCCTCCATAAATAAGCCCTATAAAAAATGTAAACTATGGATTCCATTCACAACCACTCTTCAAAACAACCTAATTGCAGTACCTAAATTAGAGCAATATACAGATAATATACACTTTATTAACCTGCTCTCTACCACTACTATGATAAAAACATAAAGAATTAAATATTACTGCCCATTTACACTATTTTTATATGGAAACCATTATCACTAGCCCTATGTAGAGCCTACGCGATGATTTTCATCTATATTTCCTTAAAAGAAACAATCATGCAAACACAGGCCAACTTGGGAATGATACTAGTGTTTATTCTGGTTACAAACACATCACAACATTTACTCGAATAGTTATTCGACATTAAATAGCGCATAGCTTGACTGCTGTATAAGGGAACAGGGATATAAAAGGAATATTTATTTTAATGTACTTCCTGAACAGTTAGTACCATATATATCTAATTACTCATATCTTAGGAATATAAGATAAATTTTTTATTCAAATTTTCACTTAGCTAATACAAATAATCTATACCCTCAGTATTTAAAAAGCACTAGAGTTTTTTAAACTTTATAATATTCCTGCTCATACCTAGAACCCTACTCTTGCCTTAATTATATTCCGCAAATGTAAATAGTTTTTTTTGAAAAGCATAAAAAATGGTGGAGCTAAGCGGGATCGAACCGCTGACCTCAACACTGCCAGTGTTGCGCTCTCCCAGCTGAGCTATAGCCCCAAAATTGAGTTCTGAGTTTATAAGTATTACGAAATAAAGTCGAGACTTATTAAGCATTTAGCAGACATGGCCCACATTATTACTTGGCTTTATCAGCCAATAGACTTCATTGCCTGACCCAAGCGTTCAAGCGTTTTATCCTTGCCTAATAACTGCAAAGTTACATCGATAGATGGCGATCGCCCATGACCTGTCACCGCCAGACGCAGTGGCTGGCCAACTTTGCCAAAACCGACTTCTAACTCTTCAACAGTTCGCTCTACCACGGCATGAATTTCTTCCGCCACCCAATTATCTAAAGCAGCATATTTATTCTTTAGCGCCTCAAGCACATGGACAGCACCACCTTTAAACTGCTTCTTTGCCTGCTTTGCATCGTATTCGGAAAAATCTTCATAGAAGTAACGAATTTCACTTACCAACTCAACCAAGGTTGAACATCTTTCCTGATACACGGCCATCACATCTGCCAAGACTGGCCCCACTGATATATCCAACTCTGCTTTCTCTATATAGAATGCGAGCTCACTAGCTAGTTGCTCAGGTGTCATCTGCTTCATATAAT